>SMVB01150394.1_pt1 | contig 30852 bp, 24 predicted proteins | sample 2456461 | NCBI WGS metagenome assembly SMVB01 (sample SAMN11095934, study PRJNA526329) | marine sediment metagenome | biome: Marine sediment; feature: Surficial sediment; material: Deep marine sediment; isolation source: Hadal surficial sediment | place: Pacific Ocean | collected 2014-05 | depth... | reverse complement strand
TTAAATGTTAGGCAAAAAAAATATAGTCACTTTTTAGGGCGTAGAAAAATTTGACCAATTAATTATTGGTTTTAACTTATTTTGTGCGCAGTCCCGTAGAAAAAGGTTAATAAGCTTCTGATACGGAATATCAGTTTCTTCGGCAAGTTTTTTGAAATAAGTGATCGTCTCGCTTTCCAGGCGGATTGTAATTTGTTTTTTGAGTTTCTTTGTATATGGATTTTTTATTGATTTCGAAAAATCGTATTCTTTACGCATTTTACTTTCTCCGATTATGATATTTTTGTTCATTACGAGTTACTTTTCGTGCCGAAATGATTCTGATGACTTCATTATTCTCTTTATAGCAATGTACGACAACCAACATACGCAGATTACTGGACACTCCCATAATGATAAACCGCTCTTCATTTTCGGAATGGTCTGGATCTGCAATCAAACGAGCATTTTCGTCATAAAAGACTGTTTTAGCTTCATCAAAAGAGCCTTTATGTTTTTTTTGGTTAGCACGGTTTTGTTCTCGTCCCATACAAAGCGTAGGTTGTTTATAAGTATAATATAATTATTTTAGCAATACGATACAAGACAAAAGATATGTGCAGGATCCCTCGCCCCGTTGGGTAGTCAGGGGCGGTATATTTTTGTTAAACAAAGGTACTTATCCCACGGGGCGAGACCCGTTTTTCAGGCGAGGAGCCGGAGCGGCCCTAAACAATGAACAATTACCAATAACGAATGAATAAAGGATTTCAACTCTTTCCTGAACAGGCATCGACACTGGCAGCGCAGGTGGACTACCTCTACTTCTTTCTGATTGCGGTGAGTCTGTTTTTTTCCGTCTTGATTTTCTTTTTAATTTATGTTTTTGCGGTTCGATATCGAAGAAAATCCGAGCAGGAAGTTCCCGAGCAAATTCCGGGGCTGTTAAAACTCGAGATACTCTGGTCAGTCATCCCTTTTCTGTTATGCATGGTGGTGTTTGTCTGGGGGGCAACCCTGTACTTTGATACCTACAGCCCGCCGAAGGATGCGCTTGAGTATTATGTGGTCGGTAAGCAGTGGATGTGGCACATTCAGCACCCGACCGGGCAGCGGGAAATTAATGAGCTGCACGTTCCGACCGGCCAGCCAATAAAATTAACGATGGCGACGGAAGATGTGATTCACAGTTTTTATATTCCGGCGTTTCGGGTCAAGAGGGACGTCGTTCCGGGTAGATATACTTCCATGTGGTTTGAGGCCACGAAACCGGGTGAATATCATCTGTTTTGCGCGGAGTACTGCGGCACCAAACATTCGCAAATGAGGGGGCGGGTAGTGGTGATGGAACCGGCGGATTATCAAAATTGGTTGAGCGGCGGCGTGGCGAATGAGCCGTTGGAGGTGATTGGCGAGAAGAAGTTCCGGCAGTTGGCCTGTCATACCTGCCATGTCGATAAGCCGGATGCCCGCGGTCCTTCGCTGGTGGGTGTCTTTGGAGAGCCGGTTCGTTTGCAAAATGGCCAGACCGTTACCGTCGATGAAACGTATATTCGGGAGTCGATTCTGAATCCGAATGCCAAAATAGCTGCAGGCTACCGGCCGGTGATGCCGACCTTCAAAGGCCAGATCGACGAAGTTGGGCTTTTGCAGATTACAGCATATATCAAATCGTTAACTAAGGAGTAAATCAAGGTGCTGACCTTTTCAAAAAGGTCAGCACCTTAAGAAAGCGGGAGTCACTAAATGAGCACAGCGGTTTTCAAACCAAGCAAATCTCAGCTTGCTGATCAGTCAGACGGCGCGTCAAATTATCTCAACGCCGGGTTTTCGGCCAAGTCCTGGCTGTTAACTGTTGACCACAAACGCATCGCGATCCTATATCTGATTTCGATTACACTTTTCTTCTTTCTCGGCGGCCTGTTTGCAGTTTTAATTCGCCTTGAATTGTTGACGCCGCAGGGCGACCTGATGCAGGCCGAGACCTACAACAAAATGTTTACCATGCACGGCATCGTGATGATTTTCTTTTTCCTCATCCCGTCGATTCCGGCAGTGCTGGGTAACTTTCTTATCCCGTTGATGATTGGTGCTAAAGACCTTGCCTTTCCGAGAATAAACTTATTGAGTTGGTACATTTATTCCGTGGGCGGCTTGTTTACTTTTGCAGCTATTGTCTTCGGCGGAGTGGACACGGGTTGGACTTTTTACACACCCTATAGCAGTACATATTCGAATTCAAATGTGATTCTTGTAGCCGTTGGCGTTTTCATCACCGGTTTTTCTTCTATTCTAACCGGTTTGAATTTTATCGTGACGATTCACAAAATGCGTGCGCCAGGCATGACCTGGTTTCGGCTGCCACTGTTCGTTTGGGCGCATTACGCCACCAGTATTATTCAGGTCTTAGGCACGCCGGTTGTGACCGCGGCAATTATGTTGATCGGTTTGGAAAGGTTGTTCGGATTCGGTATTTTCGATCCCAAACTCGGCGGCGACCCGCTCTTGTTTCAACATTTGTTCTGGTTCTATTCTCATCCGGCGGTCTACATCATGATTTTGCCGGGAATGGGCGTTATCAGCGAAGTTATCACCTGCTTTGCCAAGAAGAAAGTATTCGGTTATTCGTTCATCGCTTTTTCCAGTATCGCGATTGCAGTGCTGGGATTTCTGGTGTGGGGACACCACATGTTTACCAGCGGTCAGTCGGTTTACACCAGCCTGGTTTTTTCGATTCTGACTTTCCTAGTGGCGGTTCCATCGGCGATCAAAGTGTTCAACTGGACAGCCACGCTTTACAAAGGCGCGGTCTCTTACGATGCTCCCATGCTTTACGCGCTTGGGTTTATCGGTCTGTTTACCATTGGCGGGCTCACAGGAATTTTTCTCGGCACGCTTGCTGTGGACGTTCATGTCCACGACACTTATTTTGTAGTCGCTCACTTTCATTATATAATGGTAGGCGGCGCGATTATGGCGTACATGGCCGGGCTCCATTTCTGGTGGCCGAAGATCACCGGCAGATTGTATCCTGAAGGTTGGGCGAGGTTTTCGGCGCTGGTGATCTTTATCGGGTTTCATCTTACATTTTTCCCGCAATTTATTGTGGGTTATCTGGGGATGCCGCGCCGCTATCATGTCTATCCGGAAGAATTTCAAATTTTAAATGTCTTGTCAACGGCAGGCGCGACGATTCTTGGAGTCGGATATTTGATTCCGCTGATTTATTTTACCTGGTCATTGAAATCGGGACCAAAGGCCAGTGCGAATCCCTGGGGCGCAAAAGGTCTGGAGTGGGAGAAAGCATCATCACCACCCTCACAGTACAATTTCGAAAAAACGCCGGTAGTGACCGAAGAAGCTTACGATTATGAACCGACGATCTGGTTGAAATAAGGAGAGTAGATTTGGCACACGAACACGCCGCGCTACAACATCATTTTGACGACATGGATCAGCAGCTCGAAGCCTCCACTTTAGGAATGTGGGCGTTTCTGATTACGGAAGTGCTCTTCTTCGGCGGGCTCTTTGCAGGATATTTGATTTACCGCACCAAATTTCCCGAGGCTTTCGATTTGGGGAGCCACGAGCTTGATATTAAATTTGGCGCAATCAACACCGCTGTTCTGATTGGCAGCAGTTTGACGATGGTGCTTGCAGTCTATTTCGCCCAGCTTGGCCAGCGCATGAAAATCGTTTTTTTCCTGTTTGCCACGTTGGTTCTTGGCGGCACTTTTCTTGGCATTAAAGCCGTTGAGTACTCGCATAAAATACATGATGGTCTTCTACCCGGTCCGGGTTTTACGTTCGATAGTCCAATTGCCGATCAAGTGCGAATATTCTTTTCATTTTATTTTGCCATGACCGGGTTGCACGCGTTTCACATGATCATTGGCGCAGGTTTGCTGAGCTGGCTTATGTACAACGCCTGGCAAGGGAAGTATGATTCTTCATACAACACGCCGGTTGAGCTGGTTGGTCTTTATTGGCACTTTGTCGATATTGTTTGGATTTTTCTGTTTCCGCTGCTTTATTTAATAGGAAGGAACTGATGTCTCAGCATATTGTCCCGATGAGGGTCTACTTCGTAATTTTCTTCTCGTTGCTTATCCTAACGGCAGTCACTGTTTGGGTGGCATTTTTTGATCTCGGCGCTGTGAACGATGCGGTGGCCCTTGGCATCGCTACTACCAAAGCGATGCTGGTGATTCTTTATTTTATGCACGTTCGGTACAGCAGCAAATTGACCTGGATATTTGCTGCTACGGGTTTCCTCTTTCTAATTATCCTGCTTGCCTTTACCCTGAGCGATGTGCTCACCCGTGATTGGATACCTGTGTCTGCTGGGTGGGGTGGCGGGGCACAGTAGAATTTCTTTGTTGTTTCGAGCATTATCCAGCATCCGCATCCAGCATCCCGCATCCAGCATCCCGCATCAAGCATCCAGCATCAAAAACAAAGCGTCGGTCCTTCAAATATTTGCCCCTTAGGCAAGAAATTTACTTCTTAAGCGCCTAATTCCTCTCTATCCTTAAAACTTTCAACCCGCCGCTGCCATTTGCAACAAAAAGCAAATCATCAACCGTTGCAACGAAATTCGTTGAGCCGGCGAATTTGACACTTCCTATTTCTTCGAATCCATTTTCTGAGACAAAGAGAACACTTAAACCATCGCTGCCGTTGGCCATGAAAGCCAGCTCAAGGTTGATCGAAATTGCATTGCAATGACCTCCCTCGGGGGGTGGAAATCCTTGCAGAGTCTCTTTCTTTAAATCATACATCATCACGCCGCAGTCCCACGCAGAAAGATAAATCATGTCTCTGACGACCTGAATTTCTGCTTTAGCTTTGTAAAAATTCGGACAGCCGAGAGGGATAGTTTTCAAAAATTCGCGGCTTGGGCGGTCAAATAAATGTAAATTTGTTCCGGTCCCTTCCATGACTACAAAATATTCTTTGTTTTTATCAATCGCTTTAGCTGCATCAATTTTGATTTCTTTTGAGAGGGTTAGACCGTTTTCATGTAGGTCGAAAATTGATAAAGTGCCATCAGTGGTTCCTGTGGTAACAAAAATAGCATCATCGAAGCAAGCCAGGTCGTTGGCATTAAAGCTCGGCAGGTCCACCCGTTCGGACAGATCAGTCAGGTGGTAATCATCCAAAGTGATGACTTCAAGAACCGCCGGGGTTTTAAAATTTGAGTTATGGTCACTATCCGTAGCGCCGCCGAGGTAAAGCCTATCATTCCAGGCAATGGCAAGGGTGATGTCTGTGTCGCGAAAGAGCGCCAGCGATCTGCTCACCGGCCGGTCTGCTGTTATGAGGCCAATAATTTCAACGCCGCCGCGAAATTCGTTGTTTCGTGTGCTGTAGGAAACATATGCATGATCATCATTGAGAGTCACGTGGTTTGCCTGTAATTTGTGGCCGTCAATTTCCGGGGGCTCTACTTCTGCCAATAGAATTAATTTGGTGTGCGTACGTTTTGAAGCGCCTGCTTTGCTTAACGAACCTGGAGAGTCTAACGGGATTTCCTGGTTGAAGTATTTGATTCTGCTGTTCAAAATCTCAACGTCATTTTCGAGAACAATGCGTTCTGCTTCAGATGGATCTAACACTTGTTTGCCGCAAACCGTCATCAGCAAGGTAAACCCAATTAAGCTTATTGTTCGTGCAAAGTTTTTTGATTTTAAAATCGTCATAAGTGTTCCCTCTTTCTTTTTGATTACGGGTTTTTTAGGGCCGTTCCGGCTCCTCGCCCGGAAAAGCGGGTCTCGCCCGTGGCATAAAGTACCATTTGTTTGATAAAAATTATCTCCGCTTAACTATCCAGCGGGGCGAGGGATCCTCCACGGGCTCCAGGCGCCTCGTCCCGACTTCGTTATTATAAAAAGTTTAAGCAAACGTCGGGACGGGGTCACCCTCCGCATGCAGGGGGATTTAACCGTAGGGCACGGTCGCGACCGTGCCCTACCCCGGATTGGCAAAACAACTACCATACTCGTTCCCACCCTCCGTGTCATCTCGCTGATGTAGGGAGCGCGTATATGCGTTCCCTATCGAACTATTTCGCTATTCTAAAAAATAAGAAATCTTTATTCAGAATCTTTATGTTTTTTCTGCGGCAATTCAATTCTGTGATCAAAGTTTTTGAAAGTTGACCAGCCGGGCTGTTTTAGAATCCGAAATTCGGAACCCATTTCTTTTTCAACAGGATTTTGACCCTGGTTTCGAGAATTCGGTCCCATGACGGGAAATCTGCTGGAACGATTTCGGCGATTAACGAACGCTTGATCGCCCCAAACCTGTTCTCGATTTCGGATGCCCGGGATATCGCAGTTGGATAAATTTTCCGGATGATTCCATCCGACTTTTCGCCGTTTTCAAAATAGACTTTGACCAAATCCCCATCGTGAATGGATTTTTCAAATGCGCTTGAAAAATAAGCTTTCACAAAAGTCTTGTTAGCATTTATAATTTTAATGATCGGTTCGCCGGCCCTGACTACCTCACCCTTTTGTTTATAAATAGTCGACACCAGCCCGGCTTTTGGAGCGTATAGAACTCTTTCTCCGACAACTCCGCGGCCGCTTGGATCTATATACATTTGGCTCCGGTAAGATTTCAGTTTTTTAGAAGTTGCTCCAAATGTAATCTGCAGAGCTGATAAATCGTATTCAGCTCGGTTTAGTTTGTCCTCGAGGGTTAATAGTTGTGATCGGGTGATGGCGTCGATTGCGATGAGTTCTTTTGCGCGCCGGTATTCACTTTTCAATAGACTGATATTTTCTTTTTTTTGAAAAATATTTTGTTTGATCAGTTCGAATTTGCCCGTGAGGTCGATGATTTTTCTTTCAGTTTCATAGTCGCCAGCGTAGAGTTCGGTTTGGATGTGGTTGGCAAAAATTACGCTGCCAAATTGCACGAGCGACTGACCTTCCACAACCCGGTCATTTATGCTGCATTTTATTTCGTGAATCCGGCCCGTCGTTCTGGCCTCAACGAAAGTCGTTTCCGCTTTCAGAAATCCCGTTCCTTTCATGAAAAACAGACGTTCGTATGCCCATTGAACTGCTGTGAGACCAATGAGAAGCAGCAGCATGAAATAAACGTACTTGCCCCAGCTAATGCGCTTTTTCTCTACTTCGTTGGCTTTTATAACGCTGCTTGCTCTTTTGCGAAGTCTTTTAGAGCGCATTTCTCTTTTCGATTAAATTACGGTAATGGTGAAAATCGTGGATCGCAAATCCTGCATATGATTTTTCCAGACTGACTTTATCACCTACGTTTTTGATTAAATTTTCCAGCATTTCTTTTTCACTAAACTCTTTGGCATTGAGTCCGATAACAACCCGTTTTCCCATTCTATTTGCCAAAGCGAAAATATTCTCCACTGACTTCATAACTTTTTCTGCGGTAAGTCTCTCGTATGCCATTATCGTCATAGTGTCAGCGTTCTGAACAATTTTTTCCAGGGCGGTTTTGTCTATTTTGTGATAGAATGTGGGAATGTCGATCTCGAGAGGAAGTCTTTGCTTGCCACGCGAAGTGAGATTGTTGGCAAGTTTTATGGTTTCGGCCAGGTTGTTGAGGAGAAATTTCTTATAGATCCCCCACTCCGCTAAAGTGTGCGGTTCGATGTCTAAATGAATGGCGTCGAATCGAGCCGGGTCTATGGTGTTGTCATTATAGTCAAGTACGAATCGAAGTCTTCTCAGCATTTTTTGCCGGTTCTTTTCGTAGACCCAGGTCGGCTCGCCCATCAGAGCGGCTGCTTTGATACCGGCATGATGAAGATGAGCGATGAAAGTTTGCAGGTCGGAAGATTGCTCAATTGAGGAAACAACTTTCTTGTTAATTGAAACAAAGACTTTGTTGATGCCAGTGCTTTTGCAAAAAGCTATGAACCTTGCCCTTGGTTCTCCTTTAAGAACTTCAGAGGTGTTCCAAAGCCAAATTCCTTTAGTTTGTTGATTCATTGCAACTTCGCGGTTTTTTGCAAGGTGGTAAGCAAAATTTTTCGGCTGCGTCATGCCGGCTAAATAAATGAGCTCATAATAAAATTGATCCCGCTCATATTTGAAACAGATTCTATCTAATTTTTTGGCTGCTATTTGCGCTTCAAGCTCAAGCAGGGTTACCGGATCGAGTTTTAAGTTTCTCAGCTCGTTGGCATGTCTTGATTCTTGAATGCGGGTTTTTTCGTTGAGTAAGTCCAGAATATCGCTCGAGTTTTTTATTTGCACGTCCAGTAATTGGTATTTATGCAACACAGAAATAACTTTTTGTTTGAGTTCGAAAGCTTCATGTTCAGCAGCCAGTTTTGACGCGTTGCTTTCGTATTTGTACTGATTGTGCTTATTCGTTCTAACGCTTTTGAACCAAAGCGGAATCGAAAAATTGACGCCAACCTCAGGACCGGTGTGTAATTTGTTGAATTTATCTCCGCGAATTCGCAGACCCAAATAGGGAGAGAAAGTAACGTTGTCATACATGGAACCGTCCGCCCGTATGTCTGCTAACCTTGCTTTGGCCTGGTTGAGCTTAAACCCATCGCTGTTTTTAACGGCCACTGCGAGCAGTTTTGCCTCACGAATCGGGACATGTCGCAACTCGGTCTCATTCCATTCAATATCGTAGCGGGTGAGCTGAAAGAATTCGGCGAGGACGTCTTTCTGTTTTTTAATTTGGGTTTGATAATAAGCGTGCAGTCCTCTGACATTAATTCGTTCTTTTTCGATTTCCAATACTTCTGTCAAGAGTTCTTCTTGTTCCTCATATCTGCTTCTTTTTATTTTAATGATTTTTTCGTAGGTGTTAATAAGCCTTTTATAATAAAAAATACGCGAGTGATTTTGTAGAATCTCAATATAAGCCTTTCTGAACTTCAGAAAGGAAAACCGTTTACTGCTTTGCAACTGCGATGCTATAATATCTAATTCAGCGTTGATGCCGTCAATTTTGTTTGACCTGACCTTAGTTAGTTTGACCAGGTCTTGACTTAAACGCAACGTCAGAAAATGTTTTCTGCCAAAGTCTTCTTCAGCCAGGTTTAAGCCATCTCCAAAGAATCTGTAACTTGTACTGAGTTTTGGCAGATACTGAGCTTTAGCGGCAGATCGTCTGCTTTCCATGGCCTGCATTTTTTGCATGATGGCCGCAACTGCATAATCGTGTTGCAGGAGTAACTTTTCCAAATCTTGGAAGGTGTGATTTTTCTGAAATGCGATGACCGGGCAGTTCGCGGCAGCGCAAAAGCTAATGAAGAGCAGAAAAAGCCTGGGCAAATTCTTGTTTACCATCTGATCATCCTTTCTCGAACTTTAATGGGAGCAAACTGATCACGATATGAATAATGAAAAAACAATTCTTGAAGATAGGACCCAATGCGGACGAACTTTAGAATCAGCTTGTAAGGATTGAATATCAGCAGATAAAAGATGAGCTTTAAATCTCTGGCACTTTGGTTGAGGTAGGCGGCGATAAATAACTCTACCACTTCGGCACTGAAATACAAGCAGAAATTTATGAAAAGCAACACCGGTAGAATCTGGGTGAAATTGAGCGCGAGGTCTATTAGATAAAAAACTGCAATTGATGAAATGACGGCGCTGAAGAATAACGAATCGATAAATGTAATCAGATCAATGAATTTGAAATTTTTGGAGAATGGATTAAAAACGTCTTTGTGTTTTCGAAGACGGTTTTTGACCAAATTTCGATCCCAACGCGACCGCTGCCGAACTAAGCTCATTAGTTTATCAGGAACATTCGTTAAACAGACCGCATTCGGTTGAAACACAATTTGGTAACCTTTCTTTCTAACCCGAATTGCGAGATCCGAATCATTACCCGGACCGGGCTCGTGGCCACCCATTGTTTCAAGAGAAATGAGTTCCCGTCTAAACCCGCCAAAAGCGCCGGAAATAATGGGAAGAATTCCAAAACGGGAACGAATTCTCCGGCCAATTGAAATTGTAAACAGGTATTCGATTTGCTGGAGATTTGTTAAGACATTAAGGTTACCATTTCGGACGCGCAAATTGCCGGAGACTCCGCCAACCGTTGGATCCGCGAATGTTTTCATCAATTCATAAATTGAATGTCTGTCAAAAGTTGTATCAGAGTCAACAAATACCACGAATTCACCCTTCGCAAATTTAAGCCCGTAATTCAGCGCTGCGGATTTACCGGCTCGGGTTGAAAATCGCAGCGAAGTGATGTTTTCCTGCTTGGCGAGTTGTTGGCAGATCTTATGAGTATCGTCCGTTGAGCCGTCGTCCACGATAATGAGCTGAAGATTTGTGTAGCTTTGTTCCTGCAAGGATCGAATCGTCCAGGCGATGGTGTCCTGCTCATTGAGAACGGGAATAATTATAGAGATCAGTGGAGGATTGTGCCGCAATTGCAAAATAAAACCATCATCCGCTTCAGCTTTATTATTGCTGAACAGGGTGTCGAAAAAAATATAGAGATCACTCAGAAAATATCGCGGCAGATCGAAAATCAGGAAAAACCAGAAAACGCGAACAAACCCTGGGAAGTCCAGGCTTAATAAGTAACTAATTGTATCTGTAACTAAATCCGGGATCAATTCAATTTCTCCCAAATTCCCTCCATGCTGTCATCTTGCGCTGCCAGATCGAACAGGTCATAATCTATTTTAATCTTAGTGATTGCGATTTGGTCAATACTGGTCTTCAATCTGCTAAAAGCAATCTTGGCATTCGCAGTGTCGGTGTTGGTGAAAATCACCAATATTTCGCCGCTTCTCGAATCAGTAAATAGATCGGTTGTTCGAAATGTTTGATTGATGACTGCGGCAAAATCGTTTTTGAATTTTCTTGATGTTGGGATCTCACCGGCGCTTCCTAAATTGAACTTGGATAAAGTGGACTTGTATTTGTAGCGACGACAGCGGAAGACCTCGATGCGAAGCATCTCCATAAACACCTCGCGTTTGTAGAAACCAACTTCCTTTTTCAAGATATTGATAAGACCGGAACCCGGGAGCACGCCTTCTTCAGCAGCCCTAATCCCGTCTTGCGAAAGTGTATATTTATTTATCCGTTTGATCGGCATGTTTTCCGGCGGAAACGTTTTCGCGCAAGCGAGACAATAACAAGAAAGCAGCGGCTCGGAAAAATTTTGGTTGCAGTCGTTGCACCACATCACTTCTGAGGGCTTATCATAATCAACCCCGATATGTCGCAGCTCGCGGCTGCACTTGGGACAAGTTAAATTGAGTCCATGCCGAAACTCAGAATCCCTGCCGATGTAAGCGCACCTGAAGTGGTGAATGGTCGTCTCTTCACTGATATTTAAAGAACGGCAGTGCGGGCAGATCTCCCGGAAGTTGATTTGAGTGTGTTCGCAGAACGGGCAAATGTTGACTTTGTCGATCAACTTTGAGGTCAAGAGTTGGCTTTCTTCCAGCTCTTCTAAAAATGCGACTTCTTCTCCGGATTTGACATTGAATAAAATCTGTGCAGTTGGGAATGAATAACCAACGGAAGACAGGTGGTTTCGCGTGGGAATCAGGATCCCGGATTCACGGGTGTAAAGGTGTCTTAAAATAAGGAGTTTTTTCAATCCGGTGTCACCAATCGAATTCGGTACCGCGATCAAATCCTGCACGTTTGACGCAACCTTGAGAAGCTCTTTTACTTTTACACCGAAGTCTGATTGTAAAACAGGCCAGGTCAGGTTCAGGTCGACGAGTTCTGTAAAATTATCCGGAGCCTGTTCGTAGACGGCGAGAATTGGCTTGAGGAAATGCTTTGGTTCAGAACGAAGCTGCTTCATTTTATCGCTGCCCCAAGTAGCATCTTTTATATAAAGAATAGTTAAATCTGCCAGATCTAATTCTTCAGTGAGAGTTAACTGATTAAATTCATTTGATTCTAATTTTAAATCTTCACAAAATCCTTGTAGTGCCTTGAAGATACGATCTGTTTCTTGCGGCATCAGAAATAGATGTATCCTCGTGTCAAGTTCAATTCTGTTTATACCACTTGCCGTGACTGTGGTCACGTTCTTTTCTTCGGAGATCAACATTTTGTCACTGGTTGAAAATCTTATTAACTCGAAAACTCGAAACTAACAACGTGTTGTCCTTTTAACTCGCGTTAAAACGCATAGTTATACATCTCTATTTCGACTTTTTGTTTACATTAGTTAACATGCGGGCTGAATTGTTGCACTAATTTAAAAAGAAGCTGAGGCTAAGGCGAAGTCACAAACTGCCGATAAATAAATAGCGAATGAAACTTGAATCAGAAGAGGATGTATGGCCGGGAAACTATTGATTGGCGAGCTTCTAATAAATGAAGGACTCATTACCAAGGAGCAGTTAAAAAAGGTTCTTGATCTCAAAAAAGAACAAAAGCTTTATGCCCCGTTAGGCGAGGAATGTGTCAATCAAGGTTTTGTCTCGCGGCAGGATCTTGCCAAGGTTCTGCGAAAGTACCATAAAAGCATTCCGCTTGGGGAATTGCTGCTCAATATGCAGGTTATCACGCAAGAGCATCTCCAACGTGCTCTTGAAGAACAACAGTCTTCAAAGAAAAAACTGGGCGAAATTTTGATCGATCTTGGTTTTTTGAATGAGACGGTTTTAGTGGACGCCTTAAGTGTCCAGTTGGGCATTCCAAAAATCCTGCCTGCCATTAGTTTGATCGATAAAAAACTGCTTAAGAAATTTAACCCGGAGTTTCTTCATAAACATCAGTTTATTCCGGCTTTTCAGGAAAAGAATGATTTAACAGTGATAATGGCCGATCCGCTTGATGAAGAAACAATCCGTTTCCTGACAGAGATTTTGAAATGTAAAATTATTCCGGCCATTGCCCCGTCATCTGAAATTCGCAAAACCATAAGGCTATATAATCAAAAAGTTGAAATCGGTCAGGAGTTGGAATCCCTTGAACCGGAGAATGATTTGGTCATTGGCGACGGTGATTTCATTAAGAGCAAAGACGACAATATTATTGAAATTGTTAACTTCATTATTTCAAATGCGATTCTTGACCGCGCGACCGATATTCATATTGAGCCTCAGGATAAGCTGCTGCGAGTCAGGTATCGCATCGACGGAATATTACATCACAAAACCGATTTGCCAAATTCCGTGACGCCGAAACTCATTAGCCGTATCAAGGCACTTTGCGGCCTGGATATTGCGGAGAAGAGAAGACACCAGGATGGCCGGATTCGGGCGCGGATCATGAGTAAAGAGTATGACCTCAGGGTTTCTACTTATGCGGCTATCTGGGGTGAAAACCTCGTGATCCGGGTTCAAAGCCGACAGAGTGAGTTTGTTGATATTAATAAGATTGGCTTTTCACCCGCGAATCTAAAAAAATATTTAGACATGTTAGTGCATCCTTCCGGGATTATTTTGGTAACCGGTCCGACTGGAAGCGGCAAAAGCACGACCCTTTATGCCTCTCTAAATTATTTGAACGATATGGATCGCGTGATTGTTACCATTGAAGACCCCGTTGAATATACCATCGAAGGAGTTATTCAGGCAAACGTCTCTCCGAAGCTTGGGATGAATTATGTCAAAAGTTTAAGAGCCATGATGCGGCAGGATCCGGATGTTTTGATGATAGGCGAAATTCGCGATCAGGAAGCAGCTGAGGCGGTCATCCAGGCGTCCCTAACCGGCCATAAAGTTTTGAGTACATTTCACACTGAAGATGCCAGCGGGGCACTTTTGCGGTTAATGGACATGGGTATTGAGACCTTCTTGATTTCATCAACATTGGTTTCAGTGGTTGCTCAGAGATTACTTCGTCTTTTGTGTGACCGCTGTAAAGAGGAAGATAGACCCGACATTAAAACTCTGGCTTTTTTTAACAGTCTTAAAAAGGACAACCTGAATCGGTATCGATTCTTTCAGCCGAAAGGGTGTGTACACTGTAATCACAGCGGCTTCAAAGGGATGACCGCGATTCATGAAGTTTTATTGGTCAACGATGCTATTCGGGACGCAATTCTTAAACGGAGTACCTCTTCCGAGATCAAAAAAATCGCCCGTAAACATTCCGGATTAATTACCATGACCGAGGATGGGTTCTATAAAGCGCTCAAAGGTTTGACGACTTTGGAAGAAGTGATTCGTGTCGTCTACCGGGATGACAGTGCTGGTCTGATGCCGCTTTCTATTGAGGAGCTGATTAAAGGCAGTGAAGGCTCGCATGCAATTAGCTCAGCGGAGATTAATGTCGTGGAGGCTGAAAACCCCCAATCTCCGGTTGAGGCAATAAAGAGTCAGGGTTAGAGGCGCCTCACATATCCCACCATTTTTATCTGTTTCGTTTTAACCTTTCGTTATGACGCTTTCCAGCAGTCTCAGCACGGGGAATTAGATGTACACCGTGCCACAGGCGACTGTGTTATTCAAAATGGAAGAACCTTGAATTTGTATTGCTTGCATTTTCAAATGGTATTCTTTAAATTGATTTTACTTTTCTTTGGATATTTTTTTTAGAAGGAGCAAGAAAAATGAGCAGTCGTATTGAAAAAGATACCATGGGAACCATCGAGGTTGCTGCGGATAAATACTGGGGTGCGCAAACCCAACGCTCGCTGCAAAATTTTAAAATCGGCGGACAAAAAATGCCCATCGAAATCATCCATGCGTTTGCGATTTTGAAAAAAGCGGCGGCCTTAACGAACTTTGAAAGCGATGTTTTGCCGAAAGAAAAAGCCGATGTGATTGCCGAAGTCTGTGATGAAATCGCAGCGGGCAAACACGATGAACACTTCCCGCTTGTCGTCTGGCAAACCGGCTCCGGAACCCAGTCCAATATGAATGTCAACGAAGTTGTTTCAAATCGAGCTATCGAAATTCTGGGTGGTGAAATCGGCTCCCAAAAACCGATTCACCCGAACGATGATGTCAATAAATCACAGTCTTCTAATGACACTTTCCCGACGGCAATGCACATTGCCGTTTATAAACTGCTGGTCGAAAATACCATTCCAAAAGTTAAAAAACTTCAGGAGACGCTAGCTTCTAAAGCGAAAGATTTTATGTCAATTGTCAAGATTGGCCGGACCCATTTAATGGATGCCACGCCGTTGACTTTAGGACAGGAGTTCTCTGGGTACGCGTCGCAATTGTCGCACGGCCTTAAAGCGATTAAGAATAGTCTGCCTCATTTATCCGAGCTGGCTTTGGGCGGCACAGCGGTCGGAACCGGCATTAATACGCCACCCGGCTTTGCTGACAAAGTCGCAAAGAGGATTGCTGAACTGACCGGACTGCCTTTTGTCTCCGCGGAAAACAAATTCGAATCCCTCGCAGCTCACGATGCTGTCGTTGAGGCTTCCGGCGCGTTAAAAACAGTCGCAGTAAGTTTGATGAAAATCGCCAACGACATCCGGCTGCTGGCCTCCGGCCCCAGGTGTGGTATTGGCGAGATTCATATTCCGGCAAACGAACCCGGCTCGTCAATTATGCCCGGGAAAGTGAACCCAACCCAGGCTGAAGCCATGACTATGGTCTGTGCCCAGGTTACCGGAAATGACCTGGCAATAAGTATCGGCGGCATGACCGGCCATTTCGAATTGAATGTCTTCAAACCGATGATGATTTACAACTTGCTCATGTCCGCCAGGCTGATTGGCGACACCTGCGATTCGTTTAATGATAATTGCGCCGTTGGCATTGAGCCGAATCACGAGGCCATCAAAAGGAATCTCGAGAATTCGCTCATGCTGGTGACCGCTTTGAACCCGGTTGTTGGCTATGATAAGGCCGCGGAAATTGCCAAGAAGGCGCATAAAGAAGGCTCTACTTTGCGGGAGGCTGCAATTAGCCTTGGTCACTTGACGGGGGAGGAGTTTGATAAACACGTGGTGCCGGAAAAGATGGTCGGCGACTTGCCGAAGGAATCATTTTCTTAGAATAGGATCTGCTCTATGATTAAATTGCGTGGCGCGCTAATTTTGTTCTTGTTGCTGTTAGTTGTCTTCAGGCTCTCCAGCTGTGCTACTCAAAAACCAAAACTTGTTTTGTTCATTTCAATCGATCAGTTGCGTTATGATTACTTGACTCGCTTTTCAAAATATTTTGGCGATAACGGTTTCAATCTTTTTTTTAAAGACGGGGCTAACTTTACCAATGCTCAATTCAAGCACTCAGTGACAAAAACATCCGCGGGGCATGCGGTTATTTCAACAGGTACTCATGCAAATGTTAACGGCGTTATTGCCAATCGATGGTATGATCGGCAGCAAAAGAGTTCGGTGTCTTCGGTTGGTGATGATTCTTTCAGTTTGATTGCTTCTGACAGAGACGGTAGATCACCCCATTATCTTCTTGCTGCCACAATCGGCGATGAGTTGAAAAAATCCAAGGGCGAAAAATCTAAAGTAGTATCAATTTCGTATAAATCTACCTCAGCAATCTTAATGGGCGGCAAAGACGCAGATGCGGTCTATTGGTTTGTCGATTCACTTTTCACGACCTCGAAATACTATTTGGATGAATTACCGAATTGGGTGAAAGATTTTAATTCATCCGGTAGAATCAAATCTTATTTCGGCAAAACCTGGGACCGGATCTTAAGCGATAGTGTTTATAACATCCAGGGTCCCGATGATGTTGAGTTTGTAGAAGACGTAGCAGGTTTAGGACGAACCTTTCCTCACACCGTCGATGGTGGAAAAAGTTCAATTACTGAAAGTTATTTTCACGCTTTTCGGATCAGTCCATTTGGAAGTGAAGTCCTGGAAGAGTTTGTAGAGCAAGTAATCGTGCATGAAGAGCTCGGACAACGAGACGCTGTAGATATCTTGTGGGTGGGTTTTTCTTCAAATGATTGGATTGGCCATATTTATGGACCTGACAGTCCTGAGGTCATGGATATGGTTATTCGCACCGATCGTGTTCTGGAAAAGTTGTTTGATTTTGTAGATGAAAAGATCGGCCTGAATCAATGTACAATCGTTCTCACCTCAGATCATGGTATTCCTGCCCTCCCCGAATTAATTGCTAACAAAAATAACGACACGAGTCCAGGCAGGATAAATCGTGCAATGGTGATCGAAGTGATTGACGGGGCCTTGTCTGAAAAATTTGGTTTACTCGCGTCGGCAGAATCCTGGGTCAGCTACGTCAGTGCCTCGAATATTTATTTGAACCGCATTGCACTGCAGGAAAAATCACTCTCGGTTTCGGAAGCAGAGCAGATTGTTATACCAGCGCTATCTGACATGGGATGCTTTCAAGCCCTTTACACTCATTCACAGCTTGAAAATGGCGACATTGAGGGAGAGTTAGGAGAAAAAGCGTTACTCAGTTTTTTCCCCGGGCGTTCGGGGGATGTCTTTTTTCAGCTTAAAGAAAATTGGCTCTTCCATGGCCCGACAGGAACAAATCATGGGTCACCTTGGAAATATAACGTCCATGTACCTTTGCTTTTTTATGGATCCGGGATTAAGCCTGGTGTTTATGAAGAAGCGGTAAGCATTGCTGATGTCGCGCCAACAGTCGCGCAAATTATAAAAGTGGCTATGTCCGGGGAGGTGCAGGGTAGGGTTTTGGATGTAGCGCTTAAGTAAATCTTATAATTTTCTTTTTTAACGTCAGTTCGATGTCAGGCATAAAATGAGGATCGACGACCAAAAACGACCCGCCCAATGTTCATTTCTGCGGATTGCATCAGGCTGTTGCAAATAAGACTTAAGCCACGGATTGACACGGATTTCCACTGATTATCTGAATATTATTCAGGAAAGGTCGTTTTCGTCAAACAATCTGTGAGAATCCGTGAATTGGTAAAAAGATGAATTTGCAACAGCCTGAGATTGCAGGCAGGAACCTTTTCGTTATTACAACTAGATTCCGGCGCCGGAATGACGGTATATGTAAGTCTTCCGTCTTTGATTTCTTATATCGAACTCAGGTTTTTTTAATACACCTCAACCCGCTATAGCGATTGGTTCAAAAATTTTTTTGCTTCAATAAACCTTATTTCGTATCTTGTTTTACTCAAAAGAGGAGGAAAGATATTTTGAATTTCAAGGCATTCATCGCACTCTTCACAGCGGCGGTTTTCTTAACCTGTAACCCATTCATATTTGCCCAAGCTTTTCTAGATGATGATTCCAAGAATAATATAGACCCAACCTCTCCCTTGGTTACAGCAATGAAGGTAGCAATTCCCCCAGTCCTTGATGGCGAAATTCTCAATGATACGGTCTGGGAAGCTGCCAAACCGGTAACCGGTTTCTGGCAGACCACGCCAGATCAAGGCCAGGCCGCTTCGGAAAAAACCGAAGTGCGTATTATCTACACCAACCGCACTCTTTATTTCGGTGTGGTTTGTTATGATCGCGAACCACAGCGCATAATTGTTTCAGACAGCCGCCGCGATGCTTCTCTTGAGGAGACGGATAGTTTTCAACTTATTCTGGATACTTACCATGATAAACAAAATGGTTTTTTGTTCGGTACCAATCCAGCCGGCATCGAATATGATGCCCAGGTTACCAATGAGGGCCAGGGCAGATTTGGCGGCGGGCGTCAGCGGCGCGGAGCCGTCAGCGGATTCAATCTTAATTGGGACGCGTCATGGGAAGTGAAAACCAAAATTTCGGAGATTGGCTGGAGCGCTGAATTTGCCATTCCGTTCAAAACTTTGCGATTTTCCAAAAAGGACTCCCAGACCTGGGGCGTCAATTTCCAACGAAATATTCGCCGGCGAAACGAACAGTCGTACTGGGTAAAATTGGGTCGACAATACAATATTCAAAAGATTTCACTGGCGGGTACACTGTCCGGATTGGAAAATATACGTCAAAATAATTTAAAAATAATTCCTTACACGCTTGGCCAAGCCAGCCGTAATTTTCAAAACCCGCTTGAACAAGAGACTCAACGAGATCTGGATGCAGGAATCGATCTAAAATATAGTGTGACACCAGGCCTGACTTTAGATGCGACCTACAATACCGATTTCGCCCAGGTCGAGGTCGATGAGCAGCAAATAAACCTCGGTCGCTTCAATCTCTTTTTTCCGGAAAAACGTCCGTTCTTTCTTGAGAATGCCGGATTTTTTTCCGTGGGCAGTCCGGGCGAAGTGGAACTGTTTTTCAGCCGGCGCATCGGTATAGCTTCAGGAGGGTTCCCGGTGCCGATTCTGGCAGGCGGCCGCCTGTCCGGCAAAGCGGCTGGATTAAATGTTGGCCTTCTGAATATGCAGACCGAATCATTTGTCGGGCAAATTGTTGATGGTGGAACCGTTGAATTTGATTCGGTGCAGTCCAACAATTTTACTGTCGTTCGAATCAATAAAGAATTACCGAACCGCTCTGCAATTGGCGCACTATTTGTTAATCGCCAGGGGAGTGGCCGGTATTCCGAAGGAGATGATTATAATCGTACTTTTGCCCTCGACGGCAGATGGGGAATTGGCAAATATGGCCAGCTTTCCGGATTTGCGGCGCAAACCGCTACACCGGATGTAGAAGAAGATGAATATGCCTTCAGGTTTGCAGCGCAATATAACTCCGAAGCCTGGATTCTTCTGGCTGGCTACACACAAGTTAGTGAAGCGTTTAATCCGGAAGTGGGCTTTTTACAAAGAAGTGGCTTTCGTAAGCCCAATTTTACGATTTTTAACACAACACGCCCAAAAGATTTTCTTGGTTTGCTCGAAATGCGGCCGCACGTTTCATACCAGGGCTTCTGGGATTTTGACGGATTTCAGGAGTCGGGACGATGGCACATAGATAACCATTTGGAATGGAAAAATGGCTATGAATTCCATACAGCTGTTAACCTCACTAAAGAAGGAATTCATCCACTTGAAATTGAACCGGTCATAATTGATGGAATGACCGTCGGACTCGACACGGTAAACGCTGTCGAAATTCAGGATGTCTTTATACCGCCTGGCACTTACGATCACGCAGAGGTTGCCCTGGTTGGGATTACCAATCGGGGGGCCTGGATAAGCTTTAGCATGCGTGCAACTATCGGTGGTTATTTTGGCGGGGACAGAATTTTCCTGAGTCCTTCCGCAAGATTTCGAATTGGCGAAGCTTTCAATGCCGAACTGAGTTTGCGTCATAATAACATTGATCTTCCTAACGGCAGCTTTGTTACAAACTTACTTAGGGCCCGTATTTCCTATTCGTTTACACCCCGTCTTTTTCTGCAAGGTTTGGTTCAATACAATGACAGCGCCGATATCTGGTCAAGCAATTTCCGGCTTGGCTGGCTGCAGTCTGCGAATACCGGTTTGTTTGTCGTTTACAATGATGTCCGCGAGCATGAAAATCGAATGTGGGGGACCCGATCGCGAAGTCTGATCGTCAAATACAGCCAGCTCTTTGATTTGCTGAATTAATTCGGCTTTGACTTCAGGACGGACCCTTCTTGGGTTGTCCAACCCTCCCTAAATTGAAACCTTCTCACTTTTACCGCATTATAAAAATAAGGTTCTTCTGAAAATAAGCCTCAGAAACGGAGGCATAACTTCAGTTTTTTGTTGGAGTAAAGATGTTAAACACCGCGGCACTGAATAACTCCGATTACTGAACATCTAAACCAATGGAATAAATTCAGACTACAGAAAATTTAAACGTCGCCGTTGACTTTTGAGCTTTTGAAGACATGAATAGATGAAGGCAAGACGACTCAAAGAACGGGTGAGAGATTTTTGAGTTGAATTAGCTCTTAATAAATAGGAGGTGACAATCATGAGAAGCAATCGAATTGATTATAGAAAAAGGTTAAAGCTGGGGGTTATCGGCGCCCTGGTATTTTGTCACGTTGCTTTTTTTGTGGCTCGGAAATTTGAATTTATCCCTGAAATAAAGCAAGACAATCGCCTGGAACAGGCAGGTCTTATCGTTCTTAATATTAAACCACCACCGCCGAAACCCAAACCGCAGGATCCACCGCCCCTTCCACCTGAACCGGTTGTTGCCAAAAAAAAAGTGCTTCCCAGGCCGGGACCCATTGTAGAGGTTGCTGACTCTGTCGAGGAAGTGCCAGAGCTTGCAGCGGCAACATCTCCTGCACCCATCCAAAGCGTTCCATTTACTCCCCGCGATAAAGAACCTGAACTGATTGGCGGGTTCACCTTAAACTATCCTGACTGGGCCCGTAAAGTGGGCATGGGGGGTACGGCTTATGTTTACGCCCGGATAAATATCGATGGGATAGTAACTGAGGTAATGATTTTCAAATCGTCTGGCTATGAAATTCTGGATGAAGCAGCACTTCGGACTGTGCAGCCATCCCGCTGGCAGCCAGCTTTGCAAGGCGACGAACCCGTGAGTGTTTGGGTCATGGTGCCGGTTAAATTTTTACTCCACAAGTAAACCAGAATATAAAACCTTGCAGGTTTCAAAAACCTGCAAGGTTTGGTAATCCTACTTCATCAACATGAGCTTCTTACTCAAAACAAATCCTTTTGACTCAAGCCGGTAGACATAAACTCCGCTTGCCACTTTGGCGCCGCGGGAATCGTTGGCATTCCAGACCACGTTGTGCTGACCCGCGTCAATGAAGCCGGAGTGCAAGGTCTGAATGAGCTGGCCGCGCATGTTGTAAATTGCCAGCGTGACTTCGCTCGCTTCCGGTACACCAAATGTAATCGTGGTGCTGGGGTTGAACGGGTTCGGATGGTTCTGTTCCAGAGCATAAGTTTTGGGAATTCCCGATGTGATCTCGTCGAGCACATCGCCCGAGCCGTCTTTGTAAAGAATAGCCTGTGTCGGGTTGACCAGGCCGGCTGCAATAGTCTGCTGAAGATTGACATCTTCGGCTAAATCTTTGGCCAGTTGGTCGTTGGAGCCATCTCCGTCCTCGATGAGCTCAGAGACATAGCTCATGACGTCGCCGGCGGTTTGGCCATCTGCCGTGACCACTTCGTATTGCCCCACTTTCAAGGACATGATATTCAACACCAGGGCTGCAAGCTGGGCTGTCGCCTTCGCTTCCATGCCGGCCTTGCCTTTAACGCTGAGTATGGCCTGCCAATCCTCGAAGTCGTCTGTGCCGTCGGTCGCGGCAGCGAAGATGCGGAAGTGCGGGTTGTAGCGCGTGCTCACCTCGTTGAGGTAGCTTTGCAAATTCGCTGCACTCTCCTGGGCATTGCCCTTTCCCTTTGATTTGAACGTCGAATTGATGCTTCCAGTACCCCTTACTGCGGGCGGTGTTCACCAGCACGATTTGGTTTAGCACAAAATTTCACTTCGTTTGCAACTCATGTTATTCAGATCACCTCCTCTTTGTTTTTTTCTCTAATAATCTTAGGTTCCTTTGACCCCTGTGGTCGAGCTGACGGTGTAACAAAGTCAGCTTCGAAGGTTTTTAATAAAACACTAAAGTTTGATATTAGTAACCAAGCACAATTTTTGAGGATTATAAGAGAATAAAAATCCCATTTTGAAACAGTTTATTAAAAAAATCGTTGTATTTCGGGGGTATTATGGTGCAAGCCCGCGGTTAGCTTGATTTTTTCTTTTCAGAATTGTATTATTTCCTGAGCCGGGATAAAGCCCGCGGGATAAATCCATCTAACGGGGCAAGCCGGAAATCCGAATCCAAAAAACCAAATCCCAAAGAATTTGATATCTCTGATACTAATTCGTGATTGAACGAAAAACTCTGGATATGGCCGTCCTTGCGCGGCGTTCCTTTGCTGGGAAACGCTGGCAAAGAGAGTAAAATCATGTTTTCGGTCCGCCACTAAATTTCAAAAAGGAGACTTGATGCAAACGTTTTTAGTTTCCGGCGCTGGTTCAGGTATAGGGCGTGCAATAGCCAACAAATTAGCGAGCGAGGATCAGAAAGTGATCTTGCTGGGCCGCATAGATGCAAAGCTGAAACAGACAAAAGAAAAACTGCAAAACCCGGCGCGCCATCAAGTTATCGTTGCTGATGTGTGTGACAAAAATGCCATTGGCAAGGGTTTAAGAGCTTGCGGGTTAACCCATCTTGATGGTGTCGTGGCAAATGCCGGTATCGGCGGCGAAAATATTTATGGCCCCACAGATCGCTGGGACAAAATTATCTCCATCAATCTAACCGGCACATATCTGCTGCTGAACGAATGCCTTCCTTATCTAAAGAAGCAGCCGCAGGGTTTCAAACATATCGTCATTATATCATCCATTTTAGCGCGCCTGGGGATTCCAAACTATTCAGCTTATTGTGCATCAAAAGCGGGACTGCTGGGTTTGATGCGATCCTGGGCGGCGCAGTACGCCCGGGACAAAATATTGGTCAACGCCATTTGCCCGGGCTGGGTAGAGACAGACATGGCCAAACAGGGGATTCAGGCTTATGCCGATACCGTCAATAAATCTTATGACCAGGCGCTGCAAGAACAGATGTCCATGGTTCCCCTGCAGAAAATGAGTCAACCCGAGGAGGTGGCAAATCTGGTCTATTTTCTGCTTGGAGAGGATCAAACTTCGTTTACCGGGCAGACATTGGATATCAATAACGGCGCTTTGATGCCGAATTGAACGAAGATTTAGCTTGTTTTGACGGTCAAATTTGCTTATTTTTTAAAGCATTTCTTAATGGGCCTATTGGTTACCGCAAACAGGGCTGTTGTTCTGAGCGCAAGTTGCAAAGCACTAAGATCTACCACGAATCAGCGAGCGCGAAGAATCTTAGTCTTGGAGCGGGAGATTCTTCGCACATCTACTAAGTTGCAGAGTATAAAAACATAGCGGTTTGTGCTCAGAATGACGCATAATTAGTTGCCCATTAATCTAAACCTTAAAGAAGTATGGAAATAAGTGGCATTTACAAGCAATAAAAAGATAGGAGTGATACATGAGTTTTGTAAATTTTAGCGACTTACCCGATGCGGCGCGGGTCTGGATTTTTGGCGCTGAAAAGCCTCTGGATAGCAGCCAGGTGCAAAAGCTGAGGGAGAATATGGGGCTTTTCCTTGAACAGTGGACAGCACACAAGAGAGAGCTGAACCCGAGCTGGGAGCTTCGTCACAATCAATTTATCGTAGTTGGCCTTGACGAAAGCATGTTGGCCGCATCCGGCTGCTCCATAGACAGCATGGTGCGCAATTTAAAAAACTTCGAATCCGCCATCGGCGCAAATATTGTCGGTACAAGTTTGAAAGTATTTTACCGGGATAAAAACGAGTCGATTCAATGTGTGGGCAGGGCTGAGTTCAAGCAGTTAGTGGAAAACGGAACGGTAAATGAGGCAACGGTGGTTTTTAACAACATGATTCAAACAGTAGCGGATTTGCGACAGAATAGATGGGAGATACCGATGCAGGAATCGTGGCACTTGCAGGCGTTTGCAGTTTTGGTTTGAGAAGTAGTGATCCTATCTAAAATGAAAAAACCCGGACCAAAGTTTGTCCGGGTTTGCTGTTTTAGCCCGCTTTTAACCAGGTTGCTCGCGAATCCTGCTGCCATTGCTGGCGACGCTCTTCATCGCGCTTTAATGAAAAAGCATAAGCTGCGCTTGCTACAGCAACCAGGGAAATAATCAATGTCATCATTTGTACTCCTACTAGAATTCTTTATTCTCTTATTTAGTTCTAATTACGTACTTCTATAAACGGGACTTCTGAATGAAAGTTGCTGGCTGCACGAACTTCTTGAATTTAGATTTTAAACTCACTATCTTGTCAAAATTTTGAAAATTTTATCTCAATTTGATTTATGATCAGGAGGAAAAAATATGGCGAAAGCAATTTGGAAAGGCCAAGTTCTGGCCGACAGCGAGGCAGTAGAAGAAGTCGAGGGGAATAAATACTTTCCACCTGATTCTGTAAATAGAGAATATTTCGAGGAAAGCAACACCCAAACCGAATGTCCCTGGAAAGGAACCGCTCAATACTACCACATCAAAGTTGATGGCGAAGTAAACGTCGACGCAGCCTGGTACTACCCGAGTCCGAAGGAAGCCGCCAGCAATATAAAAGGACACGTTGCATTTTGGCGCGGCGTTGAGATAGAATGAGCTAGTCAAATCAAATATTTATAATCCTTTGATAAGCCTAAACTAATGACATAAGGTAAAATGACATTGAGTCATTCAGTCATTCAGTCATTTGCCTCGGCGTCATTATGTCCTACAATACCCCACAGTAAACAGGAAACCAATGTAAATGACGCCCATGACAGTTGATAATTGCTCCAAAGAATAAAAGAATCCAGAACAGAGTTAACTTTAGAATTTAGCGATTAAAAAAAAGATGAAAGAGAAGCACATCAAAATAGAGAAAACTGCGAGATACTTTCAGTTAGGGGAAGCCACCAGCGTCATTAAACAGGTGTGGTTCGTATGTCACGGCTACGGTCAATTGGGCAGCTACTTTCTTAAACATTTTGAGTCATTAGACAATGGCGAAAGATTGATAGTGGCTCCCGAGGGTCTCTCACGTTTTTACCTGAATGGGTTTTACGGCCGCATTGGAGCTTCCTGGATGACCCGAGAAGGTCGGCTGAATGACATCAAAGATTATGTGCTCTATTTGGATGCAATCCATCAACAGGTTTTTGAAGGAGTGGATCGCTCGGCTGTAGACGTCTCGGTTTTGGGGTTTTCGCAAGGCACGGCCACCGCCAGCCGCTGGGCCGCTTTGGGCGATGTTAAAGTAGATCAGCTCATTCTCTGGGCCGGGTTGCTGCCTCCCGAACTTATCGAACAAAATAAACTCGAAATTTTCCAGAAATTGAAACTTATGTTGGTCGCCGGTGAGAATGATGAATATGCCAGCGCAGAAAAGATTCTTGAACAGGAGAATCACTTGAAGGAAAACTCGGTGCCTTATAAGTTGATCAAGTTCGCAGGTGGACACGAAATGGATTCGCAGGTGCTAAAACAAATCGCGGCAGGTTAACTCTAGACAATTAATCCGGAGGGAAAATGCTTTTTCTACGTTTATTCATTTTAGCGTTACTTCTTGCAGCGCCACTTCAAGCAGATTATCTTTATAAAACCCTTTTGCTCAGAGCTGCTCCGGGAAAACTTTTGAATTTAATAGAGCTTTATAAGAACAGAATGGATTTTTATGAAGCTGCCGGTGACGAAAAGCCTTTTATAATGCGCCACAGCCAGGGAGACCAATGGGATCTTTTGCTGCTTTTCCCCATAAAAAACTACCGTGATTATTACTCGCCTAGCCGCATCGAAAGTCGGGAAATGGCCGCTCGGGAAATCCAGGTAGATTTTGCGCAGAAATTCAAAGAATACGTCGCCTGGCACGAAGAAGTGGTTGTTCTTGGCGCCTCGCTCGCCGAAGTTCAAAAATCTTTTACCGGCATGCAGTTTTTTCATGTTGAGATGTTTATCGCCTTGCCAGGAAAACATGATGAACTTTATAAACAAAGGCAAATGGAGAATACTTACCTCGAAAAACTTGATCGCCCGCAGAACCTGATTTTTACTCATGACCAGGGTGCGGCCTGGGATATTTTTACAATTGGCTGCTACCGCGATCTCAAACACTTTGCCGAAAGCGCAGATATTGCGGAAGAAAAAGAAGAGGAAGCCGCACGTCACGCCGGATTTGAAGCAGCCAATCGCATCGGAACTTATTTACGAACACTGATACATCAGCACCACGATACGTTGGCTGTCGCGGTCAAGTAACACGCCTTCCTGTCAATTTCCAAATTAATTGTCTACTCCCGATTTTTTCGAATTCTTTTCATAAAAAAGTATTGCTTAATAGGCACTATCTGTATAACTTTATTATTTATTACTATTCTGTAACACTCGCCTGGTTTTTTGACTTTTGTAAGGATTTATTTGGCTAAGTCTTTATGCAAGAAGCTGTTTGCATAAGTGCAAATATTTGCATAGTAGATGGCTTTATTTATTTGGCTGTTTTTATATAGAATGTTGTTTATAAAACATTTAGAATAACATTAATGCATCAGGCACAATAGTTGCCAAAAAATTAACTTTAACTATAAAATCATTAAACACTTCACACTGACTAATCCTCAATTCTAAATTTAAATCTAAATCTATCATAAAAGGAGGTGGTGACAAATAACAGCAGTCGTATTTCCAGGGTGGATTACAAAACTTGTCGTTCGATTTTGATTCATTTTAATGTAAGAAGGGAAAAAAGATGAGAAAATTAAACATTCTAATTTTAACGCTTTTATTCAGTCTCTTCAGTATCGCCGCTCTGTTCGGGCAAGCGCTCGAAATATCCGGTACTGTGACTGAAAGTTTAACCGGGAATCCCCTTCCCGGCGCAAACATAGCGGTCAAGGGTACGAATTTAGGAACAGCATCCGACCGCGATGGAAACTTCAGCATGTCTTTGCCAAACTTTGGCGAGGCTACTTTAGTGGTTACTTTTATTGGCTATTTTAGTGAAGAAATTACCCTGACTCAGAGCACCAGTGATCTAAGTATTACAATGAAGGAAGATGTCCTTAAAGTATCTGAGATCGTGGTCACGGGTTTGGCGACTTCCGTAAAGAGGAGAAATTTAGCAAACTCAGTCGGCACCGTTTCTGCCAAAGAGTTGATTCCCGTTCCTGCCCAGACACTTGAACGGGCCCTCAATGGCAAGATAGCCGGCGTTACCGTCACCCAAAATACCGGGGCTCCGGGCGGTGGGATTAGCATAAATTTACGCGGTACTTCTACGATTACCGGTTCAACGCAACCTTTGTATGTGGTGGATGGCGTCATTATTAGTAACGCGGCCATCCAATCTGGCCTTGACTTAATAACCGATGCAACCGGAGCCGGAAGCGCCACGCCGCAAGGCCAGCCGACCAACCGTATCGCGGATCTCAACCCCAACGATATTGCCAATATCGAAGTTCTGAAAGGCGCCAGCGCGGCAGCTATTTATGGTTCCAAAGCCAGTAATGGCGTCGTCATCATTACTACCAAGAGTGGTGTTGCGGGCGAGACTCGTATTGATGTAACGCAGCAGATTGGTTTCACTAGCATTTTGAATAAAATCGGTGCTCGCAGATTTACGGCTGCTACGGCCGAAGCTCAATACGGCCAAAAGGGTCTCGATGCGTTTAATGCAAACGGCGGCAAATTTATCGACCAAGAAGACGTGCTGTTCGGTGAAACCGGGTTTCTTAGCGAAACCACTTTGAGTGTTCGCGGTGGTTCGGAAAGAACGCAGTTTTATATCAGCGGGCTCGTTCAAGATGAAGACGGTATCGTCAAGAATACCGGCTATCAAAAGTTTTCAGGGAGGGTGAATATCAACCACAAGATCAGTGACCGGCTCAAAATAGCCGCTTATACAACGTTTGCACGCACCGAGTCGGATCGTTCCATAACCGGAAATGAGAATGCCGGCACGACAACGCTGGGATTCGCGCTTGCGTTTACTCCCAGTTTTGTGGACATAGAGGCAAAAGATGAAAACGGCAACTTTGTCGCCAATTCTGTTGCCGGTGCCGGTTCGAACCCAGCCGAAAGCGTCGCTTTGTTGAAAAACAAAGAAACGGTTTATCGGACTATCAATTCACTGCGGCTCGATTGGAATCTTATGAGAAGTGAAAATCAGACTCTTGACTTTAATGCGATCGGCGGCGTAGATTTCTTTTCGGCTGAACACTTTGTCTTTTCTCCCAATGAGCTGCAGTTTGAACGTGACTCAGCCCTGCCGGGTGAATCGATTAATGGGGAGACGGTAAGCATATTCTCTAATTTATATTTTAACGCGACTCACAGTTATACCACAGCCGGTAATATCATGTTTAGAACAACGGCCGGCCTGCAGTTTGAAAACCGCAATCAGAATAATGTGTTGGTCAACGCGAATGGCTTAATCCAAACCCAGTCAAGCGTCGATCAGGCGGCCAGCATTCAAGTGTTCCAAACCATTAACAAGCAGAGAGAGCGCGGCTTTTTCGCTCAGGAAGAGATCGATTGGAATGAAAAAATCTACCTGACCGGCGCGGTTCGGGGAGACGCAAGCAGCGCCAACGGCGATACGGAAAAGTACTATTTGTATCCAAAGGCTTCGGCCTCTCTCCGGTTGTCGGAGTTTATGGATATGAGCTCTTTTGCGAGCGAGTTTAAACTGAGAGTCGCTTACGGTGAAACCGGCAACCTGCCTAAAGCTAATGCTAAATTCTCGAATTTGATTACCGAGACCATAGGTGGCCAGACCGGTTTGCGGCCCGCCACATTGACCGGCGATCCCAACATCAAACCCGAGCGCACGAAGGAGATTGAAATGGGCTTCGATGCCACTATATTGAACGGCAATGGCACGATAGAGGTTACCTACTATCGCCAAAACATCGAGGATCTGATTTTAGAAGCTGAAGTACCTTTTTCGAGCGGGTTTTCGGCCATCTCAACCAACGCCGGCGAAATGCGTACGACCGGTTGGGAATTCTCCTTGGGCTTAACCCCTATTCGTTCTAAGAATCTCAATTGGACTTCTCGTATCAATTTTTTCACCACCGATACTGAGATTACTAAATTGAATGTGGACCCATTTGGTCATGGTGGATTCGCACTTTTCTTAGGCGAGATGCGGGTTCAGAAAGGCTTTTCACCTACCGCAATTGTCGGAGCTGAAAGCGTGTTTAACGACGACGGCACCATCGACAACATCCTCGGCAATGTCAACCCGGATTTTAACATGTCTTTTAACAATAACATCAAATTCGGCAATTTTGACCTCAGTTTTTTGTGGGATTGGCAGAAAGGCGGCGATGTCATCAACCTGGGTAAATTGCTCACGGATCTGGGCGGCACTTCGGCCGATTTTGACGATGAGGTAACATTCACTCTGCCTGATGGAACAACCTCCACAGGGCCGGCCGGAACACAGCGCCTTACGGTTCTGGGAACAATCACCGCGCCTTACATCGAGAGCGCATCTTATATAAAATTAAGAGAATTGAGCCTGTCCTATTCACTACCAAGTTCGATGGTTAACAACATGTTTGGCGGCCAATTGTCTTATTTAAGGCTGGGAGTGGCTGGTCGTAACTTAATTATGATCGCGGATTATTCCGGTTACGATCCCGAGGTTAGTCAATTTGGTAACGTAGTCGCTCGTGGCCTTGACACTCTGCCTTTTCCGTCTTCGCGGCAATTTTACTTTAACGTAGCATTTGGCCTTTAATTCTAAGCATGAAAGGAGATATGAATATGAAGAAAATAAAAAGAGCAGGAGATACCGGCAGTGCTTGGAAATTGGCTGTGCTGGTTTTGTGCGTCCCTGTTTTGACCTACATGGGATGCGAAACGCTGACTTTCAACAACCCGAACGCCCCTTCTCTGGATAGTGCTTCCATCCAGACATTGGCAACCGGGGTTGAAACGGATATGAGAAACGGTTTGCGTTTTTATGTAGAAGCGACGATGACCCTGGGGCGTGAGGGGTATTTTTTCGAACCGGCGGATCCCAGATTCACTGGAGAACTTCTTTTCGGCCCCATCGATGCCGGCGGTTTTCTATCGCAAACACCCTGGACGACCCGATACCGGGTTATTGCTACATGCAATGAACTTCTAAATCGAGCACCAGATTTAACCAGCGAAGCGCAAGCCGGCGTCGAAGGATATGCCCGCACCATGCGTGCATATAATTTACTGATGGTTCTAAACTATGTAGACGAGGACGCGCAGGGTCGTGCCTTGAGGTTGAATTTTGATGGCGATCTGTCGGTACCGTTTGCATCAAAGACGGAGGCGTTTGATTTCATCGAGAATGATCTAAATGGCGCAAATACAGCTTTGGGGTCGGCGGGCAATTCTTTCCCATTCCAGCTTTCGAGTGGGTTTGCCGGCTTTGATACGCCCGCCACTTTCAGTCAGTTTAATCGTGCTCTTGCCGCCAGGGTTGCAGTTTATCGTGGCAACTTTAGCGCTGCCCTGACCGCCTTGCAAGCGTCTTT
>SMVB01216502.1_pt1 | contig 30861 bp, 29 predicted proteins | sample 2456461 | NCBI WGS metagenome assembly SMVB01 (sample SAMN11095934, study PRJNA526329) | marine sediment metagenome | biome: Marine sediment; feature: Surficial sediment; material: Deep marine sediment; isolation source: Hadal surficial sediment | place: Pacific Ocean | collected 2014-05 | depth... | reverse complement strand
TGCCGGTGGTAATACTCAACTCATGGAGCAGCTACAGACGTTAAACCTGCCAGAGATTGAGCAAGCATTGGCTATCGGAAATTCCCAGAGCGGGAGACTGTTGAGGTTGTTTCTCTATGATGGCTTTAATTCAGACCTGGAAGGTCGCAGAGTTTTTGCAGGCGTAATGCCAATAATAGCCGGTTCTGGTTTTGGTATGTTTAATAATCGTTTCGCGATGCCAACTCGAACCAACGGGCAGCATGAAAACGAACTGTTCCCCAACGATCTATTTCCATTTACTTACGGCTTAAGCACAGATCCTTATTCAGGCAGTGTTGATGGCATTTTGAAAAAATCCATGGAGTCCAATACTGTTCCCAAAATAATGCACATCCAGACTTCCAATGAGTATTGGGTACGAGGTGGCTCCTTACCCCATACAGATCCCAGTGGTTATACCGATGCCACTCTAATAGATGAAGTTCGTTTTTATACTATCGGCGGCTCCCAGCATGGTTCAGGAAGCGGTATTCCCCGCGATGCAACAACCACACAGCTGCCTCGCAATCCCAATATGTGGACCCCTTTTAGAGACTCTTTATTGATGGCTATGCAAGAGTGGGTTGCCGAGGGTATTGAGCCTCCCGACAGCCGCTATCCAAAGCTTTCCGATGGCACCTTAGTTCCTTCCCATTTACCTGATGGTGAGATCAATCCGGCTGCCTGGAATCCCCTGCCCGGAATAAATCACCCGAAAGATATGTACCGGGTAGCGTTCGGTGACTACGGTAGCCAATGGCTTGAAAATAGAATAATCAGCCAGCATCCACTAACCTCGAATAAATTGTACGGCGTAATGGTCCCTGCAGTAGATAGCAATAACAACGATTTTTCCCACAGTACGTTGTTACCACCATTAACACAAGTGCCACTTGCCACATTTATTCCGTGGAATTTACGAGCACCGGCGATTGGAGCCGAAACCGAAATGGCTCGCCTTGCCGGCGGTTATATTCCTTTTGCGACTGAGTCAGGTCACGCAGATGATCCCAGAAGTACGATTAGTGAATTGTATAGCTCATTCCAGGACTATCTGAGCAAGTATGAGAGTGTGACTGACAAATTGATTGAGGAGCGATACCTGTTACCTGACTATAAAAAGACCTACATGGACATTGCTTGGGCAAATCGGGTGATATTCGAATAGGGTAGAGACTAAAAGTATACGTGTTCCTGTCGAGGGTGGTATTGCTTGATGATTCATCTACCTTATCTGGTGGCCTATCTTAAAACATAGCATTGACGGTAAGAAATAATACCGAAGGGCCCATAAGACAGCCAACACCGGTGTAGAATGTGGCTGTCATGGCGCCATAGGGCACCAGCTTAGGGTCGGTAGCGGCGAGACCGCCGGCCACACCGCTAGTAGTTCCCATCAACCCGCCGAAAACCATAGCCGATTGCGGATTGTTCAAGCCAATGTGCTTTGCCACCATGGGTGTGCCAATCATTACCAGAATCGATTTCACCAATCCAGCTGCCACGCTGAGCGCGATCAGTTCTGAACTGGCACCAATAGCTGCACCGGTTACTGGTCCAACAATGTAAGTCACCGCACCAGCGCCTATTGTTGTGATAGCAACCGGATCTGTATAGCCAAACAAAACAGCTGTCGCAGCGCCAACAGTAAAAGACACAAGAACACCGGCGAAAATAGATACCACACCGGCCAAGCCTGCTTTTTTGAGTTCACTTAAATGAACGCCAAAGGCCGTCGAGACAATAGCAAAATCTCGAAACATGCCACCACCCATGATACCGACGCCAGCCAGAAAGGTGATGTCGGCTACCCCCGTGTTACCACCGGTGAAAAGCCCGCCAAAATAGGCAAAGACTAAGCCCAGCGTAATAGCGATGGCAGAGCCGTGGATACGGCCAGCTGTCAGCTTGTTAGAAATCAGATAGGAAAACCAGACGGTGATTCCCACAACAGCAAAGGCAACAACAAGTCCATTACGGACAAAAGTAACTTCCAATACTTCCATTACTCCCATTATGAAACTCCCCCTTCTTGACTCTCTTCCACATCCGTTGAGTGCGAGCCAATCTTGCTAAGAACGGGGACTAGGGCAAAACTGACCAAAACGGCAGCTACTCCGGCCACCAGTGCCAGCAGGCCACCATCAACAGCAGCCACTACATTCTGGCGCGCCGCCATGGCGACAACGATCGGAATATACATGGCACTCCAGAATTTAATGCCATCTCCAGATAGACCATCCACCAGGGGTTTGAATTGTTTAAGATTACAAGTCAATACCAGCAATAGCATGGCGATACCTACACCGCCCACATTGGCTTGGACTCCTATCAGTACACCGAAATACTCGCCAACTAACATGCCAATGACAAGACATGTTGAAAGAAGAGCAACACCGTAGATGATCATGGATTAATTCCCTTAGTTATTGTTGTTCAAGTTGCGGTGATGATATGACGGTCATCGAAATTAGGCAATTTCATAAATCAGATAACCATTCATCGCAAATACTGTAGGATTATGCTGGCCTATTTTACCGTGGTTTGACTTTGCGGCACTGGTTAGGGGATAAGGAATCTCTGATGGATTTTTTAACCACTCTGCGGCAATGCGCACCATGCACCGCCCGAAGGGGCCTGCCGTCAGGCCCGATTTCATCCTTGCACTTTCTTGACAGGCTGCCGTATGCCTGCGAAAGTGCGCCTTGAAATTGAGTACGGCGGTAGGCCAGTGCGGTCAAAGAATCCATCAGAGATTCCTTATTGTCCCACAGCTTGTACCTGGTGTGCGGCGATTAATGGATTGCAGGCTGAACGCCTTTTACTACATATTTGAAACATTGGGGGAACATTTTGAAAATCGTACAACAGTTGGTGGTATTTACCGCGCCTTTAATGTGTTTGACACTTTTTCCTATCGCGGTATCAGCCCAGAACGTCACCACGGACATCTTGGTCAATGCCCAGGATTACAGTGACCGCTGGGTTACCTATGGCAGGAATTATGGTGCCTGGCGCTACATGCCTGATGATCAGATTAACCGTAATACAGTAGCAAATCTCCGCCCGGTATGGATCAAGCAGACCGGTGTAACCGGTGGTGCATTTGAGGTTAGCGCTTTGGTAAATGATGGTCGAATGTATCTAACTACGGCGAACAGCCACTTGATTGTAGTAGACCCGATTACCGGCGACGAACTATGGCGTTATGACCATGATTTTGAAAATGTAGATCTATGTTGTGGACCCCATAATCGCGGCGTAGGTTTGTATGAGGACAAGGTATTCTGGGGAACACTCGATGCCCATTTAATGGCATTTGATGCAGCGACAGGCCTTCAGCTATGGGATGTTGAAGTCGGCGACTACCGCGAGTCAATTTCAGTCACCGGAGCACCTCTTGTGGTCAAAGACATGGTGCTCATCGGAGTCGGCGGCGGTGAATTTGGAATCCGTGGTTACATCGATGCCTACGATGTCAACACCGGCGAACGTCGTTGGCGATTCTATACCATCCCATCACCTGGTGAACCAGGCAGCGAAACCTGGGAAGGTGATTCCTGGCGAACCGGCGGTGCGCCTACCTGGGTCACCGGAACCTATGACCCGGAAACTGATTTCGTATTCTGGGGGACTGGAAATCCCTGGCCAGACATAAACAATAATGTACGAAAGGGTGACAATCTGTATTCTAATTCGGTAGTAGCTCTGGATGCTGACAGCGGGCAATTGCGCTGGTTTTTTCAGACCTCACCCCGTGACGAGTTTGATCATGACTCAACCAGTGAACCGATGATTATCGACGAAATGATCAATGGTCAGATGCGCAAGCTGATCGTACAGATATCCCGTAACGGACACGTCTACGCTCTTGATCGTGAAACCGGGGACTTTATTTATGCCGAAGAATACACGCGGGTGAACTGGGCCGAACGGGATGAAACCGGTAAACCGGTACTAAAGGAGGAAATGTATGAGCCCGCTAACCAGGTAGTTTTCCCCGGCTTGTACGGCGGCAAGAACTGGCCCCCCGCGTCTTACAGTCCAGATACTCATATGGTGTATGTGCCCACCAGTGAATGGGGCACTACCTTTATTCGCCGCGAAGGTGAGGGTCGTCCAGGCACCATGGACTTGGGTGGATTTCCCCGTTTTGACCCGGAAGGTACTGGTAACCTTGTAGCCTTCAATCTGCAAACCGGTCAGATTGAATGGCAATTTGAACTACCGGGTTCATTCAATTGGGCAGGCACTTTGGCAACCGGCGGAGGGTTGGTTTTTGCCGGCGGAGCCGATGGTTACTTAAGAGCATTTAACGACACGACCGGTGAAGTGCTTTGGCAATTTCAGACCGGTAGTGGCGTCTATGCGCCGCCTACCAGTTTCACTATTGATGGCAAACAATACATAGGAATTGCCTCAGGAACCCGTAACGCAGTTACCCGAGCAGGCGTTGCCACTGGTATTTCACCAGGCAATTATATTTTGTTCAGTTTGTAAAAAAGAAAGTTATTGGGCAATGGGAATCAAAAAAAATTATTTGAGAAATTTTACACTGCTTAGCCTATGCCTTGCTTCGGCTGCCAGTATCGCCGGAGTTGGCGAAGGCCAGGTGCTTTATGATGCCTACTGTCAATTATGTCATGGTGGCATTGGTGAAGGCCAGACGATGGGTAAACCGTTAACTGATCGCAGTGCTGTAAGTCTTAGCGACGATGAGTTAATCGCAGTCATCACCAGCGGCCGGTCTGGAACCGGTATGGTGGCATGGGGATCTTCATTCAGTGACACAGAATTACTGGATGTTGCCGGTTATGTGCGTGTGTTACAAGGTGAAGCAGGGTTATCAACCGTGGAGGAAAATGCGGCGGCAAGCGATGATCCAGCCGCCTTGGCGGGAGAGCAACTTTTCAATACAGCCGTCGGCTGTGTAAGTTGCCATTCCTATAGAGACCAGGGAGGTAGGGTGGGTCCAGCACTTGATGGTGTTGGTTCGCGTCTAAGCCAAGACGAACTTTTACAGGCATTGGTTAATCCGTCGCAATCAATTGTCGCAGGTTATGCAGCAAAGATAGTAGAACAATCCGACGGCACCATCATACGCGGACGGTTTCGTAATGACTCTGAATTGGCTGTACAAATACAAAGTGCAGATGGCGCGCGTTGGGTTACTTATTTCAAGGACCGCGTGAATTCAATTACCGACGCTGATGAATCGCTGATGCCAAATGTGTTTGCCAATCTTGGAGCAGCAGAACAAGAGAGCCTGTTAGCATTCTTAAATTCTCTATAACTTACTTACTGGCCAGATCGGAAGAGGGAGAAATTCCTCTTTTTTCTGTTTCGAAAATATAACAACACAAATTAAGGGAGTCTGTTGCCGGGATTTTGTGTGGGAGACCGACCTGGTGCCACTAAAGTAATCCCAAATTAATAGCTCTCAGTACGGCCTGAGTTCTATCTCTGACTTGAAGTTTATCGAGAATTGAAGAGACCTGGTTCTTTATCGTGCCTTCAGATTTATGGATGGCAACTGATATTTCGCGATTGCTATAACCCCCTGCCATTAAGCGCAATACTTCGAGCTCCTTCAACGAGAGATCTTCTAATGGTTCTACTTCATCCAAATTTGACTGCAGACCCGATAAGCCCTGGAGAATACGCTCGGTAATTGCCGGTTGTACCAGGGTTTCACCCCCATGTACTTTTTCAATTGCGTTGACCAGGCTATCCAGGGATACATCTTTTAGTAGAAAACCCTTTGCTCCTGCCTGCATTCCTTCCAACACCAGATGGTGGTCATCGAAGGTAGTAAGGATAATGGTAGGAACACTGACGTTGCTTTCTTTCATTGCGTTCAACGCGTCAATACCGGTCATTTTTGGCATGCGAATATCCAACAACAATACATCAGGTTGACATTGTTCAATTCCTGCTAATACTTCTGAACCATCTACAACCTGGCCTACCACTTCAATTTTGTCACTGAGCTCAAGTAAATTACAGATACCCTGGCGTACCAAGTTCTGGTCTTCAGCCAACATGACTCTAATTGTCATTGTGCGACTACCAGAGGAAGTTGTACGGAAAGGCAAAAACCCTGTTGGTTGTATTCCCATGAAAGCGACCCACCGTTGGCATCAACCCGCTCGCGCATTCCTTTCAATCCATTACCTGGTTCTATCTTTTTACCCCCTTTACCATCATCAGAAACAGTAAGTACACAGTCGGTTCCTGCTTTTGAAAAACTTATTTTACATTGACTTGCTTTACTGTGGCGCAGCACATTAGTCATGGCTTCTTGAGTGCAGCGCAACAGCGTCTCGGCGAGGTCGACATCATTGATTGCAGGGGCATCACTAAAGTTCACTTCGATCTCAAGGTCTGGTATGTCGGCAATCATCTTGTTGATCGATTGCCTGAGGTTGATTACATCATCTTCGCGAAGCTCACTTACTGCCGATCGCAGGTCGCTGAGCAACAGCTTGGCCAGCGATAATGATTGCTCAACTTTTTCTTGTGCTTTCCCTTCAGCACAGTGGTTAGCCACTTCCAAATTGAGGATCAAAGCGGTCATGTGGTGGCCGAGGATATCGTGCAAGTCTCGGGCAATTCGTAATCGTTCATTTTGCCGAGTACTTTGTGATAGTAAATCCCTTGTCGCGATCAGTTCCCGATTGAGCACTCCAGTTTCTTCACGTAAATGTCTTTCTCCAATTGCACGTTGCGTCGCACTGAAAGCAAACACATGGAATAAGCCTAAAGTAACGGCATTGACAATAGCATTAATGGTATCGGTTCCGTACCAGTGATAAAACTGGCTCGTTGCAAAAACAGCCACGCTGGCAGCAAGCAGCCAGGCAGCTGTACGTGGGCCATTAAATTCGGCGGCCTGCACGACCCAGATTATGCCTAATATGGCTATAAAGGAGACGCCGACGAAAAAATAAAGCGTCACTATGACAACGGCCTCCAGCCACAGTAACCCTTGCTGACGAATCGGTGACTGACGTGCCCAGTTACCAAGAATCACAACGAATGCGAATAGGTTAATAACCGATAGGGTTGCTACAAGCGGCCAGATTCCGGTGTTTGAAACCACGTAAACCGACAGTGATCCCACCACCAGCATTACCAGAATTCCGCTAAGGTTTAATACATTATTGTGATTAATAATCTCTGTAAGTCGCATGGGCAGGCTCCTGAAACCAGGGCTAAATTATTGCACAGGGAAGGGTTCACACCTATAGGCCAGAAGTCACATTTAAACTCATGACTTCTGGCACTGTTGCTAGAAACCCGTAAGCCCTAATATTCACAACCATACCGGCTAAATCAGTCAGCAAAGCTTTATAGAATTAACTGTACATTACAAAGGAGTAGCCAAATGTTACTTATTCACCAACTTTCGTTTTACTTGCATATTGCCATAGGCAGTTGCGCTCTGATGGTATTTTGGATTCCAGTATTTACCCGCAAAGGAAATTTGGATCATAAACGCTTTGGCCGCTATTTTGCCTCGGCAATGTATATCGTAGCTGCATCAGGGTTTCTCATGTCCAGCCTGGATCTACTTTTCCCTCTGTCGATGCATGCAGACGGTATCCAGATGACCCTTGCGGAAGAGCGGGAAGCAATTGCTGAAATCAGGAGTTTTGCCATATTTCTGTTTTCACTGAGCATCCTAGTGTTCACTAGTACCAGGCAAGGGTGGTTGGCAATTCAAGTCAAAGAAGATCGACAGGCATTGCGAACTCCGGTTCATACGTTCCTTTGTCTGGCTCTGGTCCTTGTTGGCATCTCACTCTTTGTCACCGGAATTATTTATCAAAGCGTACTTTTTATGGTTTTTTCAGTACTGCAGGTTGTAATAGGACTGAGCAATTTACGTTATAATTTCAAAACCGAACACAAACCCAAGCAATGGTGGATTGAGCATCTGCGTGGGCTTATTGGCTCTGGCATAGGAGCGTATACGGCATTTTTTGTATTCGGTGGGCGCCGGATATTCGACAGTATATTCAGCGGGGCTTTCGCTGATGCCAGTCTCATTCTATGGGTAGCGCCGGGTGTAATTGGTGGTATTGCAATTGCCTGGCTATCGCGGCACTACGAATCCCGCTTTAGCGGAGAGTGGGCGATAAAACGAGCGCGTAGCAGAGTGGCATTACTGAAATGAATACCGACAGTTTGAATCAGTAGTTTTAGAATGATTATATTTCTATTGGTTAATTGGCTTAATAAGCAAAGAAACCAAATAACATGACCGCAATTATTCCCACGATCAAGCAAGTCCCGTAGGTGATGGAGATCACAAGATATTTCAAAAAGGTCACTATATAACCTTGTTGAAAAAAGAATTTCAGACTTAAGTATAAGTAAACGATTATCCAGATACTTACCAGTGTATTCAGCAGGTCGATGAAACGTGTAATTACTGTAATGTCGATGCTCGTCAGCAAATCTAAAAGGAACGAAAGGATAAAGGCTAAAAACAAAAAGCTATGGTTATGGATTGTCAAAACCAAGTGTTCAATATAGTAACGTCCGGAACCCAGGTAAGCTACTTGCTGAATAAGGGCCAGAAATGGCATAAGAATCAACATCAGTATCGGGACGTATTCCAATAACTGGCTGGCGAAGTCTCTTGGGTTCTCCCGAATAGCGGGGATGTTAGTTTCTGCTTGAGTCTGCAATAACCTTATGAATCCCTGATTAGTCTCCGCAGACAGAAAGGGTAGGCGTAGGTTCCCTATAAGCTCTAGAACATAATTTATAGATTCACTATCTTCGCCGTCGATGACAAATTCTCTGGTACCACTCAGTGTGGAGATTGTAACAGTGGTGCTGATCTGGTCACTTTCTAACTCCTCCACTGGTGTAATATTCGCGTCGGGGTCCTGATTGACTCCTATAGAATCCAGGAACAGTTCCACCGAGATGGTAAAAATAAAGATCAGAATAAATACCAGGAACAACCTCATCGGTGGCAGATAGCGTACCCTTCTGCCTGACAAATATTCATTGGACAAAAAAGCAGGTCGGGATAGCAGATACCAAAGGGTAAGGTAAGTTCTGGAGTTGAAGGCGAGTAGGCCCTCAAATGCCTCTATTATCAAGCTGGGGAAAAAGCGGACGAATTCTTTATTTCGTTGACCACAGTTAGAGCAATAATCCCCCTGAAGAGACTGACCACAATTTTTGCACAGGCCATCGACAACGAGTGGCTGGTTATCGGATTCTTGTGCCATGGGGGCAAGCGACAAGTAGTAATGTTGTGGCGTTAATCAGAGGTCCCTCGGCTAGATTTACTTAATACCAAGATACGCTGAACTCCGAAGTGTGGGCCTGAGTCAGGCAGTCTTTTCCATTAGCTTCTGTTTGCTGATTTGTTCAATAAGCTCGAGAATTTGGGATTTGCTTTGCTCGGTCAATTTCTGAAATCTGCCTCGAACAAAGCTGACATCGCGGGTAAATTCATAAGAGCTGCCAAGAACCTCGACACGGCACTGCACAGACTTACCGTTGGGAAGCTCGAGAACACAATCTGCTATTAGGCCCTGCTCTTCGAATTGCTCAATAATATAGCCTGGGAATCGCCCTTTTATTCCAGTGGCGGATATATCACTAACTACACCAGTCATGTGAATATCCTTATCAGTGAATAGTGCTAGTGGAACTGGCTGCTGATTTTCAAAACTAATTCGCGCGTTTTCTCGATTCTGTTGGTATATCAGCTTTTCAGGAAAGGCTACCCGTCGTTCACTGGCGAACCGGTAAGCCAATGGGTTACCAGGGTAAGGCAGGGTTTTAGAGTCAAAATTAACTCGGATTCCGGCATCCTGTGCAATAAATTGAATTGCATTATTGTCTTCGGGGCATATCGCGTTAATTTCTGAGCTTACGGTTAGGTATCCCTCATCAGGGTTAACGTGAAAAATCTCAGTACTGTTAGATGGATCAGGTTTCGCTTTCGGTTTGCAGTATGAAAACTTCCATAGAAAGTCCTTGGCCAGGCTTAATAGCTCAGCAATCTCCTGGGGACTATCAATTATTTCTTCTTTTCCTTTGGGGCTCTCGCGCATCAAATTAGTCCAAAGTTGTACATAAACAGAGGTCTTTTCCCGGATATTTTCATAGTCTATTTTATATATCGGGAGAGGGTAGCGTTTTTTTATAGAAGATGCCTTGGTTTTTGCAAACAAACTTACAATTTTAGTAACAATTTTCTATAAAAGGATCAAGGATTAAGCCTTCGGTCGGGCTGTGTAGATAGAGATGTGGTCTAAACACAGCGTTATTTAAAATAGTTAACTGACCAATTTACTAAATCAATTACTTTATATAATATTTTGTAAGTAATTTCCCTTTCAGACCAACGGTATTTTATTTGGGCTGAAATGAAACCGTGCTCAGCCAGTTCCTTGTATTAGGTCCAAATTTCTATAGGAAAGCCAATGGAAAAAAACATTAAGGATTACCTGCCCTGGGGATTAGCAATTTTTGTTGCTGTGATTTTTGTACAGTCGCTGTATTTCAAGTTTACCAACTCTTTCGAGACTCAACACATATTTGGCACCATAGGAACCTGGATAAGAGAGTTAGGATTGCCTGCTGCATTTGCCGATACATTTTCTGTTTATGGTGGCTATATGGTCGGCACCATCGAACTGATCGCCGCGTTATTGTTATTACGCTCTTCGACTCAATTTTTCGGAGCACTTATAAGTATCAGTGTAATTTCTGGTGCGATTTTCTTTCACCTGTTTACCCCGTTGGGCGTCAACGTGATTATCAATGAAGCCGGTGAAACCGATGGCGGACAACTGTTCGCACTTGCTGTTGGTGTGTTTGTTGCGTCTGCAGTCCTGTTACGACTACGCCGCCAAACATTGACGGAAATTCTTCGTGGGTAGGTTATAGCGGTTATAGAATTGATAAGAGGTTCCTTAATTACTTTGCAGCAAAGACAACATCGCTGTAGGATGACGGGGCAGGCTACTGTTTGCTACGATACTTAATGCGTGGTTGATGGTGGAAACTAATATTCCCTGGTTACAATGCGTTAACGCTTGCATTGATCAGGTTAAACAACAACACATAAACTACAAAGAGCCCTATAACAATAATAAGGACTGGGCAAATCTCATAGAGTCGAAATTCTAATAAAACCCGGCCGTTAAACAGCCACAGGTGATTGAGATATCTGGTCCATAATTGAGGTAATTCCTGGAGGTTATCAATGTCCCTTTTGAAACAGTTGGTTTTTACAACTATAGCTGCACTTATGCTTACGGTGTTTGTTACCGCGGCGGTAGCACAAAATGACGCGCCTGCCCTATGGGACACGGACAGCGATTGGGCTGAAGATCTGCCTGGACGTGAATGGGGTTCTACTAGTGCGGTTTATCCTGATGTCGATGGGCGTCATATCTGGGTTGCCGAACGCTGCGGAGGCAATGGCAACTGCCTGGACACACCCGAATTGGATCCTATACTGAAATTTGATCCCAGTGGCAACATTGTAATGGCCTTTGGCCGCGGAATTATCGTCTGGCCCCATGGAATCCATGTAGACCAGCAGGGGAACGTATGGGTCGCCGATGCCCGTGGTGACGAAGCAAGAATGAAAGGCCATCAGGTATACAAGTTCAGCCCTCAAGGAGAACTATTAATGAGCTTGGGGACGGCTGGTGTCCCTGGTAAAGGCAGAAATGTGTTTGATCAACCAAACGATGTCTATGTTGCTCCCAATGGAGATATCTTTGTAGCCGACGGCCATCCAGCTAACGGCAACAACAGGATTGTCAAATACAATAGTAGCGGAGAGTACCTGATGGAGTGGGGTGAGACTGGTTCTAATCCAGGGCAATTCCGGACCCCCCATAGTCTGGCAATGGATTCACAGGGCTTACTTTATGTCGGGGATCGCAGTAATCGACGGGTACAGGTTTTTGATCAGGAAGGCAATTTCGTAACTGATTACTATCAGTTTGGGCGACCCAGCGGTGTATTCATAGACAATAATGATCATATTTACGTCGCCGACTCCGAATCTCGTGAGCAATCAAATCCGGGTTACCGGCGAGGTATAAGGGTAGCGGACCTTGAAGGTGGCGCTTTAGTTTACGGCTTCATTAATGACCCGTTGGAAGTACCCGCTGGCACCAGTGCGGCAGAAGGAGTTGCGGTAGACGATGCAGGTAATATATACGGAGCAGAAGTGGGACCACGACAACTGGTCAAATACACTCGAAGACGTTGATTAAAGTTTTCAAAGACTGAAATTCAAAATCAAATCCCTTTAGCCGCCTTCATCAACTAGAGAAGGTAGCTTGCTGGTGCAGCAAGTCTAGAGCGAAACCGGCTCCATCAATTTCCCTGATATTACGGGAAAATACAGGGAAAATATTAGAAAAAAATAGCCCCCTACCCGTCTAGCTTTACATTCTCACCTATATTTCAACAAGTTATAGCACTATCGATTAATAACCATTTTCAATAACAGGGAATTAGCAGGGAAATCGGTGGCGCTAGTACATTGGTCTTGAGAATTTCATGGCCGTAATAAACGGGGACAGATTTATTTTATCGAGCTGACAGCAAGGTTAAGAATTTAGATTCGAAGGCGAGATCGGCCGATATATCCTGAAAATAAATCTGTCCCCTTATTCCTTATTTACCGGATGAGAACTTGCGCCGGGTATTACGATGAATATCCTTGACCTATTTTTCGGTGTTTGACATGCTCATTTCGAGACTCCTCTACTTCACTTCAAAATAGCAGATGTGTCTCTTAGTGATTAGGCCTAATTGGTCCTATATGGGCTGACGGCGCACAGCGCTTACAACTTTTACGAAAACGCATATTAAGAGTTCCCAATGGAATTAACTATCGATCAAACGCTTCAGCAGGGTGTAGGGGCACACAAAGAAGGCAACCTTCAAGAAGCTGAACGACTTTACCGCGCAATATTACAAACCCAGCCAGCGCATCCTGATGCCAATCATAACTTAGGGGTGCTAGCAGTCTCTGTTAATAAGGCTGAGTCGGCATTGCCGTTGTTTAAAACTGCTCTTGAAGCAAATCCGAATATAGAACAGTTTTGGTTAAGCTACATTGATGCCCTTATTAAAGAAAAACAGCTTGAAACGGCGAAGGCAGTTCTTGAGCAGGGGAAAAAGACGGGACTAGCCGGAAAGAAAGTTGATGCCTTAGAAGAGCAACTTAACGCTAATAGTGTAAGTCCGTCTCAGCAACAACTCAGCAGACTTTTAGAGCACTATCAAAACGGACAGCATGACGAAGCTGAGAAGTTAGCTGTATCGATTACTAAGCAATTTCCTACCCATCAATTTGGCTGGAAAGTTCTTGGATTAGTATTTGGGCAAACAGGCAGGAAATCTGAGGCTGTAAATGCCAACCAAAGAGCCGTGCAATTAGCTCCTCAAGATGCCGCAGCCCATAGCAACTTGGGTGTTACGCTGCAAAAACTGGGCAGATTAGAAGAGGCTGAAGCAAGCTGCAGGCAATCGATAGCGCTCAAATCTGACTATGCCGAAGCCCATTATAACTTGGGTATTACGCTGAAAGCGCTGGGCAGATTAGAAGAGGCTGAAGCTAGCTATAGGCAAGCAATAGCTTTCAAATCTGACTTTGCCAAAGCCCATTATAACTTGGGTAACATGCTGAAAGCGCTGGGCAGATTAGAAGAGGCTGAAGCAAGCTATAGGCAAGCGATAGCGCTGAAATCTGACTATGCCGCAGCCCATAGCAACTTGGGTAATGCGCTGCAAGCGCTGGGCAGATTAGAAGAGGCTGAAGCAAGCTGCAGGCAATCGATAGCGCTGAAACCTGACTATGCCGAAGCACATAACAACTTGGGTAACACGCTCAAAGAGCTGGGCAGACTAGAAGAGGCTGAAGCAAGCTATAGGCAAGCGATAGCGCTTAAATCTGACTTTGCCGAAGCCCATGGCAACTTGGGTATTACGCTGCAAAAACTGGGGCAGCTTGACTTGGCTCTTGCTAGTTACGAAAAAGCAGTTGAAATCAAAAAGGATTTAGCGAGAGCTAAAGCTGGTATATTAGAAACCCTATATGCGTTAGGGCGCATTGAAGAGATTTACCAAAGAATTGAAATGCAATCTGAAGTAGATGACGAAAATATAAGAATTGCTGCATTCGCCTCGTTTCTTGCCAAAATAGAAAAAAAAGATACCGCGAATAATTTTTGTAAAAACCCGATAGACTTTATACATGTCACGAATATCTCGTCTCATCTTGAAGATTCTACTGCATTTATAACAGAGATAATTGAAGAGCTGCATGATGTAAAAACTATTTGGGAGCCCACTACAAAAGCTACTCACAAGGGTTTTCAAACACCTAATAACATAAATTTGTTTGCAAATCCGCCAGTAAAAATCGCACATCTTAAGTCAATCATTATCGATGAGCTAGATTCATATTATTTAAAATTTCGAAATGAATCTTGCTCCTATATTCAAAAATGGCCTTCCGAAAAGAATCTATTTGGTTGGCACGTCATTCTAAAGCATCAAGGACATCAATCTGCGCATATTCATTCTGATGGATGGTTAAGTGGAGTTATTTATTTGAAGGTTGTTCCATCTCTCGGAAAAGATGAAGGTGCAATTGAATTTAGCTTGAATGGAGCGAATTATTCGAATGTAAACTCCCCCAAATTAACGTATCAACCAGAAGTAGGAGATATAGTTTTTTTCCCTTCTTCTCTCCATCACAGGACTATTCCTTTCACGACAGATACGGATAGAATTATTGTTTCGTTCGACTTAATGCCAGAAGCAGCCAGACACTAAGTTGTGAGACTTACTCACAACAAAAAAAATCAAAACCCGCGAGCTAAGTCACCATCGTTCGCAACTCTATTTGCCAGGATTCTTTTCATCCATTTCTGTAAACGACTCGTCACCATGGACTACCAAACAGGCCATCAGAGAATCAGGTGATATATCGGAGATAATTCGTGTGGAGTAGTCCATGCTGGCACTTGAACTAGGCCGAAAAGCCCTAATAATTAGGGCTTTGCGGGGAGATGAGTGTTTCTCTGAATAGAGAAAGGACTACTTGGCGGGTCATGAGTTTCTCAAAATGGAGGTCGGCAGTCAGGAACTATTCCTCCGGCATTGGCGGAAGCCCACAGCGCTTCTGCCGGGGGTAGAAGCCGGTTTAATTCATTAATTCGGGATGCGGGTGACGGATGGGTGGAGAGTAATTCCGGTGGACGTGACCCGCCTTGCTCTGACATGTTTTGCCAGAGATTGATACTTTCCTGAGGGTCAAATCCGGCTCGTGCCATGAGCATTATCCCAATCTGGTCTGCTTCACTTTCCTGGGTCCGGTTAAAAGGCAAAAACAGACCGTATTCAGTTCCAAGGTCAATAACTTCCATGGTGCTATCAGAAACTCCGGCCGCTAGTGCTACAGCGCGCCCGATGTTTCGCAATGTCGATTGGCTAGCCCTTTCGTTACTATGCTGTGCCAGGACATGGCCTACTTCGTGAGCCATTACTGTGGCCAGTTGATGTTGATTAATGGCCACGTTTAACAAGCCGGTGTAAACGCCCATTTTTCCTCCTGGCAGAGCAAAGGCGTTGGCTTGTTCATTTTCGAACAGTGAAGCTTCCCAAACGTAATCACCACGCTGGTTTACGTCCAGGGCAGACACGATGTAGTTAGTTACGCAACGGACATAGTCAGTCTTTCTCTGACTTTCCGACAGAGGCATCTGTTCCAACATTTGTTGGTAAGTCTGAACCCCCTGCTGGGCCATATCAGACTCTGAGAAAAGCACTATTTGGCGTCTATTCATCGGTGAACTGGCGCAACTAGTCAGAAATAGGGCAACTATGATTACGGCGATAGAAAAAAAGCTGCTTTTTGACATTGGTCTTTTCATACCCTTATATTTGCCATAATTAGTAACAATACTACGAGCATTTCTTCTAAGTTCAAATAAAAAATCGAAAAAGCGCAGTGCCGAAATTGCGGTGACCTGTGATGCAAGTCTCTAGCAGCCGTAATCTGTTCCTAATCAACTTAATAAACGGATTTCAAGGATTAATCAGATCCTAACTTGGAGATGGCTTATGCCCGACAACAAGTCGCCGTCTGCACTTGTCCATCTGGCAGCCAGTGGGAACTCTCTGGTCAATACCAAAGAATCAAAAACTACAGACTTCGGGCTCCAACTCGGTTCGAATTTCATCACCATTTTCATCGCGGAGAATTTCAAAGCAGCGTCCTTCAAGATCACGCAACAGGCGACGACCAGAAGTAACTGTTGCCGGACTTGTACGCTTAATTACGGTAACGCGGGATGGCGAGTTACGATAGTAGTTGTTGTGCGTATTTGAATACCGGGGATAGGTAAGCACGGAACCCAGTACCAGGCCTCCGATAAAACTACTTGAGCTGAAGCTGTCATAATGGTGTCCTCCACCTAGTGAGAAACCGATATAGGTGCCCCGACGACCATAGTTGTAGTAATTGTTCCAACGACCATAACGGGAGCCACCATAATAGTTGCGGGAGCCGTAACCATAGCCATAATGCCGGTCATAACCACGACCCCAAGGACTGTCGGCAGATGCCGTTTGACATAACAGTGCAACTGAAGCGGCGAGCAGTATAAAGATTACTTTTTTCATAATCCCATCCTTAGATACACAATCAAGTTCGGTATTATTCAACATACCCAATTTGGGTAGAATCAGTCTACTAAAGGCGTATGAATAGAAACTGAATGAATCAGGATTAACTTTTCAGCTCATCGATCAGTAAGATTGTAAGCGCCCTCGTGGCCGGCCCGGGTGAACCCAGTGCGGCTTGCATTAGATACAATGGGATGGCTCGTGTATAGCCGCCGATAAGAGGGATTTCTTTCAGCAGCCCTTGTTCCAGTTCCCAGTTGATCCAGTTAGAGGGCAAAAACCCAAAGGCTAAACCGGATCTGATCAGGCTGATACTGCTGAAAAAATGGCTAACGGTCCAACGTTGTTCTGCCTCTAACCACCCTGCATCGCGCTGTGCCCGAAGACCGGAGTCACGAAGCACAACCTGGCGATAAGACTTCAGTTCAATTTCATTGACCTGCTCTTTTTCGAATACGGGGTGGAAGGGTGCTGCCACCGGAATCATGTTTATAGTTTTTAATTGGTCTCCCGAAAAGCCCACAGGCACATTCGCTCCGATAACGATATTGGCCTTTTTCTCTATCAATGCTTCAGTAGTACCGGTCATACTGGTTTCAAGTATCCTCACTCGGGTATGAGGAAATCGTTTTGAAAAGGTTTCCAGTGGACAAATTAGTGCACTGATATCCAACAGCACATCCAAGGCAACGGTGACTTCCGCTTCAAAGTCAACAGCCATGGACCGAGCCAGATCTTCCATATTCTGTGCTTGCTTAATCAGCTGATCAGCATGCCTGAAGAGTACTTCGCCTTCAGCTGTTAGCTCGGCTTTACGCCCCAGGATTTGTAACACAGGCTTTGGCAGTTGGTCGTTTAGTCGTGAAATGGCATAACTGATGGATGACTGGCTCTTGTTCAGAGTGTCAGCGGCTAGAGCATAAGATCCACAATTTACAACAGTCCTAAATGTGATCCACTGATCCAAGCTAATTTTAGGAAGTATCATACTAATATATCTAAAAAACTGATTTATAGGATCGAACAATTGCGCTAATAAATCAAATAATACGATATATAATTTGAGCTAAGCAAGTTACTCAGTCAACCAGGGAACAATATGATGACGAAGCTACTTAACCTAAAAACCAGTTTGTTCGGAGACGGAAGTGTTTCGAATGAGCCGGTAAATGAATTTCTACAACTGCTGGTACAAAATTAAGTAGCAGATGAGTTAAATAAGGAGGCAGCATGAGTAATCCAATAGACCAACTTAGACAAGTTGAAGAAGTGCTTCAGGCGAGGCCCGCTTCTGACGGAGATGGAGTGAAACTATTACGCGTATTTGGAGGGGGTGACCTTGCAAGGTTTGATCCATTTCTGATGTTGGATGAATTTGGATCTTATGATGCGAATGACTACATTGGAGGTTTTCCTTCCCACCCCCATCGTGGCTTCGAAACCGTGACCTACATGCTGGAAGGCATTATGGAACATAAGGATCATATGCAGAACATTGGGATTCTGAAGTCGGGTGATGTGCAGTGGATGAAGGCTGGTGCAGGCGTCATTCATTCAGAAATGCCAAAACAGGAGCAAGGCCGCATGCGGGGCTTTCAGTTATGGGTTAATTTGCCAGCCGATGAAAAGATGACACCTGCTACCTATATAGATATTGCGGCGGACAAGATCCCCGAATACATTATTGGAAATGCGTCAGTAAAAGCAATTGCCGGTAAATTGCAAATTAATGAACAGGATGTTTATGGGGCAGTGACTGAAGGGTCAACCGAACCCGGTTACCTGGACATACGAATAGATGGCAAAGGAGCTGAGTTGAATATTTCCGTACCTGATGGGCATATTGCACTGGCCTATATATACGAAGGCAAGGTGGTTTTAGGATCATCGGAGCTAGAATTGGGTGTCTCAGACACTTGTCAGACTATCCAAATATGGAACTATTAAGTTGAAAGCAGATGGGCCTAGTAAACTATTATTGATGACGGGTAAACTTATTAACGAGCCAATTGTTCAACATGGACCCTTCGTAATGAACTCAAAAGATGAGATAAAAAAGGCTATTGAGGATTACCAACAAGGACGCCTTGTCAGCTAGTTGGCAAGCCAATTGGTAATTTCTACAGGCTATTCAGTGATTCCAGTTGGCTGCTTTCAATATTGATTGTCAATCATCTATCCCACATAATGGCCGACTGTCCTTTGATTGACGCGAAAGAAGAAAAATAGCCATGATCTATAACAATATACTAGAAACAATTGGAAATACACCCGTGGTCAAACTCCAGCGTGTGGCACCGGCGAATCAGAATATTTATGCCAAGCTGGAAGCATTCAACCCCCTTGCATCGGTTAAAGATCGATTGGCAATTGCAATCATCAAAGATGCAGAAAAGAGAGGTACCTTACAACCGGGGCAGACGGTAGTCGAAGCGACCTCTGGCAACACCGGTATAGCGCTTGCCATGGTTTGTGCTGCTAAGGGATACCCGTTTGTTGCTACCATGGTGGAGACATTCTCCGTTGAACGGCGCAAGATTATGAAGGCGCTGGGTGCAAAAGTAATATTGACGCCAGCCGCTGAGCGCGCCAGTGGTATGACAAGAATAGCTGAAGAATTAGCCGCCAAGCATGGATGGTTTCTAGCGCGGCAATTTGAAAATCCCGCCAACCCTGCGTATCACCGTAATACTACCGGCCCGGAAATTTTGCGTGATTTTGCCGACATGGACCTGGACTATTTTGTGACGGGTTGGGGTACAGGTGGCACGCTGACCGGTGCTGGTCAGATGATCAAGCTGGCGCGGCCGGATACTAAGATTATTGTAACGGAACCGGAAGGGGCTGCCATGTTATCGGGTAATGAGTGGCAGCCTCATAAGATACAGGGATGGACACCGGATTTTGTACCGGAGGTATTGGACAAGTCCGTTGCTGATGAAATTGTAATTGTTACGGATGAGGAGGCAATAAACGTAGCAAAACGATTATCAACTGAAGAGGGAATTTTCTGTGGGATCTCCTCTGGAGGTACTGTGGCGGCCGCATTGAAAGTTGCAGAGTCTGCGCCTGAGGGAAGCACTATTTTGGCTATGCTTCCAGATACCGGAGAGCGTTACCTGTCCACACCTCTGTTTGCGGACATATCCGACGAGTCAGATGACGAGTGGTTGGCGAGTCTCTGACCCAAGGGAACCTTTGATAAACGATAGGGTCCCTCCAGGCGACGTCATTACGTTACTCAGAGGATTACTAGGTTTTTAATAAAGCCGGCAGATCTGCGATTGAATCGATTACGGCATCGGGAGTGATTTCTGATTGCCGCATGATCTCATCGCGGTATTTGCCTGTTTTGACTAATACGGCTCGCAACCCGGCTGCCTGACCGCCAGCGATATCATTTTCAATATCATCCCCGACGATAAGTACCTGTTCAGGTTCAAGTCCTAAAGCATCTGTGGCAAGCTGAAAAAAGGCTTGGCTCGGTTTACCAATAACGGTAGCCTGTTTCCCCGTGACAAATTCAAGACCTGCTACGAATGCACCTATGTCCATTTGCAGTCCTTTTTCTGTTTGCCAGTATTTATTCATATGCATGGCTATCAGTTCCGCACCCTGCATCAATTCATTAAATACCCGGTTTAGCAATTCATAATTCCATGCCGCTCCGATATCGCCTACGATGACAAAATCAGGGAGATTGACATTTTGCCTAAATTCCGTAAATTCGGCGCGTATTGATTCCCTGGTTAACAAGTGTACTCGGGGGGTACCTTGCCTGGTTAGAAAATTACGGGTTGCTGTTACTGCACTGAATATTTCGTCTGCATCGACTGCAAAACCGAGGGATTGTAATTTCGAAGCGACATCGGATGCGATCCTGGTAGTAGTATTTGTAATGAAGCGGTAAGGAATTTGACGCCTCTTCAAGTTTGCAAGCGTATTCTCAGCACCGTCTACAGCTTTGTTACCAACGTACAAAACACCGTCAAGGTCAAACAGTATTCCTTTAATTTCTGACGAAAAGTCGATATCCATCACGCACCCAATAATGAAGTTGCAGGACAATTTAAAATATTAATCCACTAACGACATTGTCGCACCATCAGCCAGGAAAACATCTTTCAATTTATTGTACTCTATAGAATCAACACAACCTACATTAAAGCCGTATTCATCCGGAGCACTGCGTCGTTGATGGTGAGTGTATATGCCGCATATAGCGCAAAAATAGTGTTTGGCAATTTTCGTGTTCCATTGGTAAAGACTAAGATCATCCTCACCACGGATGATGTCAAAGTTTTCAATTCTGGCTGTGGCCATTACTGCACCTTTTCGCTTACAAATTGAACAGTTACAGCGGCGCAATCCTTCAATTCCGTTGGGTGCTTTTACTTCGAACTCAACCGCTCCGCAATGGCATGACCCCTTTAAGATTTCCATAGATATAGGCTTCCTAGGTAACTATTGCAATCAGAGTTAATGCAGTTAAAACAAAGAGTAATACTACGCCTAACTGGAACAATCGTTTGCGTAATGGAACGTAATTGGAACCGGTATGGACATAAGCATGCAAAACGCGGCTAAGGGCATAGACTAAAGCCACAAATTGAGCCAGTAAGTTTGCCGCCCCAAGCTGCCACAATAGAATGACAAGCACATAAAACAGAATGGGTGTTTCAAATTGATTCCGGATATTGTTATTAATCTTTTGCACGGATTCAGGCCAGGCATCATCGTGCATTCCTCTGCGCGCCGTATTTACTTCGCCATTTTCAAGTGCTAGCTCTTTGGCTTGTCCAAGTCTAAGGTATACCGTCAGAGTCAGAACTATCTGAATTAGCACTGGAATGAATATCAATTCTGCGTTCATGGTAAAAGCCTGGAATAAAGGGGGGCACTAATAACTTAACAACTTAATTTGCCTATATGGGCTATTCTTTCAGAACCAACCTAGACTAGATGCATGTCAAGGACAGGCCGTCCACAGATGAATTGGAGGATTAAGTTGTTAAGTTATTAGTGTCCCCTTTCTTACCGGTTGATCGGAAAATCAAAGTACTCGTTTTGAAACGGTTCGTTTTGCAATGTGTAATGCCACCATTCCTGTGCATAATTCACAAATCCAGCGGATTCCATTATTGATCTGAGCTGGTTGCGATTCAGTCTTGCATTTTCGTTTATCGATGGGCTATCAGTAGTTGACAGCTCATCGAAACAATCATAACCAGTTCCCATGTCGAGGCTATTGTCAGGATAGCGACGTGGCATCGCTGAACGGCAGTCATATCGGTTGGCAAAGGGATCTATGTCAGGTTGCCTGGAATCTATCGGCACCAGGGTTAAATCGAGGGTGCTACCGCGACTGTGGCTCGATTGACCTGCAATATATCCTTGGGCAAAAAGCTCAGTTTTAGGTATCGCTGGGTAAAACCTGTGTTGCTGCAATATGTCATCCGGATCGCTGGCCCAACTCACAAAATCACTGACCGAACTTTGCGGCCGGTAACAGTCATAAACTTTAAGCGAATAACCCAAGGCATTTGCCTGTTGTTGGCTTGCAACAAGGGCCTCGGCTGCTTCGCGTGAAAGCAAACAACGCGGCGCGAAATAGCCGACAATCGGTCTTCCAATAAAATTGTTGGACGTGTAATAACGAATATCCAATTGTATATCAGGTACAAGATCAGTTATGTCGACAAAGCCTAGTGGAACAGAAGAATCATAACTTGATATCTGGCAGTTAGTGAGCAGAATTAAAATCAGTAAGTTTGTCAGTTCAGATTTGAATTGCATTGCCATCTCTCAATGATTTTACAAATTTATCGTGGCTCAGAATTCCAATACGGGAAGTAAGTGACTTCTAATACGCTATTAAACTACTTATGAGCAACCCTGGGTAGTAAACAACCGGGGCCAGGGATTCGTTTGAAATGGACATGACTGGTAACGAGCTGACATTTGCAGAGTAAAAGGGGATAGAGCCGACCTTTCCATTTTATACAGACCCTTTTAATTTTGTTAAGTTATTGGACTGGGGGTAAGAGCAGATTTATTTAGATCAATCGGCTCTGGAATTCGTTTACTGATGGTGTAAAAAAGGGGACAGATTTATTTAGATCAATTGGAGTAGAACGAGAACTGCCACAGCGGAGCCCCCAGTGAGGAATAGCCCACCCACATGAAATTTTTCATTCCCACTGAGCGCCAGGACAAGAAACATCAGGGCCAAAATAACGCTCGCAGTCAAGCTGTAGTCAGGCAAGGGTAATGACGCCATCAATTGCAACGCAACGGCCCAAAAATTCATGGCGATGAGCACCAAAAAGACGAAACGATTGTTCTGATAATAGTGGGCTTTCCAGTCTGTAATCTCCTCCAGGTTTTTGGGAGCAAGGACGACGGCATTGGTATACAGCAACATTGTCCCAATTGTGCTGAGCACGAAAAAGCCATAACCCATTTCAGCTATCAGCTCATGTATTGGCGCCTAAGTACGAGCGCCACCGGCCCGAACAGACTCTTCTCTATCAGATTGTTGATAAACACTACCCTGCATTTCAATCCATCTCTGGATAGGAATTTGCTATGTTAGAATGACCAGTGGCTGTTATTAATTTCAACAATACAGGAAGCGGGTTAGGGGCTGGCACTCTTTCAAAAGTACCATGCGGCAATTAAAAGAAAACATTGAAGCTCCGAGTCTCTCTGCTGCTACGCTCTTTTTTGTGGGATTTGGCGTAGTTCTAATCATCAAATTGTATTTAGCTACAGTATTGGACTTGTACAGTGATGAAATTTTTTACTGGCAGGAATCAACACATCCAGCCCTGGGTTACAGTGATCTGCCATTCGTAACCGCCGCCCTCAGTGGTTTGGTATCATCAATTGCTCCAGCTAACGTATTAGCGGTTCGTATTATTTTCCTGATATTGGGATCAAGCCTGCCATTCCTAATATACTGGATAGGAAAACCTGTAACTGGTCCTCGTCGGGCCTTAGAAGCCGCATCGCTTACCTTGTGTTTACCCTTGGGTGCTTCCCTGGGATTATTGGCAGTACCCGATGTCCCAATAATATTTTTTGGTTTACTGGCTATAGGGTTTTTCGAAAGAGCGATTAGATTGGGTGATATGAAATACTGGGTGGCAGTTGGATGTATTGTCGCCTTCGGTTTTAGTACGCACTACCGATTTTTTCTTTATCCTGCTGCTGCTTTGCTTTTCCTCGTAATAAGTAAGAGGCACTACTACCTTTGGAAAAAACCGGGGCTTTGGATTGCAATTCTAATTGCTTTGCCAGGACTCATACCCATAGTTTCATTCAATCTTTCGAATCAACTCGCTAGTGCCAGTTTTTATTTCATTGAAAGACATCCCTGGGAATTTCAGCGTGGGGGACTTCTTCATGTCTTTAAGCAAGCAGTTGTAGTTACACCTACGCTTTATTTTGTGTTCGGGGCAACGATTCTGTATTTATTAGGGTTGGCGAAAAAAGGAGATCATAGAGCGACATTATTCCTCTGCTTTTCATTAGTAAATCTGTCGATTTATTTGCTACTGGCTCCATGGACCGACAACGACAGCACATCGATCCATTGGCCCTTATCCGGTTATTTCGTATTACTTATCTTTGTTCCAGGAAGTTTGCGGCTTTGTTATAGATGGTTAACAGATCGGTGGGGGAAACAGGTAGCTAAAAAACTTACCTTAAGTGTCCCTGTAATCGGATTCGTCGGTACTCTAATTGGCTTCGTGGGAGTTGGGTCGCAGGCGTTTCAAACACAATTGCAACCATTGTTGGGAGCTGGTGTTTTATCAAACAAGATGGCCGGGTGGGAGGAATTTTCAGCGCACTATGACCTTGTCTTGTCGAATCATTTTGAGCATAAAAATGTCATAGCGATAACCGGTAACTACTACACTTCTGCCCAGCTTGAATTTTCCAACCGGGCAACACAAACCTACAATTTAGACAATGATGGTGCTGTTGAAGCGGGACGGGCTACTCAATATAGAATATGGCAACAAGATGAATCCAGTCTGTATCGGGATGGGGGTGAAACTGCAATTTTTATCACCGAGGACAGTACATTGAACATATTGGAGAAAACTGAACTATTGGGCCGTGCTTGTTCCTACCTGGAAAATCTTCAGTTTCTGGAACAGCTTTGGTTGTTCGACGGAGCAAAGCGCTTCACCTTCTACAAAGCTGAGGCAATACGAACAAGCCAATCAGACGAAACCCTGAATTGCCCGTTTCCTTCCCGGGGATGGTTCGATTTTCCTCAAGAAGGTGATGTTTTGGAAGGAAGCGCGCTCTTCGCAGGCTGGGTATTCAATGAGGGTGTGGGTGTTCGGGAAGTAAATTTGCTGATTGACGGAATAAAAATCAGTCAAGTCGAATATGGCTTACCAAGACCCGATGTCGCTGATTTATTGGAGGTTGAATCAGATCCTAATCGGCCAAACCTTGGCTTCAGCTATTGGTTGGATACAAACAGGCTGGGAAACGGTGACGTGGAAGTGACATTGGAAATCATAAACAATGTCGGTGAACGTCAAATATATGGTTCACGTATTGTTACGATTGCCAATCCTTAAAGTCTTCCTAAATAAATATCCTACAGTTACAAAATCAGTTGCGATACTGGTCTGAAGAACTGATCAATTTAAAGCTAAAAATCCAAACTAATTCGTTTCGAAATACACATCTCCCTGGTCAGGGATTATCAATGTCGGATACTGCCGTTCTACCGAGTCCGTTGTTGCTGCCTGGTCCACGACGGGGAATTCTTCGACTTTCAGTCCTACCCGGTAGGCAAGGCCAGCGTAGCCAAATCCTAGAAACTTATGCTCGTTTCGAATATCGAGGGCTATCGACTCCCGGCAAGGTGAACCTTGTTCCCGACACTCGGATTCCAGCAGCAGTAATTGGTTTTCAACCCATTCGGCTCTGCCGAGCAACGAGGGATATTCCAGAAGCTGATTTCCCGACCAGGACAATGCTGCTGATATTACCGCCAGGCCCGTACCGAGCATTATTAGTTTTGTACGTTGAAAACCCAGCGCTATTACTATGACGTACACCAACAAGGACATTGCCACATAGTAGGCATAGGAATTCTCATTGAGTAAAAGGTAAGGCCCGCAAGCAACTACAAGAAACAGGGAAAGGACTATCAATGTTTTTTGCGTTAGATTATTCCAGGCCGCCTTGAGGAAAAACAAGCAGGCAGCAAACTGAAGTGCGAAGCAGGAAAACGCCCAGGCAATTATTCCAGGAGAAGGATCTGTCAAGATAAAGCGTAAGGCTTCCCTTGGTGTATTGAAGAAAAAAAGGGCAAGGCTCACGCAATTCCGCAGGACGTTGCTTCCAAATCTCAAGCTATAGGCGTCATCCACTCCGGTAACAATATTACCTCGGGCGATTAGCCAGGCAATGGCGATAAGGACACAGCAACCTGCTGCAATGAACGCCGTAACAGTTCGTATTCTCTTTGGCCAAACCAGAGCGCTGAGCAGGGTTCCTAACGCCGGGATTATGATGGCGATTTCCCGGCAAAAAAGTGCGAACGTGAAGAAGACAATTGATCCAATCACAGCGATCGTTTCTCGAACCTTGCTTGGGGCGTACAGGGCCTGAAGCCAACAACCTAAACTGAGTGCGCTAAAGATAACGACAAGGCTGCTATTCGCTGCCGATACCCACACAACAGGCAAGAAATTTGCGGCGTGTACGCCGTAAAGGGTGGCTATCAGCAAGCCCAAATGCCACCTATTAGTCCCCGGATGCATAAGATGTTGGAGTCTGGTTACAAACCAGGCCACGGAAATTGCCGAAGCAAAATGTAAAATCAGATTGCTAACATGGGCGGCTCTCACATTGGCGTTGAGGGTTGATTCGATAAATCGCCAATAGAAGTCCATGCCAAGAGGTCGCCAGAACGTAGCAGATTGTTTGGACCAGAAAACCGTAAACCAGGAATCTGACACAGTTCTTGCCTGCTGCGCGTTTATCAGGAAATAGTAGTCATCCTGCCAGTAGGGAATGTACAAGGCCTGTATAAATAACAGGGTAGTTGTCACAATACTAATCACTAACAGAAACCCAACGAGGGGATTGGTCGGGTAAAGGTTAAGTGAAGGAATTGGTCTTGAATCAGTCACAATCAGTTTATGAATCTGGCTGGCAATTGGTGAAATATTCTGGCTGGCCTGTTCTGTTGTTAGGCGTAGCACGCCGCTACAGGTCGCTACATCTCTGAGAGAGTTAGCTAAAAAGGGTAAACTATCTCATTAAAACCAGAAAAAATATTGAGGTGTTTACAGAGCAAAATATAATCCACATCGGACACGATGTCGATGATACTCTGCCGTTGGGTGTAAACACGTAATTAAAGGGGGCACTCATAACTTAACAACTTAAGGTGCTAAATCGTCGATCCTGAGTTTTTCCAGCTCGCGGTGATCCCGCTCCTTTTTTACTCACCGAGTCCAATTGAATTTCGTTGAGATCACCACATTGCTGTAAGTAAGGTTGTTAAGTTATGAATGTCCCTGGTACATTCAATTTAACAATAAGAGAGGAATTACACATGTCCAAATTGCAACTCAGGTTCGGTCTGCTGCTGATGTCAATTATGCTTGTTTCCGCTATGCAAATCACGACGGCGCAGGAGGAATCGCTGGAAAACAAGATTGATACGATTCTGAGCAATTGGAATAGCACCGACCGCCCAGGAGTAGCCGTTGCCTATTTTGACGGCGGGCAGACGGTTTTCAAGAAATCCTATGGTCTGGCTAATCTTGAACACGGAATCGCCTGGACCACCGATACAGTCTCTGATCTGGGCTCTGTATCAAAACAATTCATCGGATTTGCCATGGCACTTCTTGCGGAGCGAGGGCAATTGACTCTGAACGATGACATCCGTCTTCATCTAAAAGAGCTACCGGATTTTGGCGAAACGATTACGATTAGACACTTGTTCAACCACACTTCCGGGCTAAGGGAGATATACAGCACGCTTTATCTGGTGAATCGGAAGCCGGGGGACATCATTTTTCAGGAGGATGCCCAAACTCTGGTTAAAAACCAGACGAGATTACAGTTTTCGCCGGGCTCGCAATATCTGTACAACAATACTGAGTACATGCTGCTGGCAGACATCATCGAGGTGGTAACGGATCAGGAATTCCATAACTGGATGGCTGAGAATATTTTTCTGCCCTTGGACATGCTTGATACTCATATCATGCACCGGCAGGGGCAAGTCATACCTCGTGTGGCTTCTTCTTATGTGCGGGATTCTGAGGGGTATTTCACCCAGCGATACGACAACAGCACCATTCAAGGGGCAGGAGGAATTTATTCAACTGTTGAAGATCTTGCCAAGTGGGTCTTCAATTTTTCGACTAACAAAGTCGGTACCCGGCGCACAATTGAAGCAATGACGCAGTCTGGATATTTAACCAATGGCGAATCTCTTGGTTATGGCCTGGGCATTAGCGTGGCCACCACCGGCGGAGTTGTGCGGTGGAGTCATAGCGGTTCCAGCGCCGGTTACCGGTCTTTCCTTCTCTACTTGCCCGAGCATGATAGGGGATTTGCCTTCATCACAAATACCCCGTCGAACGGCAACCCGGGAATTTCTTTAACTGAGGCATTCCTGGGAGATGTATTGGAACTGCCCGAGCCGAGTGAAACAGCAGCTCAATCCGAAAATAAACCTGCAGTCCCATTGGAAAATGCCTCCATCTATACAGGGCGCTATCTGAGTGATGAACTCGAGGTATTTTATAGGATACGCTTGGATGACGGTAAGCTAAATTTATCTCACCGCTGGCTCGGCTCATATGAGATGGACTATTTAGGAAATGACGAATTCGATCTTGATGGGACTGTAGGTTCAATATCATTTGTTCGAAACGACAAAGACGAAATCGTCGGATTTGTTCGAGATAACGGCCGCACAATTGGAGTGGAATTTCGGCGCATTGATCAGTAAATCTGTCCCCTTTATTCAGAAGCAAGCAGGACTCTATTTCCTGACAAAGACCGCGTAGACTTTAATTGGGATTACTGGGATAACTGGGATAGCCTTTATTGTTCCTATACTCTCAAGTCTAGGGGCAATAAGGCTTTACTCTAAATCTTGTGTAATGCAACATGTTCTGATCTCTACTCAGTCAATCAGAGGTTTCGCTATGCTAAGAATTGATCGAAATACCAGTCGACATCTCTTTACCACAATTACTACCGCATTCATCATCTTAAGCGCTCAAATCGCCTTCTCATCGACGGCGGATACCTTCGATATGAACAGGTATAGCACCGTCGGAGCGGGTGCTTTTGAGACCTTTCATGTCGATGAGACGCAGTCATTAGAGGAGGTTCTAGATAGTGGAATCGTCGGTGAAGAGACCATGCTTTTGGTGACCAGCACCGCCGACGGATACCTGGCATTGATGCGGGATCAAATGGCGTATCATCATATCGCCCAGGGTACAGCCAACGGCCTGGAGTGGATGACGACGTTCTGAGCTGTTTGCAATTCCGGGGTCAGTCTGGCTCCTCTGATCGAAGGAAAATCTTATCACTTTGTCGTATCCGGCCTCTATGATGGCTTGTTCATCATGGAAGACACCCAGACCAGGACACTTTGGAGTCATATGACCGGTGAAGGCTTATCAGGCGAGCATGCCGGTTATCAATTGCCTGTGTCAAACCTGCTGCACATGAGTGTGACCCAGGCACTGGCCATGGATTCGACTATGGCGATCGCTATTTCCGAGCGTCCTTTCAATTCGCGCCGTGGTCGGCGTATGCGGGCTTCGAGATTCTCCACTAACAGTCCTGGCGCACAGTTAAGGCCAATGTTCGTTCAAACACTGGGGGAAGAGGATACCCGTGTAGACCGGATGGACATGGGCCTGGGTGTGTGGAATGACAACACGCGGAAATATTATTCGGTGGAAGTGCTGAGAGAGAAGGGAAATTACCTGCTTGATGAAATGGCTGGTCAAAAATTGCTGGTATTTTTGGACCCACTTACCTCGACGCCTACGGCGCTTTATTGGGACACCGAGACTGTTAGTATCGAAGGAAGACAGATCGATCTCAGCGATGGCTACAGCATTAAACAAGGGCAGATCTATAACAGCGAAGGTGAATTGGTGGAGGTTACAAAGCCACAACAGATATTTACCCGGTGGTATGGTTTTTCCCTATCGTTTCCCAATCCGGAAATTATTGAATAGTAAGTCACAGGCCCTCTGAATTCATTTCAGGTTGCAGCAATACTTGTGCCGACAATATTGCCTTTGGGGTCGAATTTTGATCCAGTCTTAATGTAGTGATCCATGCTAAGCATCGCCTTCTCGAAGCGAGTTTTTATCAGGGGTCTTACTGCTAATGGTCCAATAATCCAACCAATTGGACCCAGACCTATCTTTACATCCATCTCCATTCTCAATTCAGTTCCGCCGTTCACGGAGCAAAAATGTATGGATACGGTACCAGATTTCATCGGCGCGGGCGTTTCGCTCAGCGTCATTTTCATATATTCCTGTTCACGCCATTCGGTGATTGTCTCGACGATTGACGAGCCATCCTGAAACTCACATCGCCGTGACGCACCTTTGCCGGTGTTGTGCTCGCTTAGTAAGGGCGAGTTAATGACCCAGGGATGGTAATTAACGACGCCTGATATGTCGGCAAATACGCGCCATGCGTCTATCAACGCTGAATCAATTTGAACAGATTTGGAAACGATCATCGCTCTCTCCCTGGAGGCTTGCTTGAGCAGGGGTCATAGGGTAGCTGATTACTAATTGCATTGATATATGAAATATACATATAGTACTATGCGAAAATGCATAACACATCCAAGCTATCATGGGATGATTGGAAACTGGTCATTGCCATTGCCAAGGCTGGGTCGACAGGCCGTGCCGCGGAACTGCTGCGTATTAACCAATCCACAGTGTTTCGGCGCGTACACCATCTCGAACATGTACTGGGTGCACAATTATTTGATAAAGAGCGTTCCGGTTACACCCTAACGCCCTTGGCGGAATCGATATTACCGAAAATCGCAGAAATATCGGATCTGACTCACGACATTGAACGGTCACTGCT
>SMVB01057949.1_pt1 | contig 30865 bp, 25 predicted proteins | sample 2456461 | NCBI WGS metagenome assembly SMVB01 (sample SAMN11095934, study PRJNA526329) | marine sediment metagenome | biome: Marine sediment; feature: Surficial sediment; material: Deep marine sediment; isolation source: Hadal surficial sediment | place: Pacific Ocean | collected 2014-05 | depth... | reverse complement strand
TTGCTCCTCATCGGCATAATCCTGTGCGCGGGACTCGTCATGCTGACGTCGGCTTCGATCTCGCTCGCCGAGCGCAACACCGGCAACCCGCTGTATTATTTCGAGCGCCAACTCGGTGCGGTCTTCATCGGGATCATCGGCGGCGGCATCATGCTGCATCTCCCATCGCGTTTCTGGGAGCGCACGGGCCTCGCCCTCGTCGTACTCGCCGTCACGATGCTGATCCTCGTATTGCTCCCGGGCTTCGGTAGCACCGTGAAGGGCAGCACGCGCTGGCTCAGCGTCGGTGGCATGAACCTGGTGCAGGTATCAGAGCCCGCGCGGCTGATGATGCTGATGTATCTGTCAGGTTACGCCGTACGCCACCGGGCCGAGTTGCGTGAGAGTTTCGTCGGCTTTTTGAAGCCGATGGTGTTGGTCGGCGGTGTATGCATATTGCTGCTTGCCGAACCGGACTTCGGTGCCTCGGTCGTTTTGTTGACGATGACGCTTGCGGTGTTGTTCATCGCCGGCGCGCGGCTGCGCGACTTTTTTGTGTTCAGCGCCGCGGTACTCGGTGCGCTCGCGTTGCTCACGGTCACATCGCCATATCGCTGGGCACGCATCATGGCGTTCCTCGATCCGTGGGCCGATCCGTTCGACAGCGGTTTTCAGCTGACGCAGTCATTGATCGCGATTGGTTCGGGAAAATGGTTCGGCGTCGGCCTCGGCGGCAGTGTGCAGAAGCTGTTCTACCTGCCCGAGGCACACACGGATTTCGTTTTCGCTGTCATCGCCGAGGAATTCGGGCTGGCCGGCAGCTGCGTCGTGATCGTGTTATTCGGGCTGCTGATCTGGCGCGCGCTGGTCGTCGCCCGGGAATCCATGGTTGCGGGCAGGCTGTACCAGGCGAATCTCGCCTTCGGTTTTGCCGCCTGGCAGGCAACCCAGGTATTCATCAACATCGGCGTCAACATGGGTATCTTGCCGACCAAGGGATTAACGCTGCCGCTGGTCAGTTACGGGCGCAGCAGCCTGGTGGTGACGCTGGTCGGCCTCGGGCTGTTGTTGCGTATCGATTGCGAGAATCGACAGCTCGCGGCGACGGGCGGTGGCAAGCGTACCGCACCGCGCAAGACACCCGGCAGGCAAAAAACCGGGCGCCGCCGATCCGCGGGGGTGAGTCGATGACCGCGCCGATCCTGATCATGGCGGGCGGTACCGGGGGGCACGTGTTTCCGGCGCTTGCGGTCGCGCGTGAGTTGCGCGGACACGACCAGGAGATTATCTGGCTCGGTACCCGCCGCGGCATCGAGGCGGAGCTGATTCCGGCCGCAGGGTTTCCACTCGAAGCGACGCGTGTTGCAGGCTTGCGCGGCAAGGGAGTGCTGGCCTGGGTGCTTGCACCTGCCAGGTTGGCACTGGCCGTCTACGATGCGCTGCGCATCCTGATGCGCCGTCGCCCGAAAGTCGTGCTGGGCATGGGGGGGTTCGCCTCCGGCCCCGGCGGCATCGCCGCATGGCTGCTCGGCAAGCCGCTGATTATTCATGAACAAAATTCTGTCGCGGGGCTGACTAACCGTCTTCTGGCTGGATTCGCCCGGGAAGTGCTCGAGGCATTCCCGGGCAGCTTTTCTGCCAGGGTGCGGACCCGTCTGGTCGGTAATCCCGTGCGCCCGGAGATCGTCGCCTTGCCGATTCCTGCCGAGCGCCTTGCCAATCGGTCAGGTGCATTGCGCCTGCTGGTGCTTGGCGGCAGCCAGGGCGCCAGGGTTCTGAATGAGACCGTGCCGCGTGCGATCGCCTTGCTCGCCGACGGGCGGTGTCCCCGCATCCGGCATCAGGCCGGCACGGCAACGCTGGACCGGACGCGAGCGCTCTACGCCGAACTCGGCATCGAGGCCGGGATCGAGCCGTTTATCGATGACGTTGCCGCTGCGTACAGCTGGGCCGATATGGTTATCTGCCGGGCCGGGGCGCTGACGATTTCGGAGCTGGCCGCCGTCGGTCTCGGCGCCGTTCTGATACCGTATCCATCCGCGGCCGATGATCATCAGACCCGGAATGCAGCCTATCTCGTGGAGGCCGGTGCGGCCGTGCTGATGCCGCAGGCCGACTTGACGCCTGCGCGGCTGGCCGCTGAACTGACGTGCTGGATCGACGATCGCGAGCTGCTCCTGCAGCGCGCCATCAGCGCGCGGGCGCTTGCCCGGCCTGATGCGACGCGTGTGGTGGCCGAACGGTGTCTGGCAGCGGGTCGGGACTCATGAAAAACCGCATGCGCAAGATCAATCGCATCCACTTCGTCGGCATCGGCGGCGTCGGCATGGGGGGTATTGCCGAGGTACTGACCAATCTCGGCTACGCGGTCCAGGGCTCGGACCTCAGCGAGTCACGGGTCACGAAGCGACTGCAGCGGTTGGGCGTCAAGGTGCTGATCGGGCATCGCGCAGAGAATATCGGTGACGCCGATCTCGTGGTCGTATCGAGTGCGATCGATCCGGCCAATCCCGAGGTTGTGGCGGCGCGTGCACAGCGCAAGCCTGTCGTCCGGCGTGCCGAGATGCTTGCGGAATTGATGCGTTTCCGTTTCGCGATCGCCGTGTCCGGCACCCATGGCAAAACCACGACCACGAGCCTCGTCGCCAGCGTGCTGGCCGAAGCCGGCGAGGATCCGACTTTCCTGATCGGCGGTCGGCTCAAAAGTGCGGATACGAACGGGCGACTTGGCGCCGGCCAATACCTGGTGGCCGAGGCCGACGAGAGCGATGCGTCGTTCATCCATCTGAAGCCGATGATGGCCGTCGTCACAAACATCGACAACGATCACCTGTCGACCTACGGTGGTGACATCGAGGCACTGCGCAGCAGCTTCGTCGAGTTTCTGCACAATCTGCCGTTCTATGGCTTCGCTGTCATGTGTTTCGACGACCCCGGCGTCCAGGCCATCCTGCCGCGCGTGCAGCGCGCAATCATGACCTACGGTATCGGTGCGGACGCGGACGTCCGTGCGTTTGATATCCACAGCGACGGTCTGCGCAGTCGCTTCCAGGTTGCCCGGCCCGGTCACGACCAGCCACTGCATATCACGCTGAAACTGCCAGGTATGCACAACGTGTTGAACGCGCTGGCTGCGATTGCCGTCGCCCTGGAGCTGGATCTCGACGACGCGGCCGTTCAGCGTGCGCTGGCCGAATTCGAGGGCATCGATCGACGCATGCAGATTCTCGGCGAGGTGCGCACGGCGGCCGGCAAGGTTTTATTTATCGACGACTACGGCCATCACCCGACGGAAATCGCGGCAACCCTGCAGGCCGTGCATTCGGGCTGGCCGGGCCGGCGGATTGTCCTGGTCTTTCAACCGCATCGTTATTCCCGAACGCGGGATCTGCTCGACGATTTCGCGGAGGTTCTGTCCGCTTCGCAACCGCTGTTCGTCACCGAGGTCTATGCGGCGGGTGAGGACCCGATCGCCGGTGCCGACGGTCGGGCGATCTGTCGGGCCATCCGCTCGCGCGGCAAGGTCGAGCCGGTATTCGTGCCCGATCTTGACCAGTTGCCCGCGTTGCTGAGCGGAGTGCTGGCCGACGGCGACCTCGTGCTGACACTCGGTGCCGGCAACATCGGCGCGGTTGCGGCCACGCTGCCTGACACGATGGCGCGGCTTGTCCACCTGGGGTCACGGCGATGAGCCGGGTGCTGATGAATGAACCGATGTCAAAGCACACTTCATGGCGCTTGGGCGGCCCGGCCGACACCTACTTTCGTCCCGATTCGCTGGCGGCGCTGCGCGATTTCCTGCGCGGCCTCGACGACGACGCCCCGGTGTATTTCACCGGGCTTGGCAGCAACCTGCTGGTGCGCGACGGCGGTATTCGTGGCGTCGTCATCAACCCGCTCAAGGCGCTCGGCACGCTCACACGGCTGGAGGGCGGCCGGGTGGAGGCCGGTGCCGGGGTTGCGTGTACGGTGCTCGCCAAACGCTGCGCGGCCTGGGGGCTTGGCCCCTCCGACTTTTTTGCCGGCATTCCCGGCACCATTGGCGGCGCGCTCGCGATGAACGCGGGCGCATTCGGCGGCGAGACATGGGATCACGTGGTCGAGGTCGAGACGGTCGACCGGTATGCCAGGCTTCGCACACGCAGCCGATCAGACTATCAGGTTGCATACCGCGAGATCAGCGCGCCGCAGGATGAATGGTTTGTTACGGCATATTTCGCATTCGACAGTGGCGATGAATTCAGCCTTGATCGCGTGCGTGCACTGATGCGCGAGCGTCAGGACAAGCAGCCGCTCGGCTTGCCGAGTTGTGGTTCGGTGTTTCGCAATCCGCCTGGCCAATTCGCGGCACAGCTGATCGAGTCAGCCGGATTGAAGGGCTGCCGTATCGGCGGAGCGGTGGTCTCGGACAAGCATGCGAACTTTATTATCAATACCGGAGATGCGACGGCTGCGGATGTCGAGGCGTTGATTGCGCACATACGCGACGTCGTTACGACCCGGCACGGTGTGTCGCTGGATCTCGAGGTGCATATCGTGGGTGAGGCGTCATGAGCACGACGGCGGCATCGATACGCGTTACCGATCCCGTAGCGTTCGGCACGGTAGCCGTGCTGATGGGCGGCGCTTCGGCGGAACGCGAGATCTCTTTGTTGTCAGGGCAGGCGGTGCTCGCGGCGCTGCTCGAACGTGGCGTCGATGCGCACGCCGTCGATACCGCCGAGAACCTGATGGCGATGCTGTGCCGGCAGCGGTACAGCCGCGCGTGGATCGCATTGCACGGTCGCGGCGGCGAGGACGGCACGATCCAGGGCCTGCTCGAATTCATGGACATTGCGTATACGGGCAGCGGCGTCAAGGGTTCGGCGATCGGCATGGACAAGCTGCGCACGAAGCAGCTGCTGACGGGCGCGGGACTGGCGACGCCCGAATTCCGGGTATTGCACGGCCCGGAAGGGTTTGATCGCGTGATCGATGAGCTCGGTCTGCCCCTGATGATCAAACCGGCCGAGGAAGGTTCGAGCATCGGCCTGAGTCGCGTCGAGCGCCGCGAAGAACTCAGCGCGGCGTTTGACCGGGCGGCGGCGTTTAATTGCGAAGTCTTTGCAGAACAATGGGTGGCTGGATGCGAATACACGGTCGCCGTGCTGCAGGGTCGGGCACTGCCGCTGGTGCGCATCGATGCGGCCAACACCTTCTATGACTATCAGGCAAAGTATTTCAGCGACGAGACCGTCTATGTCTGCCCGAGCGGCTTGACGGATACGCTGGAACGCGAATTTGGCAGTCAGGCGCTGGCTGCATTCGCGGCCGTCGGTGCCGCCGGCTGGGGTCGTGTTGATTTCATGCTGGGGCCGGACGATCGACCGCTGTGGCTCGAGGTCAACACCATACCCGGCATGACGAGTCACAGCCTCGTACCGATGGCGGCGCGCGCCGCCGGCATGGAGTTTGGCGATCTGGTATGGCGAATTCTCGAGACCAGCTATATGGCTGCAACGACAGATAGTGAGTGGACGGAGGCGAGTCGTGCCGGTTAAAAGCCATCGATTGTTCAAGCGTAATCGCAAGCACAAGTTGCGGCCGGCGACCCGGTCGGCATGGGCGAAGCTCGACTGGTCGGGTGTGAACTGGCGGCGGCTCATGGTGATTGCCGCGATCGGCTTATTCGCGTTCTCCGGCTATGCGGCTTCGTTGTGGGTCATGGATCGCCCGATCGAGTCCGTGGTCATCAATGGTGCTTTCGAGCGGGTGTCGGCCATGCAGGTCGAGGATGCGTTATCCACGCACGTGCAGACCGGATTTTTGCGCGCAGACTTGCAGGCCATGCGGGCCGAGCTGGTCGCCATACCGTGGGTTGCGAACGTCAATGTTCGGCGCCGCTGGCCCGGTTCGATCGAGGTCAATATCAGCGAGGAGCGCGCGGCTGCCTGCTGGGGCGAGTCCGGGTTGCTGAACATCGACGGCGAGTTGTTCGTCAGGGATGTGACCCATGTGCCGGTCGAGTTGCCGCGGCTCGCGGGACCCGAAGGCTCGGAACAGCGCGTGGCGCGGATGTTTTTCGCGATTCAGCGTCGTCTCGAACAGCGGGGCATGGCGGCCGTCGCCCTGCGCCTCGATCAGCGCGGTGCCTGGGAGGTGCGCTTGAGCAGCGGTATCCGGGTGCGGCTCGGAGCGAGTTTTGTCACCCAGCGTCTCGATCGGTTTTTCGAGGCTGTGGACACGGTTATTGCGGTCGAGGCGGAACGGGTGGACTACGTCGATATGCGTTACACGAACGGCTTTGCGATTGGCTGGAAGGATCAAAAGCCCCTGCGGGCGAAGTCCGGGATGGAAGCAGAACCCCATGTCTAGGAAATCGGAGAATGGCTTGATCGTCGGTCTCGATATCGGCACCTCGAAAGTCGTTGCCATCGTCGGTGAAGTCCAGGATGACGGTGAACTCGAGGTAATCGGCTTCGGTATTCACCCGTCACGCGGCCTGAAGAAGGGGGTCGTCGTCAACATCGAGTCGACGGTCAATTCGATTCAGCGCGCGGTCGAGGAGGCCGAGCTCATGGCCGGCTGCGAGATCAACTCGGTGTTTACCGGCATCGCCGGCAGCCACGTGCGCAGTCTGAATTCGCATGGCATCGTCGCGATTCGCGATCGCGAGGTGGCAAAAGCCGATGTCGATCGTGTCATCGATGCGGCGCGTGCGGTTGCGATTCCGGCGGATCAGAAGATTCTGCACGTGCTGCCGCAGGAATTCATCATCGACGGCCAGGAGGGCATACGCGAGCCGATCGGTATGTCCGGCGTACGCCTCGAGGCTCGGGTGCACATGGTGACCGGTGCGGCCAGTGCCGCTCAGAACATCATCAAGTGCGTGCAACGCTGCGGCCTCGAGGTCAATGATGTCGTGCTCGAGCAGCTGGCCTCGAGTTACGCGGTGCTGACCGAGGATGAGATGGAGCTCGGTGTCTGCCTCGTCGATATCGGCGGCGGCACGACCGACATCGCTGTCTTCAACGGCGGCGCGATCAAGCATACGGCGGTCATCCCGATTGCGGGGGACCAGGTTACCAACGACATCGCGATCTCGATGCGCACGCCGACGCAATACGCCGAAGAAATCAAAATCAAGTATGCCTGCGCGCTTTCCCAGCTGGCGAATCCGGATGAAACCATCGAGGTACCGAGCGTCGGTGACCGGCCCCCCAGGCGCCTGTCGCGCCAGACGCTGGCCGAAGTGGTCGAGCCCCGCTACGAAGAACTGTTTACGCTGATCCGCGATGAACTTCGCCGCAGTGGTTTCGAGGAAATGGTCGCGGCCGGCGTGGTGCTGACCGGTGGCAGCTCAAAAATGGAAGGCGCCATCGAACTGGCGGAAGAAGTGTTTCATATGCCGGTGCGGCTCGGCCTGCCACAGCATGTACGCGGGCTCGGCGATATCGTGCGCAACCCGATTCATGCCACCGGGGTCGGATTGCTGTTGTATGCGCGCAATCGCGCCGATTCGCCGTTCGGCGATCACGTGGTCGGAGGCGGGATCAAAGAAGTGTGGGAACGAATGAAGGCCTGGTTTCAGGGCAATTTTTAATGTTGTTGACGTGAGGAGAAATATCGATGTTTGAGCTCATGGACGGATACAGCCAAAATGCTGTTATCAAGGTACTGGGAGTCGGGGGCGGTGGCGGCAATGCCGTCAAGCATATGGTGAGCTGTGGAATCGAAGGCGTGGAATTTATCTGCGCAAACACCGATTCGCAGGCATTGCAAAGTTCCAATGTGCGTACGGCGCTCCAGATCGGTTGTAACATCACCAAAGGTCTCGGCGCAGGTGCGGACCCGGAAGTCGGTCGTCAGGCCGCGATGGAAGATCGCGACCGGATACTGGAGGTCATCGAGGGCACCGACATGCTGTTCATCACGGCGGGCCTCGGCGGTGGCACGGGTACCGGCGCGGCGCCGGTGGTCGCTCAGGTCGCACGGGAGCTTGGCATCCTGACTGTCGCGGTCGTCACCAAGCCGTTTAACATGGAAGGCAGCAAGCGCGCGGCGGTCGCCGACCAGGGGATTGCCGAACTCGGCAAGTATGTCGATTCACTGATCACGATTCCAAACGAGAAGTTGCTGTCGGTGCTCGGCCCCGATACCACCCTGCTCGATGCGTTCAAGTCGGCGAACGAAGTTCTGCAGGGCGCGGTCCAGGGCATCGCCGAGTTGATCACCCGGCCCGGGCTGATCAACGTCGACTTCGCGGATGTCCGCACGGTCATGAGCGAGATGGGCATGGCGATGATGGGTTCGGGCAGCGCATCCGGCGAAGATCGTGCGCGGGAAGCTGCGGAAGCTGCGATTTCCAGTCCGCTGCTCGAGGACATCAACCTGCAGGGTGCCCGCGGCATTCTGGTCAATGTGACGGCCGGTATGGACTTGTCGATCGGCGAATTCCAGACCGTCGGCGACACGGTCAAGCAGTGTGCGTCTGATGATGCGACCGTAGTCGTCGGCACGGTCATTGACCCGGAGATGGCCAATCATATCCGTGTGACGGTGGTCGCCACCGGCCTCGGGCACGCACCCTCGCGGCAGGAGGAGCGCCCGATGCGTGTCGTCAGCCCGCCACCGGTCACGGAAGCCCCTAACTACGGGGAGTTCGAACGGCCGACTCGTCAGCGTCGCCAAGTGGCTCCGGCGGAGAACAGTGCCCAGGCAGAGCGGCCCGAGTTCGATCTGCTGGATATTCCTGCGTTCCTGCGGCGTCAGGCAGACTGACGCCGCCAGGCAGGGGTTATATCACCTGACAGGGGAGAGGACGCGACGGCAGGGGTGTGGGTCGACAAAAGGGGCCGGGTTGCGCATTTTTCCGGGTGTGTGTTAGTTTCTACCGGAAGCTGTGTTGTCGAAACGGAGGCAATCCAGAAAAATGCAATACATTCAATGGCTTGTCTATTGACAGGGAGAGGGTATCTGTTCTCCGGGCAGCGCGCGAGCGCGGGTTTTTTCACGCCCCCGGACAGCAGATGCCGGACAGACATATGTTAAGACAGCGAACCCTTGAAAATTCGATACGTGCCACCGGCATTGGCCTGCATTCGGGAACCAAGGTCTATATGACCCTGCGACCCGCAGCCGACAACACCGGCATCGTATTCCGCCGCCTCGATGTCGATCCGCCGGTCGATATTGTCGCCGATGCCCGAAATGTCGGCGATACCATGCTGGGCACTACTCTGGTTCAGGGCGACACCTCGGTCGCAACCGTCGAGCACCTGATGGCGGCGCTGGCCGGTCTTGGCATCGACAACCTGTACATCGACCTGTCGGCGCCTGAAGTGCCGATTATGGACGGCAGCGCCGCGCCCTTCGTATTCCTGCTGCAGTCTGCCGGCATTGCCGAGCAGAGTGCCGCGAAGAAGTTTATCCGCATCAGGAAGACGATCCGGGTAGAAGATGGCGAGAAGTGGGTCGAGTTCAAGCCCTGCCGGGGCTACAAGGTCAATCTGAAGATTGATTTCGATCATCCGATCTTTAAAAAGCATGCGCAAGTTGCCAGCATCGACTTCTCGACGGCGTCGTTCGTCAAGCAGGTTAGCCGCGCCCGGACCTTCGGGTTTCTGCGTGATATCGAGGCCTTGCGCGCTCACAACCTGGCTCTCGGCGGCACCATGGACAATGCGATCGTGCTTGACGATTTCCGCGTTCTGAACGAGGACGGCCTGCGCTACGAAGACGAGTTTGTGCGTCACAAGATCCTCGATGCGATCGGTGACCTGTACCTGATGGGCCACAGCCTGCTGGGTGAGTTCACCGGGTATAAGTCCGGGCACGGGCTCAACAACCAGCTTGCCCGGGCCGTGTTGGCAGATGAGTCGGCCTGGGAGCAGGTGACCTTCGAGGATACGAAGGCCGCACCGATCACCTTTGCGAATCCGGTGGCTGCTGCTGCCCGCTAAGCGTTGCGCACGACGGACTTCCAGACGCCCCGGGCCTTTTGCCCGGGGCGTTTTTACGTCAATGGGCGTCTGCCGGGTGTGCGACGCGCACTTTGACGCTCCGGGTTTCCGGCGCACGGGCCCGGCTCAGGCGCAGCAGGCACTCGGTTTCGAAGCGCAAGCGGGTGGCCCATTCCGGGGTCGAGGCGCGTACGATCAGGGTCTGATCGTCGTCGATGCTGCAGTGAATCATCTGGGCGGCAAGCTCGGCCGGCAGGCCGTTGCGGATATGCTCGGTCAGTTGCAGTTTTGACCGCGCCAGGCGTGCCAAGCGGTCGAGTTTCGAGCCTGGCTTGGCGATCAATTCAGACAATGACTTGGGATCATTTGTTGACATAATACCTGAGCTAACTATGCGGATTGTGGAATCAGTTCCTTGTGCTGGGCCGGTCCATTGGGCATAGTCTAACGCGCAAAGGCAAACTCGTCGAAAGACGAGGACGCAAAGCCACCGGTCTAATGGATGATCCGACGATAGCGGGGTTGCCGAATGAAAAGTTGCAGGAGCGTGTCTTCCGGGGTTCGGGTTCAAGTGAAGTCCCTGGAAAGCCGAATTGAATCAACCGTCCAAGGTTCCGTGATCAGCGATGTGCGTGCTGGTGGCGAACAACAGGGGTCGAGGCGGAACTGATGAAACTGATTCTGTTTTCGCAGAATAACCGTGCTGCGCGTTCCATTGATTTTTCGGCGCCTGCCGTCCTCGGCGGCGCGCTGCTGGGGCTCGTCCTGTTGGTGAGCGGGTTTGGCTATCTGGTCGCCTGGTCTCTCGGACCCATCCAGCCGCTGGCTAAAATGAACGCACTGAAGATCGATCTGGCCACCCAGCAAGCCGAACTCGGTGAGTTGCGGAGTCGTGCGCGCGAGCAGATCGACGCCCTCGCGGTGCGTATGGGTGAGCTTAACGCCCGCGCCATTCGCCTGAATGCCCTTGGCCGGCGCCTGACGGCCATGGCGAAGCTGGACGACGGCGAGTTCGATTTTGACAGCAAACCCGCGCTCGGTGGCCCGCTGGAACCCCTTGAGGGTTCGACAACCGGTCAGGCGGCGACCTTCTTCGATGCGATCGACGCGATGGATCGGACCCTGCACAACCAGCAACAGCAGTTGACCGTGCTCGAGGGTTTGCTGATGAATCGCAAGCTCAAGGAACGGGTGTCCCCGAAAGGCCGGCCGGTCAAGGCAGGCTATATTTCGAGCTATTTCGGGAGTCGCACGGATCCGTTCACCGGCAAGGGCGCAAATCATCGGGGCGTTGATTTTGCCGGTAAGACGGGCAGCGATGTCATTGCCGTGGCGGCCGGCGTCGTGACCTACTCCGGGCCCCGCTCTGGGTACGGCAACATGGTCGAGATCACCCACGGGAACGGCTATGTGACGCGCTACGCGCATAACGAGAAGAATCTCGTGGCGCCCGGCGATCAGATTCAGCCGGGTCAGGTCATCGCGCTGATGGGGGCGACCGGTCGTGCCACCGGCCCGAATCTGCATTTCGAGGTCTGGCATCACGGTCGGCCGGTTAACCCGGTCAAATACATTCGCCAGGAGACATAATTTCAGGTGCGGCTGACCGGCTGCCGTCCAATTCGCTGAACCACGGGAATTGTGCATTCCCCACCTCGACCGATACCCTTACAATACCCGCCGCCCAGCGGGTTTTTTGGTGTGGGTTCCGGTTGAGACCGTTTTCGGGTCCTTGGCATTTCCCTCGATTTTGGCGGATTCCGAGATGAGGCGACCGGGACCTGGAGAGGTATTGGTTTGGCGAATATTCTGAACAAGTTGTTTGGCAGCCGCAATCAGCGGCTTTTGCGTGGCTATGGCAAACTCGTCAAAAGTGCCGCCACCCTTGAGGCTGAAATCAAGGCGCTGTCCGATGACGCGCTCCGGGCGAAGACGGATGAGTTCAAGCGACGGCTCGCCGAGGGTGACGAACTCGACAGCCTGCTCCCGGAAGCCTTTGCGGTCGTTCGCGAGGCTTCGCGGCGTACCCTTGGATTACGGCATTTCGACGAGCAATTGATCGGCGGGATCGTCCTGCACGAGGGCAAGATTGCCGAGATGAGAACGGGTGAGGGCAAGACGCTGGTCGCAACCTTACCGGCTTACGCAAATGCACTGACCGGCAATCCGGTCCATATCATCACGGTCAACGATTACCTTGCCGAACGCGACGGCAACTGGATGCGACCGATCTACGAGTTTCTCGGCATGCGCGTCGGCGTCATCAAGAGCGGACAAGCCACCGAGGAAAAGCGCACGGCGTACCAGGCCGACATCACCTACGGCACGAATAACGAATTCGGTTTCGATTACCTGCGCGACAACCTGGCGCAGTACCCCGACGACCAGATGCAACGTGGCCTCGGTTTCTCGATCATCGATGAGGTCGACTCGATCCTGATCGATGAAGCGCGGACTCCATTGATCATATCCGGTGCGACGAACGAGAGTACCGAACTTTATCTGCGCATCAACAAACTGGTTCCTCAACTCAAGCTGCAGCGGGACGAGGCGGAGGGAGCCGGCGATTTCACGATCGACGAGAAGACCAAGCAGGCATTCCTGACGGAGGAAGGTCACGAGAAAGTCGAGAGCCTGCTCGTCAGGGAAGGGCTGATCGGCACCCACGAGAGCCTGTACGATGTGGCCAACATCCGGCTCATGCATCATCTGACGGCGGCGCTGCGGGCCCACGGTCTGTACAAGCTTGATGTCGAATACGTCATCAAGGGCGGCGAGATCGTCATCGTGGATGAGTTCACGGGGCGGACGATGGACGGCCGCCGCTGGTCCGACGGGTTGCACCAGGCCATCGAGGCCAAAGAAGGCGTGCGGATCAAGGAAGAGAATCAGACGGTCGCGTCGATCACGTTCCAGAATTACTTTCGCATGTACGACACGCTGTCCGGGATGACCGGTACGGCCGATACCGAGGCCTACGAATTTCAGCAGATCTACGGGCTCGAGGTCGTGGTTATCCCCACCAATCGGCCGATGATTCGCGACGATCAACCGGATCTCGTTTTCCTGACCGCGAAAGACAAGTACGCCGCCATCATCGAGGACATCCAGGACTGTCAGGAACGCCAGCAGCCGGTGCTCGTCGGTACGACATCGATTGTGACGTCCGAGTATCTGTCCGGCCTGCTGAAGCTGGAAGGCACTGAACACGAGGTTCTGAACGCCAAGCAGCACGAGCGAGAGGCGCATATCATCATGAGTGCCGGCCGGCCCGGTGCCGTCACGATCGCGACCAACATGGCCGGCCGCGGCACTGACATCGTACTCGGCGGCAACCCCCAGATGGAGCTTGCCGAACTCGGCGACGAACCGTCCGAGGCAGCCGTCGCAAAGGTCGACGCCGAATGGGCCGAGCGGCACCAGGCTGTGATCGAGGCCGGCGGCCTGCATATCGTGGGTACCGAACGCCACGAGTCACGGCGCATCGATAACCAGTTACGTGGCCGGTCCGGGCGCCAGGGCGATGCTGGTTCGAGTCGCTTCTACCTGTCGATGGAAGATACCCTGATGCGTATCTTCGGCGATCCCGAGCGCACCAAGAGTATGCTGACTCGCGTCGGCATGAAAGAAGGTGAGGCGATCGAGAGCAAGATGCTGACGAATCAGATCGAACGTGCACAGCGCAAGGTCGAGGCGCATAACTTCGATGCCCGCAAGGTGCTGCTCGAGTTCGACGATGTCGCCAACGATCAGCGCACGGTCGTATACCAGCAACGCAACGAATTGATGCAGGCCGACGATCTGAGTGATGCCATCGCGGGCATCCGTCGCGAGGTGCTGATGTCGATCGTCGCGGAACATGCCTCCGCAGATGAAGAGCTCGAAAACTGGGATCTTGACGGCCTGGAGGCGGTTTTGCAGCAGGACTTCGGATTTCGGTACAGCATGGCATCGGCAAAGAACGGCATCGACGCGGACGAACTGGCGGAAAAAATAATCAGCCAGGTAGAGAGCGAATATGAAAAGAAGGCCGGCGAGATCGACCCCGAGGTTCGCAAACAATTCGAGAAAGTCGTCCTGCTCGGTCAACTCGATACGCAATGGAAAGAGCACCTCGCCGCGCTCGACTACTTGCGCCAGGGTATCCACCTGCGCGGCTATGCGCAGAAGAATCCGAAGCAGGAATACAAGCGTGAAGCATTCGAGATGTTTGGTTCGATGCTCGATCTGGTCAAGCACGATGTGGCGATGGTGGTATCGCGCGCGCAATTCCGCAGCCGTCAGGATATCGAGGCGCTGGAAGCGGCCGCGGCGAAACGGGTGGCGGCGGCCAGCGTGGAGGCTCACCATCCCGAGGCCGTGCCGGTGATTCCGACTACCGCGGCTGAAGCCGAGGCTCAGGCGGTAACCTGGCAGGCTGGCTGGGTACCGCCGCTGATGCCGGATGCGGGCCCGGATGCTCAGCCGCTGCCGCAGGATGAATCCGCGACGCCTTTCGTTCGTCGCGATCCCAAGGTAGGTCGGAACGAGCCCTGCCCGTGCGGCTCCGGCAAGAAGTTCAAGCGCTGCCACGGACGGCTGGGCTGAGGCCACTCGTCCGTTCCGGTGTCCTCACCCGAAAAGCCGCAAATCGCTGTGGCGGCCGGCATTCTGACGGACAGCAAGGGTCGTGTCCTGATCGCCCGGCGCCCGGAGGGTACGCATCAGGGCGGCTGGTGGGAGTTTCCGGGTGGCAAGCTGCAGCGCGGCGAGACGCCGCTGCAAGGGCTGATACGGGAGTTGCGTGAGGAACTTGGCATCGAGGTGCGCGCGGCCCGGCCTTTGCTGGCCTATCGCCACGAGTACCCGGAGCGCGTCATCGACCTGCATGTCTGGCGTGTGACCGAGTTTGTTGGTGAGCCGGCCGGGGTCGAGGGGCAACCGCTGCGGTGGGTGTCCATCGCCGAATTGACGACGGTGGGTTTGTTGCCGGGCGACCAGCCGATCATAGCGGCGCTCGACGGCAGTTAGCCGCGGATATCGGCCGGCGCCATCCACCGCTGATCAACAAATCGTCAGATTAAAATCGATATCGTGAGTCGTCTGCATCGCGCGTCTGTCGACGTTCGACCAATCCATGAAGCGGATCGTGAACCGGTGATGGCTGCCGCTGATCTCAGGGTATAACGCCGTGCCGGGTGCCAGCGATACCCGCAGCAGTCTGGCACTCACGTCCCGGCCCATCGCGTACTGAAACACACCCTTGGTTGCGACCTGTGACAGCGTCTGACCACCGCTGCGAAGCAGCCACATGAGCTCGGTGATCGAATCGCACAGCGGCCGGAGCGTCTTCATCCAGATCTGGAAGTCGGCCAGCCGGCGTTCGCATGGCAGGCGCAGCCAGTAGCTGTAATCTGGCAGATCGAACTCGCAGGTGCCGCCCGGAATGGAACTGCGGTGTTTGATGGCATTCAGGAACTCATTCTCACGAAGTGACGTAAGGTATTGAGGGCCAACGAAATTCAGCTCTTCCCGCAAGCCCTTGAGATGCTGCAGGACACCCTCGACCTTGTCTTCATCGACGTCCGGGATGCCCTGGTAACGGTCGTAAGCGTAGATCTGGCGCTCCAGTTCCTTGAGGATGTCGCCGCGCAGATCGCCGCGCATCAGGATCGCAATGATGTCCAGCAGGCTGGTAACGGCCATGCGTGCCGCCCACGGTGACGGCTGCTCGCGATGGGCGATGAGTTGCTGGTACAGATATTCGAGGCGCAGGAATGTGCGCATGCGCTCACCGAGTGGTTGCTCGTAACATACGGGCGCATCGGCCGGGTAGGCTGACGGGGTAACGAGCTTGGCGGATTGGATCATGTGTGACGGATCACGCTGTGGCGATTATTTTTTTTGTCGAGCAAGTCTACCCATCGGGCTTCCGGTTATGAGTCGCTAGTTTCTATTCTGCGCTACCCGGCCCGTGGCCGCAATCCATATGTAAGCCGGCCGTTGGACAGTGGGCCGACAACGGCAGCATCGTCATGTATGACGGCGCGGCCCGGGATATCGACCGGATCAACGGGCTGCGGCCAGTTCCAGATAGTGTTCGTGCAGGTGGGCCACCTGTTCGCAGGTTGCAGCCCGCGACCCGCTGTTGTCGATGACATCGTCGGCGCCGGCGAGACGGGTTTGCCTGGATGCCTGTGCGGCCAGGATCCGTTCGATTTGCTGCGGGTCTTCGTCGTCCCGCTCCAGCAGGCGCTCGCGTTGTGCCGATTCCGGGCAGTCGACGACCAGCACCCGGTCGACGAGCGTTTGAAAATCGGTTTCGATCAGCAGGGGTACGGCAATCACGTGATAGCGACCGGCATCGGCGTCTGCGCGTTGCAGCGTGCGCTGGCGGATGCGGGGATGCAAGATGGCTTCGAGCCGCCGTCGCTGCGTGCTATCGGCGAACACGGTTGCGCGCAGCGCGCGTCGGTCCAGCCCACCATCGGGAGTCAGGATCTCGCTGCCGAACGCGGCGGTGATCTCGGCCAGCGCAGGCGTTCCGGGTGCGACGATCTCCCGGGCAATCCGGTCGGTATCGATGACGGTGACGCCCAGCCTGGCGAATTGTTCCGCGACGAGGCTCTTGCCGCTGGCAATGCCGCCGGTCAAGCCGATGCGTAATCTGCGTTGCTGGTTACCGGACATCGCCTCTTCGCTACAGTCCGCTCAGATTCAAATAGGCGGTTATCAATTCCGGCCCGTACATCAATGCGATGAAGCCGGCAATCGACAGGTAAGGGCCGAACGGTATCGGTATCTGCCGGTCGTGGCCTCGCAATACCATCATACCGACCGCGGCAATGAGCCCGACACCGGCCGACACGATGACGATCAGAAACAGCACCTGCCAGCCCAGCCAGGCGCCCAGGGCCGCCAGCAGTTTGAAGTCGCCGTAGCCCATGCCTTCTTTGCCGGTCACCAGCTTGAAGCCCTGGTAGATGCTCCACAGGCTCAGGTAGCCGGCAGCTGCGCCGATCATCGAGGCGCGCGGATCCGTAAATATGGCGCTGCCATCGGCGTGCGTGGCGAGGCTGAACAGCAGTCCTGCCCACATCAGCGGCAGGGTAATGCTGTCGGGCAGCAGCTGGGTGTCAAAATCGATCATCGTCAGCGTAATCAATGACCAGGTCAGGATCAGCGCACCGGCGCATTCGATCGAAAATCCAAACCGCCAGGCGACGGCGGCCGACAGGATGCCGGTCAGCGCCTCGATGGCCGGGTATCGCGCCGAGATTTTCGCGCCGCAGGCTGCGCAGGCGCCCTTCAGCAGCAGGTAGCTGATGACCGGGATGTTCTGGTGTGCCCGGATCTCCACTCCACAGTGGGGGCATGCGGAGCCCGGCACGAGCAGATTGAAGGGTTTCTGATCGCGGTTTGCGCCGACCCGGTCCGAGCCCCACAGCAACTGCCAAGACTGCGCGCGCCATTCGCGATCGAGCATGATTGGCAGACGATAGATGACGACGTTCAGGAAGCTGCCGATCAACAGGCCGAGCAGCCCGCCGATGCCGGCGATCAGCAGCGGGCTGGAGTCAAGCACTTCGGCTACCGTCAAAAGAGTGGCTTACACCACCGCGCCCATCTTGAAGATCGGCAGGTACATGGCGATGACCAGGCCGCCGACGAGTACGCCGAGAATCGCCATGATGATCGGTTCGAGCAGGGCGCTCATGTTGTCCACGGCGTTATCGACGTCTTCCTCGAAAAAGTCGGCAACCTTGCTGGACATTTCATCCAGGGAGCCGGACTCTTCGCCGACTGCGATCATCTGAATGACCATGTTCGGAAACAGATCGGTGTTTTCCATGGCGCGTTGCAGTCGCTGGCCGGTCGCGACCTCATCGCGTATCGCCAGACAGCCGTTCTCGTAGACGACGTTGCCGGTTGCGCCCGCGACCGATTGCAGTGCCTCGACCAGCGGGACGCCGGCCGCGAACATGGTCGACAGGGTCCGCGCGAAGCGCGCGATGGAAGCCTTGACTAGGATCGGCCCGACGACGGGTGCCTTGAGCAAGATCCGGTCCTGTATTTCGCGCATTTTGCGTGAGCGTTTCAGGGCATACAAATAGCCGCTGATGCTGCCGACGATGATGATCAACAGGAGCCAGCCCCGGTCGCGTACGAACTCGGACAGATTGACGACCATCCGGGTAAAGGCCGGCAAGTCGGCGCCGAAGCCCTGGAACAGGGCCTCGAATTCAGGGATAACGAAAATCAGCAGGATGGTGGTAACGATCAGGGCGACGACCAGCACCGCGGCGGGGTAGGTCAGCGCCTTCTTGATTTTCTTCTTGATGGCCTCGGTCTTTTCCTTGTACGTCGCGATCTTGTCGAGCAGTGTCTCGAGTGCACCGGCCTGCTCACCGGCCTCGACAAGGTTGACGAACAGGTCATCGAAATACAGCGGATGCTTGGCCAATGCTTCCGCGAGCGCGTTTCCGCCCTCGACATCGGCCTTGACGGCGAAGATCAGCTTCTGCATGGCCGGGTTCTCGTGGCCTTTGCCGACGATGTCGAATGCCTGCACCAGGGGTATGCCGGCTCCCAGCATGGTCGCTAGCTGGCGACTGAAGATGGCGATGTCAGCCGGGAGGACCTTGCCCCTCTTCTGAAACAGAACGGTTTGTTTGCGAACCCTGACCGGCACGACGCCCTGGCGGCGGAGTTCTGCACGCACCGCAGCCTCGCTGGCCGCAATGGTTTTACCCTTGACGCGTTTGCCACGGCTGTCCGTGCCTTCCCACGTAAACGGTTTTTGATCGAGCGCAATAGATTCAGCCATACCTACCCATTCCCCGTCTTGAGACGACCCAAGAACTATTCAATGGTAACCCGGTTGATTTCCTCGAGGCCGGTAATCCCTGCCTTGACTTTTTCCAGCCCGGCAGCCCGCAAATCCTGGACGCCTTCCTGCTCGGCCATGTCGGCGATCTGCATCGCGTTGCCACCTTCCATGATGATCCGCTGAATTGCCTCGCTGACCGGCATCACCTGAAAAATTCCTACCCGGCCCTTATAGCCGTCATTACATTTATTACACCCGACTGGGCCGTAAATTTTCAGACCTTCGTCACATTCCTGCTCAGTAAAACCCTCCTGCAGCAGGGCCTCCTTCGGGATATCGCGGATTTCCTTGCAGTTTTCGCAGAGTTTGCGTCCGAGACGCTGGGCGATGATCAGGCTGACCGTGCTCGCGATGGCGTAGGCCTTGACGCCCATGTCCACGAGACGTGTCAGGGTCTTCGGGGCATCATTGGTGTGCAGCGTCGACAGCACGAGATGGCCGGTCTGCGCCGCCTTGATCGCGATCTCGGCGGTTTCGAGGTCGCGAATCTCACCGACCATGATGATGTCCGGATCCTGGCGCAGGAAGGCGCGCAGGCACGATGCGAAGGTCAGCCCCACCCGGGCGTTGACATTGACCTGGTTGATGCCCGGCAGGTTGATTTCCGCCGGATCCTCGGCGGTCGAGATGTTGCGGTCTTCCGTGTTCAGAATGTTCAGGCCGGTATACAGCGACACTGTTTTACCGCTGCCGGTCGGGCCCGTGACGAGAATCATGCCGTAGGGTTTCATCAACGCATCCATGTACAGCTTTTTCTGCGTCGGCGAATAGCCGAGGGCATCGATGCCGAGCTTGGCGCTGCTCGGGTCGAGAATACGCAGCACGACTTTTTCGCCGAACAGGGTCGGGCAGGTGTTAACGCGAAAGTCGATGGCCCGGTTTTTCGACAGCCGCATCTTGATACGCCCGTCCTGCGGAACGCGGCGTTCCGCGATGTCCATTCTGGACATGACTTTCAGACGCGCGCAAACTTTGTTGGCCAACGCAATCGGCGGGTTCGCAACCTGCGTCAGCACGCCGTCGAGGCGGGTGCGAACGCGGAAGATTTTTTCGTAGGGCTCGAAGTGGATATCGGACGCACCGCGCTTGATGGCGTCCAGCAGGATCTTGTTGACGAAGCGCACGACGGGCGCGTCCTCGATGTCGTCCCGGCCGACCTCGTCATCGATTTCTTCCTCGCCGCCGCTGATCTCGAGGCTTTCGAGATCGAAGTCGTCTTCGTTGAAGTTGGACATCGACGTGTCCACGGCTTCGAGTGCCTTGCCGACGAATTCCTCGAGCTTGTCCTGTTCGACGACCACCGGGTCGACCCGGCAGCCGGTCTGAAACTTGATCTCGTCGATGGCGGCGAGGTTGGTGGGATCGGCGACGCCAAGGAACAGGTGCTTGCCGCGCAGGATCAGTGGCAGGCAACGGTGTTTGGACAGCAGCTTCTGGTCGACTTTCTTGACGGCGTCGAGATCCAGCTCGAGGACCGACAGATCCATCAACGGAACGCCGAACTCGTGTGAGGCGGCGATGGCGACCTTGCGCGCGTCGGCATTCCTGACGTTGACCAAGTGTGCGACCAGGCCGACTTTTTTTGCGCGCGCCTCTTTAACGGCCTCGACGATCGTCGCTTCGTCGACGATGCCGTCCTGTACAAGCCGGCGCGGCAAGCCGGTGAGTGGAGCGGAGGGTACGCTGACGGCCATGAAGTCCCAGGTCCTGTGAAAATCCCTAATCTATCAGGCGCATACGCCTGCCAATATGACATAGTCTTACTGATATTGGTCGTCCGGCGCAACCGATTAATGCCGTAATTCGGCCAATTTGTTCTGCCCGGCGCCGGATTCGTGACGCAGGCAGCGCGCCAAAAGGAAAGGGGGGCCAAAAGCCCCCCTTTCTATTGGTGTTCCACCGTTCCGGTGGAAGCCTGTCAGCCGCCGATCAGGCGCGGCAAGAAGCAGGCAGGTACTTGTCGCCACCGGCACCGGCAGCGAGGTTGCCGGTCGTCGGCGTGACCGCGGCAATGTTGCCGGCGCCCAAGGTGCCCAGCAAGGCCGCATTGCCCGGAGCCGCGGCATTGCCACACTGCCAGGTAACGCTCAGGTCAGGCGTTTCGTAAGGCACCAGGCTCAGCGTAGCGCCGTCGATAATCAGGTTAACCTCGGCACCGTAGGTGATGGTGATGACGCCATTGGTGACCCCAATCGAGTCGACATACTTGCCGTTGGTATCGGTATCGGTTGCGGTCATACCGGCATCCGTACGGTCGCCCGGAGCCTCACCGTCATTCGCGAAGGATTCGGCGACCGCGGTCTTGGCCGCGGCAGCCAGCGTCATGCCTTCTGAGACCTGGGCGCGGATGGTGTAATCCTGATAGGCCGGGATCGCGATCGCGGCCAGAATACCGATGATCGCAACCACGATCATTAATTCAATAAGGGTGAAACCCTGTTGTACCTTGTGCATAAGACTCTCCGTCCAGTTAAGCGTAGAAAAAACTCTGCGGCAATTTGCCGGCTAGAGATATAAAGCAAGTAGCGTGCCAGAGTGGCTAATATAGATGCAAATGATTGAATTTAAAAGATAAAAAAAATATTAAAGTGGCCGGCACCGAACCGGCTAAACATAACCGGAAAGATTTTGCCGTGCAGTCTGACGCCCCGGGTCCAAAAGTGACAATTTTTGTCACCCCGCCGGCCGGCCGGCGGGCTAATCGATGTCGAGTTTCTGCATGCGATAGCGCAGCGCGCGCAGCGTCAGGCCGAGATTCCGGGCCGCCGCCGTCTTGTTATAGTGCGTGTCCTCGAGGGCTTTCACGATCGCGTCGCGTTCGACCGATTGTAACTGGTCGCCGAGCAGGCTCGCAGTTGCACCGGGCCCCCGGCCGCCGCCGTCCTGGGTCTGGATGTCGTCCGCATCGATCGGCGCGTCGCCGCACAGGGCAACGGCGCGCTCGAGGATATTTTCCAGTTCGCGGACATTGCCCGGGAAATGGTAGTCGGCCAGCTTCGCGCTGGCGTCGGCCGTGAGTTCCGGCACCTCGATGCCGTGATCGGCGGCCAGCCGGCGCAGCATATGCTCGGTCAATACCCCGATATCCTCGCGGCGGTCGCGCAGCGGCGCGACCTGCAGTTCGATGACATTGACCCGGTAGAACAGGTCTTCCCGAAACTGGCCGTTGGCGACCAGTTCCCGCAGATTTTTGTGCGTGGCGCTGAGAATTCGCACATCGACCACGACCTCTTCCTGCCCGCCGACCGGGCGCACCGATTTCTCCTGAATGACGCGTAGCAGCTTGACCTGCATGGCCAGCGGGAGATCGCCAATCTCATCCATGAACAGGGTGCCGCCTTCGGCTGACTGGAACAGACCCTTGTTGTCGCTGATCGCGCCCGTGAACGCGCCCTTCTTGTGGCCGAAGAATTCGCTCTCCATCAGTTCCGACGGGATGGCGCCGCAGTTGACGGGTATGAATGGCCCGGCGGCGCGCGCGCCCTGCTCGTGGACCATGCGTGCGACCAGTTCCTTGCCGGTGCCGGATTCGCCGGCGATATGCACCGGTGCCTGGCTGCGTGCGACTTTGCCGATCAGGGTATGCAGATCGCGGATCGCCGGCGAATTACCCAGCATCCGGGTGGTGCCCGGCGCCGCTTTTTGCTGCGGCAGGCGCAGTGCGCTGTTGACCAGCTTGCGCAGCGCCTGCAGGTCGAGGGGTTTGGAGATGAAGTCGAACGCGCCGAGCTTCAGTGCGCGCACCGCGGTCTCCACGTTGCCGTGCGCCGTAATGACGGCCACCGGGGTTTCGATGCCCCGGGTCTGCATCCACTCGACCAGTTCGAGGCCGTCGCCGTCGGGCAGCCGCATGTCGGTCAGGCACAGACTGTACTCGCGGGCCTCGAGCATGCGTCGTGCCGTCGTGACGTCGTTGCAGGTCTCGGCCGGGATGTTCATGCGTTCCAGCGTCATCGCGAGCAATTCGCAGATGTCCGGCTCGTCATCGACGATCAGGGCGAGAGGGCGGCCGGCGCCGGTAGTGCTCATGAGACCATGCCCCAGCGTTCCGGATCGGCGAATACAATACGGAAAATGCTGCCGCCGTCCTCCCGTGGTTCGAAAATCAGCGCCGCACGGTTGCATTCGCACAGCTCACGTGAAATGAACAGCCCGAGGCCCGTGCCCCCGGCGCGGCCCCTGGCGAAGGGTTCGAACAATTGGGCGCGCATTTCGGGGGGGACGCCCGTGCCCCGATCGGCGATTTCGAGGAACGGCCGGCGGTTGCCGGGCAGACGTCCGAAACTGATTTCGACGGGCGACGGGCGGGGAATGCCCTGATCGTCCGTGGCTGAGTAATTGATTGCGTTCTCGCAGAGGTTCCAGCAAATCTGGTGCAGGTGACCCGGGTCCATCCGCACCTCCAGGTCATCGCGGCCGTGAATCCGGAGCCGACTGGCGTCGATTTCGAGTGTCATCGTAAATTCGTCGATGAATTCGGCGGTCCATCCGGCCAGTGAGATTGACTGCGGGTTGGTCGGTTCGCGGCGTGACAGCTGCAGGATGTTGTCGACGATTTCGCTGACCCGTTTCGAGTTCTTGCTGATGATGTCGAGCAAGCGCCGCTCGTAGTCGCCGGCATTGGGTGATTCGTGCAGCAATTGCCCGGCGTGGCTCAGCGCGCCGACGGGGTTACGGATTTCGTGCGCGATGCTGGCGCTCAGGCGACCGAGTGCTGCCAGCTTGGTCTGCTGTACTTTCTCTGCCAGCAGGCCGGCATCTTCGAGGAAGATGAGTACGGCACCGTCACCGCCATTTTCCAGCGGGGCGATGTACGTATTGATCGGCGTCGCGCCATCGGCCGACACGAAGCTTTCCGGGGATGTCGATACGCCGCCGCTGCGTCGCCAGCTCAGCAGGATGCGCTGCAGATCCGGCGATATCGAGCGCAGCGACTGGCCGGTCTTGCGCGTATCCGTGGCCAGATACTCGGCGGCCGACTGGTTGATGAGCCGGATGTTCTGCAGTGCGTCGACCACCACGATACTCTCGCGTAAATGCTGAATGATGTAATCGTTGAGCTGCGCCATGTTCGCGAGGTCGATGCCGCGCTGATGCGCCAGCGCCTCGCTTTCCTGCAGGCGTCGCGCCAGCGGATTCGCCGCCGTGGCAATCATGAAAATGATTGCGCCGAGTACGCCGGCCGGAATGAATGCGTTCGCCGGGCTCAGGCCCATCAGGTACGAGAGCAGTTGCTCGCCGAGGATTGCCAGCGCGCTGACGGCGGCGGCCAGGAAGGCCTGCTGACTGCGCAGCGTCAGGCTGGCGGCGCCGACCGATACCACGAGCAGGCTGCCGATACCGCTTGCGATGCCGCCACTGGCGTGCAGCATCACCGTGATGCAGACGATATCGAGCAGCAACTGGAGCGGCGCCAGCACACGCAGATTGGCGGTGGTGCGCGCCTGGAACAAGAACGACACCCAGGCCAGCGTGGCGTAGATCAGTGCCGTGCCGAGGTACAGGTTCGGGTAGCGTGCGCCGAGTACCGGGGCATCCAGGTACAGCACGCCGACTATCAGCAGGGCAGTGGCGACAATGCCGCGAAAGATTCCCATCAGGCGCTGCAGCCTGCGGGAAGTATCGGTATCGATCGGTCGGCTGAGAACCTCGAGCGATGCCTTGAGTTGGCCTTGAATCGTCTGTTCGGCGAGCGCCATCAACGTTACGGATGTGTGAGCTTAGCGTTCGAGGAGGTTAGCACGTTAGCCGGCGTCGCGACCGGCCCCGCTGAGGCAGGCTGCGATTCGGAGCAGGTTGGCAGGCAGTCAATTTCGAACTTGCTGAGCAACACCCCCACAGGCCGCAACACAGGCCAGCCTGCATTGGCTGACTGTTCCGCATTATGTCTGATCTGCTGCCGGGAAATGTGAAGGGCGTCCCAGAATGCGGGTTCGGAGTTCTGGCCTGCTGCCTGCTTGGCTGCGCTGGGCATTTGCCTCACAATACCGCTTCGCGCCGCCGGCGCTCATGTCATAACGGGATCAGCAGATGAATCTCCACGAATATCAGGCCAAGCAGCTGTTCGCGCGTTACGGTGTGCCCGTGCCGCAGGGCGAGGTTGCGAGCACCCCGGCTCAGGCCGCGGCGGCGGCGGACCGGCTCGGCGGCGGCCTGTGGGTCGTCAAGGCGCAAGTCCACGCGGGCGGCCGCGGCAAGGCCGGCGGCATCAAGCTGGCACGCACCCGGGATGAGGTGCGCGATGCCGCGGCGGCCATGCTTGGCTCGCGGCTGACGACGAAGCAAACCGGTGCCGAGGGCTTGCCGATCAACCAGGTGTTTGTCGAGGCCGGCAGCCAGATCGACCGCGAGCTCTATCTGAGCCTGCTGGTCGATCGCGGCAGCGAACGCATCGCGATCATGGCGTCGCAGGATGGCGGCATGGACATCGAGGAGGTCGCCGAGAAGACTCCGGAACGCATCCTGACGGTGTCGATCAACCCGGCGGCCGGCCTGCAGCCATACCAGGCGCGTCAGCTCGGCTACGCTCTCGGCCTCGAAGCCGGCCAGCTGAAGCAGTTCATTGCACTGGCGCAGAAGTTGTATCGATTGTTCGACGAGTGTGATGCAAGCCTGCTCGAGATCAACCCGCTGATCGTCAACACGGACGGCAATCTGCTGGCGCTCGACGCGAAGATCAATATCGAGGATAACGCTCTGTTCCGGCAACCGGATCTGCAGGCGCAACGTGATCCTTCCCAGGAAGACGCGATGGAACGCAGCGCGGCCGAGCACGACCTGAACTACGTTTCGCTCGACGGCAACATCGCATGCATGGTCAATGGCGCTGGCCTGGCCATGGCGACGATGGATCTGATCAAGCTGCACGGGGGTGAGCCGGCGAATTTTCTGGACGTCGGCGGCGGTGCGACACCCGAACGTGTTGCAGCGGCATTCAAGCTGATCTTGTCGAACCCGGCCGTCAAAGCCATTCTCGTCAATATTTTCGGCGGCATCGTGCGTTGCGATGACATTGCACAGGGCATCATCCAGGCCATACGCGAGATCGGGGTGAGCGCGCCGGTGGTCGTGCGGCTCGAAGGCACGAATGTCGAGCAGGGCAAAGCCCTGTTGGCCGAGAGCGGCCTGGATATTATGGCCGCGGACGACTTGACCGACGGGGCGCAAAAAGTAGTGGCTGCGGTTTAAGACCGGGTTGGACTACCTGGCAAAGGAATAACACCCATGAGTGTGCTGGTTAACAAAGACTCAAAGATTATCTGTCAGGGCCTGACGGGTCGGCAGGGCTCTTTTCATGCGGAGCAATGTCTCGAATATGGTACGCAGATCGTCGCCGGCGTGACGCCCGGACGTGGCGGCGAGCAGCACCTCGGCGTGTCGGTGTACGACACGGTCCGTGAGGCTGTAGCGGAGACCGGTGCTGCGGTCAGCATGATTTTCGTGCCCGCGCCATTCGCGGCCGATGCAATCCTGGCGGCGGCCGATGGCGGCATCGAACTGATCGTGTGCATCACGGAGGGTATTCCGGTGCTCGACATGGTGCGTGTCAAGGCCGTGCTGAAGGACTATGACTGCCGGCTGATCGGCCCGAACTGCCCCGGCATCATGACGCCGGGTGAATGCAAGATCGGCATCATGCCGGGCTTTATTCATCAGCCGGGCACGGTCGGCATCATCTCGCGTTCGGGCACGCTGACGTACGAGGCGGTGTATCAGACGACGACCAACGGGCTCGGCCAGACGACCTGCATCGGGATTGGCGGCGATCCGGTCCGCGGCATGAATTTCATCGATTGTCTCGAGCTGTTCGAAAAAGACCCGCAGACCGAGGGCATCATCATGGTCGGCGAGATCGGCGGCACCGACGAGGAGGCTGCTGCGCGTTACATCCAGGCACACGTGACCAAGCCGGTCGTGGCCTATATCGCCGGCGTCACGGCGCCGCCCGGCAAGCGCATGGGTCATGCGGGGGCGATCATCTCGGGAGGCGAGGGCACTGCGGAGGCGAAATATGCGGCACTCGAAGCGGCCGGGGTTACGACCGTGCGTTCGCCGGCCGAACTCGGCAGTGCAATGCAGGAGCTGCTGGGCTGAAACGCTATCGGCATAACTTTAAGGTGTCAAACCACCGCTGTGCCACAAACTGTCCAGACGACATGAATCGGGACCTGTGTCTGAGACTGTGGCCCGCAGGGACGCGGGCCCCAAGCCCACAGGGACGTGTTTACGGCGGGTCTCAGACACAGGTCCCGATTCATGTCGGCTCGGCTACGGTCTGTACGCACCCCTCGCCACTATTGCAATTTAAGTGCTACTACTCAGTAGTTTATGGGACATATATGGTCTGACACCTTTTATGCCTGAACGAATCAAAATCGCGCTAGCGCAACTGAACACCGTGGTTGGCGACGTCGCCGGCAACACGGCGATGATTCTTGCGGCCATCGAGACGGCGCGCGATACCCACGGCGCCGACCTGGTTATTTTCCCCGAACTCGCGGTCTGCGGTTATCCGCCCGAAGACCTGCTGTTCCACGCCGGGTTGCAGAACCAGGTGCATGCGTCGCTGGAGTCGATACGTGCGGGCACCCGCGGGATCGCGGCGCTGGTTGGTTACCCGGAATATGCCGCGGGCGAGATCTTCAATTCTGCGGCCTGGTTTGCCGACGGTGAGCATCAGGCCAACTACCGAAAACAATATCTGCCGAACTACAGCGTGTTCGATGAGGAGCGGTACTTTTCGGCCGGGTCCGAGGCGGTGGTCGCAACGATCAAGGGTGTGCGTGTCGGCCTGACGATCTGCGAGGACATCTGGGAACCGGGGCCGTGCGCCCGGGCCGCCGCCGCCGGCGCGCAGCTGATCGTCGCGATCAACGGTTCGCCATTCGATTACACCAAACAGGCAACCCGTGAGTCAGTCGTGCAGGCGCGCTGCCGCGAGGTCGAACTGCCGATTCTGTACGCGAACCTGGTCGGTGGCCAGGACGAACTCGTATTTGACGGGAGTTCCGCAGTCTTCGCGGCTGACGGGCGCATCGCGATGCGGGCACCCGCGTTCGAGGCAGGCATTTACTGCGCCGGGTTCTCAGCATCGCCGGCGCAGCTCGTGGCCGAGCCCGGATCGGTCGCCGAATTGCTCGACGAGACTGAGGGCATCTACACGGCGCTGGTGGTCGGCGTGCGCGACTACGTGCGCAAGAACGGTTTCCCGGGCGTGGTGCTCGGCTTGTCCGGTGGCATCGACTCGGCGCTGACTCTGGCGATCGCGGTCGATGCGCTCGGCGCCGAGTCCGTGCAGGCGGTCATGATGCCGTACCGCTATACCGCCGACATCAGCATCGAGGATGCCGAGGCGCAGGCGCGGCGCCTGGGCGTCGACTATCAGGTCCTGCCGATCGAGGCGATGGTGGCTGCGACCCGGGAGACCCTGGCCGGGTTGTTTGCCGGCCTTGCCGTCGATACGACCGAGGAGAACATCCAGTCCCGTTGCCGGGGTGTGCTGCTGATGGCGATTTCGAACAAGATCGGTCGCATGGTGCTCGCGACCGGCAACAAGAGCGAGATGGCGGTCGGATATGCCACTTTGTACGGAGACATGAATGGCGGCTTTGCGCCGATCAAGGATTGCGACAAGACGTTGATCTATCGGCTGGCGCGATACCGGAACGCGCGGGAGGAGGTCATCCCGGTGCGGGTCATCGAACGCGAGCCGTCCGCCGAGCTCGCGCCCGGGCAGAAAGACATCGATTCATTGCCCCCGTACGCTGTGCTCGACCCGATCCTCGATGCGCTGATGGTCGAGAACCTGTCCGCGAACGAGATCATCGCGCGCGGCTTCGATCGGGAGGTCGTCCTGCGCATACTCGCGATGGTGCGGCGCAATGAGTACAAGCGGCGTCAGGCGGCGCCCGGGGTGCGTATCACGTCGCGTGCGTTCGGGCGTGACTGGCGCTACCCGATCACGTCCGGCTATCGATTTTCGACGTGACGGCTGCCGGAATTGCTGATTTCAAAGCAGGCTAAAAGAAGAAGAAGCGTTTCTTGACGGCCTTCGGCTTGGCCGCATCGGGATAGTTTTGGTCCAGCACCCGACGTGCATCGGCGGCCAGATCCTGCATGCCCAATTTCTCGTACGAGCTGACCATTATAAATAATGAGTCGGCGACGGCCGGCGCTCCCTCGAAATTTTCGACCGTGTACTTCGCGCGGTTCAATGCCGCGACGAAGGCGCCGCGCTCATAGTAGTATTCGGCGACGAAATTCTCATGCCGCGCCAGACGATCGCGCAGGAATACCATGCGCTGGCGGCTGTCGGGCGCGTACCGGCTTTCCGGGTAACGCTGCACCAGTCGCGAAAATGCCGAGAACGATTCGCGCGCATTGACCGGTGGGCGCCTCGCCAGATCGAGACCGAAGACCCGGTGGAACATATTGTGTTCGGGCGCGAACATTGCGAGGCCGCGCATGTAGAGTACATAATCGACACGCGGATGGATCGGGTTCTCGCGCTCGAACTGGATCGCCGCGTCGACGGCCGCGTCAGGCTCGCCGTTCTTGTAGTAGCAATAGATCAGGTTCAGTTGAGCCTGCTTGGTCTGGTTGCTGAACGGGTAACGTGCCTCGAGGCCTTCGTAATAGCCGATTGCATTCGTGTAGTTGCCGCCGTTCATCGATTTTGTGCCGCGCTCGAACAACTCCTCCGCGCCGGAGCGTGCGTCACGATTATTTTTCCCGCAAGCTGACAGCAGCACGATGAGCATCAGTGCGGTGACGACGACACGCCACGGAAAACGGCGTGGTGGCAGCATCGGTAAATCTGTTATTTTTGATGGCGGGAAAATCAAGGCAAATACAGGCTGTGGTGCGGAGCGGGGCAGTATAGCCTATTTGGCAGGCCGCCCGCCGGCGGCACCCGTCCAGCCTGGCAGGATATTCAATGAACACAACGCAGTACGATGCGGCCATCCCGGCCGAACTCGACGGTAAGCGCCTCGACCAGGCGCTGGCTGCGATGTTCCCGGACTATTCGCGTTCACGGCTCAAGGAATGGATTCTCGCCGGCCTGGTGACCGTCGATGGCGCCACATCGGCGCCGCGCACGCGCATTCGCACCGGGCAGCAGGTCGCACTGACGGTGGTCCTCGAGGTTCGCGAGTCGGCCGGGGCCGAACCGATGACGCTGAACATCGTGTTCGAGGACGATGACCTGCTGCTGATCGACAAGCCGGCGGGTCTGGTCGTACACCCGGGTGCCGGAAATCCCGCCGGTACCTTGATGAACGGCTTGCTGCACCACGCACCGGACCTCGCGACGCTGCCGCGTTCGGGGATTCTGCACCGTCTCGACAAGGACACGAGCGGCCTGCTGCTGGTGGCGAAAACGCTGGTGGCGCATACACGCCTGGTGCGCGACCTGCAGGAGCGTGCCATTACCCGCGAATATCGCGGCATTTGTGTCGGCTGCATGACGGCCGGCGGTCACGTCGACGCACCGATCGGTCGTCACAAGACCAATCGCACGCGCCAGGCCGTGACCGACCGCGGTCGACCGGCGGTGACGCACTACCGGGTGCTGACGAAATTTCCGGCGCACACCTTTCTGGCTCTGCGCCTCGAGACCGGGCGAACGCACCAGATCCGCGTGCACATGGCACATCGGCGGCATCCCCTGGTCGGGGACCCCGCGTACGGCGGTCGGCTGAAGATTCCGGGCGGCGGCGGCGACGCGCTCGGCAACGCCTTGCGCGCGTTGCATCGGCAGGCCTTGCACGCCTGCCGCATTGGCTTTCGACATCCGACCGACGCGCGGCAGCTGCAGTTTCAGTCCGCGCTGCCGGCTGACCTCACGGCGCTGCTGGATGCGCTTGCGACCGCTGCCGGCAAACGGGTGGCCGATGGTAAATGGGATCGAATGGAATGGCCGGTGCAACAGGCAGACTAGCGCAACTCTGCGCAACTGAACACTATGAAACCCTTACCTTACGGGCTATTCAGGACCAGTTCAAGCCATGCCGGTTTGCGGGCGTTTGTGCGGGGTACTGCACCCTGACTGCACCATGCGTCCGTGACAGCACCC
>SMVB01229736.1_pt1 | contig 30871 bp, 21 predicted proteins | sample 2456461 | NCBI WGS metagenome assembly SMVB01 (sample SAMN11095934, study PRJNA526329) | marine sediment metagenome | biome: Marine sediment; feature: Surficial sediment; material: Deep marine sediment; isolation source: Hadal surficial sediment | place: Pacific Ocean | collected 2014-05 | depth... | reverse complement strand
GAGTATCGATCGGCGTCAAATTCCTCTTCGGCGTCCTCGAGCAGGGCTTCCTTGGCGACCATCGCGTCCCACAGTTCGCGGTTGCCCATCATGGCGACGCCGAGGATCTCCTGGTCCTCGTAGATGAACTGATCCTGCCGCAACACACCCAGCTTGGTTCGCTTGGCGACCGACACCGTGCCGCCGGTGGATTCCTCCTCGCCGGCGAGAATGTTCAGCAACGTCGTCTTGCCCGAGCCATTGGCGCCGACGAGCCCGTAGCGCTCCCCGGCACTGAGCCGAAAGGAAACGCTCTCGAACAGGGTCTGGTCGCCGAACGACTTGGTGAGGCCGGATACGGAAATCATGGAGACGGAGTGGGGCGGGCGAGAGAGAAACGGGGGCAGGAACGCCGCGCCGCGGCGTTTCCACCCGGATATATTAGCCCGGACTTCTCGACGGGTGGCTACTGCGCGAGCGCGATGGCGCGCGCGTAGCGGCGTGCCCCCGGCACGCTGCCAATCGTGGGATCGTCAGACCGAGGTCAGGATCCCGACTTGATCTGCCAGTTGCCGTCCGCGCCGCGCTCGCGGTAGTCGGAGTGACACGGCGTACACGTGCTGCGGATTTCCCCGAACGCCGTGCGGGCAGCGTCGAAGTTACCGGCCGCTCCGGCCTCCTGGAACTGCCGCGCCGCCGCCAGGGCTTTCATCGCCAGCGCAATAGCAGGCTCCTCGTTACGTGCCTGCCAATACGCCTCCGCGGTCGTGAAACCCTCCACAATCGCCGTCCCACTGGCTCCGAGCCCAGGAGCGTCTTGCGCAGACATCTGGTCGCGCACGGCTTGGGTGGCGGTGCGGATCGCCTTCATGGCGCCGTCGTAGTCCTCTGCCGATACCTCCTGGTGGGCGAAAACAGGCGTTCCCAGCGCCGCGATCACCGCGGCCGCAGCACTGAGCTTTCCGGCCTTCATGTAGCGTTCCTCGCTCTTGGTTGTTCGGTGGCGACGAGACGCGCCGACGACGTTCTTGGATTGTTCGGCGGCGATGAAACCACCGCTTACTGTCGCACGTATTTTCTCAACATCGTGGGGCCGACTTCGGCGCCGTACACGTTGCCGGCTGCATCAACCGCAATGCCCTCCGCGGCGCTGGTACCCGAGTTGTCCTGGTCGGGCTCCGGATCGGGGATGAAGCCCGTGACGAAGCCGTCGGTGACCGAGCCGATGCGGATGCCACGTTTCCACCCGGGGTGACGCCCCGCGTTCGATTCGGAATCAGCCGAGTACAGGATGTCGTCGGCGGTGATGAACAGCCCGCTGGGCCGGCCGAACTGGGTCCAGGTGGCGATGTGCTCGCCGTCCTGGGTGAAGATCTGCAGGCGGCTGTTGGCGCGGTCCGCAACGTACAGGCGGCCCTGCGAGTCCATTGCCAGGGCGTGCGGATCGCGAAACTCACCCGCCTCGGCGCCGGTCTGGCCCCACTCCATAATGAACGTGCCGTCGGCGGCGAACTTCACCACCCGGTTGTTGCCGCCGGCGCCATGCCCGTCGACCACGAAGATGTCGCCGTTGGGCGCCACCAGCACGTCCGACGGCTGACGGAACGTGTCCTGGCCGTCACCGGCGACGCCCGGCTGCCCCAGCGTCATCAGGAGCTCGCCCTCGGGGCTGAACTTGAGGACGACGTGTCCCATCTCGGGGCGCGGATTGGGGCCGAATCCGACCGCGTCGGTGACCCAGACGTTGTTGTCGGCGTCGACGAACATGCCGTGCGGCCACAGGATCAAGCCGGCGCCGAAGCTGGTGACCAGCTCGCCGTCGGCCGTGAAGCGCAGCATCGGATCGACGTCGGGCTTGTCGGCGCAGCTATTGGCACCACAGCGCTCGCCGACCCAGATATCGCCGCTACCGTCGCGCGCCGGATACACGGCGCTGGTCGCGCCCCAACTCCTGCCCGCCGGCAACTTTCCCCACACGCCGTCGACCGTCCGGTAGGGGTTCGGGGCGTCGTTCTGCGCGTACGCGGCCACGCCCAGAGTGGCCAACAACGCCACCGTGGCAACCAGGATGAGTCGATGTGAACGTGTCATGGCAAGCCTCCGATAGTAACGACGTGCGTTGGGGGGGCGCTTCAGATCCGGGAAGCCTAGCCGGAGATCGCTCCGGCGTCCACGGGCCCCGCCTATTCCTCCGCCGCGGTCGGCTCCGGCCGTTCGCCGCCGGTCCCCGCGGCGCGTCCGAAGACGACGAACAACAACCAGACGGCGCCGGCGAGGATCATCAGAAGCATGACCCACCGCATCAAGGCCACGAACAACTCCATTTCTACGGCCGGCCAGTAGAACGTGTACTCGCGCAATCGCCCCCAGCGCTCGCCCATCCAGTGCCAGGCGCTGTGCGCCACCAAGGCCGACAGAAGGATCGTACCCATGCGCTCGGCAACGACGTGGCGAAACGCCCAGGCAAGCGCCGGGACGGCGATCGCCAGGATGAAAAGCTGACCGAGCTCGACGCCGACGTTGAAGGCCAGCAACGAGGTAATCAGATGGGAGCCGGCGAACTGCAGCGTCTCACGCAGCACGAACGAGAACCCGAACCCGTGCACGAGCCCGAAGGCGAAGGCGAGCAGCCAGCGGCGATCTGTCTTGGCCCCGACGATGTTCTCGAGCGCCATGTACACGATCGAGAGCGCGATCAGCATCTCGATGAGCGGCGGAAACCACAGCGAGCTCGGCGCCAAACCGGACGCCGAGGCGATCAGCGTGATCGAATGCGCCACGGTAAACGAGGTGACGATCGGCACCAGCTTGCGGAAGTTGCGGATCGGGATGACCAGGCAGAGAAGGAACAGCAGGTGGTCGATGCCGTCGAGGATGTGGAAGAAGCCGAGCTCGACGAAACGAAACACCGCCTGCAAGAAGCTCGGATCGAGGTTCACCCGGCCGGGGTCGCCATTGAACTGGTAGATCCGTTCCGGCTTGTTCGGCGCCGTGAAGCGCACCACCGTGGTCGTGCGGAGCCCGAGCCTGGCGAGCTTCGGATCGATGGAAAACCGCGCCGCGTCGTTGTCGATCGGATACTCGAACAACACCTCGAGCAGGGCCTGCTGCCAGGGCAACTGCGGGCGCCCGGGCAGCGGCGGCCCGGTGACGTTGGCGAGGGCGGCCTCGTACGATCGAAACGACCGATCGGACGGCAACGAGATGCGGACCGCGGTTATCTCTCCGTCGACCAGGCGGGTGCCGTCCTCGTACAACTCGACGTTGTTGGAGATCCACCAGGTTGCCGCGTCGCGCAACATCGAATCGGCCGCCTCGATATCGATGTAGCCGCGACCGAACTGCGGAAACTCGAAATCCTGCATCGCCTCGAGCGGTACCCGTACCAGAAAATAGAGCCGCTGCCCCTCCGGCTTGACGAAAGCCTGGATGGTGACGTCGGCAACGATGTCGTGGGCCACCGACGCCGCGGGCAACGCCAGCATCGAGGCAGCGGCGATCAAGGCGACGGTCACGATGCGAACACGCCGGCGTCGGTTCGAGGTCACGATGGTTCCTCACTGGACGAACGTCTGAAAACTGCGTAGCCTATGCGCGGTTTGCAAGGCGACAGAGAGTATACTGCTCCGCTTTGAGCCCGGCACAGGGCTCACCGACGGCTATCGGAGGAAACACATGAGGCGCAATCTGTTTGTTGGTGTGGCAATGGTGGCGGCGGTTCTCGCCCTCGGTATCGTGCAGGCATGCACCAACGGAGCCGTCGAGTCCGCCGGAACCGCGGCGGCGACGCCGCCCGTGAACGGAGCCGCCGCGATCGACGCCGCGGCCCCCGGCGAAGTACCGCTGTTCGAGGTCGATCCCTTCTGGCCCAAGCCGCTACCCGACCACGGGCTGCTCGGCGCCACGATCGGGGTCGCGGTCGATTCGCGCGACCACGTGTATATCGTTCACCGCAACACCCCCGACCAGTTCGCCGCGCGCACCGAGGTCGGTGCGGCACAGGATCCGCCGCTGAGCGAGTGCTGCGTGCCGGCACCGCCGGTCCTCGAGTTCGACCCCGAGGGCAACCTGGTCAACTCATGGGGTGGCCCGGTCGACTCGGGTGAGTACGAATGGCCCGATTCGAATCACGGCATCGAGGTCGACCACATGGACAACGTGTGGATCGGCGGCAACGGCCCGGCCGACTCTCACATCCTGAAGTTCTCCCGCGCTGGTGAGTTCCTGATGCAGGTGGGGAGCAAAGGCGCCCGCTGCGTCGAGAACTGCGATCAGATCGGCGCTCCCGCTCCCGCCGGCGGCCGCGGAGGGCGCGGCGGCGGTGGCAGCCGCCCCCAGTACGAGGGCGACAGCCTTTCCACCGAGGACTTCGGCCGCGTCGCCAAGGTGTACGTCGACCCGGTCGAGAATGAGGTCTACCTCGCCGACGGGTATTTGAACAAACGTGTCGTGGTGATCGACGCCGACACCGGCGAGTTCAAGCGTTTCTGGGGCGCCTACGGCGATGAGCCCGACGACGAGGTAGCCAACAATCAGGGGCCCTACGTTCCAGGCGATCCACCGGCACGGCAGTTCCGCGGCCCGGTACACTGCGCCGACATGTCAAACGACCGTCTGCTGTACGTCTGCGACCGCGCCGCCGACCGCATCCAGGTCTTCCAACCCGACGGCACGTTCGTCAACGAGGTCATCATCGCCCCTGACACGCTGTCGCAGGGCTCGACCTGGGACGTCGCCTTCTCACCGGATGAGGCGCAGCGCTTCCTGTACCTGGCCGACGGCCAGAACATGAAGGTCTACGTCATCGACCGCGCCAGCATGGAAATCCTCTACAGCTTCGGCGACGGCGGCCGTCAGCCCGGCCAGTTCTTTGCTGTACATTCCATCGCCACCGACTCGCAGGGCAACATCTACACGACCGAGACCTACGAAGGTAAGCGCCTGCAGAAGTTCGTCTTCATGGGCATGGGGTCGATACCGCCCGGCTCCGACTACGTCATCCCCTGGCCGGCCGATAAACGTTAGCCCGGGCTTCTCACCGGCTGGCTGGCGCGATACCCCAAAACAGAACCGCCGCCCATCGATACCGATGGGCGGCGGTTTTCGTAGACGTCTAGTTGCCCGTCACCAATCCTTTGCTGCGCAAGTCCTTGTTCACCGCATCGGCGATCTCGTTGACCATCTGGGCGATATCGTTGGGGTTGAACGTCTCCGTCGTACCGGCATAGATAAGCTTGTCGTCATCCAGCGAGTAGAGGTTGGTCTCGACGCTGACGATCGTGTCGGTGCGCAAGTATCCGGGGCTGTACGCCATACCCCAGCCGCGACCGTAGTAGCCGTAAAAGCCACCGTAGTACGCGGGGTAGGTCATGCCCGGCGAATAGCTCAGCTTCTGCTGCTCGTTGACCAGGCGCATGACGACGGCGCTGTCGACCCCGGCGCCCTGCAGTTTGCTGCGTACCGACGCTTGGTTGTCCTCGGCGTTCTGGACCTCCTGCATCGTGAGTAGCGTGTGCGACGCCACCGCCCGATCCGAGCCGATGCGGGTCACCAGCGCGTCCTCGGCGGCGCGCCGCGTCGCTTCGGTCGGATCTATGAAGACAACGAGGATCTTCTGGAAGTCGAGCGGGCCCTGGATGCCGGGTGCCGTCCACGAGTCGCGGATGGTCGTCGAAGCGCAGCCGGCGAGCGTCACCAGCAGCACGATCACCGCGACGCCTTTGAAAAGTCGAACCATGAGGGGTCCATCCTTGTTTTTTTCTTGAAGGGGGGCGCCGGAGATTGGCCGCCGGCAGTTCGCTGGAATCGTAATATGCGCGCCCGTCAAAGTCGCACCACGCGCGCCTCCGCGTCACGCGCCATCCCGCAGGGGGAGACTTGCCCGCCTACCGCCCATGCGGGCAAAGACGGCAATATGGAAACGACGCCACGGCCCGAAGCAGTGCGTCGACGCGTTCGCTACCGGGTCGCGAAGCAGTAGAAGAACCCGTTGCCGCCGGTCGCCTGGAGATTCTCCTGGCTGCAGCCGCTCGAGGCGTGCGCCGAGTTCCACGACGTCGGGTTGGCGCCGCCGCCCTGTCGATCGTGGTGGCCGACGAGGGCGCTGCCCTCACCGCTGCTCGTCCAGTTTCCGCAGGTCGTATCACCTTCGGCCGCCTGCACGGTGCCGTCGAGACCGGAACCGGTCAGGATGTCGTGCATGTTGGGGTCGTCGCCGCGACCGTTCGAAACGTCGCCCTTCTCGGTGAGGATCGTCTCCTTGGTGAGGTTGTTGTCACCATGCAGTTGATCGATGCTGTCGGCCACCGTCACACCGTTGAAGTTCGACCATGGGCCGCTGCCGATACGATCGCGGGCGTTGACGCCGCCCGCTCCGGTCGTGCTCAAGTAGGCGCGCCAGGTCTTGTCGCCGGCGCCGACGGCCGTGGCGAGCGCCTGGCATTGGCGATCCGCTCCCTCCAGGCCGCCAAGATCCGCACCGTTGCCGGAACCAACGCTGGTGATAAAGAACGTCATCTCTGCGTCCTGGGCCAGCCCGGCGCTGGATCCCAGCGCGGCCAGCAGGACCGCCATCAACAGGATACGTGTGTGCTTCACGTCAACCCTCCCTTGGTTCATACCGGTCATCGACGAGGACGGGGGGGAATCTACCGCCCGGCGCCTGTTCGCGACAACCGTCGCAGAGGCAACGCGGACTTCTCGACGCGCCCACCCGTTGGGAAATCCGGGCTATCGTCCCGCCGCCGCGCGGCCGATCTCGATGGCCTGGTCGGCGCTTGCGCCCTGCATGAGCAAGCCCAAGAAGCCTTCCTCGATGCGACCGGCGACGTCGGTGGAATTGGCGGTAATCATATCGGCGGCGCCGATCCTCTTGGACGCAGCCAGCACCTTCTGGTTGCCGGCCTCCGCCGCCTCGCGGTCGCCACCGAGGGCGCCGGTAAGACTGCCGATGCCGCAGGCGAGGACGGCGATACCCGGGACATCCGCCGTCTCTTCGAGGCGCGCCAGCGAATCGGGATCCTCGATCATGATCATGGCGAGCTTCTCGCCGCCCGGATTCGAGGACGACCACAGATCGGCGCCGGCCTCGATCATGAAGCTCACCGCCAGGCGCGCTTCTTCCGGGCTTCGGATGTGCGGAAACACGATCCCGTCGGCGCCCATGTCGAGGATCTCCTTCACCCGCGACCGGGTCACCTCCGGTCCATCGCGCTCGATCGGCGGAATGCGTACCAGCAGAGCGATATGGCCGATCGCGGCGGGGCTGCGCAGGCCTGCCGCAATCGCGTCGACGGCGTCGGCATCGTAGCCGCCCTCGAGGTTCAGGAAGACGAAGTCGTAGAGCGGATTCTGCGCCAGCCGCTCGCCCCCCTCGACCGTATACAGCGCCGGCTGCCGCGGCCCGCGGCGGCGGCCTCCTTGGCCTCGCCCCCCTTGTTCGGGCCCATCGGGGCGCGGCCGCTCATTGGGAACGAACACGCCGAACGTAGCAGTCCCGGCGCTCCACAGGTCGATGATGGTGTTTTCGTGCTGCGCGCTTGCCGCCGCGCGCTCGAGCGAACCGGCGCCGACAAAGACGATCGCGATCGCCAAGAAGGCGCCGATTCGATACGCTTCTCCGCGCCCGCGGCAGGCAGGCGTTGAGATATGCCGGCCACCCGGATGCTTGCCTCTGCCCCACAAGACCCATGCGCGGTACCGTCGGGAGTTCTGACACACCCTGCTACGTTTCATCCGTCCTCCGGTATCTCGAGTCGAGCTCCCGCGACGCCGCGACGAGTCGAGCTCCTGCGGTGCTGCGGCGAGTAGAGGTCCCGCAGTGCCGCGGCGAGTTGACACCCTGCTCGTATCCCGGTAGAAAACCTGCTTTCGCCCACTACGTCAAATGGTTGCCATGCCGAACCCACCGATCAGCGCCCGGCTGCGACGGAATGATCTCCCAGGTTCCCCGATCCGGAGGATCATGGAGCTAGCCGATCGCGACAACATCATCGACATGGGACTCGATCCCGACGATGTGATCTCGTTCGCCGGCGGCTGGGTCGACCACTCCGCCCCCGACGAGCTGCGCGCCGCCTACGCCCATATCGCCACCGACCGCGACGCCTTTCATGCGAGCGGCGCCTACTCCCCGACCGCCGGCCTACCGCGTTTGCGTGAGCTGCTCGTGGCCATGGATCGCGAGCTGTACGCCACCGCGGGGCTCGAGGTCGGCAACCTGATCGTCGGCGCCAATTCGACCCAGCTGACCTATTGTCTTTTCGTCGCCCTCCTCGACCCGGGCGACCGCGTCCTCTTGTTCGATCCGACCTACGCCAACTACCCGCCGCAGCTCGCCTTTTGCCACGACGGCGTCGAGACCCTCACGCTGCCTGTTCTCGATATCGAAGAGTGGTCGTACTTCGCCGACGCGGCGGCGATCCTCGCCCACCTCGAGGAGATCCTCCAGCGCGACAAGCCGAAGTTGCTGCTGTTCTCCTCCCCCGACAACCCGACTGGCGGCATGGTTCCGGACGCGGCGTTCTTCGACCTCATCGAGCTCGCCGCCCGCCACGGCTGCTTCGTCGCCGTCGACTACGCCTATCGGGCGCAGTACTTCACCGCCGAGCAGCCGGCCCAGTTCGCCGCCAGCCCGATCGCCCATCCGAACCTCATCAAGATCCACTCGAACTCCAAGTGGTGCCGCGGGCTGGGCCGCAGGCTGGGGTGGGTCGAGGCCCGCACCGACGTTATCGACGCCCTCGAGATCGTCCAGCAGAGCGTCGTGCTGTGCCCCGACACACTGCACCAGATGGCGTTGGCCGACTATCTCGAGCGCGCCCTGCCCGACGGTTCGTTGCGCGCCTACATGGACGACGCGCGCGCTGCCTACAAAGCGGCGGCGCGGCATCTCACGACTTGCGTCGACGAATACCTGCAGATGAGGTGCATCACGCCGCAAGGCGGCCTGTACACCGTCGTCGACGTCGGCCGCGCGGCCGACGAGTTCGTCTATGAAGTGCTCGAGAACACCGGTGTGATCTTCGTCCCCGGCGGCGGCTTCGGCGCCACGCTCGAGAACGCTGTGCGGGTGTCGTTCGGGCCGCTGGTCAACGACCTCGAACGCATGTCACAGGGCTTCGAGCGTGTACGCGACTACTTGAACCGCAACCCCGGATCTCGCAATGGGTCGTGTCGCTAGCAGGACAAGCAGTTGTGGTTGTTGATCGCTCCCAGCTTCACGAGCAGCGTCAGCGTCCGCGGGAAGGGCTGAATGCGCTGCACCGGGCCATTCGCCATGTCGGCGGTCGTCTGGCCGCGGCGGCTCACCGCGGTGACGCTGGCGCCGCGCTCGACGAGGTACAGGATGAGCTCATTGTCGCCGCGCGCCGCGGCGTGGTGCACCGGCGTGTAGCCGTCGACGTCGCGGGCGTTGACGTCGGCGCCGAGCTCCTCGACCAGGTAGCGCACCGCCGGGAGCCAGCCTTCCGGGACGTGGCGATGGGCGTTGGCGGCGAAGCTCTGGCCGTAGCCGACGCCGGAAGCGGCGTGGATCGGGTAAATGGCCGCTCCCCCCACCGGCACCACCGGCAACCCGGAGCGATCAAGCTCTCGGTCTTGCTGGCGACGGAACCTCTGCGGCGCCTTTTCGGTGGCGAGCTCGGGATCGGCGCCATATGACATGAGCAGGCGCATGGCCGGAACATCGAGCGCGTAGGCGGCGCGCCAGAACGGCGTCGCCCCCTTGGTGTCGACGCGCAGCAGATCGAAGTTGTACGACATGTACCAGAGGTGCTTGGTGAGCCGCGCGTCGGGGTCAGCCCCGGCTTCCAGCAGCGTACGCATGACGTCGAGATAGGTCGCCCGCTGCTGCCGGTAGGCGTATTGCTGCGGGTAGCGCGACTTCGGCGCCCACTGCGCGTTGAGCGCCGCGTACAAGGGTGTCGTACCGGCGTCGGACGCCAGATTCGGGTCCGCCCCCAGCTCGAGCACAGCGAGTGCCAGGTCGAAGTGGCCGTTGAGCATCGCCATCAACATCGGCGGCGTGTGGTCGCCGGCGCTCGGCTGGTTGATGTCGGCACCCACGCCCAGCAGCGCCTTCACCGATTCGGTGTGGCCCTCGCGGAGAGCGTGCAACAGCGCGGTCAGCCCACCGTGGTAGCCCACCAGGTCGGCGTACGACAGCGGCTCTTCCTCGTTCGCCGTGTAGCCCCCCTGCTGGGTCATGGTCCGGGACGCCTCGCCGCGCTGGTCGGCGCGGTCGGCGACTTCGCGCGCCGCAATGTCGATCGCTTGGGCGCTCAACGCGACGTCGGCGCCGGCCGCTACCAGAGTCCTGATGACATCCACCCGATTCAACGCCGCGGCGAACATCAACGGTGTTTGTTGGCGCACCTGCTCACGGGCGTCGGGATCAGCGCCACTCCGCAGCAGCGCGGCGACCGATTCGGCGCTGCCCGCCGCGGCGGCAAAGTGGATTGGCTGGGCGCGGCCGGTCGAAGTCGTCGCCGTGGCCGACGCACCGGCCTCGAGCAGCGTCGCAACGACCGCTGCCGACCCCGACTTGGCGGCGAGGTGCAACGGCGTGTAGTCGCCCAGACGTGTGGTCGCCCCCACGTTGGCGCCGGCGTACACCAGCATGCGGGCGATCTGGACATCATCGTTGCGCGCCGCCCAGTGCAAGGCCGTCATGCCGTCGCCCTGCGCTGCGTTGACGTCGGCTCCGTTGAGGAGCAAGGCGCGGACGGCCTCGGCGTCGCGGTGCATTGCAGCATCGGCGACCGGCGAGGCGGCCGGTGTCGCCCAGAGGATCGCCGGCAACAGGAACACGACGATAGCCGGCGCGACGCGGGGAAGGTCGGGCACGATCGTGCGCCGTTTGCCCATCGAGCGATCCCTGACGGCCGCAAACATCAGGGTCCCGCCACCGCCTGCCCGGCGGACAAGGAAAAGTCGCCGGTGCTGTCGCCGAAGCTTTCGAGGTCGTCGAGCCCGAGCTTGTGCAGCAAAGTCAGCATTACGTTCGCCATCGGCGTGCCGGGCTCGGCGCGTACGTGGAGGTTGCCGTCGAGGGTACCGTTGCCGCCACCGGCGATGAACAACGGGCAACGCTTGTGGTTGTGGACGTTCGGGTTTCCCATCGGCGACCCATAGATGATCATCGTTTTGTCGAGCAGATGGGTGTCGCCTTCCATGGTTTCCTGGAGCTTGTGCAGCAAATACGGGATCTGTCCGACGTGGTAGCGGTTGATCTCGGCGAAAGCTTCGATGTTGCGCTCGTTCTCGCCGTGGTGCGACGCCGGATGAAACGGCCGGTCGACGCCGCTCTCGGGGAACACCCGCGCCGAGGAATCACGACCCATCTTCAACGAGAAGACCCGCGTCATATCGGCGGCAAACGCCAACGCCTGCAGATCGAACATCAGGTGGACGTGTTCCTCGAAGGAATCCGGCACACCGGCGGGGGCCTCGGGTAGCGCGCGCACCTCGCCGCTGGCGTTGCGTTGCTCGATGCGCTGGATGCGGCGCTCGAGCTCGCGGATGTTATCGAGGTAGCGGTCCAGGCGCTCGACGTCGGCGGGGCCGAGCTGACGCTTCAGCTCGGCGACGCGCCCGGTGATGTAGTCGAGGATGCTGCTGTCGGCGCGCCGATAGGCGGCGCGCTGCTCGGCGGTGCCGCCGGCTCCGAATAGCTGATCGAAGGCGACGCGGGGGTCGCGGATCATCGGCAACGGTCGATCGGGGGCGGCCCAACTGATCGTGTCGGTGTACACGCAGGCGTAGCCGTAGGCGCAGCCGCCGGCTTGATCGACGTTTTCGATACATAGCTGCATCGATGGAATCGGTGTGTCCTGGCCGAAGCGGCGGGCATACAATTGATCCATCGACGTGCCGGCGTGGATGTCGGATCCCTCCGTCTGGCGCGGATGGGACTGGGTCAGAAACACCGCGCTCGAGCGGAAGTGGTCGCCGCCGATCTCCTTGGGGATGAATGCCTCGGCCTGGCTCACGTCGGTGTTGGAAACGATCGTCAGGTAGTCGCGGAATGGTTCGAGCGGGCTGAGGGCGCCGGGGCTGAGATCGAAATCAGATCCGACCGCGGCCGGCGACCAGAGGTTCTGCGCCGCCCCGTAGTCGCTGGAGCCGGCAGCGCCGTGCACCATCTCGATGCACACGAGGCGCGTCGGGTCGGTTTGCATCGCGGCGCGGGCGGCAGCGGCGGGCAGCATCGCATCCAGCAGCGGGATCGCGACCGTGGCCCCCATGCCACGCAAGACGGTGCGGCGGGAAACATGCTTTTTCGTCAGGTACATCAGCTACCTTCCCCCTGTGTTCCCTACTTCTACCTCGGTGGGCGTCGTCTGGCGGTTGCTCTGGAACGCGGCGCTGCGCGCGACCCCCAGGATAAACGATGACATCCGATAATCGTTGGCGGCGGCGTCGCGCATGATGGCGCGTACCGCCGGCATGTCGTAGTACTCGACGCGGCGGCCGACCGCGTACGACATCAAATTGACCGTGAAGTTGGTCAACACGGCATCGGAGTAACGCAGCAGCGCCTGTCGCAGCCCGGCGGGACCATCGAGTGCGCTGCCGTCGTAGAGCCGGCCGGACGGGTCCACCGGCACCCCCCGATCCTTGATACGCCAGTGCCCGGTAACGTCGAAGTTCTCCAGCGCCAGGCCGATCGGGTCGATCACCTGATGGCACGACATGCACGCCGGGCTGGCGCGGTGCATCTCCATCTGCTGGCGTACAGAGATCGAGCGGGCATCGCCGGCGGCGTCGTTTTCCTCGAGCTCGGGGACGTTCGGCGGCGGCGGCGGCGGCGGCGATCCGAGCAACACCTCCATCACCCACTTGCCGCGCAACACCGGCGACGTTCGGTTGGCATGCGACGTCAACGTCAGGATGCTGCCGTGACCCAGGATGCCGCGGCGCTCCGGGGGCAACGCGACGCGCACGAAGTCGTCACCGAGCACGCCCGGAATACCGTAGTGGCGCGCCAAGCGCCCGTCGACGAACGAATAGTCGGCGGTCAGCAGCTCCAGCGCGCTGCGATCCTCGCGCACCAGATTCTCGAAGAACAGCTCGGTTTCGCGGCGCATCGAGTCGGCGAGCTGCTGGTAGAAGTCGGGAAAACGCAGCGAGTCGGGATGTACCAGGTCGAGATCCTGCAGTCGTAACCAAAGCGATGCGAAGCGGCTGCCGAGCGCCTCGGCGCGGGGGTCGGCGATCATCCGTCGCACCTGGCGCGCGAAGACACCGGGATCCGAGAGAGCCCCGTCGATCGCCACACCCCGCAGCACGTCGTCCGGCGGCGCCGACCACAGGAAGAACGACAGCCGCGCGGCCAGGTCGAGGTCGTTCAAGCGATACGCTTCACCGGCCGGTCCGGCACCGGGCTCTTCGAAACGGAAGACGAAGTCGGGACCGGCGAGAATCGCCTGCAAGGCGGCACGGACGCCGGCCTCGAAGCCGCCTTGCCGCGCTCCGGAGCGGTAGAACGCCATCAGCGTCACCACCTCGCTGCCGGCCAGCGGACGGCGGTAGGCGCGCGTCGCCAGACGGACGATGATCTGCTCGGCGCAGGGACGTTCTTCGTCGGCAGCGGTCGGGCGGCATATGAAGATCCGCTCGCGGCTCGGTGTCTGCGAGACCCCGGTGACGCCGTAGGGGCCGCCGATAACCAGGTCGCGCAGGTGCGGCAACGTCGTGATGCCGTAGGAATAGCCGATTTTCTTGTCGGCGAGACTCCACTCGTGCGGCGACATCAGGTCTTCCACCGGACCTTCGAAGCGGGTCAGGAACGCCGCCGAGATACGCTGCGGCCCAGCTCGGACGAACACAGGCTCGGTCCTGACTTCCATGCTCTCGGCATCCTGACGATGCGCCCAGCGCTCGACGTCCAGGAGTGCGATGCGCTCCCCGTTGAGCGAGACTTCGATGCGCTCGGGCTCATCTGCGGTGTGCAGCGCGCCCCTACCGTTGCCGAAGAGGTTGCCGGTCGACTCGTGTTGGAACGCCAGGCGGAAGGAGTAGCGACCGTCGGCGGGAAAGTTATGGACCACCGAGATGCCGCCACGGGTCCCGAACGGAGCCCCCTTCACCTGCTGCCGCTGCGACGCATAGCGCGACACCTCGTAGGTGAACTCGCGCGGCGTCGCCTCCGGATCGCCGATTGCCAGGCGGCTGATCTCTCCGGCAGCGCGCATGTACCCGTCCATGACGGTGGCGGAGAGCCCCTGCGCGTCGGCCATATTGTCGAAGCCGGCGCTGATCGTATCGGGCGGAAGATAGGCCCCGGCGTCGATCTCGAGGTGCAGCAGCTCCTTGATCGAGCGCCCGTACTCGGCCCGGTTCAGCCTCTGGAAGGACCGCCCCCCGGGGTTGGGGTGCGCCGCGGCGCCCTCGTCGATGGTGGCGGCGAGCGCAGCGATCAGCGCGGCGTAGGTCTCGGCGTCGGGCCGTTGCGCCGTGACCGGCGGCATCATGCCGGTCTGCAGCTTGCGGATCATCTTCTCGGCAACTTCCGCCTGCTCGTACGCCCGCGCCGCATCGAACGATTCGAGCGACAATCCGCCGGCCAGTAGCTGATCGTTGTGACAGCGAAAGCAATAGCGTCCGATGATCTCGTTTTGCTCCTCGAACGAGAGCGGTGCCCGAGGGGCGGCGGCCAACCCCAGGCAAAGAAATGCCGCCCCCAGGATCACGATGGTGACTCTCTTCATGGCGAGGCCAAGTATACGGTGCCATCCACCGGACGGGCCAGAGGCACCGTGCGTGGCTCGCACCGGAGCCCACGTAGGCCGGCTAGCAGGAAACGCAGTTGTGGTTGTTCTTGGCGCCCAACCGCTCGAGCAGCGCGATGGTGTCGGGGAAGGGCTGGATGCGCTGCACCGGCCCGTTCGCCATGTCTAGTGTGGTTTGGCCGCGGCGGCTCACGGCGGTGACGTCGGCGCCGCGCTCGACCAGGTAGACGATGAGCTCGTTGTCACCCCGCGACGCGGCGTGGTGAACGGCGTTGTAGCCGTCGAGGTCGCGGGCGTTGACGTCGGCGTCGAGCTCCTCGACCAGGTATCGCACCGAGGCCAGCCAGGCGTCCGGGACGTGCCGGTGCGCGTTGGCAGCGTACCCCTGGCCGTAACCGGCACCGGAGGCGGCGTGGATGGGATACACCGCCGGACCACCGACAAGCACGGGCGGCAACCCCGAAAGATCCTGGCGACCAGCATCACCGCGGGAGCGACTCGGTGCGCGCGCGGTGGGAATGTCGGGGTCGGCGCCGCGGGCGACCAGGAAACGCATCGCCGCGACATCGGTGGCGTAGGCGGCGCGCCAAAACGGCGTTGCACCAGTGCGCTCGATGCGCAACAGGTCGTTGTTGTAGGTGGTGTACCAGAGCCGCCGGTTGAGCCGGGCGTTGACGTCGGCGCCGGCGTCGAGCAGCGCCTCCATCACCTCCAGATACGAGGCCTCCTGCTGGCGGTAGTCGGTCGGCTGTGGGTGCCGCGACTTCGGCTGCCAATGGGTGTTCAGAACGCCGTACAGCGGTGTTGCGCCGGCGTCGCTGGCGACCGTCGCGTCGGCGCCGTTGTCGAGAAGGTCCAGGATCAAATCGAAATGGCCGTTGATCGCCGCCATCAGGATGGCGCTGGTGTGGTCGCCGGCGCTCAGCTGGTTGACGTCGGCGCCGGCCTCCAGCAACACCGTCACGGTCTCCCGGTGCCCCTCTCGCGCCGCCAATAACAAGGCCGTAAGGCCGCCCTGCGTGCCGACCAGGTCGGCGTAGGACAACGGATCGATCTCGGTCGTTCCCAGCAATCGCTCGCGGGCACCAAAGCCCGTTGGCGCCCCCTGCCCACCCTCCTGGGCGGGCGGCGCTGCGCCGCGCCCACCGGCCCTGCCCGGCGTAGCAACCTGCGCCGGCGGCATCACCACACGCCGACCCGCTGTCGTTGTCGGTGGCGACGGCGGCTGCCCCGGTTGCGCCCGTTGTGACGGATTGACCCGCCGTTGATCGGCGCGGTCTTGCTCTTCCCGCAACGAGATATCGATCACCTTGGCGGTGATCGAGGCGTCGGCGCCGGCACGCAACAGCGCGCCGACCGCGGCAGCGCGGTTCTTTGCGGCGGCAAACATCAAGGGTGTTTGCCCCCACTGCGACTCCCGCACATCGACGTTGGCGCCGTGCTCGACCAACAGCGTCACCGCTTCGACGTCGCCCGACGCGGCGGCAAACTGAAGCGGCGTTACAGCCCCGGTGCTCGTCGGCGCGTCGACATCGGCACCCGCCTCGACCAGCATGCGCACGACCGCCCCACCCCCGTCCCGAGCAGCAAGGTGCAACGGCGTGTACTCGCCGAGCCGCGTCACCGCGGCGAGGTTGGCGCCACCGTAGATGAGCATTTCGGCGATGCCGGCATCGCCGTTCTGTGCCGCCCAGTGGAGCGCGCTCATTCCGTCGCCCTGAGAAGCGTTCGCATCGGCGCCGCCCCGCAACAGATCGCGAACAGCAGCCGCGTCGCCGCGCATGGCGGCGTCGGCAACGACGGCGGCATCACCGGCGACGGCTCCGGACCGCTGCGAGGCAGACTCCGTCGAAGTCGACAAGACGGCGATCAGCGGCAGGACGACGACGCCGAAGACCAGCCGCTGAAACCCGGAATCGTTCATCAGCCCGAGAGCTCGAACGTCCCCGTGCTGTCGCCGAACGCTTCCATGTCGTCCATGCCCAGCCGGTGCAACATCGCCAGCATGGCGTTGGCCATCGGTGTTCCGTCGGCAGCACGCAGATGCAGGTTGCCCTGCAGCTTGCCGTTCGCCCCGCCGACAACGATCAGCGGGCAGCGCTTGTGGTTGTGCACGTTCGGGTCACCCATCGGCGAGCCGTAGATGATCATCGTCTTGTCGAGCAGGTGGGTATCGCCTTCCATCGTGTCCTGCAACTTCTGCAGCAGATAGGGGAGCTGACCGACGTGATAGCGATTGATCTGGGCGAACTGCTCGATGTTCGACTCCCGGCCACCGTGGTGTGACGACGGGTGGAACGGTCGATCGAGGCCGCTGTTCGGGTAGACGCGCGACGAGCCGTCGCGGGCGAGCTTGAACGAGAACACCCGCGTAATGTCGGCGGCAAACGCCAGCGCCTGCAAGTCGAACATCAGCCGCACGTGCTCGTCGAAGGAATCGGGCACGCCGGCCGGGGCGGCCGGCAAGGCGCGCTCCTCGCCGCTGGCGTTGCGTTCTTCGACACGCTGGATGCGCCGCTCGATCTCACGGATGTTGTCGAGGTAACGCTCCAGACGGCGGCGATCGGCGGGCTTCAAATTGCGTTGCAGATCGGCGATCTCGCCGGTGATCCAGTCGAGGATGCTGCTATGGGAACGCCGACGCGCGGCGCGGGCCTCGGGACTCCCACCCGCCCCGAAGAGCTGATCGAACGCCACCCGGGGGTCGCGCACCATCGGCACCGGCTCCGTCGGCGAGGCCCAACTGATCGTATCGGTGTACGCGCAGGCGTAGCCATAGGCGCACCCGCCCGCCAGGTCGACGTTCTCGATGCAAAGCTGCATCGAGGGAATCGGCGTCTCCTGGCCGAAGCGCTGGGCGTAGAGTTGATCGAGGGACGTGCCTACCCGGAGGTCCGAGCTCTCGGTCTGCTTCGGATGCGACTGGGTCAGGAAAGTAGAGCTCGAGCGATAGTGATCGCCGCCGATCTCCTTGGGGATGAACGCCTCGGCCTGCCGTACATCGGTGTTGCTGACGATGGTCAGGTATTGCCGGAATGGCTCCAGCGGGCTCAGCGCGCTCGACGCCAGGTCGAAGTCGGAGCCGACGACGCCCGGCGACCAGAGATTCGCCGCGGCGCCGTACTCGCTGCTGCCGGCGGCCCCGTGGACGATCTCGATGCACACCAGGCGGGTCGGATCGCTTGGCGCGGGGCGCTTCGACCATACCGCGCCGGCCGGGACCATGGCATCGAGAAACGGCAGGGCCACGGTGGCGCCGGCGCCGCGAAGGAACGTCCGGCGGGGGATGCTCTTGCCTGTTATGAATTCCATTGCCGGTCTCCGGTTCCCTCCCGTGAGCCCATCATTGTCTCCCAGATGAGGCGGCCTCTGTAACCACTCGAGCAGCCTCTATCGCCTCTTCCTCTTGGACGTCCTTTGCCCCTGGGGCCGCCTCCGCAGCCTCTCGGGCGCTCATCTGAAACGCCGAACTGTTGACGACACCGAGCACCAACGTCGATATCCGGTAGCCGTTACCGGCCGCCTCGCGGGTGATACTGCGGATCGTCGGCATGTCGTAGTACTCCACTCTGCGCCCCAGAGCATACGCCATCAAGTTCTCGGTGAACGTGCTCAGGAACACCTCGGGACGGTTCAGGAGAGCGGCGCGAAGACCTGCAGGGCCCTCCATCACCGTGCCGTCGTAGAGAACTCCGGTCGACTCGATCGGGGCGCCGTTGTCCTTGATCCTCCAGGCGCCCGTGGCATCGAAGTTCTCCAGCACCAGACCGAGCGGATCGATCACCCGGTGGCATGACATGCAGGCCGGGTTCGAGCGGTGCTCCTCCATGCGCTCGCGGACGGTGAGAAAGCGACCCCCGGACACGCTGTCGGTCTCTTCGAGGTCGGGAACGTTCGGTGGCGGCGGTGGCGGCGGGCTACCGAGGAAAACTTCCATCACCCACTTGCCGCGCAACACCGGTGATGTGCGCCCGGCGTGGGACGTCAAGGTCAGGATGCTGGCGTGCCCGAGCAAACCACGGCGCTCCCCCTCGAGCGTCACCCGGCGAAACTCGGTCCCGGCAATGTCGGCGATCCCGTAGTGCTTGGCCAGGCGCTCGTTGACGAACGTATAGTCGGCGTCGACCAGCTCGAGCACGCTGCGGTCCTCGCGCACCAGGTTCTCGAAGAACATCTCGGTTTCCCGCCGCATCGCGGCGCGCAGTTGCTCGTCGAAGTCGGGGTACTCACGGACGTCGGGGTGGATCTTGTCGAGATCCTGCAGCCGCAGCCACTGGCCGGCGAACCGCGTCGCCAGCGCCTCGGAGCGCGGGTCGGCGAGCATCCGCCGCACCTGCGCCTCGAGAACCTCGGGCTGGGAGAGCTCGTCGGCGACGGCCAGGTCGATCAGCTCTCGGTCCGGTACCGAGGCCCAGAGGAAAAACGACAACCGCGACGCCAAATCGATATCGCGAATGCGGTACACGCCGTGGGCACCGACGCCAGCCGGCATTTCCTCGATACGGAAAACGAAGTGTGGGCTGGCGAGCATCGCCTCGAGCGCCGCTCGGATACCGCTCTCGAAGCCGCGTCCGGCAGCTCCGGCGCCATAGAACGCCATCAGACCGCCGAGTTCATCGTCGGAAAGCTGCCGCCGGTAGGCCGAGCTGCCGATCTCACGAAGGATCCGCTCGGCACACGGTATCTCCTCCGCCGCCGTCGTCGGCCGGCAGTGAAAAATTCGCCGCCGGCTCGGCGTCTCCGACACCCCTGTCGGGTCATAGGGGCCGCTGATGACCATGTCACGCAGGTGAGGAAGGCTGGTGATCCCGTAGGCGCCGGCGACGCTGGTGCTCGACAGCGACCACTCGTGCGGTGAGATCAGGTCCTGGGCCGGCCCCTCGAAACGAGTGATGAACGCCGCCGTGATCCGCTGCGGCCCGGCGCGAACGGCGAACGGCTCGGTCCTCAGCGTGACGCCGTTCGGATCCGAGGCATGCATCCAGCGGCCGAGCTCGAGCAACGCCACCCGTTGCCCGTTGATCGAGACCTCGAGCTGCTCCTCACGCTCGGCGGTATGCAGGGCGCCGCGACCGTTGCCGAACAACGCCCCGGTGGTTTCGTGGTGGAACGACACCTTTACGACATAGTCGCCGTCGGCGGGAAAGTTGTGGACCACCGAGACACCGCCACGCGTTCCCTGTGGCGCGCCCTCGACCCGGTCGCGCTGCGACTCCCAGCGCGAGACCTTGTAGGTGGCCTCGCTGATGCTCGCCTCGGGGTCACCGACCGCCAACCGGCTGACCTCACTCGCCGCCCGCAGGTAGGCGCCCATCAGCGTCGGCGACATCAGCTGCACGTCGGCGATGTTGTCGAAGTTGGCGCTCTTGGTGTCGAGCGGCAGATAGGCGCCGGCGTCGATATCAAGCGCCAGGATGTCGTGGATCACACGACCGTACTCGGCGCGGTTGAGGCGCTGAAACGTGCGGCTGCCGGGGTTGGGATCGGCGGCGGCCGCGGCATCGATCGTTGTTTCGAGGGCAGCGAGCAGCGCCGCGTAGGTTTGTGCGGTGGGCCGCTGCGCCGTCGGCGGCGGCATCATGCCGGTGCGCAGCTTGCGGATGATTTTCTCGGCAAGCTCGGGGTTTTCTCCGGCCCGCGTTGCGTCGAAGGACTCGAGGGTGAGCCCGCCGGTCAACAAGACATCGTTGTGGCAGCGGAAGCAATAGCGGCCGATGAGCGCGTTCGGATCGTCCGCAGCCGCTTGCTGGGGCAGCCCGGCGCCCCCGGCAAATCCGGCGCACAGCATCGAGATACCCAGGAATGCAAACCCGAATCTCTTCATCGCGTCGCCAGTATACGGCGGAACTGTTGGTCGATCGCGGGCGGCGGGCAGAAAAACCGCCGGGCGCGATCTCAAACGACTCGGTTCGGCGCGGCCCGTTGACTACTCCGCATCACGCCGCCGCACCCGGGGTGTCTTCGCCTTCGTTTTGTCCTATTCTCTCGCTGCTTACAGTCGGACTTCTCAACGGGTGGCGTAGCGAGCGAGTGTGAGGACAAGGCTCGCGCCGAAGTCACCCGTTGAGGGGTCCCGGTTGGTACCTTCGAAAGAGAGGAACTGGTGCCCAGACGAATCGCTGCCGCCGTCGCACTGTCGGCACTCCTGGCCGGCGCTGCCGCCGCCCAGGCGCCGGACACCGTGTTCCTCGACGAGCTCACCTGGATCGAGGTCCGCGAGCTGATCGACAACGGCACCACGACGGTCATCGTCGCCACGGCGGGCACCGAGCAAAACGGCCCGCACATGGTTCTCGGCAAACACAAGTTCATCGTCAGGTACGCCGCCGAGCAGATCGCCCGCCGGCTCGGCAACGCGCTCGTGGCCCCGGTGATCGCCTACGTGCCGGAGGGCAGCCTCGACCCGCCGTCCGGCCATATGCGCTACGCCGGCGCCATCACCCTCCCGCAGGAACACTTCATGGCGCTGCTGGAGTTCACCGCCCGCAGCCTGGCGGTGCATGGCTTCACCGATATCGTCTTCATTGGCGACAGCGGCGGCAATCAGCGTGGCATGAACGACGTCTCCGAGATGCTCAACGCCGAATGGGCAGACAGCCCCACCCGCGTCCATTTCGTCGGCGACTACTATGCCGACAACGGCGTCAACGACTGGCTCATCAGCCAGGGCGAGACCCGGGAGTCCATCGGCAGCCACGCCGGGATCCGCGACACCTCGCAGCTCATGTTCATCGCGCCGCAACACATCCGCGACGACAAGCGGGCGCCGGGGGGTGGATTCGAGGGCAGCGGGGTTTCCGGTGACCCGTCGCGTGCTTCGGCGGAGTACGGTGAAAAAGGAATCGAGCTGAAGATCGAGACGGCGCTGCGCCAGATCAACGACCTGATCGGTGCCCGCTGACCCAACAACCCCTCCCCTCCCGAGGAAAGATATGCGAACACGAATCCTCGTCGTAACCATCGCCCTGTTGATGAGCGCCGGCCTCAGCGCCGGCGCCGGTACCCGCAGCCAGCAGGCTGATGCCCAGGACGATCCCGTCCGGGAATTGGTAAGCCGGCTCACCCTCGAGAACTACAAGACGACACTCAAGGGTCTGACGCAGTTCGGCGACCGCCGCCAGGGCACGCAGCGCAACCGTGACGCAACCGACTGGATCGAAGCCCAGTTGCAGTCGTTCGGCTGCACCAACACCGAGCGCATCACCTACACCTACCCGCCCGAGCCCACCGGGGCACGACGCGGCCGCGGTCGCGGCGGTCGTGGGGGTCGCGGCGGTCGAGGGGCTACCGAGGAGCCCGACCTGACGACGCCGACCGGCGGGGTCGTCGGCCGCAACGGGTCGGGCCCGGGGGGCAGCTCGATCTACGGTTATCGGCGCCGCACCGGCGTCAACCGGGACCTCGACGCGCAACCCGACGAGCGCATCCGTGAGTTGAACCGCGAGCAGCCGGTCGATGGGGAGCGCCAGGAGGTCTACTGCACGAAGATCGGCACCACGCGCCCCGACGAGATGTACATCGTCGGCGCCCACATGGACGGCCACGGTGTCAACGAGGCGGTCAACGACGACGGCTCGGGCACGGCGCTGGTCATGGAGCTGGCCCGCATCTTCAACGCCCCCGGCGTGGAGACCGAGGTCTCGATCCGCTTCGCGCTGTGGAACAACGAGGAAACCGGCACCAACGGCGCCCTCGCCTACGTCGCCCAGCGCGAGGCTCTCCAGGGCATCGAGGAGCCGCCGGGCTCGGGCCAGTACCCGGAACCTCGCTGGCTCGGCATGATCCAGCACGACATGATGCTGTGGGATCACGGCGCGCCGCGCGCCGACGGCACCTTCAGCCGCGATCAACGGCCGGAGGCCGACTTCAACATCGAGTTCCAGTCGGAGTCCGACCTCGCCGAAGAATCCATGAAGCTGGCGTTTGCCTTCAAGTACGCCGCCGACGCCTACACCACCGACTATCCCGCCACCGTCGGCCCCCACATGACGAACACCGACTCGGGGCGGTTCATGAACATCGTGCCGTCGATCAGCTTGCGCGAGAACGAGCGCGGCGCCCACACCGGTGCCGGCTGGAACCCCACCTGGCATACGATTCTCGACGTCTGGACGACCTTCACCGACAACGACTTCCGGCTCGGGCTCAACGCCGCGCAGACGACGGCGGCGGCGCTTGCGCAGCTCACCGGGGCAAGCGTGGGGCGCTGAAGCAGAATCCTCGGCGCGCGAGCCTGCTCCGATGAGAGACCGAATCGACATCATCGGCGTGCCGATGGACCTGGGGGCCGGGCGCCGTGGCGTCGATATGGGCCCGTCGGCGGTGCGCATCGCCGGCCTGACGGACCAGATCCGCGAGCTCGGCCCGCGGGTGCGCGACCTCGGGGATGTCGAGGTGCCGATCCCTGAAGTCCTCGACAAGGGCGAGAGCAAGGCGCGATACCTCGCCGAGATCGCCACCGTGTGCGCCGACGTCTACGAGAGAGTCAGCCGCAGCCTGGCGGAATCGTGCATGCCGATCGTCGTCGGCGGCGACCACAGCCTCGCCCTCGGCTCCGTCGCCGGCACGGCGGCGGCGGCATGCGCCGCCGGCGTGCCGCTCGGCCTCATCTGGGTCGACGCCCACGCTGACATGAACTCTCCCGACACCAGCCCCTCCGGCAACATCCACGGTATGCCGCTGGCCGTGTGCCTCGGTAACGGGCCCCGCGAGCTCGTCGAGATCGGCGGCGTGGAACCGTCGGTCGCCCCGGAGCGCACCGTGCTGCTCGGCATTCGTAATCTCGACGAGGTGGAGAAACAGACCGTCCGTGACTCGGGGGTGCACGTGTTCACCATGCTGGAGATCGATCAGCGCGGCCTCTACGAGGTGGTCCAGGAGGCCCTGGAGCTTGCTTCCGCGGACGGTGCCTGGCTACACCTCTCGTTCGACCTCGACTCGGTCGACCCGCGCATCGCACCGGGCGTCGGCACCCCGGTGCAGGGCGGGCTCTCCTACCGAGAAGCCCATCTGGTCATGGAAACCGTGTCGGAAAGCGCGGCCCTCAAGACGGTCGACCTGGTCGAGGTCAACCCGGTCCTCGATACGGCCAACATCACCGCCAAGCTCGCCACCGATCTCGCCTTGTCGGCGGTCGGCAAGCGGATTCTCTAGCCCGCATATCTCAACGCGCTCCTCCGCGCCCGCAGCTAGGGAAGCGTTGAGAACTACGGGTAGCGGATGCGCAGCGCCCGGTCGAGGTTGGCCTGCGCCCCGGGCAACGAGGAGTCGATCGCCAGGGCCCGACGATACGACTCGATCGCATCGCTGATTCTCCCCTGCTGCTCGAGCACCACGCCGAGATCGTTGTGCGCCCGGGCGTCCTGTGGCGCGATCGTCAAGGCGATCCGGACTTGCTCCTCGGCATCTGCGATCCGCCCTTGCGCTCGGAGAACTCGGCCGAAACCGATGTGCAGGAACGCGACATCCGGATCGATCGCCAGCACCGTCCGGTAGCTGCTGAGCGCGGCGTCAGGACGTCCTTGGAGCACGTACGCCGCGGCGATGTCGGCGTGTAGCAAGAGCGCCAGGTTGTAGTGGTTGAGGGCGCCGCCGGCATCCGCTGCCATGCGCCTCCGCGCCCTCGTGATCTCTTTGCCATGCTGCTGTAAAAACCGACATCGGGGTCCTGCCGGTCGAATTCCCGGGAAGACGTCGACTCGTCGACCGTCAACACGGCGTGGTGGACGACCCTCCGATTGCCCGGATGCAACTCGACCGCGTTGACGTAGCGGCGGGGGCCGCTCGGCGTGGGGATCACGAAGGTACGAAACACATCGCCATCTCCCGGCGCCAACGTGAACGCCTTCGGCATCTCGACAACCAGGTCGGGTTCGCCGAGCTGCCAGCCCGCCGTGAACGTCGGCGTCTCAGGCAAAGCGGCGGGATCGCCCTCGACGGCACCGCCACCGACCCAGCGAAGGATCGTTTCCACTTCTTGGTCGCTGAGGCGACGCTCGCCGACGAACGATCCGTAGCCCGGCTCCGGCAGCCAGGGCGGCATGTGACGATCCTCGACGACGATGGCGATGTCCTCGGAATGGCTGCGGACGTCGTCGTAGGTCAGCAAGCTGAACGGCGCGGCGCTGTCGGGCCGGTGGCAGGTGGCGCACTGCTCCCAGATAATCGGCGCCACGTCGCGCGAGAACGTCGGTGCCCGCGGCGGCGTGGCCTCGCCCGCCGACACTGTCCGCAGGAGTGGTGCCGGCGCCACAACCCGTGATCAGGAGAGCGTACGCGACGACGGCAATGCACGGCACGATGATCGAATATCGCTTCGAGCTTCCGTCAACCATCACGCTATTGTTTCAGATGGGGTGCGCTGGCGTACGGTGCCGTATTGAGCGAACGGGATGTCGTGGTGACGAGCCGGCATCGCGGTTACGATGCCGGCGTCAGCAGCGTACTGACGAACACCCGGGAGCTCTGTAACGCCCGTCAAAGCTCGCTTCGATCGAGCTCTTGCGCACAAAGGAGTTGTCCATGCATCGCTTGTTGCTGCGGGTCGGAATCCTCTGTTGCCTGGTCGCCGCGATGACGTCGTCCAGCCTCGTTCACGCGCAGTCTTCGGCGCCGCCCCGGGTCCGATTGGTGGCAACCGGCGGCACGATCTCGAACGCCTCCGGCGGCCGGCTCACCGCCGACGAGCTGGTCGGGATGATCCCGACCCTCACCGACTACGTGCAGCCCGAGTTCGAGCAATTCGCCAACACCGCCAGCAGCGCGATCACCCTGGCGCAGTGGCTGCAGCTGTCGCAGCGCATCAACGAGCTGTACCGCAGCGACCCCGAGCTCGCCGGCATCGTCGTGACCAGCGGCACCGACACGCTCGAGGAAACCGCCTATTTCCTCCATCTCACGGTCCGCGATCCCCGACCGGTCGTGATCGTCGGCGCCATGCGGAATCCGAGCACGCTGGGCTATGAAGGAGCGGCGAACCTGCTCCAGGCGTTCCGCGTCGCCGCCGATCCGGCGTCGCGCGGCAAGGGAGCGCTCGTGGTCATGAACGACGAGATCAACTCGGCGCGCGAGGTCACCAAGACCAACGCCGTCCGGCTGCAGACGTTCGAAACCCGCGGTTACGGGATCATGGGAGTCGTCGATCGCGATCGCGTTGTCTACTACCGCGACACGCTCAAACGCCACACCGCCGCCAGCGAATTCGACGTTTTCGCCATCGAGGAGCTGCCGCGCGTCGACATCCTGATGGTCTACCAGGGCGCCGACGGCGATCTCATCGAGGCGGCGGCGAACGCCGGCGCGCGGGGCATCGTCATGGCGACGGCGGGCGCCGGAGCGACGAGCGGTACCCAACGTCAGGGGATCGCGGCCGCCCTCGAGCAGGGTGTCTTCGTCGTCACCAGCACCCGAACGGGCAGCGGCCGGATCCGCTCGCGGCCCGCCGGGGCTCCCGGTCGCGGCGGCGCCAACCCCAACGCATCGCTGCGGATCGCGGCGGAAGATCTCGCCCCGCTGAAGGCGCGGATCCTCCTGATGCTCGCGTTGACGACCACCGACGACGGCGCCGAGATCCAGCGCATGTTCCAGGAGTACTGATCGCCCGCGTCGGCGCCGTGAGGACCGGGGCGACACGCTCCGCCGCGGCGCCGACAGGGGCGTTGAGCGAAGCCGCGGCGATCATGACGATTGCCAGCGGCACCCTTCCGGCGCGCCCCTTGTGGCCACGCGTGTTCTCCGCGTCCTCACAACGAAGGGCGTTGAGATATTCGGTCTAGCGGACCTGGCCGGAACCGGTGACGAACATAATCAGCCTGCCCTTGTTCATCCATCGGAATAGGTACAGAATCCGACGCACCAGGTATCCCGACACCCAGGAGGAAGACATGTCGCTCTCCCGTAGAGCGCTGTTCGCAGGCGCAGGCAGCTCGAGCGCGAACTTCGTGCAGCTCGTCGCCGCCCGCGGACGCGAGGCGCTGATCGCGGAGCTCGGGCCGTTCGGCGGTGAGTCCGGGTTGATTCCGCGGCCGCAACAAGGTGAGATTCGCCTCACCAGCAATGAAAACCCGCTCGGCCCGCCGCCGCCGGCGATGGCGGCAATCCGCGACGGCTTCGCGGGCGCCGGCCGTTACCCGTCGAACGTACAGCCGAGCATGAGCGACCTGACCAACGCGTGCGCCGATCGGCTCGGTGTCGCGCCCGCCAACATCGTCCTGGGGGCCGGCTCGGGCGAGCTGCTCAAGCGAGTGGCGCAGGCGTACGTGAGCCCGAGTCGCCACCTCGTGACGGCCCGTCCGACCTATCTGCAGACCTCCGGGGTCGCCCGCTACCTCGGCGCCGAGGTGAAAGCCATCCCGTTGACGGCAGCCGGCATGCTCGACCTCGACGCCATGGCCGACGCCGCCCGCGGCGCCGGGTTGATCTTCTTGTGCAATCCCAACAACCCGACCGGCACAGTGCATTCCGCAGCGGACGTCAGCGCCTTCGTGAGCACGATCCAGCGCACGTCGCCCGAGACGGTGATTCATATCGACGAGGCGTATCACGAGTACGTCACCGACCCGAGCTACGAGTCGATGGCCGAAGCTGCGCCCGAGCTGTCGAATGTGTTCGTAAGCCGCACCTTCTCGAAGCTCTTCGGCATGGCCGGCATGCGCATCGGTTACGGCGTCGCCGGCGGCGCGACGATCGACAAGCTGCAGAGCCTGGCGCTGACCATGAACATCGCGGTGCCGTCGGTGAGCGGCGCCTACACGGCGCTGCAGGATCCCGCCTACGAACCGCGAGAAAAGCGCCGCAACACCGAGGCGCGCAGCTACACGATCGGGGTCTTCAACGACCTCGGCTACGACGTGTTCGACTCGAACACCAACTTCATCTTCGTGAACATCGACCGGCCGGCGGCGGAGTTCCGCAGCGCTTGCCGCGAGCACGGGGTGGGCGTCGGCCGCGACTTCCCGCCGATGGAGAAGACCCACGCGCGGATCAGCATCGGCACGATGAACGAGATGCAGCGTGCTTGTGCGGTCTTTGAGGAGGTGCTGGCATGAGCGTTTCCCGCAGAAACGTCGTCAAGGGCATCGGCATCGGCACCACCGCCGCCGCCATCATGTCGTACGACGGGCCGCGCTCGATCGCGCGCGCCATGTCGATGGCGCTGCCGCCGCAGGAGCGCCCGCTCCTGCTGCACAACAACGAAAACCCGCTCGGACCCGGGACCGTGGTCACCCGCCAGATGAACGAGGCGATGGACATCGGCATCGGCAGCCAGTACGGCCTACCGAGCCGCCAGACGATCCGCGCAATCGCCGACGTCTACGACGTTCCCACCGAGTCGTTGATGCTCGGCAACGGGTCCAGCCAGTTGTTGCAGACGCTCACCTACGTGTTCACCACGCCGGAGCGCGGCCTGGTGACCGCGGCGCCATCGTTCGAGACCTGCCCGGATCTCGCCAACCTCTACGGGCGCCCGGTCAAGGCGTTGGCGCTCGATGAAAACCTCTCGTTCGACCTCGGCGCCACTGCAGAGGCCGCACGGGGCGCCGGGTTGGTGTTCTTCTGCAACCCCAACAACCCCACAGCGACGCTGCATGAGGGCGACGCCGTCGACGCCTTTCTCGATCAGGTCTTGAGCGAGTCCGACGCGATGATCGTCGTCGACGAGGCCTACTTCGACTACGTCACCAACCCGAACCACAAGACACAGATCCCGCGGGCGATGGAAAACGAGCGAGTCATCGTGTCGCGCACCTTCTCGAAGGCGCACGGCATGGCCGGCATGCGGCTCGGCTGGCTGGTCGGCCACCCCGATACCGTCTCCAAGCTGCGCGAGTGGCAGTACGGGGGCATGCTCAACGCTCCCGCCCTCCTCGGCGCCAAGGCGTCGATCGAGGATCCCGGACGCATCGAGCGTGAGGTCGCACGCAACACCGCGGTCCGCTCCTTCACGATGGACTGGGTGCGATCCCGGGGCATGGAAGCCACCGACTCGCAGACCAACTTCATCTTCGTGAAGACGGGGGTGCCGGCGGGCGCTTTCCGTGACGCCTGCGCGCAATACAACGTCCTGGTCGGGCGCGATTTTCCGCCCTATCAGAATGAATGGATGCGGATCTCGCTCGGCACGATGGGCGAGATGGAGCGGGCCATCGACGTCTTCGACCAGGTGATGACGGATCTCGACGGGTTGAGCGCGCAACGCCGGGAGGCCGCCGCGTAGGTCGACGCTCAGGCCCGTCCACAGAGGCTGGGGCACCCTCCGGGCGGAGCGTTGCCGGCGCGGATCCGAACTCGCGACCGAAGAGGCCCCAGGGGCTCGTCGGTGGCTTACCCCCCTCGGATCAGGGTGGTGAGCTCGCGCATGCGCTCGACGAGGCGTCCGAGGGCGTCGACGTAGCGAGTCTCCCACTCCGGCACTCCGGCGGGATTGTCGGTTTCAATCTCGTAGCGCAGACCCGGCAACATCCACGAGGCGTAGCCGCTGAAGGGATCGGGTGAGACGTAGAGCGACCGGCTCCAGGGCCGGTCCTGCAAGCCGCGATCGTCGAGCCAGGCCTTCTCGAGGCCGATGAAGGCGGCGTTGATGCGCGCCGCCTCGGCGGCGGGGATCGGCCCGCCGGAGACGCGTTGCGCCCGCGCCGCGTGCACAGCGGCCGCGGCTTCGTCGAGGTCGTGGGTGGCAGCCATCAATCGGGTCAGATCGACGTCGACCCCGCGCTGCTCGGCAATCTCGATGAGCGTCTCGACGTGGGTGCGGGTATCGACTGCATAGCGGGTCACGTCGTAGGGCAGCAGGTCGGCGTTGGCGAAGCGCAGGGCCAGCAACCCGTCGGCGCGGGCGATCATCGGGCCGAACACCCATTCAGAATCGCCGAAGCGCTCGTACCAGGCGAAGTTGTCGTAGTTGGAGTGATAGACGCCGCTGCGGCCACTGGATCCCATGCTCGCCGAGGGGACGCCGGCATGGTTGTAAAAGGCGATGTGGTCGGAGCCACCGCCCAGATTGCCCATTGCGGGCACGCCGTCGTCAGCTTGTTCCGCCCACCAGTCGTAGATGCTGCGGTCTTCGCCGGCGTACGAGACATCCCGGATAGCGTCGAGAATCGGCTGTTTGAGCGACGGCGATGCAGAGGCGCTGAAGTTGGGACCCGACACCGCGCTGTCGGCATTGATGTAGGCGATTGCACCGGCGGTGAGCTCGGGAAGGAATTCCTCCACCCACTCGGTCGAGCCGATGACGCCGTACTCCTCTGCGTCCCAGTGGGCGATCATGATCGACCGGCGCGGCCCGCAACCGTGTTCGACCATCTGGCCGAGCGCTTCGGCCAGCGTCAGCAGCATCGCCGTGCCGCCGTTCGGGTCGACCGCGCCGAAGCCCCAGGGGTCGTAATGGGATCCCAAGATGAACCACTCGTCCGGAAACTCGGTTCCTTCGAGCGTGCCGACGACGTTGACGGCGCGGGTGAGCGCCTTGGGCTGGTTGACCCGGACGCGCACCGTCAGGTCCTCGCCACCGATGATCCGATAGGTCAGGCTGAGGCCGCCTTGCCATTCGTCCGGCGCGGCTTCGCCCGTCATCCGTGAGAGGATTTCGGCGGCCGCGTTGTAGCCTAGCGGCAGGACGGGAATCGTGGGCAGCGGGACGTCTTCCGGATCGAGCCGCTCGACCTGGCGGTCGCCGTCGATCGGCAGCGCGGGGACGAACGGCGTCAGCGGGTCACCCGTCCACGGCAACGTCAGCACCGAGCCGCGCTGAATGATGTCGCCGTTGAGCATCGGACCGTCGGGATAGGAATCGACCGATTCCGCCGGCGCATCGTTGAACATGATCACCCCGGCGGCGCCGCGTTCTTCGGCGAACTTCACCTTGTAACCGCGAAAGTTGCCGCCGTAGCGGGCGATGACGACTTTGCCAACGAGCGCGACGCCCATCTCGTCGAGCGCCTCATAGTCCTCGCGTCGCCCGAAGTTGACGTAGACGACCTCGCCGGTGACGTCGCCGCTGCCCGAGAAGGCGTTCCAGCCGTTCAGCAGCTCCGGGTGGCCGGAAAAGCGATCATCCGCAAGCTCCGGCTCGCGATTCGACAGCCGCATCGCCACCGGGGTGACGATGTGCGCCTCGACGTCGTCGGTGAGCTGCGGCAAGTAGACGTCGTAGGCGTGCT
>SMVB01368127.1_pt1 | contig 30953 bp, 27 predicted proteins | sample 2456461 | NCBI WGS metagenome assembly SMVB01 (sample SAMN11095934, study PRJNA526329) | marine sediment metagenome | biome: Marine sediment; feature: Surficial sediment; material: Deep marine sediment; isolation source: Hadal surficial sediment | place: Pacific Ocean | collected 2014-05 | depth... | reverse complement strand
GGCCTCCATGGCGATCACGGCCTACCAGACCTATACGATACGCGCCCAGGTCGCTGAAGGCCTGAATATGGCGGCCGGCGCCAAAGTACCTGTTGTCGATGCCTACAACATGACGGGCGCCCCACCGGCCGATCGTACCGCTGCCGGCATGACGCCCCTGGCGACCGACACTCAAGGTAAGTACGTGAGCCAGGTCAATATCGTGAACGGCCGCGTTGATGTCACCTTTGGCAAAGATGTCCATCAGGACGCTTTGGGCGATGTGCTGTCGTTAACACCCTATATGACCGTCGGCGGAACAACGATCTGGCGTTGCGGGTACGCGCCGGCGCCTGCGGGAGCCACCGAAATGACCGGTGGCGGAGTAACGTCTGTACATCTGTTACCCACGCTCGAAGAGCGATACCTGCCTTCCACCTGCCGTAGCGGCTAACTCCATAACTCGCCGCAGTATTCCACGAATGCGTGGAATACCAGAGTTTGACTTAATCAAATTCCGTAACTGTGAACAACCGCACAAAATCCAGTTGATCCGGGGACTTAGATCAGTAAGACTGTAATGCTCATCAAGATCGCTCAGACAGTTAGGATCCAATGGCAGTAACGGCATCACGAACCAATATCGCGGGCTTGCCCCGGCGACTGGTACAAGACGGACTGATCTCCGAGGAGGCATTGCTCGAGGCGAGTGCTGCCGCCAAGAAGAAGAAGATGTCGCTCGTGGCCTATCTCGTCAACGAAAATTTGACCAATGCCCGCTCGATCGCGGTAGCCGCATCCCACGAATTTGGCGTGCCTCTGCTAGACCTCGACGCCATCGACGTCGATGTCGATGTCATCCGGGCGGTCGATCAGAAACTCATTACCAAACACCGTGTCTTGCCGCTCGTCCGGCGTGGCCAGCGATTGTTCCTTGCCATCGCCGACCCGACCGATCTGGCGGCCATTGACGACATCAAATTTCAAACCAGCCTGCGTATCGACCCGGTCGTCGTCGAGCAAGACAAGCTGGAAGAACGCATTGTAAAAGCCATCGAAGCCGTCGACACCAGCATGTCGGGTTTGGAAGACGATGACTTCGACCTCGAAAATCTGGAAATATCCGGTGATATCGAGGAAGAAGACGAAGTACGCCGCGATGACATCGAAGATGCGCCGGTTGTGCGTTTCGTTAATAAAATTCTGCTCGACGCGATTAAACGCGGCGCATCGGACGTTCACTTCGAACCGTATGAAAAATACTTCCGTGTCAGAACACGTCTCGACGGCGTCCTGTCGGAGGTCGCGTCACCGCCGGTCATACTTGCAACCAAGGTTTGCGCACGATTGAAGGTCATGTCCCGCATGGATATTGCCGAGCGACGAGTTCCACAGGACGGGCGCATCAAAATGCGCTTGTCGAAGAATCGCGCGATCGATTTTCGTGTCAATACCTGTCCAACCTTGTTCGGCGAAAAAGTCGTGTTGCGTATCCTGGACCCGTCCAGCGCCAAGTTAGGCATTGAGATGCTCGGCTACGATGAGGAACAAAGAAAGCTCTACGAGAAGCACCTGGCGAAACCGTACGGCATGATTCTGGTAACAGGGCCGACCGGATCGGGTAAGACCGTATCGCTTTATACCGGGTTGAACATCCTCAACACCGAATACCGCAACATATCGACAGCCGAGGATCCGGCGGAAATCAACCTGCCTGGAATTAATCAGGTCAATGTCAATCCGAAAGTCGGTCTGACGTTCGCTTCGGCGCTCAAGTCATTTCTCCGCCAAGATCCCGATGTCATCATGGTCGGTGAGATTCGTGACCTTGAAACAGCCGATATCGCGATCAAGGCCGCCCAGACGGGCCACCTTGTATTGTCGACGCTACATACCAATGACGCGCCGCGCACCCTGTCCCGACTCGTGGATATGGGTGTCAAACCTTATGCAATAGCGACATCCGTGAGCTTGATCATCGCCCAACGCCTGGCGAGACTACTGTGCGACAACTGCAAAGAGGCCAGAGACGTTCCGCGTGAGGCGCTCGAAAAAGAGGGTTTTGACGCCGAAGAACTCGATGCGGGTTTCACCATATTCGGCCCCAAGGGCTGCAAGAGCTGTAACGACGGCTACAAGGGTCGTATTGGCATCTTTCAGGTTATGGAGGTATCCGAAACGATGGGACGCATCATCATGGAAGGCGGCAACGCCATTCAGTTAGCAGATCAGGCAACCATCGAGGGTGTTTGCGATTTGCGGCGTGCGGGATTGAACAAAGTCAAGGACGGCATTACCAGCCTTGAGGAAGTCAATCGAGTTACAATTGAGTAGGTTAATACCTCGCTATATGGGCTATTGAAATGGCTGAATCAGCAGTAATGGGCAAGACCTCCTTTGTCTGGCAAGGCACTAACAGAAAGGGCCAAAAAGTCAAAGGCAAGAGCATGGCGGCTAATGAAGCAGCCGTGCGCGCTGATTTGCGCCGCCAGGGCGTGGTTCCGTCCAGAATCAAGAAACAACGGAGCAGCATATTTGGCGGCGGTGGCACGATCGCGCCAGCCGACATTTCAATCTTCATGCGTCAATTGGCTACTATGCTCGCGGCCGGCATACCGCTCGTGCAGTCTTTCGAGATCGTTGGCAGCGGCCACGAAAACGCGGCCATGCGAAAACTGATATTCGCCGTCAAAACGGACGTCGAAGGCGGCAGCGCACTTGCCGAGTCATTGGCGAAACACCCCTTATATTTTGACGACCTGGTTATCAACCTTGTCGAAGCTGGCGAACAAGCCGGTGCGCTTGAGACTCTGCTCGACAAAATCGCAACGTACAAAGAGAAGACCGAAGCACTCAAGAAAAAGATCAAGAAAGCGCTGACTTATCCTGCGGCGGTTCTTGTCGTTGCCTTCGTCGTTACCGCGATTTTGCTGATATTCGTTATTCCGGCATTCGAAGACTTGTTTAAGGGCTTTGGTGCCGACCTGCCTACGTTCACACGCATGATAATCGATTTGTCCGTGTTCGTGCGGGAGAAGGGCGTAATCATCGTAATGTTGATCGCCGGCGCCATTAGCGCTTTCCTTTATTTTAAGAAACGCTCGCGAAAGATGCGGCACTTGCTCGACCGGATCATGCTCAAGGCACCGATCATCGGACCAATCCTGAAGAAAGCATCTATCGCCCGATATGCGCGGACGCTTTCGACCATGTTTTCTGCCGGTGTACCGCTGGTTGAGGCTCTGCAGTCGGTCGCCGGCGCTACCGGTAATATCGTGTACGAAATAGGCGTTCTGGCGATCCGTGACGAGGTATCGACGGGCCAGAGATTGCAGACGGCTATGGAAAATACCGGGCTGTTCCCGAACATGGTCAATCAGATGATTGCAGTTGGCGAGGAATCAGGCTCGCTCGACGCCATGTCGGCCAAGGTTGCCGATTTCTACGAAGAGGACGTCGACAACGCCGTTGATAACCTTTCCAGCTTGCTCGAGCCGCTAATCATGGGAATTCTCGGTGTTCTCGTCGGTGGCCTCGTCATCGCCATGTACCTGCCGATATTCAAGATGGGTGCCGTTGTTTAAATAAGTGGCTGAGCTTTTCACACAAGAATCCGCGATATTTATCGCTGCAGCATTCGCATTCGCCCTGGTGATTGGCAGTTTCCTGAACGTGGTCATTTACCGTCTGCCGGTCATGATGCAACGCGAGTGGCATGAGCAATGCGACGAACTCGCGTCATCCGAAACACCCGATCTGCCGCAGGGCCGCTTCAATCTCATGGTACCGCGCTCGCGCTGTCCGGCATGTGGCCAGACGATCAAGTCCTGGCAAAATATTCCGGTATTAAGCTACCTGCTGCTCCGAGCCCGATGCGCAAATTGCGAGCAAGCAATCTCGGTCCGCTATCCACTGGTCGAAATCCTGACAGCAATGCTGGCGGCCGTCGCCGCCTGGCATTTTGGTTTCGGCTGGGAAGCATTGATGGCGATCGTGCTGGGCTGCGTTCTGGTTGTGATCAGCATGATCGACGTCGATCACCAGCTGATTCCCGACACGATCGTCATACCCCTGGTCTGGGTAGGTCTGATCATGAGCCTGTTTCACCCTGTCGTGGGCGCCGGGACCCTGTTCATCTCGCCGCAGGACGCCATCATTGGCGCCGTAGCGGGTTACCTGACCCTCTGGACCGTGTATCAGCTGTTTAAGCTGATAACCGGCAAGGAAGGCATGGGTTACGGTGATTTCAAATTGCTCGCCGCCCTGGGCGCCTGGCTCGGCTGGCAGGCATTACCGATAATCGTTCTGCTGTCAGCCGTTGTCGGCGCTGTTCTGGGCATTGGCATGATCGTGTTCCGAGGCCGTGACCGCCAGCTACCCATACCTTACGGCCCCTATCTCGCGGCAGCCGGATGGATCACCATGCTGTATGGCGATGCTATCCAGAATGCCTACATAGACCAGTTTCTGTAAGTGGCCGCGTCCAGGCAGAGTGGCTCCGGCGAACCCCTGCGGATAGGACTGACCGGCGGCATCGCCAGCGGCAAATCTGCAGTAGCAAAACTATTCGCCGAACTTGGTGCGACTATCATTGATACCGACATCATTGCCCGAGAGGTCGTCGCGCCGGGGCAGCCCGCGCTGGACGAAATCGCGGTGCAATTTGGCAATGCGGTCATCGATGACAATGGACAACTGGACCGCGCAGCCATGCGACAGCTCATCTTCTCGAATGACACCGCGAGAAAGCAGCTCGAGGCTATTGTTCATCCCCGTATTCGCCGGGAAACGGTCAAACAAGCCAGCCAGGCCGGGGGCAGCTACCAGTTGATTGTCGTGCCGTTGCTCACCGAATCGCCGCTGCGGTCATTCGTCGAGCGAATTCTGGTCGTCGATTGCGATGAGAACATTCAGATCGAAAGACTGCTGGCACGCGATACCGATTCCGAGGAGCAGGCACGCCTTATTCTGGCCGCACAGGCGAGTCGCGCCGACCGCCTCGCTATCGCCGATGACGTTATCAGCAACGACGGCGACCTTGCCGAGACGAAGCGCCAGGTCGAAGCGCTGCACAAAAGCTATTCGGAATACTAGATCCCACTACAGTCCACCCATTTGCCTGTGGGCGAGCTGTGGCGCAAAATACGCTGATGGCGAAACCCGCGAGCAATATTGCGCCCCACACGGCCCTCAGCGGCGCGCCCTACTATGAACAACCTGTCTCCGAGCGCATGCGCATGTTCATGCGACTGGAATTCCTGTACCAGCAGATGCTGTACAACAGCGAACTCGAAAGCAGTTGGGCAACACGTGCCACTGTCGCCGGACTTCTCGAGATAGTGGCCATCATGTCGCGCGGCGACGTGCGCAGCGAAGTTCACAAAGAGCTCGATCACCAGCTTGATGAGTTGCAGCGCTACCAGAGCCAGCCCGACGTCGACGCAGGACGCCTGGACACGCTGGTGCGCAACCTGATCGAAAGCCGCGCAGACGTCGATGGCGTCGGCACCCAGTTTTTACAAGCCCTGAAGACCTCCGACTTTCTTACCGGTATTAAAAACCGCAGTGCGATTCCGGGTGGCACCTGCGAATTCGACCTGCCTGAGTACAGTCATTGGCTGCGACAGTCTTACCAAAGGCGGCAGAAAGACCTCTCTCGTTGGATCGGGGCGATTCGTCCTTTGTGTGACGCGGTCGTCGAGGTTTTATGGCTGATTCGCGAAAGTGCACAGCCTACGGACAAGCTTGCCATCAACGGCATGTATCAGCACAACATGAAAAAGAGCGCGCACTGTCGTCTGCTGCGCATCAATTTACCGAATGACAGCTCACTCTACCCGGAAATCAGCGGCAGCCAGCACCGATTCACGGTGCGGTTTTTGGAGTGGTCAACGCTCGACGCCCGCGCCGCGCAAACGGGTCACGATGTGCCCTTTCAGTTAAGCGTCTGCTGAGCAGGCTCTATACACTCTGTAGTGCTTTCACGACTGGCGTATCGGCGGGCAATAACATGTCGGGGTTCAGATCGGACGGCAGCAGCCAGCGCAGGCCCTGACCCTGCATTCCCGCCGGTTCGCCTCGCCAGGCGGTGACCAGGAAAAACTCCAGGTCGACCGCGAGATCGGGATATTCGTGTTGAACGTTTATGAATGGCTCGCTGGCAGTGACTTCGATGCCCAGTTCTTCGGCCAGTTCCCGCAGCAATGCATCGACCGCGCTTTCACCACTGTCTAATTTGCCCCCTGGAAATTCCCATAGCCCGTTGAACGGCCCGCCGCCGCATCTCTCGGTGATCAAAACTCGCCCGCAAGAATCGCGCAAAATGCCTGCCGCGACACGCAGGGGTTTCATTGCTTGCCGGAGCCTAGCTTAGCTTGCCGTGACACTGCTTGAATTTCTTGCCCGACCCACAAGGACACGGCTCGTTACGCCCAACCTTGCGCCCGTCGCGCACGAATTGCTCGACGGGCTGAACTGGCCCGGCGCTTCCCTGCCCCGGCTGCGGTTGGCCCGGCGATGGCTGGATGCCCAGCCCCGTACTTTCGGCATGCTGGAATTTCATGGCATCTGCCGCTCGGCGGCGCTCTTCCGTATCGTCGAGGTCCGTCTCAGCCTGAACGCGAATACGCGTCAGGATACTGATCGAATCGTGTTTGACCTGTTCCAGCATGACACCGAACATTTCGAATGCCTCGCGTTTGTACTCTTGCTTGGGATTTTTCTGCGCGTATGAGCGCAAGCCTATACCTTGCCGCAGGTGATCCATGCCGGCCAGATGCTCCTTCCAGTGCGAATCTAGCTGGCGCAGCATGACCTGCTTTTCAACGTTGCGCATTAGTTCCGAGCCTATGGATTCTTCTCTGTCCTTGTAGGCTTTGTCGCTCGCCGCCAGGCAACGCTCAAGAATTCCGTCCTCGTTCAGCGTCTTGTCTTCTTGAACCCAGCGATTGATATCCAGCTTCAAACCGAAGTCGGCCTCCAGCGCTTTGCTGAGCGAATCGATGTCCCATTGCTCCTCCAGGCTGCCCGGCGGAACATGCTCATACACCTCTTGTGAAACCACTTCCTCGCGAATCGCGACAACTGAATCCTGAATTTCGTCAGCGGCCATGAGTTCAGAGCGCTGGTGATACACGACCTTGCGCTGATCGTTCGCAACGTCGTCGTACTCGAGCAGGTTTTTGCGTATATCGAAGTTGTGCGCCTCAACCTTGCGTTGCGCGCGCTCTATTTGGCGTGACAACAGCGCACTTTCGATCGCTTCGCCCTCGCGCATTCCGGCGCGAGACAACAGTGATTTGGTGCGTTCAGGATCACCGAAAATACGCATCAGCGTATCTTCCATGGACAGGTAAAACCTGGACGAACCGGCATCGCCTTGTCGTCCTGATCGCCCTCGAAGCTGGTTGTCGATACGACGCGACTCGTGACGTTCTGTACCGATGATGTGCAATCCACCCGACTCGAGAACCGCTTTATGCCGGCCATCCCAGTCCTCTCGAATCGCGTCCGCGTCGGCATTCTTGCCACCGGCGAGAAGTTCCGCGTCCAGGTTTCCACCAAGCACAATATCGGTGCCGCGGCCGGCCATATTGGTTGCGATCGTAATAGCGCCGGGACGGCCAGCCTGTTGGACGACCACAGCCTCACGCTCGTGCTGTTTGGCGTTCAGCACCTCATGTTTAATTTTGCGTTCCTTCAGAAAGGACGACAGGAGCTCGGAGGTTTCGATCGAGGTCGTGCCGACGAGTACCGGCTGGCCGCGTTCGCGGCAGTCGCTTATATCTTCGACAATCGCCTCGAACTTGTCTTTTTGCGTGAGGTAGACGAGATCCGCGTGATCGGCGCGCACCATCGGACTGTGGGTTGGAATAACGACGACTTCAAGGCCGTAGATCTGCTGGAATTCAAACGCCTCGGTATCAGCGGTGCCGGTCATTCCCGACAGGTTGTTGTACAGGCGAAAATAATTCTGGAACGTAATCGACGCAACCGTCTGGTTCTCCTCCTTGATCGAGACGCCTTCTTTCGCCTCGATTGCCTGATGCAAGCCGTCCGACCAGCGTCGGCCGGGCATCGTTCGGCCGGTAAACTCGTCTACGATGACGACCTCGCCGTCTTTGACGATGTAGTCCACATCGCGGTGGAAGATGACGTGCGCCCGCAATGCGGCGTTGAGATGATGCAGCAGGCGAATATTCCCGGCATCGTACAAGCTGTCACCGTGTTCGAGCAGGCCCGCCCGCACCATCAGCGTTTCGATTTTTTGATGGCCCTCTTCGGTCATGTGCGCCTGTTTGGCTTTTTCGTCGGTCGTATAGTCTCCACAATGCACGAGCTTGCAGGCCACGATCTTCTTGCTATCGTCAGCGACAACAACATCGGCCTGACGCGATTCGCCGATATCGACTGCCGCCTCAAGGCTCATGACTTTGTTCTGCTCACCATCCTCATTGGCAACCGTCATGACCTTGCCGCTCTCGTCAACGAGCGTCACTTTCCTGGCCATGATGTCGAAGTTCACCGGCTCCTTGGTTTCGGTATGTTCGTCGAGTTTGGGGATCAGCTTGTTAATCTGGGCGTACAGGTCGGTGCTCGATTCGGCGGGACCTGAAATAATCAACGGCGTACGCGCCTCGTCGATAAGAATCGAGTCGACCTCATCGACGATGCCGAAATTCAGGTCGCGCTGGACCTTGTCATCCAGCGAAAACGCCAGGTTGTCGCGAAGGTAGTCGAATCCGAGCTCGTTATTCGTCGCATAGGTGATATCGCTGGCATACGCCTCGCGCTTTTCCTCCTGCGTCTGACCGCTTTTCGACACGCCCACGGTAAGCCCGAGAAACTCGTACACCGGCCGCATCCAGTCGGCATCTCGTTGCGCGAGGTATTCATTGACGGTGACAATGTGAACCCCTTCTTCGCTGATGGCATTCAGGTAGGCCGGCAAGGTTGCGACCAGGGTCTTGCCCTCACCCGTGCGCATCTCGGCGATATTGCCATCGTGCAAGACCATACCGCCGATCAATTGCACGTCGAACGCTCGCATACCGAGCGCACGTACGCCAGCTTCGCGGGCAACCGCGAAAACCTCGGGCAGCAGGTCCTCAAGCGTCTCGTCGTCGGCGTAGCGCTGCCTGAACTCATCCGTTTTGGCACGCAGGTCGGCATCGTTGAGAGCCTTGAGACCCTCTTCGAAGGAATTAACTTTATCGACGATTAGCGAGTATTCGCGCAGCAGGCGTTGGTTACGGCTACCGAAAATGCGTGTCAGAAAATTGGCCACAAAGGCTCCTGCGATAGCAAGCAAAGCCCGGTATTCTATCTGAACTGGGGGCGGTCACAACAACATTCATGGTCCGCCGGAGGCCTGGCGGAAGGGATCGGTGTGGTGCGCTAGTTTGAGGTCTCGCGGATAAATTCCACAGGGTTGACGCGACGTCCGTTTCTGAGCACTTCGAAGTGCAGATTTGGCCCGGTCGCACGACCTGATTCGCCCATACGGGCCACGAGTTGCCCTTTCTTTACCTCATCGCCGACGACGACGAGGTTTTCTGAATTGTGCGCATAACGTGTTGAATAGCCATTGCCGTGATTGATTTCAATCATGACGCCATAACCGTAGCGATCCGCAGACCAGGTAACAACGCCGTCGGCAACCGCCGCAACATCCGCGCCCATCTTGCCGGCGAAATCGATGCCCGTATGGTTAGCGGGTTTGCCGGTGAAAGGATCAGTTCGCTTGCCGAAATAGGACGATATCCAGCCAGATTTCACCGGACGCCCCTGCGGGTACACGCGCTGCTTGAGATTCTGCGTCATCATCACGCTTTCGAGCGCGCCGAGTTGCGCTTCGCGATCATTGAGTCGATCTCCGAGCGACTGCATCGCCGAGACAACCTCGGGTACCGCGATATTTGAGCCGGTAGAGACCGGCTCCTCCGGGCCACCCAAAGCGGGCGCCGAATCGAAGTCGAATTCACCATCTTGCAGATCCGCCATGTCGGTCAGACGGCGACCCAGTGCATCGAGACGAATAATGCGCGCATTCATCTGGGCAATTCGAATTGCCAGCGCATCAAGAGTGTCCTCGTTGCCCTGCCGGATCGAATTAATGCTGTCGCGCTGAAATCGCAGTTCGTTGGCCAACAGTTCGACTTCGTCGATGCTGACGCCAGAACCCGTCACCGACGAGTACCAATAGCCGCCGGCAAACCCGACAGCGGACAAGAACGACGTACACGCGACGGCGACCACCACGACCGGAATACCGGACAGGTTAATTTGTCTGGGCTTTCCAAAGCTCTTGCCGAAGATAACTACATTCATTGACTGTGCCCCGCCGGTGCTCGCACCGGATCGCTCTTATTAAATTTTATATGCACCGAACGGAGGGCATCTGGCCATTGCTGGCATCCGCTTATGATTCTTTTCCTGCGTTCAATATTCACTTCGGTAGCCCCGCTGTCCTAGGATCAAGTCCCTTAGACCGGTGGTTTTGCGAGCCCGCTTTTCATCAGGTTTGCCTTTATCGAGAACGTCAATATGCATAATGTCTGAATTTAATACAAGATAAGGCCTCACGAACGGGGACTTAAGTTCACCGGAATCGGTCAAAACCGCCAACTACGTCACATTTTTATGCCTCCAAAACGCCTCGACAATCTGTTAAATGCCAACGATGGCGGGGATTTAGGCCAAATCATTCGACGCGCCCGGGAGATGGGAGAGCTTGTTCAAGTATTGCAAGCGTCGCTGCCAGCCGAGGCGGCACCTGGGATCATTGCCGCCAATATTCGCGGAGACGGCGAGCTCATCGTGCTGGCCGCATCGTCCGCCTGGGCCGCAAAACTCCGATTTCAGGCCGACCTGATGATCACGGCTGCCCGACAAACGGGGGCCGAGATCCACTCCTGCAAAGTCAGGGTAGAACGAAATTAGTCGTCAAGGTGAATGTTGACCCGGCGGTTGCGCTTGCCTTTTTTCTCGACCTTGCCGATGCGAACCTGCCCAACCTCAGCTGTTCCTCGCAGGTGCGTGCCGCCGCAAGGCTGCAAATCCACGCCTTCAATTTCGAGCAGCCGAATACGGCCTGATCCTCTGGGCGGTTGAACTGACATCGTCCGAACCAGCTCCGGTTTCGCGTCGAGCTCTGCTTCTGTTATCCAGCGGCAGCTTACAGCGTGGTCTTGTGCGACCAGCGCTCGCAAAGCAGTACCGACGGCGTCTTTGTCGACCGTGTCTTCCATATCGAAGTCGAGGCGGCTTTTAACCGCGCTGATGTTGCCGCCGGTCACACCATACTTGAGTACTGAACCAAGAAGATGCATGGCTGTGTGCATCCGCATGTGCCGGTAACGCCTCTCCCAATCCAGAGTCACGCGAACTTCGCTGCCGACTGGCGGAATAGCGGCGCCCTCCTCGACGATATGGTGTATCGCCCCGTCATCCCCGTAACGCGTATCGACAATAGACACAGTCTCATCACCCCAGGTCATGGTGCCCGTATCGCCCGGCTGCCCGCCGCCGTGCGGGTAGAATACGGTTCGGTCGAGAATGACGGCACTGTCGGCCTTGCCGACGACGACCGCCGCGCAGTTCTTTAAGTAAGAGTCCTCGCGAAACAATTCATCGGTCACGGACGAGTTTCCGTCAGGCGTAAGAGGGCGTTGCGTATGAAATCGGCGCTTTTCGTGAATCTTCAAACGTGACTTCATCCCACGCAGATTCTTGCGCGAGCAGCGCACGCAACAATTTGTTATTGAGCTCGTGGCCGGATTTGTAGGCCCGAAACTCGCCAATCAGGCAATGCCCAAGCAAGTAAACATCGCCGATCGCGTCGAGAATCTTGTGGATAACGAATTCATTTTTATAGCGCAGGCCATCTTCGTTAAGAATGCGGTAATCGTCGAGAACGATCGCGTTATCCATGCTACCGCCCAGCGTGAGGTTGCGTTCACGCAACGCTTCGACGTCACGCAAAAAACAAAACGTCCGTGCGCGGCTGACTTCTTTCAGGTACGAGGCCGACGAAAAATCGATCGTTGCATGCTGCTTTAACTTGTTGAACACCGGGTGATTGAAGGACACCTCAAAACTCACTTTAAAGCCGTTGAACGGCACGAGTTCGGCCCACTTGTCACCGTCTTCGACGCGCACTGTTTTCTTGACCCGAATGAATCGCTTGGCTGCCTGCTGTTCTTCGATACCTGCCGACTGCAATAAGAATACGAAGGGCCCGGCGCTGCCGTCCATGATGGGCACTTCAGGCGCCGAAAGATCAACGTAGAGGTTGTCGATACCAAGACCGGCCAGCGCCGACATCAAGTGTTCGACAGTCGCAACCTTGACGCCGTCCTTAACGAGCGTCGTACCGAGGGTGGTTTCTCCGACCAGCCGCGCATCAGCCTTGATCTCTACGGGCTCATCAAGATCTACGCGCCGAAAGGTAATTCCCGAGTTTTCGGCGGCCGGTCGCAGGGTCATGTACACCTTCTCGCCGGTATGCAGGCCGACGCCGGTCGCTTGAATAGTGGTTTTCAGTGTTCGTTGTCGTAGCATTGCCACAGTCTCTTATACCGACATGCCATCAATAGTTGCGCGCAAGGTTAACACACGCTCGAAAAACTCTTCAAGAATTCAATCTCTTAGAGGACTTCAATCACGAGATACACGAGTTGCCGGCAACAGCGGGCAGGAAGATTGCCGGCCCGGATGACCCGGGCCGGCGAAGCGGAGGTGTTCGCGTTAGCGACTTTCTCTTAGTTCAATCGGCCTGACGTCGCAAGAAGGCCGGAATATCCAGGAGCTCTTCCTTTAAGCCGGTGGTTTCAAGGCCGTCACCAACTGCACGTTTTCTTTGCACGGTGGGCTGGTCGAGACCGTGGTAATTCGGCGCCGCAATAGCTTCTGCTTGCCGTCGCACAATGCGCATCGGCGCATCCTTGACAGAGTTTTGACCAAGACCCGTCGCTACCACAGTGACGCGAAGCTCGTCTGTCATATCCGGGTCTATGACGGTGCCGACAACCACGGTCGCGTCCTCGGACGCGAATTCCCTGATCGTGTTACCCACTTCCTGGAATTCACCGATCGAGAGATCCACTCCGGCGGTCACATTGGCGAGAATGCCGCTGGCGCCAGACAAGTTGATGTCCTCGAGTAATGGGCTCGAGATAGCGGCTTCGGCGGCCTCTCGGGCACGACCTTCGCCTGACGATGTGCCAGATCCCATCATCGCCATGCCCATTTCAGACATGACGGTTTTGACATCGGCGAAATCGACATTGATAAGCCCGGGCCGGGTTATTAATTCGGCGATGCCCTGGACGGCACCCTGCAGCACCTGGTTCGCCGCGCGAAACGCATCGAGTAATGTCGTTTCGCAGCCGAGGACGCTGAGCAGCTTTTCGTTCGGGATTGTTATCAGTGAATCAACATACTTGCCGAGTTCGGCGATGCCCTGATCCGCGATCGCAAGACGTTTTGAGCCCTCCATTAAAAAAGGCTTCGTCACGACAGCGACGGTCAATATACCGAGCTCTTTGGCAACCTGCGCCACGATAGGCGTGGCTCCCGTGCCGGTGCCACCGCCCATGCCAGCCGTGATAAACAACATGTCCGCACCCTTGATCGCCTCCTGAATCCGGTCGCGATCTTCCATGGCTGCCTGACGGCCTATATCAGGATCGGCACCTGCGCCGAGACCCTTGGTTATGTTGCAGCCGATTTGCAGCGCCGTCCGCACGCGGGCGCTCTTGAGCGCCTGCGCGTCTGTATTGGCGCAAATAAATTCGACACCTTCTATGCCGGTCTCGACCATGTGTGCAACAGCGTTGCCGCCGCCACCGCCAACGCCGATGACTTTTATCACCGCGCTCTGGTTATGGGTATCCATTAATTCAAACATCTAGACTTCCTCCGCTTAAAACCTCTTTGTGGGGAGTTCATGCCACCCCGTTATCATGCCCGGCAACGCTCTGCCGGGATTGTTAAAACTGCCCGCCAAACCAGGCTTTCACGCTTCCCCACGCATCGCCCAGATTGCTTCTGATTGGTGTAGCCCGCATCCTCCGACGCGTCATGCTCTCGTATCCGTAGAGCAGCAGGCCAACGCCTGTCGCGTGAATCGGATTGCGAACCACGTCCATCATTCCCTGCACGTATTGCGGCGACCCAAGCCGGACCGGCATGTGGAATACCTCTTCTGCGAGTTCCACCGCGCCTTCCATTTTCGAGCTGCCGCCAGTGATGACGATGCCGGCCGCGATCAACTCCTCGAAGCCGGACCGACGCAACTCATCGCGAATGAGCCCGAACAGCTCTTCGAAACGTGGCTCAACTATTTCGGCCAGCGTCTGACGCGCGAGCCGTCGCGGCGGCCGGTCGCCAACGCTCGGTACTTCGATGGTCTCGTCCGGGTTCGCGAGCTGCGACAGTGCACAGGCGTACTTGATCTTTATTTCCTCTGCGTACTGCGTCGGCGTACGCATCGAGACGGCAATGTCGTTAGTGACCTGATCTCCGGCGATCGGTATGACGGCTGTATGCTGTATCGCACCACCGAGAAACACGGCCAGGTCCGTTGTGCCGCCACCTATATCAACGATGCAGGATCCGAGTTCTTTTTCGTCGTCGGTCAGCACTGAATAACTCGACGCCAGTTGTTCCAGAATAATGTCATCAACCTCAAGCCCGCATCGCTGGATGCACTTGACGATGTTTTGTGCGGCGCTTTCTGCTCCGGTCACCATATGCACCTTTGCTTCGAGGCGGACGCCGGACATGCCAATCGGTTCGCGAATTCCTCCCTGGCTATCGATCAGAAATTCTTGCGGCAAGATGTGCAAAATTTTCTGATCGGCAGGTATGGCGACGGCGCGCGCCGCGTCAATGACGCGATCGACATCGCCGGCGCTCACTTCCTTGTCGCGAATCGCGACAATGCCGTGTGAATTGAGACTACGGATATGGCTGCCGGCAATGCCCGTATAAACTGAGCGAATATCACAACCTGCCATCAGCTCGGCTTCCTCGACGGCGCGCTGTATCGAGTGCACGGTGGACTCGATGTTGACCACCACCCCTTTTTTCAAACCGCGAGACGGGTGCGAGCCGATGCCCACGACCTCAATCATGCCGTCTTCATTGATCTCCCCGACGATCGCGACAACCTTGGACGTTCCGATGTCCAGGCCCACGATCAAATTCTTGTCATCATTCTTTGACATTCAACGACCACCTCTTAGCGCAAGCATTTCGCCCAGCCCTTCTTCTGGTTCTTTCACTGGCGTTCGCGAACCGTTGTTCCATCCGATTGTGAAGCCATTGCTGTAACGCATGTCGACGTACGCGATCTCAGTCGCGCGCCCGGTGATGATGTCCGCGACGATATCGAGAAACAGTTCGGTACGTGCCTCGACATCACGCCGCCCGAGTCTTACTTCGACGCCGTTTCGCAAGGTCATGTCCCACGCTCCGCGCGGGTCGAGATGCACACGGCGCAAGTCGAGGCCAAGCGGAATAAGCCGGTCGCGCACTTCCAGATACCGTTTCGCCACATCGGCTGCATGACTCTCCGGGCCGCTAAGCCGCGGCAGCTCGGCCGGAATATGGCGCGCATTTTTAACAAACAATTCGCCCCGTACATTGAGCAGCCCGCTTTTTCCCCAGATCGCCGCCGGCACCTGCTCGGTGACGTCGATTCGAATCCGGCTCGGCCAGCGGCGCGCAACCATCGCCTGATCGATCCACGGGAGCTCGACAATGCTGCGCTGTATTTCGGCGAGATCGGCACTGACGAAGCCATCCTCAAGCTCATCGCTGATCGCCTCTTCAATTTGCAACGCACTGACACGCTGGAACGGCCCGTTGATCTCAATCGATCGGATAGGATGGTCGAGCATGGAGGCGCTGATCATGTAAGTCGCAGCCACCGCACCGGCCGCAAACAGCGGCGCGATCAAGCGAGAGATTCTGAACGTCGGAAATTCAATCCGCGCTGCAGGTTTTTGCTTTCTGCGGCGTGCTTGCTTACGCATGATTGTCTGCTACCTCGTCTGCGGTGATTTGGGCTTGTTCACTAACGCTCGTTTCCAGGACGCGCCAGCAAAGCTCCGCAAAATCGACGCCCACCTTGAGTGCCGCCATCGGCACAAGGCTGTGGCTCGTCATGCCAGGAATCGTGTTGACCTCAAGTACGAGCGGCTGGCCGTCGTCCCCGGCCATGAAATCGACCCGACCCCAGCCCGAGCAACCGATTTCATTGAATGCCGCGATTGCGAGCTCCGCGTAGCGCGATTCCGCCTCCGCGTCAGCTGTTCCCGGGCAGTGATACTCCGTGCGATCCGACTCGTATTTGGCGCGGTAGTCGTAGAACACACGCGGCGTCTCGATACGTATGCTGGGAAGGGCTTCGCCCTGCAGGACAGCCACGCTGTGTTCGCTACCGACGATGCAGCGCTCGGCAAGTGCCAACCCGCCAAACCCCAGGGCCAGCTCGACTGCTTCGCTAAGGTCTCCGTGCTCGAACACTTTGCTCATGCCGACGCTCGATCCTTGTCCGGCGGGCTTTAGAATCAACGGGAATCCAAAGGACTCCGCAGCCAGCACAGCATCTGCGTGGTGACGAACGGCGGCATACTCGGGCGTCGGTATACCGCTCGCCTCGAACAGGCGCTTGCTGCGTATCTTGTCCATGGCCAGTGCGGATGCCATCACACCGCTACCGGTGTACGGCGTTTCCAACCACTGCAACGCGCCTTGCAAGGCACCGTCTTCGCCGCCGGTACCGTGCAACGCATTCCAGACTCGATCGAAACCGACCGATGAGAAATCGACCATACTTTTTTCAGCCGGGTCCCATGCATGCGCGTCAATGCCGCGCGATTGCAGCGCCTTGAGCACCGCCTGTCCCGAGTCCAGCGATACCTCACGTTCAGCGGATCGGCCACCGAGCATTACCGCAACGCGGCCAAAATCCTGAGCATCGCTAATCACCAGGCGCTGCTCGCGAAGTTTGTGCACACGGCTCATGGTGCCACCTCGCCAACGATTCGTACTTCGTGTTCGAGTGCAACTCCGTGGGCTTCGATGACCGTCTGTCGGACATGGCCGATGAGTTCCTCGACGTCCGTTGCAGTCGCATCGTTGCTGTTGATGATGAAGTTCGCGTGCTTCTCGGAGACTTCGGCGCCGCCGATCGAAAAACCTTTCAAGCCGGCCGTCTCGATGAGTCGGGCCGCGTGATCACCCGGTGGGTTGCGAAACACTGAGCCGCAACTTGGCAGCCCCAGTGGCTGGGTCGCCCTGCGCCGCTCGAGCATTTCGTTCAGCACGTCCATGCTCGGCTTGACCTTAGGATCGAAGCGGAACGTGCCCTCGATAAACCATTCATTCGACGGGCCGATCACGCTGCGATAGCCCACGGAGTACTCGCCCGGCGCGCGCTCGTGAATCTCGCCGCAGCGATCGATCGTACGCACCGACTCAACACGTTCCCAGGTCTCACCACCGTGAGCGCCGGCGTTCATCGCGAGGGCGCCACCGACCGTTCCCGGTATGCCGCCGAAAAACTCGGACGGCCCGATGCCCCATCGAATGCATTGGCGTGCCAGCTGCGTGCAGGGAAGACCGCTGCCGGCCTTCACTGCGTAATTTTCTATCCGTTCAAGGTTCCTGAGCGTGCGCGCTGCGGCGATGACCACGCCGCGAATACCACCGTCGCGGACCAGCAGATTGCTACCGATGCCAAGCCAAAAAACCGGCGTGGATTCGTCCAGACGCTGCAAGAACAGCGACAGATCCTCGATGCTCGCCGGAATGAAGAACGTCTCCGCGGGGCCGCCGACTCGCCAAGATGTGTGCTTGCTCATCGGCTCATTCGCCCTGAGTTCGCCCTGCACGTCCTTAGTTGCGGCCGCGGCCATCATGAGTGCACCTTGAGGTTCGGCCGCCTGCTCAACCGCCCCGGCAATTCGGCCGCATAGGACCCGATATCGCCGGCGCCCATCAGCAGCACAAGGTCACCGTCCTCTATCACGCCTTCGAGCACCGGCTGTAATTCGTCGAGCGTTTGGACGAACACCGGCTCAATCGCGCCACGAGACCTCACTGCCCGCGCGATCGCACGCCCATCGGCGCCTGCTATCGGCGCTTCACCAGCGGCGTAGACTTCGAGCACGATCGCAACATCGGCTGTCGATAAGACGGTTGCGAAGTCGTCCATCAGATCGCGGGTCCGGGTGTAGCGATGCGGTTGGAACACGAGCACCACGCGGCGTTCGGGCCAGGCACTGCGCGCAGCCGACAGGGTCGCCGCAATTTCGGTGGGATGATGGCCATAGTCATCGACCAGCGTGATTTTTCCCGCCACGGTTTCGATATCGCCGAGGATCTGGAACCGACGATCGATGCCTTCGAAGTTCGCCAAGGCAGTAACGACGGCATCATCAGCGATCTCTAATTCGTCGGCGACCGCGATAGCGGCCAAGGCGTTACAGACGTTGTGCAGGCCTGGCAATTGCAGTGAAATGTGCAGCGGCTCGCGATCGCCAGACCGCACGACATCAAAACTTGAATGCCCGCGTGAAAACGTAATGTTCTCGGCCCGCACATCGGCATCGTCATTGACGCCGTAACTTATGATCGAGCGGCCGATTCTACCGAGCACCGCATTGACGCCCGCGTCGTCGGTGCAAACCACCGCCGGACCGTAGAAAGGCAGGTTATGCAGAAACTCGAGGAAACCATCACGCAGCTTTTCAATGTCGCCGTCGTAGGTCGACATATGGTCGGCATCAATATTGGTGACTACGGCCAGCATTGGCTTCAAATGCACAAACGACGCATCACTCTCGTCCGCTTCTGCGACCAGGTAATCGCCCTGCCCGAGTCGCGCATTGGCATCGGCACTCTTGAGCCGCCCGCCAATGACGAAAGTTGGATCGAGACCACCTTCTGCCAGCACGCTGGCCACCAGGCTCGTGGTCGTTGTCTTGCCGTGTGTGCCCGCCACTGCGATCGAGTAACGAAATCGCATGAGTTCAGCCAGCATCTCGGCGCGTTGGACGACGGGCATCAGGCGGTCACGCGCTGCGGCAACTTCCGGATTGGTTTCGTCCACCGCGCTGGACACGACGACCGCATCGGCGCACTCGATATTTTCAGCAGCGTGACCGATGAATACGGTAGCGCCCAGTTTTTCGAGCCGCCGTATCTGTTTGTTAGCCTTGAGATCCGAGCCCTGCACTTTGTAACCGAGGCTCACCATGACTTCGGCAATTCCGGACATGCCGGAGCCGCCGATGCCAACGAAGTGCACGCACTGGATTCGACGCATGTGCTTGATCACAAGTCGACTCCCGCCTGCTCGAGGCACAGCTGCGTAATGCGCGCCAGGGCGCCCGGCTGACTCAGTCCGTGGGCTAATTCTGCTTTGCCCCGTAGTTCCTGCCGTGACGACAAGCTATCGCGAAGCTGCGCCGCCAGTACCTCGGGACTCAGCATACTTTCATCGATGATGACCGCGGCACCGGCGTCGGCCATTGGCCGCGCATTTGCAGTTTGATGATCGTCTGCCGCCGCAGGGTAGGGAATGAACAAGGCCGGCAAGCCAACGGCGCAAAGCTCGGCAACAGTCAGCGCTCCGGCGCGACAGACCACCAGATCAGCCCACGCGTAGGCCGCGGCCATGTCCTCGATGAACGGCACAAGATTTACGTCGACGCCGCTGTCAGCGTACGCAGCCTGTGCGGCCTCGAGCGTGAGGCTGCCACATTGATGATGCACATCGGGCCGTTCGGCCGCAGGCAATTTCGCCAATGCCATGGGCACGGTCTGGTTCAGCGCCAGAGAACCCTGGCTGCCCCCTAGTACCAGCAGGCGCATGCGACCCTGACGATTGTTGTAGCGTTCGGCGGGCGCAGCTACCGCTGCGATGTCTTCGCGAACCGGGTTGCCCACGGTTTCAACGGTGACTCGGGAATTAAAACTGCCCGGGAAGGCCTGCAGCACAACCCGGGCAAGACGCGCCAGAAGACGGTTGGTAAGGCCGGCGGCCGCATTTTGCTCGTGGATGACGAGCGGCCGACGGGTAAGCCAGGCAGCAAAGCCACCCGGTCCGCTGACGAAGCCACCCATGCCCAGTACGGCAGCAGGACGGCGACGCGCGATGACCGCGAGCGACTGCAGCAGCGCCCAGGCCAGTTGCAATGGTGCGATGAATAACGCGAGCTTGCCCTTGCGGCGCAAGCCCCTGACGTTGATCCACTCGATGTCGATACCGGCATCCGGGACGACCCGGGCTTCGAGACCGCGATGGGTGCCGAGCCAGACGACCTCTTGCGAATGCGCCATCAGAGCGCGCGCTACCGCGAGCGCAGGATAGACGTGTCCGCCGGTTCCGCCTGCCATAACGAGGATAGGTCGAGTTTTTGCGCTCATCGCCTGCGTCCCCGCTTTTGATTGACGGGCATCGCATCGACAGCAAGCTCGTGGTGAATTCGCAGCAACAAGCCGATGGCGACCATGGTCACGATCAGGCTGCTGCGCCCGTAACTGATTAGCGGCAACGTCAGGCCTTTCGTCGGCAGCAGTCCCATGTTCACACCGACGTTGATGAACGCCTGTAAACCGAGCCAGCTTCCAAGCCCGATCGCCAGGTAAGCCTCAAAAAAGCGCTCCGAGTTTGCGGCCCGCATCGCCAGAGTGAAAATGCGCCAAAGCAGTGCGAGAAACAGGGCGATCAAAACCAGCGAACCCATCAGGCCAAACTCTTCAGCAAATACGGCAAACACGAAATCCGTATGCGCTTCTGGAAGATAGAAAAGCTTCTGGACGCCGTTGCCCAGCCCTACACCAAACCACTCGCCGCGTCCGATCGCGATCAGCGACTGCGTCAACTGGAATCCCGAGTCGAAAGGGTCTGCCCACGGGTCGAGGAAACCGGTCAGCCGCTTCATGCGATATGCCGAAGTCAGGGTCAGCGCCAGCATCGCCATCAAGCCCACAGAGAAGAACAGCAGGAAATCTCGAATCCGGGCGCCCGCAACAAAAAGGACAATGAGTGCCGTCGCGAGCAAAACGATCGCAGCGCCGAAGTCTGGCTCAGCAAGCAACAGCGCACAGCAGAGGCTCAGGACGAGCATAGGACGCAAGAATCCGACGAACCGCTCTCTGAGCGCTTTTTGCTGGCGCACGACGTAACCGGCGAGATAAACGAAAATGCAAAGCCGGGCAGGCTCAGAGACCTGCAGGTTCATGACGCCGAACCGTATCCAGCGTGTGCTGCCGTTGACTTCGTAGCCGACACCGGGAACGAGCACGACGACCAGCAATGCGAGACCGATGAGCAACATCAGCGGCCCTGCGCTTTGCCAGGCGCGCATCGGAATAAACAGGCAAAACAGTCCTGCCGCCGCGCCGATGGCCGCCGCGACGAGCTGCCGCTCAATGTAGAAAAATGGGTTGCCCGACGAATTATCGGAAATCGTAATCGACGCGGACGTCAAAATTACGAACCCGCCGAATAACAACGCCATCACGATAGTCAGCAGCACCGGATCCAGCCTGAGCTCGGTCCTGAGCCGCGCCGGGAATGGCATCGTTGCGCGCCGCGCGCTCATCGGGGCAGCCCCAGCACCGCGTCGCTGAACGCATCGCCGCGAGCCGTATAATCGGAATATTGATCAAGACTCGCGCAAGCCGGCGCGAGCAATACCGTGTCATCCGGCTGGGCATAATCGGCTGCCTGGCAAACAGCGTCGTCCATATCCTGTGCGAAATAGACCGGCATGATCGTGTCCAGCGCAGCGGCGATCACCGCGGCGTCTTTGCCGATCAATACTGCAGCGCGCAGCTTGTCTTCCAGCGCGGTTGCAAGGCCTGCAAAGTTGGCACCCTTGCCATCGCCCCCTGCTATCAGGACCAGCGAGCCGTCAATGGACTCGATCGACGCAACTGCCGCTGCGGCATTCGTCGCTTTGGAGTCATTGATGTAGTTCACCGCATGCCGGCGAGCGACGAATTGCATGCGATGGGGCAGACCCGGAAATTCGCTGAGAACTTGCAGCATCGCCGACATTTCGATATCGAGCAGTTCGCCGGCCGCAAGTGCAGCCAACGCGTTCGCTTGATTGTGCGAGCCGAACATCGCCAGGTCCGCCGTTGCGATTAGCAGTTTCTCGCCGCGCGCCAGGTACGCGACATCGTCGTCGTAGCGAATGCCGTACTGGTCGTCGTCCGGCGCATCGAGTCCGAAGGTAATAATGCGCTCGATACCTGCCGCGCATTTGGCCGCCTCGGCGTCGCTACGATTAACGACCGCTGCCTGAGCCTCGTTGTAAATACGGTACTTCGATTGCCGGTATTCAGCCTCATCCGCGTGCCAGTCGAGATGATCGGGCGTCACGTTCAAGAGTACCGCGACGGCTGCCGGCAGAGTCGCGGTTCGGCGCAGCTGAAAACTCGACAGTTCGAGCACATAGAAATCCGGTTTGGCTGCGCAGAGCAAATCGAGCGCGGGCTCACCGAGATTGCCCCCGACCAACACGTCGAGACCCGCCGCTCGACACATGTGAAACAGCAATGTGGTCACCGTGCTCTTGCCATTTGACCCGGTCACGGCAACAAACGGCGCTTGCGCCTCACGCGCGAATATCTCGATGTCCGAAACGACTTCGAGTTTTTTCTTGCGCGCTTTCTGCAGCAACTCGTGGCTGTCTTCGATGCCCGGAGAAACGATGACTCGTTCAACATTGCGAGGAAGCTTCATCTCGCCCAGAACCACTTCAGCGCCTGGCCAGACGGTGTTCAATTCATCAATCCCGGGCGGCTCGTCGCGACTGTCTAGAAACACCGCGTCATCGTTGTTGCGGCGCAAGTAACGTGCGATAGACAACCCTGTCGCGCCCAGTCCGAGCACGAGACTTTTGCCGGGTGATTCGGTTTTGTTGACGGCGCTCATCGTATCTTCAGACTCGCGAGGCCGACCAGAACCAAAATGAACGTAATAATCCAGAATCGAACGATGACTTTCGGCTCCGCCCAACCTTTGAGTTCAAAATGGTGGTGCAGCGGCGCCATTCGAAACACGCGCTTGCCCGTGAGCTTGAATGACGCGACCTGAATAATTACCGACAGCGTCTCGACGACGAATACACCACCCATGATCGCGAGCACAATTTCCTGGCGCACAATGACCGCCACTACGCCGAGCGCAGCGCCCAGTGACAGCGCGCCGATATCGCCCATGAATACCTGTGCCGGATAAGTATTGAACCAGAGGAACCCCAGCCCTGCCCCGGCCAGCGAGGCGCAGAACACGAGGATCTCGCCGCTGCCGGCAACGTAGGGAATGCCGAGATATTCCGAGAAATTCACATTGCCCGTGACATAGGCGAACAGCCCGAGAGCTCCGCCGACCAGCACGGTCGGCATTATTGCCAGGCCGTCCAGGCCGTCGGTCAAATTCACCGCATTGCTGAACCCAACGATAAAAAGATACGTGACCGCGATCTGGTAAATGCCGAGTGGAATTGTAAGATCCTTGAAATACGGGATCAGCAATGCAGTCGCTGTATCCAGCGTTCCGCTCGCCGCGGCGTAATAATAAAGTGCGACGGCCGCGATTATCGCCACGAGCGATTGCCAGAATAGTTTTTGTTTTGCGGAAATTCCTGCCGGGTCCTGGAGAATCAGTTTCTTGTAGTCGTCAACATATCCGATCACGCCAAAGGCCAATGTGACGAACAGGACTATCCAGATAAACGGATTTTCCAGATCCGCCCACAACACCGTGCTGACAGAAATCGCTGTCAGTATCAGCGCACCACCCATTGTCGGCGTCCCGGCCTTCAACAAATGCGATTCGGGCCCGTCTGCGCGCACGGGTTGACCGACTTGATTGACGCTAAGCTTCGCGATCATTCGTGGTCCGATCACGAACGACAGAACCAGGGCGGTCAATGCGCCGAGAATCGCGCGCATCGTCAGATAGCTAAAGACATTGAACCCCGATTCGAATTGCGCCAGATAGTTGGTGAGATAAAGCAGCATGTCAGGCTCCTTTTCTCAACGCGTCGGGCGCGCGCAGAGCCTCGACAACGCGTTCCATGCGCATCGATCGCGATCCCTTGACCAGAACGCTGACACTGCCCGTCAACTCCGCCAAGACAGCCGCGGCTAAATCGTCGGCAGATTCGAACCAGCTCGCGTTTTCCCCGAATCCCTCGACGGCGTGGCGACATCGTTCACCGGTCGCAAACAGCCGATCAACACCAGCGCGCTTTAATGCACTACCGACATCGTGGTGCATGGCATCGGCGGCATCGCCCAACTCTTTCATGTCACCGAGCACGAACCAGCTCTCGCCGCTCAATGATGCGATGAACTCCCCGGCCACGACGACTGACAGGGGATTGGCGTTGTAGCTATCGTCATACACTGTTGCGTCGTGCCGACCGTTGACGGGCTGCAAACGACCTTCGACCGCGTGCACGGACTCCAGCGCTGCCTTGATCTGATCTGCCGACACGCCAAGGGCCGTTGCGATCGCAGCCGCGGCACAAGCATTCAATACGTTGTGGCGGCCTGCGAGCGGCAATTCGATCTCGATCTCGGCATCCGGAAGGTGCAGTTGAAAGCGGGTCGTCCCCGCAGCCAGTTCGATTCCGTCTGCGCAAATATCAGCTTTGTTCTCAATACCGAAGGTCAGGACCTCGACGTCGTCCACCAGCGACAACCAAAGTTCGAAGAAGTCATCATCGGCATTAAGAATCGCCATACCGGGGCGCTTCGATCCTTGCAGGATTTCGCCTTTTGCAGCCGCTACACCTTCGAGCGATCCGAACCCCTCGAGATGCGCCGCAGCAGCATTGTTAATGACCACAACATCCGGCATTGCGAGTGAAGTCAGGTAAGCGATTTCACCAGCGCGGCTGGCCCCCATCTCGAGCACGGCAAACCGGTGCGACTTTGAAATTCGCAACAACATCAGGGGCATGCCGATTTCGTTATTGAGATTGCCTTGAGTCGCCAGCGTCGAAGCGCTCTGCGACAAGCAGGCCGCGGTCATTTCCTTGAGCGTCGTCTTGCCGTTGCTACCGGTAATTCCGATGACCGTCACACTGTGTTGCTGACGCCATGCAGCTCCAAGGCGCCCGAGCGCGAGCTTCGTGTCATTTACTGCAATTTGTGCAATTGGCTCATCGAGCAGCGCGCCAACGACGGCACCGGCGGCGCCTTTGTCTCGGGCCTGACCGACGAAATCCTCGCCCTCAAAATTCGGTCCGGACAATGCAAAGAACAACTCACCGCGCTGTAGTTGACGAGTATCCGTACTAACGCCCGCATAAGTACGATCGTCACCGTGGAACGATCCGCGCATCATTTTCGCAGCTGATGACAGTGTGGCGTTCATTTGCTCGCCGCCTGCAGCGACGCCAGATTCGCCAGTGCAGCACCGTAATCTGAAAAATCGATTTTGGCACCGTCGATCAACTGATAATTTTCGTGCCCCTTGCCCGCAATCAGGATGACATCGTCGGGGCCCGCTTCCCCGATCGCCCAGGCGATCGCGGTCGCGCGGTCTTCGATAATGGTGGCCTGCTCGGGCTTGGTCAGACCCTTGATGATCCCGGCGATAATTTCACCGGGCGCTTCGCTGCGAGAATTGTCGTTCGTCAGGACGAGACGACTGGCAAGCCGTTCCGCGACTTTGCCCATTTGCGGTCGCTTGCCGGAGTCGCGATCACCGCCGCATCCGAATACGCACCAGAGCTCTCCCTTGCAATGAACTCGCAACGCGCGCAGCGCGACCTCCATCGCCTCGGGCGTGTGTGCATAGTCAACGTATACCGACGGCGAGCCGTCCGCCGCCACTACTTTTTGCATCCGTCCCGGCGGAGCACTCGCCGCAGCCAGCACGTCGCAGGCCTTGTCGAGAGGAACGCCGTGCAGTAGTAACAGCGCGAGCACGATGATGCCGTTGGCAACATTGAAGTCGCCGGGCAGCGGCAGCTCGAACTCGCAATCCCCCCAGCTGCTGCTGACCTTGATCTGCGATCCGCTTTCCTTCGCGACGACCGACCGGACGAACACATAAGCCCGACCATTGGCGACTCGATCGAAATGCGTCGACACCGTCACCACGTCCTGGCCACAGCGATCTGCCAGCTGAGCGCCAAATTCTGAATCGAGGTTGATGATGCGATGCTTCGCGTTGCATTCAAGAAACAGCCGGGCCTTCGCTTCGCCGTAACTTCGCATGTCACCGTGATAGTCGAGATGATCGCGGCTGAGATTGGTAAACAACACGGTATCGAAGCGCACACCGGCGATTCGATCCTGGTCAAGCGCGTGCGAGGACACCTCGACGGCTGCGTATACGGCACCGGCGTTTCTGAAGTCGGCCAGGCAAGCGTGCAGATCCACAGTGCCAGGTGTCGTCATACACTGGCCGCCGTCAATTTCGCCAACACCGGCCCCAAGCGTGCCAACATAGCCGCAGACTTGGCCCAGCGTCTCGAAACATTGGGCGATCATCCAGGCGACGGTCGTCTTACCGTTCGTTCCGGTAACGCCGATGACTTGTACAGCCTCTGACGGGCGACCATTAAAGCGATCGGCAATTTCACCGAGATGCTGTGCCAATCCGGAAACCGCGATCATCGGAACGTCCGGAACGCGCTCCGGCGGTTGGGCGGTGGCGGAGTCCCAGGCGATCGCCGCAACTCCCGCAGCCGCGGCCTGTTCGATGTAGTCCATGCCGTGACTGCTGATGCCAGCGCAAGCGAGAAACAGATCGCCACGTGCCAGCACTCGACTGTCGCTCGAGATGCCACGAATCGAAATATCCGGTGCGGCGGCGATGCCTTGCAGCAATTCGGCAAGGGTTGGTGTCGTGATCAATTGTTCTGCCGGCATGCTCATCGACTCATTGCCTGCATGATGCTGCTCGGATCTCTTGCCGGGAGCGCATCAGGGGGAATGGCGAGCAGCCGCAGCGACTCGGACATGACTTTCGAAAATACAGGCGCGGCGACGTCGCTACCGTAATACAACTCACCACGCGGTTCGTTGATTACGATGACGGCGGCCAGGCGCGGGTTGCTGGCTGGAGCGAGTCCGGCGAAAATCGAAACGTACTTATCTTTGGAGTAGCCACCCGCGGCAAATTTCCAGGCCGTGCCCGTTTTGCCAGCGACGCGATAACCCGTGACAGCGGCTTTGGTCGCGGTGCCGCCGGGCCGGACAACTTCCTCCAGCATGCGACGGACGGCGACAGCCGAATCAACTGAGAGTATCCGCTCTCCCTCATTGGCTGAGTCCAACGCGACCAGCGAAACGGGCCGCAATATGCCGTCGCTGCCCAGCGCCGAGTAGGCTTGCGCAAGTTGCAACGGCGTTACCGACACGCCGTAGCCATAGGCGAGCGTTGCCTGACTGATCGGCCGCCAGTGACTGTAGTGTGTTAGCAGGCCAGCGGACTCGCCCGGAAATCCGCTCGACGTCAGAGTGCCGAGGCCGAACTTTGTCATCGTGTCCCAGAGCTGGTCCGGCTGCAGGGACATCGCCAACTTTGTTATGCCGACATTGCTTGAGCGCGCTAAAATTGTGGTCAAACTAATCCGGCCCAGATTGTGGCTGTCTTCAATTTTCTTGGCCCCAACGACGACATAGCCCGGCGATGTATCGACGATGCTGCTCGGGCGGTACTGGCCGCTTTCGAGCGCGGCCGCGACCACGAGCGGCTTGATACTCGAACCCGGCTCGAAAATATCGGTGATGGCACGGTTGCGGTAGCGCTCCGCCGAGAATTGCGCGCGGTCGTTCGGGTTGTAAGTCGGCTGGTTGGCGATCGCGAGCACTTCGCCGGTTTGTACGTCCAATACGACGATTGACCCGGACTCCGCGCTGTAGGACTGAATCGCCGCTTTGAGTGATCTGTACGCAACGTACTGAATCCGCAGATCGATGCTCGTCCGCAGATCCTTGCCATGACGCGGCGGTCGTATGCTCTCGACATTTTCAACAGACCGTCCAAGCCGGTCCTTGAGAACGCGCTTGGCGCCCGACTCGCCCGCGAGCCAGTGGTTAAATGCGAGCTCCAGACCCTCCTGGCCTTCGTCGTCGATATCGGTAAATCCGATCAGGTGCCCGACGACTTCACCCGCCGGATAGTAGCGCTGGTATTCGCGTTGCACATTGACGCCCGGCAATTTCAGCGCGAGTACTTCCTGTGCTTTTTTCGGGCTCAGGTGGCGCTTCAGATAGATGAATTCCTTATCCATGCTGCGCGTGATGCGGCGTATCAGATTCTGTGAGTCGATACCCAGCAGCCGGGCCAGTTTGGGCACGCTATCCACCGCACGTGCCAATTCTTTCGGATTTGCCCAGATACTGTCGACCGGCGTGCTGATTGCGAGCGGCTCACCGTTTCGATCCGTGATCATGCCGCGATGCGCCGAAATACTTTCGGTACGCAGATGACGTGTATCGGCTTGCTGGTTCAGAAAATCCTTATTCAGGACCTGCAAGTGCACCGAGCGCGCGACCAGCGACGCCGCAACCGCCACAAAGAACACACCAACCAGCGTCGCCCTGCCGACGAAGCGCTTTGCAGTTTGCTGTTTTGTTTCGGCGCCGCGTGTCATTGCCGTTCAATTACGTAAATTTCCGTTGGCTTCGGGCGCACCAGAGACAGGTCATCAACGGCGACCTGTTCGATGCGTGCATGCGTGGCCCAGGTGCTCTGTTCGATCTGCAGCTGACCCCACTCGATGTTGAGTTCGTCGCGTTCGTTCGTCAGCGATTCAAGCTCGACGAATAATTTGCGTGACTCGTGCTTGGTGTAGACCAGCGCTATGGCGCTGAGCACGCAAACCAACGCAAGCACAACGACGAGAACATAAGATTGCCGCGCCTGAGTTATCCGCATCAGATCCGCTCCGCGATGCGCAGCCGCGCGCTGCGCGAGCGCACGTTTTCCGCTATCTCGTCGGCTGTCGCGCTGATCACTTTGCCGATCGGTTTGAGTTTTGGTTGAAACTCCGCGGGCACGTTAGGCATGCCGCGATACTGTTCGGCCTCGCGCGATGCGTCTCGAATGAATCGCTTGACCATACGGTCCTCGAGCGAATGAAAACTGATGACGCAAAGACGGCCTCCGACTGCGAGTACGTCAATACACTGCGACAACGCGGCCTCGAGTTGCTCCAGTTCTTTGTTGATGAAGATACGAATCGCCTGAAACGTTTTCGTCGCCGGATGTTTTTTCGGGCCCCGCTTCGGACGACCGGCCGGCACTGCTTGCTCGACGATAGCGGCGAGCTCATGCGTCCGCAGAATCGGTGTCTGTGCGCGTGCCGCCACAACAGCTCTGGCGATGCGCGCGGCATACCGCTCATCACCGAATTGTTTGATAACTCGCTTCAACTCTGCCTCTTCCACTGTTTCAAGCCATTCGCTGGCAGCGACACCTGAATCCGGGTCCATGCGCATGTCGAGAGGTCCGTCGCGTAAGAAACTGAATCCTCGTTCGGCTTGGTCCAGCTGCGGTGATGAGACGCCGAGATCAAGGAGCAAGCCGTCGACTTGTCCTGTAAGCCCTCTGCGGTCAATACATGTTGCCAGGTTCGCAAATTCGCTCCTTATCAGCGTAAGTCGTGGGTCATTCGCCAGCGCTGGCGCTGCGGATGCAATGGCCTGTGGATCCCGATCGATCGCTATCAGTTGGCCGTCTGCATTCAATTGCTCCAGAATCGCCCTGCTGTGTCCCCCGCGTCCAAATGTTCCGTCGACATACCGTCCATCTCGCCTCAGGTTCAGGCCCTTCAGGACCGGCTCCAGCAGCACCGGCACATGCGCGTCGCTGCTCATAAAACGAATTTCAAGCTAGAACGAAATCGACTCGAGGTCGGCCGGCAAGTCACCGTCATCTTCCTCGTTGAGCCACTCATCCCGCTTCGTGTTCCAGGTGTCTTCATCCCAAAGTTCAAATTTGTTGCCTTGCCCGATCAAGATCGCTTGCTTGTCCAACCCCGCGAAATCCCGCAGTTCGCGAGATACGAGAATCCTGCCGCTTCCGTCCATGTCGACCTCAGTCGCATAACCGACCATAATCCGTACAATTCGACGCGCAACCTTATGCATGCTGGGTAGCCGCACAAGCTTGCGCTCGAGCTCTTCCCAATCCGGGAGGGGGTAAACCAGGAGGCAGCGATCCCTGTCCACCGTAATGACGATTTCGCCATCACAACGGGCGGCCAACCGCTCCCGATACCGGGTCGGTATTGCCATACGCCCTTTGGCGTCTATTGAGACTTTGGTGGCCCCTCGAAACACAACGGCACGGGCGGCCCCGGTTTCGCTCTTCTGGCGCGAATCCTGGGCGAGACACCCATTTCCTCCCACTTTTATCCACTTTTCAACACTATAAGGTCGGGGCGTCCGGAGCGTCAACAAGCTCTGGTAATTAGTTCTTGTTGTACAGGGACTTAGGGGCTATCCGGTGGCTAAAATCGGGCGAATTATGGCACCGTTGGCGCGAATAAAATCATAGAGTTACCGCTGATACCTCGATTGACTCTCAATTATGGGTCGGCAAAAGCCGACAGCACTCGAATCCGGCCACTTTGCAGCGCAATCTGCGCGGCGCGCGCCCGTTATTTGGCCCATCACGGCCAGTAGCCGTTCGGCATCGGCTTTTGAGAGTATTTTGGGGGAAGGTGAGAAAGCCGGAGCCAGCAATAAGCCGGGTTCTGTCATCGACAACCATTCATCTGGGACAATCGTCACCGATTGCCTCTAGCAACCTACCCGGAAGTCCGCTCGGAACCGGCGGTGCGCAATTGCGCTACTTCCCTATTTGGTCTTGCTCCAGGCGGGGTTTACCGTGCCGCGAACTGTTACCAGTCGCGCGGTGCGCTCTTACCGCACCTTTTCACCCTTACCGGCAAGCCGGCGGTATATTTTCT
>SMVB01281255.1_pt1 | contig 30962 bp, 33 predicted proteins | sample 2456461 | NCBI WGS metagenome assembly SMVB01 (sample SAMN11095934, study PRJNA526329) | marine sediment metagenome | biome: Marine sediment; feature: Surficial sediment; material: Deep marine sediment; isolation source: Hadal surficial sediment | place: Pacific Ocean | collected 2014-05 | depth... | reverse complement strand
GAAGCGGCCGATTCCTTGCAGCGTTATCGCGAGTCGATCGATATGGATCCAGGCCGCAGAGACTGGGTCGAAGAAAGACTGGATGCGCTGCAATCTGCCGCTCGCAAACACAGGATTTCGCCCGATGACCTGGTGTCGCTTTGCGACAAGCTTCGCAGCGAACACGATGACCTCAATCATGCCGAAGAAAGAGGACGGGAACTCGAGCAGGAACTCGCTGATGCCGAGGCGCAATTCATGGAATTGGCCACCGCGCTATCTAAGAAAAGAGTCAAGACCGCGAAGTCATTTTCAGCCGCGGTTACGGAGGCTATGGCCAGCCTGGGAATGCCGGGCGGAATCTTCGAGGCGAAAGTATCACGACTGAATAGCGGTGAGGCCCGTTCCTGGGGAATTGACGACGTTGAATTCCTGATCAGCGCAAACCCGGGGCAACCACCGATGTCATTGGCTCGTATCGCCTCCGGCGGCGAACTGTCGCGCATGAGCCTGGCGATTCAGGTCATCGCGAGCAGTGGCAGTGAAATTCCAACGATGGTCTTTGACGAGGTCGACAGTGGCGTAGGCGGACGTGTTGCAGAAATGGTCGGAAGGCGATTGCGCGAACTTGCCACCGACAGACAGGTACTTTGCGTCACTCACCTGCCGCAAGTCGCGAGTCTCGCCGATCAGCACTTTCGCATCAGCAAGGTCAGCGATGGCAAAGCGACGCGCACCGGAGTCAGCAGCCTGAACACGGAAGAGCGTGTACAAGAGCTGGCGAGAATGTTGGGCGGCGTCGACATTACAGACAAGACCCTTGCGCATGCGGCCGAAATGCTCGCTGGCGCGACGAGAAAACGGGCCTAGATTCAGTCGGTCTCGTCGGTCTTCTTGAGCGGGCGAACGTACAAAACGAGATTGTGATCAAGCAACTCGTAGCCATGTTGCTTGGCTATTTCCCGCTGAATATTCTCTATATCCTCATTGACAAACTCGATTACATCGCCCGACTCGACGCACACCATGTGATCGTGGTGCCCCCCCTCGTCCAATTCGAAAACGGCGTGGCCCCCTTCAAAATTGTGGCGAGTCACGAGTCCCGCCGACTCAAATTGCGTTAACACGCGGTATACCGTCGCGAGCCCGATGTCCTCACCCGCATTGAGAAGTTCCTTGTACATATCCTCGGCGCTCAGGTGCCTGAGATCGGAATTTTCAAATATTTCGAGGATTTTCAGGCGCGGCAAAGTGACTTTCAGACCCGCGTTTCGTAGTTCCTGACGTTGCCCCATGAACCTGGCCTTAATTGACAATGTGAAAACGGCTTTTGCACCGTTAGGCAAGAAGGTATGATGCGCGCCTATTATGACGCAGTTGGCAGCCTGACTCTACCAACACCCCACCTGACCGGATACCCAGCGCGAAAAAACAATGCTTAGAATCATTATACTGGCCCTGATCTTATCAACCTTGGCGGTTTCCACTGGCTGCGTATATCGGGCCGCCATCGCGCAAGGCAATTTGATCGAGCAAAAAGACCTCGACCAGGTCGAAATCGGGATGACACGCAAACAAGTCCGGTTCCTGCTCGGTACGCCATTGGTTGACGATCCGTTCCATCAGGACCGCTGGGATTACGTTTACTACGTTATTATTGGACGAAAAGATGCCGCGTTCAAGCGATGGATTTCGATCTATTTTGCGGACGAAGTCGTCAGCGAAATTCGCAAAGATCTGGAACTCAGCTCCGACATATAGGTTTATATTGCGATCAGCTTGAGTGGCCCATGGTCCGGCCGGACTCGGCGAGCCGACGGCGCGCTTCTTTCGGATCAAGCCGCAACGGACGATATATTTCAATGCGGTCACCATCTGTGACGCGACAATCGTGCCCCACCGGGCGACCCCAAATGCCGGCCTGCAATTCATGCAGGCGTTGCTCCGGAAACTGATCGGGAATTCCTGACTGCGCAATGGCGTCGGCAACGGTGGCACCTGCAGCCACCGATACGGTGACCAGCGCCTGGACATCCGGCAATGCGAACGCGACCTCAACCGAGAGTTGCTTATTCATCGCCACCACGGCGTGCACCATAAATCACTGCGGCTCGCTGCGTAAAAGCGTCTACCAGGGAATTACAGGTTTCCTCAAAAAACGCACCAATCATCAGATCGAGTACCCGACTTTCGAATTCAAATTCAAGGTCAAATGAGACCTTGCACCCATCGTCACCAAGCTGCTGAAACTTCCAGCCGCCGGACAAATGACGAAATGGCCCGTCAACCAACTCGAGATCCATCGCATGACCGGGGTGCATCGTATTGCGTGTGCGAAACCGCTTGCTGACTTTGCCGCGATGCAACTCCAGCGTCGCCTCGACCACATCGCCCTCGCGAAAATGCACCTCGACGTCGTTGCACCAGGGCAGAAACGACGGATACGAGTCTATGTCCGCGACCAGCGAGTACATTTGCTGGGCCGAGAACGACACCAGAGCGCTGCGGCTGACCTTACGCATGCATCCGGAGCCGCTGAGCTACCACTACAATCAGGACAGCTCTGGCAATAGCCCTATGGCCTTCAGGAACACGAACGTGATCGCAATAGGTGCAACGTAGCGTGCCAGCAGCCGCCATAGCTTGTACATCGTGCCGGTGCTGCCGAGTTCTTCGGCCGTCGAATTTCGACTCATGACCCAGCCCGCGAAGATCGTGATCAAAACGCCACCCAGCGGCAGCATGATATTGATCGTCAGGTAATCCAGGTTATCGAATATTGTTCCCTTCAAGAACTTGAATTCCGCCAGTACGTTGAATGACAGAACCGTGCCCAGACCCACCGCCCAAATTAACAGCCCGATCATGACTGCGGCCTGAGCGCGAGTGCGGTTGAAATGCTCGATGATCCACGCGACCGCCGGTTCCATCAGGCTGATGGCCGAAGTCCAGGCGGCGAATGACAATAAGATAAAGAAAATCGTGGCGAAAAATACACCGCCGGCCATTTGCCCGAAGGCAAGCGGCAAAGTGATGAAGACCAGCCCGGGTCCATCGGCCGGATCGAGGCCATTGGCGAAAACGAGCGGGAAAATCACGAGGCCGGCCAATATCGCGATGGCCGTATCGGCGATCGCTACCGTCGCCGATGCGCCGGCGATCGATGTCTCTTCCGGCAGGTAAGCGCCGTACGCCATAACGGCACCCATGCCGATGCTTAGCGTGAAGAATGCCTGGCCCATTGCGGCAAGTACGCTGTCCCCGGTCAATTTGCTGAAGTCCGGCGTGAACATGAACGCAAGGCCCTCGCCGAAATGACCTGAAGAAATCGAGTACCCGAGTAGCAAGACCATCAGCACCAAAAGCGCTGGCACCATGAATCGAACCGCCTGCTCCAGTCCCCGCTCTACGCCTCGAGCAACCACGAAGATCGTGAACGCCATGAAGATGGTATGAAACAGACCGATCGACTGCCAACTACCGATGAAGGCGTCGCGTATGGCCGTTATCTGGCCCGCAGAAGCGCCTGTGAAATCGCCGAGTCCGCTCTTGAAGACATAGGAGAGCGTCCAGCCGCCGATAACACTGTAAAACGACAGAATCAGTACGCCCGCGACGACGCCCATCGCACCAACCCACCGCCAGTTGCGCGATTTGCCCTCTTCTTCTCCCAGTAACGCCATCGTCGCAATCGGGTTTCGCCGACCGCGCCGCCCCATCAATATTTCGGACATCATGACCGGCACACCGATTAGCAAAACGCAGGCCAGATAGACCAGAACAAACGCGCCGCCGCCGTTCTGGCCGACGACGTAGGGAAACTTCCAGATATTGCCAAGGCCTACTGCCGAACCAGTGACAGCCAATATGAATGCCATTCTGGATGACCAATGACCGTGAAGCGATGTGCGTTTTGCCGGACCGGCAGCCTGATTGCTCAGCATGTTGACTCTCTTGGGACGGGCGAAGTGGCGATTCTCATACAAATGCCGGGACCTGACAACAGCATGTCTTATAATCCCGGCCCAGCCACCCGTGTAAGCAAGCATTCGATGAGCAACAAGAAGTCCAAAAAGACAAGCAGCAATGTCATTGCCGTCAACCGTAAGGCGCGGCACGACTACTTTATCGAGGACACTTTCGAGGCCGGCCTGGTGCTCGAAGGTTGGGAAGTCAAAAGTTTGCGAGCCGGCAGTGCGCAGCTGACCGAAAGCTACGTCCACGTTCGAAATGGGGAAGCCTGGCTGATCGGAGCCCACTTCTCGCCGCTCACAACAGCATCGACGCACATCAACGCAGAGCCAACCCGCTCGCGCAAACTGTTGTTACATCGCCTGGAGCTGGACCGGTTGGTTGGCGCCGTCGAGCGCAAGGGCTTCACTCTGGTGCCGCTGGACCTTCATTGGTACAAAGGGCGCGCCAAACTCAATATTGGTATGGCGAAAGGCAAGAAGCAGCACGACAAACGCGCGGCGGGCAAGGATCGGGACTGGCAACGTCAGAAAGAGCGAATCCTTAAACAATAACTTTATTATTCAAATGGTTATTATATTTACTTAATGTTATTTATTGTATCGATGTGGCCACACTATGCCGGGCCCATTGCGCCGAATGTGCGCAGCCGCATTGTTTTTCAAGCCTGAGGCCATAAACTATGCGTACACGGGGGTGACATGGCTTCGACGTGGGTCGCGAAACTCCGAGTGCATGCCGAGGGGCAGATCACCTCGTAAAACCAGCTGTAAAAACTATAGTTGCCAACGAAGACAACTACGCACTAGCTGCTTAAAAACCAGTTTAGCGCCCTCTGACCGGATGTGCCTGTGCGTCTGGGGTTCAGGGGTCACCAACACGGGACCGCGGCAAGGGCACGTTCAGGGCACGAACCGTTAAATCCTTACTGAACTGGTCATGAGTTTTCCCTGCCCGTCGGGTAGCCCATGACGAGATTAAAGACGGAATAAGCATGTAGACCTTGGGGCAGAGGGCTTGCGGACGCGAGTTCGATTCTCGCCACCTCCACCAACAGCAGAACGGGGTCAGCGCCTTTACTACAAAGCGCTGACCCCTGTTCGTATTAGTTCTTGCCCAGGCGTTCCTGCACCAACGCTTTGAGCTTCGGCTTGGTCAGGCCGGCAGTTGCGCCGAATGCCAGGGCCTCATCGTCGCTCACGCCGGTCAGGCTGTGCCGCAGAGCCAATACGGCACCTGCGCGGTTAGCACTCCTGCAGTGAATGAGCACCGGGCCATCGAAACCTGCCAGCAGACGATCCAGCTCCGCGGCAGTTTCGACATTGATTTGCTTCCTGTCCGTGATCGGGAGCGCTACGTAGTCCATACCCAATTCTTCGATCAGCGCCCGCTCGTCGCTTAAACCACGATCTTCTTTCGGACCCCGCATATCGATGACGGCCACATACCCGGCATCAGCAAATACTTTAAACGCCGCCGCATCGGGCTGGCCGGCAGACCTGATGCCGTCAACCGGGCTCACTGCTTCCGCCGCCACGACTTTCGTGACATCGACGTAGACGCCCTGCGCCGCTCCGGTTTCGACCTCACCGGCGTTAGCTGCCGGCGAAACAATTAGCCCAACAAGTAGGCACAACGGTATTTTTCTCATCATTGCTCCGATTTTCCTAGTCACTCAGCGTGACTGAACTTTCTATTTCCAGGCCATGCTCAGTGAGTCGAACATTTGCTGTCATCCGATCATACAGATCTGCCATCGCCATCATAATGTCGTTTAGAGCCGCCTGCATTTCAGGAGACGGTGCGTCCTCCTGATCCTGCTTGCTCGCCGCGATCGCATTGCCCAAGAATTCATAATAACGTGCCGCGTCCACGCTGAATGCGAACAGCGGTGGGGACTCCATCGCATCAGCACTCAGCATTGCCTCAACATTAGCCGCGGAATCAGCGCCGCTCGAAATCGCCACCAAATTTTTGGTGAGCGCTGCGTGGGCGGACGTTCCCATCGCCTGCATTGCCGCCAAATCCAGCACAACGGCCTTGCCATCCGGCTGTAAGTTCAGAGCTGCCAATTCCGGGCTGAACATCGCGCCCATCGAAACGAGAGTCTGGGCATTATCCATCGCGAGCAGGAAACTGGCGTCAATCGATGTCGGTGGCGTCCTTGTTGCTATGTCCAGACCCTGAATGTCATTGATTACGGCGAGGAAGCCCTTGAAATCGTAAACCATGGGCGGAACAGGTTGGCTCAATGCCTCCCGGCCGCCCGCAACACCTGCCTGCAGGCCAGCGAAATACTCACATTCAAACGGCTCGGCCTCCAGTGCTGCAAGCCGTGCCTCTACGAATTCCCGCGCCGCTTTGATGTTGATTCCCAGTCCGAACGACATTAATCCACCCTGGTCGACTCCCAGTCCCGGAATTGCACTCGGCAAAGCCTGCAAGCCGGCCGCAATATCAGCGCGAAGCTCGATGACCGCGATCGAATCGAGCGAATCCAGACTAACGTTCGTATAGCCGAGGACGATACGGGGCGCGATCCCGGCAAGCGAAAGAATCTCAGCACGGCACACATCCGAAAGGTCGGCCGATTCGTGCTCCAGCAGCGCCATCACGCTCGTGTTCGGGTCGCCGATAAGTGCCTCAGCGATCGCTACGTTGTCGATGAATCCGACGTAATGATCGGTAAACCCGTGTTCGCTGGCGAGCGATTGCAGCAGACCCGAATCCGCGATGTTTTCTACCGGCAGTGTTAGCCCGAGCGCCTGGCTGACCTGGTCCGTATCCGCGTTCGATGGCACGACCGTAAAGACCACCTGATTGTCTAGCACAGCGATGATGATTTTAATCTCGCCCGCGTCCACGTATCGGTAGGAATGATCGCCAATCGTTGCGACCGGAAGCTCATGCGCTGCCTTTTCTTCAATGCGCGACAGCAAGGCCTCGAAAAGCGCCCCATCCGACGTTTCGAGCCGCAACACCGGCAACAGGCCATTGCCGTAGATCACGCCCGTCGTATCTCTACCGAGGCCGGCGGCGCGCAGACTTTCGATCGACAACAACGATGCCAACTCATCGACGAGCGCCGTGACCTGTGATTCCGGGTCGTCAGTGTGTTTGGCGGCTACGATTTCGCGCAATACGATCTGGTAGGCCGATAACAAGCGCTCGATTTTTGGCTCTAAATGATCGAGGAGATCGTCAGGCAATGGCGCGACGTTCGCCAGCACGTAGGGCGTATCGGCGGGCACGTATCTTAAGATCGTGTCAGCCGAACTCAGGACAGATGCTGCATTCTTCGCGTTATCGGCTTGGTCACAAGCTGCGAGCAGGAGCATGCTGGCAATGATGGGCAGAGCGATATATCGGGTCTTCGAATTGAACATGAGAACGGCTTCCTTACAAAATCCAGTCACAGGGTTCCAACGCGGAACACTGGTCTCCGAAATCGGGCGAGTAAAGTAGCGATGGTCGACGGTCTGTTTTTTTTCGAATCGAGCGAATCGATTGCCGTCGTGACCGAAGTATACGCTTTACGCGAGCTTGCACACAAATTTACACTGCAAGCATGAAATTCATAATCCGCGATATTGATACCTCGGACCTCGACGCAGTTCTCAGTCTGAATCAGTCGGAAGTACCGCACGTCGGCGACGCCGACCTGGAAAAGATGGCCTGGTTTTCATCCCACGCGACCTATTTTCGAGTTGCCAGCAACGGCGACGAACTGGCTGCGTTTCTCATCGGACTGCGCCCCGGCACGCAATACGCGAGTCCGAATTACCGCTGGTTCTGCGAGAAATACGGCGATTTCGCCTACGTCGACAGGGTCGCTGTCTCCTCGACAGCGCGGCGCCACGGGTTGGCATCACGCTTGTACGACGATTTCGCTCGCGCCGTGCCGGCGTCTGTTCGGCTAATGACCTGCGAAGTAAATATCAAACCACCCAATGAAATATCGATGCAATTTCATGAAAATCTCGGGTTTCGTCAGGTTGGCTCGCGGCAGAGCGACGGCGGCGCGAAAGAAGTCGCGATGCTCGCGAAAGATCTTCGTCAGTGAGTGCCGTTCGGCGTCGCGTGAATCTCAGGATCGAATTTCTCGCCCGCATCGATGCGCGCAGTCATTCGGTTGGCGGGTGACGCCACAGGACAAGTGGCGAATTCGTTAAATGCGCACGGCGGGTTGTACGCTTTATTGAAATCCAGGATCGTTTTCCCATCAGCGCCCGGTACCGCCGCGTAAAGAAAGCGCCCGGCCGGATACGTTTCCCGACCAGTTGTGCGATCGCCAAAAATAAAGAACAAGCTGTCGCCGGCCGCGTACGCCTCAAGTTCGTAAGTCTCGCCATCGATGTCGAACGAGACTGTGCCCGGGGATGTCGGCCGGTAATCCAGACCCACAATGACGGTACCAACTTTGAGAATTTTGGGTTCGTCAAACCGGTGCAAGGTCGCCGTTACGCGCATTGCCGGATCAATAGGAAAGTACTCAATGGGCGGAAATGCCTCGATCGCCGGATGCTCGTAGTCCCGTACCCGAATCGCATAGCGCCCGTCCCGATTGACGACGGCCCATGCCAGCGACCCGTGGGTAACCAGGACGGGAGCTTCTGTCGTATCGTCCGACATCAAGATAGACCGGACGGGAACCCCCTCATAGCGCACATCAATGTCGGGTTCGGTCTCGAGCAGCACACCGGCGTCTGTCAATAGTACGCGGCCAACATGCGGCGCCGCTTTCCCGGGCAGCAGGACGTCGTTGTCTTCGGCGGAACCGATGCTACTGACTTCTTCAGTCAGCCAATGCAATCCCACAAGCGTCAGGAATCCGTCCGGTTGTTTGAGTGAGGCAAGCCGCTCTACTCGCCATTGCTGCACGTCGGCCTCGTGGGTGGCAAGATCCGTTTCCGGTTCTTCGGCGCTGCAAGCTGCGAGCAAGCAGGTCATAATCAGCAGCGACAATTTATTTAAGGATGTCTTCATTGGCACGCATACTAATACGGCATGACTGAGACTAGTACTCTCAGAAATCAGGCGCTCGCTTATACGAATCTGGAGCCCGGGTATATACTCGAGGCGCTTGAGGGTTTGTCATATCGCTGTGACGGGCGATTTCTCGCTCTGAACAGTTACGAAAATCGCGTGTATCAGGTTGGCATCGAAGATAGCGCTCCTGTCGTCGTAAAGTTCTACCGGCCGGGGCGCTGGAGTGACGAGGCGATCTACGAGGAGCACGCTTTCACCCACGAACTCAATGCAGCGGAGCTGCCGGTTGTCGCACCGCTGAATATTGACGGGCAGTCCCTGCATTTCTTCGGGGATTTTCGATTCGCGGTATACCCCTGCCACGGTGGACGCGCCCCCGACCTCGACAATTTTGAGCTGCTGCGGCAACTCGGCAGGCTGGTCGCACGAATCCATCTGATCGGGGAAACACGCGAGTTTGCGCACCGGCCGACGATCGATATCGACAGCTATGGAGTCTCATCCTGCGAATATCTGCTCGACAATGACTTCATCCCGGACGATCTATGCCCAGCGTACGAAAGCGTGGCTGAACTTGTTTTGACTGGCATCGAGTCGTGCTTTTCGCACGCGGGAGCGATTCGTCAATTTCGCCTGCACGCGGATTTTCATCCCGGCAATGTGCTTGTGGCCAGGGATAAACTTCATATCGTGGACCTGGATGACACGCGGCGCGGACCCGCAGTTCAGGATCTTTGGATGTTCCTGTCCGGCGACCAGAACGAGCAAGAACCGCAATTGGACGCGCTGTTATCGGGGTATGCGGAATTTCGCCATTTTGACGCACGCGAACTGCACCTCATCGAAGCTCTGCGCAGCCTGAGAATCATGCATTACTCCGCGTGGATCGCAAGACGCTGGGAAGACCCGGCGTTCCAAATCGCATTCCCATGGTTCGATTCCCTGCGCTACTGGGATGAACATGTGCTCGCTTTACGCGAGCAGGTGGCGCTAATGCAAGAGCCACCTCTGCAATGGCATGGAACCTGAGAAATCTCAAGATCGCCCCTGCTCGCGATCGGACTGCGGCGCGCATTGATTCTTCCGACTTGCCACACTAGAGTGGACTATGGCTCGAATACCCGTTCATCAACGGAACTCTGCCGCCAATGAGCGCTCTGACATAGAGATCGTATGTTCGAAAGTCACAGCCGGGTGCGTTACATGAAAGGTTTGAAACGTCTAGCGCTATCGATTTTGCTGCTCTCCGGCGTCCTGTCCGGATGTAGCTCCAATGTGACTTTGCAGTCGCCGACGATCCCCCAGCCACTCCTCGAAAAAATTCCCATTTCAGTCGGCCTGCGCATGCCGAAAAATTTCGAGCACTTCGTGCACAAAGAATCGATTTATGGCCGCGAGGAATGGTCCATTGATCTGGGGCGATCAAATGCGGACTTTTTCACGCAGTTGATGAATTACATGTTCGAGTCCGTAACCATACTTGGGCCCACCGACGATATTGAAGCGGCCGGCATCGATGCGCTGATCGAACCCAGTATCGATGCATTTGAATTTTCAACGCCAGCGCAAAGCCACACCGATGCATTCGCCGTCTGGATTCGCTATCGGCTAAAAGTCTACGATCGCGAGGGAACGTTGATCTCGAATTGGCCAGTCAGCGCGTATGGCAAAAGCCAGGCAACAAAAATGGGCAACGCCAAGAGCCTGCAGCGAGCCGCAGTTCTTGCCATGCGGGATGCAGCGGCATTGATGATCATGAAATTCGACAGCGTGACGCGAATCAGCTCACTCGCCAATCACTCAGCAACGCCCCCGGCGCCTGACGAGATTCGCAGCCACGAAGTCGGCTCCACAGAGACGGAAGGAATCAAAGACGATGCAAGCTGATGCAACTATCAAACATTTGATCGCAATCGTTGCGGCTCTGTCGACCAGTGGCTGCGTAACCGCAACGGTAACGGACGTTCGCCAAACCTCAACCGGCATCAACGAAGGCGAGTCGATTGTGATCATTGCCAAGAGCTATCACCTCGGCAATGAGACCGAAGCCAAATACATAAAGTGCATTGAAAATGCGTTATCGCGCGGCTCGAAAGGTCTGAATGTCATCCCGACTGCCGAGTTCGTTGACTCACTATTTCCGTGGTTCGAACCGCGCACCGCGCCTGCCGAAACCAAGGGCCTGGCGAAATTGATGGAACGCCCTGGGGTAGCAGAAAAAATCGCCGAGCAAGGCATACGGTATATCGTATGGCTGGACGGTGACACGGAGCGAGTTGCCGGTGGCGGCAGTTTGTCCTGCGCCGCAGGACCGGGTGGTGCTGGTTGCTTTGGATTCGCATGGTGGCAAAACGATGCGGATTATGAAGCGTCGATCTGGGATCTGCAGGGACTGGAATCAGCAGGAACAGTCTCTGCCGATGTCAGCGGCACGTCGTTCATGCCTGCGCTGATTATCCCGCTGCCGTTTATCGCCAGGACGCAAGCGAAGGCGTGCAAAACTCTGGCCCGCCAACTGCACAGTTTTATCGTGGACGAAGACGCGGCGTAGAACCCCGGCTGGCAAGCTACTCAGGGACGACCGGCCCGAATTAACGCCCGGCGGTAATAATCCGATTCAAGGCTCGCAACCGACACCACTCGACCGGTCGACGGTGCGTGCACAAATCGGCCCTTGCCCAGATACATCCCGACGTGCGACATTTTTCCGGCGATCTTGAAAAAGAGTAAGTCTCCGACACGCATGCGTCGCGTATCGACCGGCGCGAGACTGGCCCAAAGGCCTTGCGTCGTTCGCGGAACAGATTTGCCGGCACGCGCGTACGAATAATGCACCAGGCCGCTGCAATCGAACCCGCTTGGCGTACTACCACCGTACCGATAGGGTATGCCGACCTGCTGCAAGGCAACCGCCGCCGCACGCTCGCCGACATGCGCACGGTGATTCGCTTGAACAACCAGGTCCGATTCAGGCCGGGGTACTCGCTGCGTCGGCTGATGTGACGAGCAAGCCGCCGCGCCGCAAACAATTGCGACAATCAACACAAGGCGGCGAACACTGGGGGCTGGCTGAGATATCATTACGATGACGTTCGTACGGCACAGAGCGGTCAGAATACACAACGGAGCCCCAAAACCGCATGAACTGCATCTCAAGTTTCAAGATCAAATACGACGATCTTTTAGCATTGGCCCGTCGGCCAAGGCGACTGCTCGCGATCACCTTGGTGGTGTGCACGGCGTGCAATGCGCCCGCCTCAGAACCACCGCCCTCGTCCGCGTCGTTAAGGTACCGAATCGAGTATGACGTCCGCCCGGACCCCAGGAGCGGCTCCATCCTGGTAAAACTCGAATTGAAGCAGCCTAGAGCGCTGCTGCGGGAACTGACCATGCGAATGAGTCCACACATCGCAATCGTTAAGGCGGACGGCCAGCTTGACGCAAGTGACAGCAAAATTCGTTGGCGGCCACCGGCAAATGGCGGTGTGCTGAGTTGGCGTGTGCAAGTGGCGCACCTAAGAAATAGCGGCGGTTACGATGCCTGGCTTGGCCCTGATTGGGGGGTATTTCGAGCCGAGGACATCATTCCGCGCGCCGCAACCCGCACGCTCAGAGGCGCCAAAAGTATTTCGAGCCTAGTCTTCGAAATGCCGCGAGGCTGGTCTGTGGTAACCCAGTACTTCGGCAGGAACGGCAAGTTTAAAGTGAAAAATCCCCGGCGGCGCTTTGATCAACCGAGCGGTTGGATCGTGATCGGACAGCTGGGTGTGAGGCGCGAGAACATCACCGGCATACGCGTTGCGATCGCAGGGCCCGTAAACCAATCCGTACGGCGGCTGGACACGCTGGCATTGCTTCGCTGGACATTGCCGGAGCTCTCGCGCCTGCTGCCGACCCTGCCTCGCCGACTCACCATCGTCAGTGCCGGAGATCCCATGTGGAGAGGCGGACTGTCGGCGCCTTCGTCATTGTATATACACTCCGACAGGCCGCTAATCAGCGAAAACGCCACGAGTACGCTATTGCACGAGATCATGCACCTGGCGCTCGGTCTGTCGGCAGAACCTGGTTATGACTGGTTGGTCGAGGGTCTGGCTGAGTACTACAGCCTCGAATTGCTGGCGCGTAGCGGTACGATCTCGGCGGTACGATACAAACTCGCGAAAGCGGACCTGGCCGAATGGGCGACAGCTGCCGGGCCGCTGTGCCAAAGCCAATCGACCGGTGCTACAACCGCACTTGCAACGACCGTATTGTCGGCCTTGGATAAAGAGATTCGCAGTCAATCCGAGGGCGCTGCAAATCTGGATGACGTCGTTCGGGAATTGACACGCATTGACAGCGTCATCGACCTGAAATTGTTCGCCGGCATTGCCGAGAAGCTTGCAGGTAGTAAGCTGGATACGCTCGATATCGCGACATTGCCTGGCTGTCGTAGTATTTCGACAACCCGCACACAGACGTAGACGAATCGCGCGCAAAAGCGCTCAGAACATGGGCGAATGGCCGCACCGATCCTTGCGACTAACTGACCGTGAGCCTAGTATTATGTACCTATACAGCTTACCCGTCACCGGTGTTTTCTCCGACCCGCAGAATTGTATAGGCCCATGACTAACAATAAGAACGAAATCAACAGATTAGTCACAAGTGATGAGAATCTTCCTGCACATGTCGAGACCGTCACCCTGGACGTGGGATCGCTCAGGCCAAAATCAAAACAGCGCAAATCGACCGTGAATGAGGCGGCGTTCTCGGGGGAATACCTGCGCACCGACCTGAACCGAGTGACCGAGCAACTGCACGAACTCCAGAATTCGCTCACGGCAGAGCGCGAGGCGAACTCCAGGATCAGACAAGATCTGGAACGTCTGGAATCGGAGCACGCTGAAGAAATACGCATGGTTCGATTTGAGTTGGGCGAAGCGCAAGAAACTGTGGCGCAAGGTGAACTCGTCGCCGAGCAGCTAGCCTCCGATCTGGTCGACACCCGCAGCTTCAAAGACGAGCTCGAGATCATGCTCAATCTCTCAGAGATCGAACATAAGGAACATATCGATCAGCTCGAAAACGAAAACCGTACGCTTCATCGCGAAGTAAGCGATAGCCGGGAAAAGCTTGAGGCCAAAGGCGACGCCGTCGATTGCCTCCTCGCAGAGCTGTCCAAGAAATCGCACGAAGTCGATTCCGTTGAAGAGATCGAGGTCGTTAGTTCTGACATCGGCGATTACCCGAGCACAGATCGCGACCGTCTGAGCCGTGTTTTGATAGCATCGATCAATGATCAGGAGTTACGATTCCCGCTGTTCAAAGATCGACTGACCATCGGTCGCACCAAGCAAAATGATATACAGCTTGATGCTTCCTATGTCAGCAGGCGACATGCCGTAGTCGTTACCGACCATCACAGCACACGGGTCATTGACTGGGGCAGCAAAAATGGCGTATTCGTGAACTCGAAACGTATCACCGAGCATTTTCTCAAGAACGGCGACACGGTCACTATCGGCACTGCCGAGTTTCGGTACGAAGAGCGGCCAAAGCGCAGCGCATAGCCTGCAGAGACGATCGTCTTGACCCACAGCACCTCGAAGAAACTCGCCTTCAAAGAATTCACCGTATTCGTGAGTTTGCTTTTCGTTGGGCTCGTCTTGATGCCGATAGTCATTTACTGGATTGGTCAAAACATATTCGGAAGTTACGGCGGCAACGGCTATGGCGACTTTTTCGGCACCTTGAGTGCGAAGATCCGGAACGGTGAAATTGTCGCCTGGCTGTTCGTCTTATCACCTTACCTCGCCTGGCAGTCGTTGCGACTGACGCGCTTTGCGTGGCGCAAGGCCAGCGGACCGAAATCCGCAAGACCGTGAACCGGATCACACTATCGTGTTCGACGAACTCGGCATACCTGTGATTCTATGGATATTATGTTAATTAACAGGCATGCTCGGTCGATCTACGTCTTATAGTTGCTGCTACGATCCACAATGCATCCGCATCTCCCGCAAGAGCCCCGCAAAATGAAGCGCTTCATGAACTGGCTGACCGGTAAATCGACGTCGAAAAAGACGTCTGTGGACCCGAGCTTGGGCGCCTCAGGCGGCCAACGCCGAACTTTGCCCCCGACTGTGCCCAATCGAGCTCTACCGAAGCGCCAGCCCAGCTACGCTGACAAGAGCACGTCAGTTGAAGAACAGATCGACATCGATGGCCCGGTTAAAAACGTCCGGATACGGAATAAGTACTTGCGAGAAGACACCGGAACACACGAAACATTAAAGATTCTTGATGACTCTTTACTCGACACAGATGAAGAGGGTCTGGATCCGTACAACTCGGGTCGATTCGACCGCTCCAAGAACTGGGACACGCGTTTCAAGTAAGACGACTGCCGCCTGCTATAAACTTCCACGACCGACAGCTACCCGAACGAGGTGACGATGAGTCTCCGTGTATCGTTTGAACTTGACGAAAACGATCTGCAGCATTTTCGACTGATTATGCGGGCGGCTCGCAGCGCTGCCGGCCACATGCCGCCCGAAGACATCGTCGCGGGCGCTGAAGATCTGTTGCGAGGTATCGAGGAACTAAGTACGCCCGGTTTCATTCTGGAGCGCATCAACAAACTGCGCCTGTTGATCCGCATGATGACCGATCTCGATTGGCGATTGCCGCACCGGGAGGCGACACGCGTGCTGAGCGCCCTCACCTATTTCACTGAGCCGGACGATTTGATTCCCGACCAGATTCCGGGCCTCGGATTTCTGGATGACGCCATCATGGTCGAACTTGTCGTGCGTGAGCTACACCACGAAATCGAAGCGTATGAGGATTTTTGCAATGTTCGAGATGAAGTTAGCTCCGAGTTAAAGGCTCAGACGAAAGCCAGCCGCAACGATTGGCTCGACGGGCACCGCAAGGAACTCCAGTTACGCATGCGCGAACGTAGCGATGGCGCCGATGCGGAACTTCGATTGTTTGACTAGGGCACGTAGTACCAGCCCGCAGCCGCGATGGTCGCCCACATCAATGCCTGCAATACGAACCTTGAAGCGTGATTAATGAGCAACGCATAGAAACTCGCGGCCGAAACGGTGGTCATACCGAAGAAGATGAGCAAACTGTACGACAAGGGCCGAAATTCATGCTGCAGGCGAGGATATTCGTCGCCGAGTATGACGAAAACCAACAATACCGCGGAGAGACTGACCGTGATCGCCAGGTTCGAACCCAGCAATATGCCGTTAATGGCGGTCAATGGTCGCATGCGATGTTATTCCAAGACAGGCTTGTTGATACCATGGAGAATGAGCGTTTTGCCGAATACGCCCTTGATCGTAAGCTGCGAGCCAACTAGCCTAGCCTAGTTCACTTCGCAAAACATACTACGTCGATATCTGGAGAAAGATTTGAAGGCAGTTGAAACACGTCACTATCGCTGGGCCATCGGATTTGCGTTCGCCCTGCTGACTTCGCAGAGTCTGGCGAGCGGTGGGCATGTCACCTCCGATGAACCACTGCGGCCCGATACCCGCCACGAGAATATTGGCGAACTGGTCACGCGATTCATTCAAAACCGGCATTACCTCGATATCGTAGTCGACGACGAACTGTCATCAAAGGTATTGGATCGCTATATCAAGGCGATCGACCGTAACCGCATGTACCTGCTTGCCAGCGATCTCGACTATTTCGAAAAATACCGGTACCTCCTGGACGACATTGTCCGGAGTCAGCCCCTTACTCCGGTCTTCGACATGTTTTCGATCTACCGTACGAGAGTACGCGAGCGCTATAACTATGCGCTGACCCAACTTGAGGTCGAGCCCGACCTGCTTATCGACGAGGACTATCAGTACGATCGCACCGAGGCTCCGTGGGCTGAATCAGCCGCCGAACTTGACGAAGTGTGGCGAAAGCGCGTCAAGAATGATGTGCTAAACCTGACATTGACCGATAAAACATGGGATGAGTCTCGGGAGATATTGACCAAGCGATACTCGAGATACCTTAAACGCATGGACCAAATCAAGAACGACGATGTGTTCGAGACATTCATGAACGCGTTTGCGCTGACTCTTGACCCACATTCAAGTTATCTGTCGCCAAGAAACTCCGAGGAGTATCGGATCCAGATGAGTTTGTCCTATTTTGGTATTGGGGCATCTCTGCAGACCGAGGATGACTACGTCCATATCGTCAACATTATTCCGGGCGGTCCGGCGTCCGTTGACGGGTCGTTGAATCCTAATGACAAGATCATCGGCGTCGCACAAGGCGAAGACGGCAACATGATCGATGTCATCGGCTGGCGCCTGGATGACGTCGTCGATCTGATTCGTGGGCCCGCAGATACCGTCGTACGTTTGCAAATCATTCCGGCAGGCGCGTTGCCAGGCAACAGCGAAAAAGTTCTGAGCCTGACGCGTGGTCAGGTTCGACTCGAGGAACAGGCTGCAAAGAGTGAAATTATTACCGTTCCCCGAGATGGCCGTGATTGGTCGATCGGTGTTATCGATGTACCAAGTTTCTACCGCGATTATCGCGCGCTTAGTAACGGCGACAAAAACTTCACGAGCACTGCCAAGGACGTAAAGCGCCTGATCGGCGAGCTGAAGCAACAGGGCATTGACGGTTTGGTCATCGATCTGCGAAACAATGGGGGCGGACACCTCACAGAAGCTACCGCGTTGTCCGGACTCTTTATCGACAATGGACCCGTGGTGCAATTGCGAAATGCGGATCGGCGCATCATCCGCCTAGACGACCCGGATCCGGTACCGAGAGTATCTTATGACGGCCCACTGGCTGTATTGGTGAATCGATTCAGCGCCTCAGCGTCTGAGATTTTCGCCGCCGCGATGCAGGACTATGCGCGCGGCGTGATCATTGGCCAAAGGACCTTCGGCAAGGGCACGGTTCAGAATCTCTATTTGCTCGACCAATACCTGCAGCACGAAGGCGAGAAAGGTTTTGGCCAGCTTACATTGACGATCGGAAAATATTACCGGGTGACCGGCGAAAGTACGCAGCACCGCGGTGTCGATCCGGATATCTATCTGCCGTCGGCAATCGATGCCGACGAGTTCGGCGAGAGCGTGCGCGACAGCGCGTTGCCCTGGGACACAATCCAGACAGCACGCTTCCGTGCCGGCGAAGCCCTGAACGATACCATTAGATTGCTAACCGCCAGTCACTCAGCGCGCGCCAAGAACGACCCAAACTTTCAGTACCTGGAGCAATTCGTCGAGAACGGCCGCCAATTGCGGACGCGCAATTCAGTCTCTTTGAATATCGCGGCCCGGCGTTCCGAGCGTGAAGCTGATCAGGCTCGGGCACTCACACTTGAAAACGAGCGACGCATTGCCCTGACTCTCGAACCCCTCAAGAGCATGGAAGATCTCGCCGAAGGAGAGCGTCCGGACGTGCAACTCGACCAGGCAGCAGGAATCGTCACAGATCTGGCCGAATTGCGCCAAACCACGGCGAAGCCGGCACAAGCTGCACTGGTGAGGCCTTGATGTAGCTAGCTTGCGCGGAGGTATATTGGTGTTATACTTCACCATAACACCTCGCTGACGACAGCAATCTGGAGAGCCGTGATAACGCCGAAAACAGTCGCTAGACAGGCTAAGCTTGGCTTAGGCGCCGCCACCTCATTATTGGTGCTCGGCTTCTGGTGCGGGACTGCTGCAGGTTCCAGCGGTGTTACGATTCCACCTGGCAAGAGCACAACGACTCAGATCAGCCAGCCAGCGACGGAAGCGGCGGCGGTGAGCGAGTCATTGCTCGAAGAAATCGAAAAACTCGCAAATTCTGACAACTCTGACTCAGGATTCTCGACGATTCCCAGCATCAGCGCCCACTTACCCGGCGTCTCGGAATCCTTGCTGCCGGGCTTTCGGCGTCAAATGTTCCGGACGGATATCTAGCGGGTCAGAATACTGCTTAGGTTCCAGTAGTTTTCGCCCAGCAAATCGGCGCTCGTCTCACTGGTAACACCTCCCGCACTTATCGCATAGACCGTCGCGACAGTAGCAGGCAGAGGTACGGCGTCGTCTTCGCTATAAAACTCAGCTTTTTCGCCGATTAACTTGGCGCGTTGCTGCAAGACTTCAGCAAATCCAGTCGCATTTTCGAAATTTTCGGCCCACTGTTGAATACGCGCGATCAACCCATCGCACTCTTTTTTGTTGCCGAAGTTAATCGCACCGACACTCTTTTGGCCGGAATCTTTGGCCAAAGATGCCAGTTCATCGTCACTGAAGTGTAAGTACAGTTGCTGTGCGAAAGCGAGAATAGTGAAATTGATCAACCGCTTCGTACCAAGATCCAGTCCTATGGAATCCGGCGGCTGACGTTCTTGTACCTCGTCGTACTGCAGCATCAATTGCTCTTCGTCATGCTGAGCGACTTCGATTTCCAGAGCCAGATGTTCCTGCGTGGCAGCGATTGAACGACCTCGGAAGAACTTCATGATACCGCTCATCGTCATCAGCCGGTCGCGTTCGGCCTGCAGTTGATCCTCAAGCGATTGCATGACCATGCGGCGCTCGCCTAACTCATGCTCGATATCCGTCGCCTCTCGCTCACGCTGTTCATTCCAAATCGAAAATTCCTGATTATTTCGTTTTTGCTCGCGTTGCTGCTTGAGTTCCTCTGCGAATTTTTCCAGTTTTCCCTGGCACCTGAGATTCAGCGCCCGAAACTGATAGTGGGTAACGACGTTATCGGCCCACTCCGGATCGAGCAGCAGGCTTTCCAGATGCCCTAGCTTTTGTTGAACTCGCGCTGTCGCACCTTCTTCTTCCTTGATTCGATCCTGCAGCCGAAACTGCTCCTTACGAAGTCCGTCCAGGTCCTTCTTGAGTTCCGCACGGTTCCAGTAGAGGTTCAAGAGCTTCTCGCTCTCCTCCTCTGGCTTTTCCTGCGAATTTCCGAAGATTGCTGCCCGGCTCGTCACTCGTCATTCCTCAATTAACATAATCCCGATCGACAAAAGTCGCCGACGCGGGCAAATGCACACTAAATAATGACAATTGTACGGTTAGGAAACGCTGACTGAATCGACAGTTTTACGAACTGTCAGGCCGGATCCGCCGGCGACTAGCGCTCCAGGATCAGGTGTCCCTGGTGAGTTAGATATTCAAGCCACTTATTCAAGACCATATTCCGCTGCCAGCGATCGTTCAGTTCCTGGCCGTGCGCTTCGGTCAATCGTCGCAACTCGTTATGGCGGTGCTTGCCGCTCACGCTCATCGTCTCGGCCAGATGTCCGTCCAGGTAGGCTCTGACCACGATATCCGGGTCCGCAACACGGCGATTTTCATTCTCAAAGAAATACGTCAGCGATAAGGTGACTGTGTAACGGCAGCGCTCGAGAATTTCGACATGCAGGTCACATTCACCGGCCACTCTTGAGCGGAAGCAACCGTCGAGGCGATCTAGTTCGGGTACAACCTGCAGCAATCTAAGGTAGTTACTTTCATACAATGCCATCAGACCGACAAAGGAATTTGGTCGGACTATCGTCTGTGGAACCAGTTGATAATCGAGCAGCATGCCAACAATATAGCACAGCAATTACTGCTCAAATGGCCCGCGTGAAAACGTGATTTTAGGGTCGCACTCGCCGCTCAACGCCGGTACTATCGAGAATCCGGCTCGCTATTTCTTCGATAGAAAACTCCGTTGTATCGACGTGCGGAATGCCGTATCGCGTGAATATTTTATTCGCTTCGCGCACCTCGTAACCTACTTGCTGCGCTGATGAATACTTGCCCATCGGCCGCCGCTCTTTTCGGATTTGCTTCAGCCGTTCCGGAGCGATGCTTAGCCCGTACAACTTTTGCCTGTTTTGCATCAGGATGTCCGGAAGCTTTCCCGTTTCGAATTCCTCGTCGGTCAACGGATAGTTGGCGGCATAAACGCCGTATTGAAGCGCCAGGTACAAGCAGGTCGGCGTCTTGCCGGAACGTGATACCCCCACCAGGATAACGTCGGCCATTTCGTAATTATGGCTGACGCCACCATCGTCATTCGCGAGCGCGAAATTCGTCGCTTCAATACGCTTCATGTAAGCATTGATATCGCTCATTCCATGCGCGCGACCTGGCTCATACGTTGGCTGTTGCTTGAGTTCTTCTTGTAAGGGCTGCAGAAACACATCGAAGATATCGAGATGCAGGCCGTTAGCTTCTTTTACGATTTTCCGAAGATCAGGCTGCACCAGTGTCGAAAAAATAATCGGTCGGGTCGCATCCGCCTGACCTGCGGAATCGATTTTCTGTACGGCGACATGTGCCTTGTCTACACTGTCGATAAATGGCAAAGTCACGTGCCGAAAGTCCCGACCGTCAAACTGCGTCAGAAGGCTGTGGCCCAGCGTTTCTGCAGTTACGCCGGTCTGATCAGAAACAAAATATACGGTACGTTTAATCATTGTCCAAAATTCCAGATTACAGCAGTTATGCGCATAGCCGGCCTCCATCCACCTGAGGCCGATTGTCCATTTCCTGCTGGTGAACACAAGGGAGCAACCGTTGGAACCGAATGTCATCAAGCTCGCTGAGCTTGGAATAAGTGATGTCGAAGTCGTAGGCGGCAAGAACGCATCCCTCGGGGAAATGATACGCAACCTGAGCAATCTCGGCATCGCCGTGCCGGGAGGATTTGCGACGACCTCTGCGGCCTATCGAGCATTCCTTAAGACCGATGGCCTTAACCTGCGCATCAATGAGGTTCTGGACGATCTGGATGTCGACGATATTGCCGCACTGGCGAAAGCCGGGCAGACAATTCGAGCGTGGATTCTCGACACCCCGCTGCCCGATCAACTCTGCAAGGACATCGATAGCGCCTGGAATGAAATGTCCGGCGGCGAGGAGATTTCCGTCGCCGTGCGCTCATCTGCAACGGCCGAGGATCTTCCCGATGCGTCCTTCGCGGGCCAGCAAGAAACGTTTCTGAATGTACGTGGCATCGACAATCTGATTGCAGCACTGCACCAGGTCTTCGCGTCCCTCTACAATGATCGCGCAATCGCGTATCGCGTCCACCAGGGCTTTGACCACAGCCTCGTCGCGCTGTCCGTTGGCGTGCAGACGATGGTACGCAGCGACATCGGCTCATCCGGTGTGGTTTTCACACTGGATACAGAGTCCGGATTTCGCGACGCGGTTTTCATCACTGCATCCTACGGACTGGGTGAGACCATCGTGCAAGGCGCCGTCAACCCGGACGAGTTTTACGTCTACAAACCGGCGCTCGAAAGCGGGCATTTCCCGATATTGCGAAAAAACCTCGGTAGCAAGGCGATCAAGATGATCTACAGCGGCGGCTCCGCGCCGGGCGAGACCGTTGAAACCGTGGATGTCGATCAGGCCGATAGCCATGCTTTCTCGCTGAGTGACGCCGACATCATCGACCTCGCTCGAATGGCCGTCACGATTGAGAAACATTACGAGCGCCCAATGGATATCGAATGGGGTAAGGATGGCAACGACGGCAAGATCTACATCCTGCAAGCCCGTCCGGAAACCGTGCAGAGCCAAAGTGGTCGTACGATTCAGCGCTTTACGCTTAAGGATAAATCAGACGTCATCGTGTCAGGACGCAGTATCGGCCAAAAAATCGGAGCAGGAACTGCAAAAATAATTCGGGACGTTAGCGAAATGGACCGCGTACAAGCCGGAGATGTGCTTGTTTCCGATATGACCGACCCGGATTGGGAACCGGTGATGAAGCGCGCGGCCGCAATCGTCACGAATCGCGGCGGTCGAACCTGCCACGCCGCGATTATCGCGCGCGAACTTGGCATCCCCGCAGTCGTCGGATGTGGCAACGCGACGGAAGTCATCACGGACGGCACCGATATAACGGTCAGCTGTGCAGAGGGCGATGAGGGCTTCGTCTATGACGGCAAACTCGACTTCACCGTGTCGCAGATCGAGCTCGATTCGCTGCCCGATATTCCGGTCAAGATCATGCTGAATGTCGGCAATCCCGACCGTGCTTTTGATTTCGCCAATATTCCAAACCACGGCGTCGGCCTGGCACGCCTGGAATTCATCATCAACCGAATGATCGGAGTCCACCCGCAGGCCCTGCTGGAATACGCGGACCTCGACGAATCAACCCGCGCAGCCGTCGACGAACAAATGGCCGGCTACGGCGAACCGGTGCAGTTTTTTATCGACAAGCTCGCTGAGGGAATCAGTTCGATCGCTGCCGCGTTTGCGCCAGAGCCCGTGATCGTTCGACTGTCGGACTTTAAGTCCAACGAATATAAAAACCTGATTGGCGGCAGCAAGTACGAACCTGAGGAGGCAAACCCCATGCTGGGGTTCCGCGGCGCCGGACGTTATGTTTCGAGCAGTTTCAAGCCTTGCTTCGAACTCGAATGCGCGGCGATCCGTAAGGTTCGAAACGACATGGGGCTACGCAACGTTCAGCTCATGATCCCGTTCGTACGCACCGTGCAACAAGCCAAAGACGTCATCGACCTTTTGGCGGACAACGGGCTCGAGCGTGGCAAGGACGATTTGAAGATTATTATGATGTCCGAACTGCCAACAAACGCCCTGCTTGCGGATCAATATCTCGAACATTTCGACGGCATGTCCATCGGTTCGAACGACATGACTCAGCTGACCCTCGGGCTGGATCGGGATTCGGCACTGGTTGCCGATATCTTTGACGAACGTGACGACGCCGTCAAAGCGCTCCTGACGATGACTATCTCAGCCTGCAAGAAACACGGCAAATACATCGGCATCTGCGGCCAGGGCCCGTCTGATCACCCGGATTTTGCACTCTGGTTACTGGAGCAAGGGATCGAGAGCATATCCCTCAATCCCGACAGCGTCATCGAGACGTGGATGTTCCTGGCTGGCGAGAAGGTCTAGAAGCTATCGTATCGAGATCGTCGCTGCCACTTGATGCGCGGCACCCAAACGCCGAGAACCATGCCGAAGATCAGGACGATGGCACCGGTCAAAAACCAGTAACGCGTGGTCTGGCTCGTCAATTCCCGATTCTGTTGCTCGAAGGCATCCGCTTGAATTCGCGTAATTTCCAGCTCATTGCGCAATTCTTTGTTTTGATTGTTAATGGACAATACATTGGATGAGGTTCGCTTGATGTCGGCCAGCGATGCTTCGAGCTGGCTGTTGTTCCGCTCGAGCTTCGAAATCCGGCGCGTTGCACGGTCGTACTCGCCCTTGATTGCATCAAGCTGTGACGCCAGCGACCCACCTGCCGCCTTGGCGGACGTCAGACGCTTCGTCAACGTCATCAGTTGTTCCCGCGCACTGGGCTCGGCCATCAGGTAACGAGCCAGCACCCAGCCTTCAGTTCCAGCCGCCGTTCTCACCCGAGCGTAGCCGGCCTCCGCATCACGCTCCAGCACCTCGAGCGCCGTGCCGCTGGGCAACATTCGGTCAATGGCATTACTGGTGCTGGGGCCGGTTCGCAACATCACCTCAAACTGGTCGCTGACCCACACCGACTCGGCGCTTGCCTGAATCGCGAGGCCCAGCAGGCAGATCGCCCAGATTTTTCTCATTGAGGTCATGCGTTAACTATAAGCTATGGCCACAGATCGTGCCAGCTAAAGATCAACCAAATCAGTCGCTTAAAGGCGACAATTTATCAATATTCTGTTCCCAGTTCTGGCCGTCGAACGGCTGCTCATCGATGCTCCGAATCGTCTGCGGGTCCAGGCAATTGATGTTCACGCTAATACCGCTCGGGTGGGAACGGGGCACATAAAAAGATTTGATGCCGCAATGCCTGCAAAAATAGTGTTTCGCGACGCCGGTATTGAACGTGTAAGTCTCTATATCGTCCTGACCGCTGAGCAGGCGAAAATCGCTACTCGGTACGATCAGATGCAAGTACCCGGTCATTCGACAGACGCTGCAATTGCAACGGCTCGCATCGATCTCTGCCGGCGCGTCGACCTCAAACGTCACTTTGCCGCAGTGGCAGCCACCCTGATGCGTCGTCATGCGCCCTCCAGTGAGCTCTCTTTTTTCCATACCGCGAGAAAATTATTCGCTGGCATCGCAAATAGCGACGAACGGTGCATGCCACCCGCTGCCGCCAATCGATCGAGGTCCTCGATATGACGAATACCCATTTTCTCATCGCGGTCACGCAGCGATTTGTGGAATTCCTGATTACTCGGCGCACCGAAATCGCCGTCCCGCCGAAAGGGCCCGTACAAGCAAAACGAACCAGCTCGATTCAACACAGTACTGACCAAAGAAAACATTTTTTCGACCACAGCAAAACTCATGATGTGGGCAGTATTTGCCGAGAACACGCCATCGAAGGAATCCGGCAGCGTCGAGACCGATCGTACATCGAGCAATAGCGGCGCCCGAACATTGTCCAGCCCCGCCTCATTGAGCCACGCATGAATCCCTGCATGATTTTCTTCAAGCTCACTGGTTTGCCACGTCAAATGATCCAACGCGGCGCCGAAACAGACCGCATGCTGTCCGGTTCCCGAGCCGATTTCCAGAATGGTCCGCGCGGCGGCAAATTCGTGGCGGATGACGCCCAGAATCGGCTGGGAGTTACGTTCCGTTGCCGCTGCAAACGGTCTGTCGATCATTCCTTCGCCGGACTCGCCAGCCGCGACTGATCGAACAGATTCTCACGATACCAACTGAGTTCGGCGATGGAGTCACGGATATCCGACAACGCCCGGTGCGAGGAGTCTTTGTTGAATCCTGCAGCAACATCGGGCGCCCATTGTTGCGCGAGTATTTTCAGCGTACTGACATCGAGATTGCGATAATGGAAATAGCGCTCGAGCTCGGGCATCTCACGCGCCATGAATCGCCGGTCCTGACAAATGCTGTTGCCGCACATCGGAGATGTTCCCGCATCGACCCATTGCGAGAGGAATTCCAGCGTCGCCGCTTCAGCCTGTCGCGCGGTAGCGGTGCTGCGCAAGACTCTGTCAGTGAGCCCGGACTCGCCGTGCTGCCGCGTATTCCACTCATCCATCGCGTCCATGACCGCCTGCGACTGCCCGATCACATGGACCGGGCCTTCAGCGAGTTCGTGCAGATGCTTGTCGGTGACTATCGTCGCGATCTCAATAATCGTGTCCGCGTCCGTATTGAGCCCGGTCATTTCGAGATCAATCCAGACAAGATTGCCGGCACGATCGTTGTCAGTATCGATATTGGTCATGCGTATCCTCAGGCAGTCGCCCAATCAAGTGCCGCTAGTTTACCTCGCCTGAGTGTGCAAGGCTGCCAGCATGTCGGCATACTCAGCGGCAGATTCAACAGAGGCTCACCGTGCCAAAGCAAGACGCCGCCATCGTCATCGCAACTTACAGCCGCCGCATGCGCTTGCGCTTGCCCGACGGCGAGGAAGTCAATGCCCGCATCAAGGGCAAACGACTAAAGCCGGTTTGCGGCGATCTCGTGGTTGCTAAGCCGATTGAAGCAGAATCAGATTGGCTGATCAGCTCGATTCTGGCCAGAGACAATGAACTCAGCCGCCCCAATATGCGTGGCCAGACCGAAGTGCTTGCCGCCAATGTCGAAATGTTGCTGGTCGTTGCGGCCGGCTCGCCCGAAGCGGACTGGTTTATCGTCGACCGATACTTGTGCGCGGCCGAAGATATGAACATTCCTGCGGCTGTCATTTTCAACAAGACCGACCTGGAACCGAAAAATTCGGCCGTTGATAAGACGCTTGACGAGTATGAGCAAATCGACTACCCGACATTGCGCTGCAGCGCCAAAACCGGCGACGGAATCGAAGCAATTCAGACCTTATTGCGCAGCAGAACAGCGATCATCGTCGGCCAGTCCGGCGTTGGCAAATCGAGCATCATTAACAAGCTGACCGGAATCGAGCAACAGCGCACGGCAGAGGTCTCCGGGAAAACCGGCGAAGGCAAACACACGACCGTCAACTCCATGATGATCAGCCTGCCCGGTGGCGGGAAGATCATCGACTCCCCGGGTGTCCGTGACTATGCGCCGGCCCTGGATTCGGCAACTCAGGTGATTCGGGGATTTCGCGAAATTGAGCAAGCAGGCCACGAATGTCGTTTCGCCAATTGCCGGCATCTTCGGGAACCCGGATGCGCGGCGAAAATGGCGGTCGAAGACGGCACGATCAGCGCCCGGCGTTATGAGTCGTACCGGCGGTTAGCAGCGCTAACCGAGAAGCTTGCCACGCCGTAGCAGGGGCGCGCTCCTACGTTACCCCGGGGGCCAGGCGAGCGAGCGGCCGCCAAGCAAATGCAAGTGAAGGTGAAACACGGACTGGCCGGCCGCGGCATTGCAATTCATGACGACACGGTAACCGTCGTCCGCGAGCCCCTCGTCGCGCGCAATCTCTTTGGCCGCCATGAACAAACCCCCGACCATTGCCGCATCATCGGTATCGAGATCGTTAATCGTCGCTATATGGTTGCGTGGAATTATCAGCACATGCACGGGCGCCTGCGGATTGACGTCGCGAAACGCAATAGCCAGATCTGATTCGTAAATGATATCTGCCGGAATATCCCCGTCGAGAATCTTGCAAAACAAGCAATCCTGATCAGTCACATCGTTCTCCTAGTCAATCGGCCGCCGGCCGTAAAACGCGTGAGACAAAGTTCCGCCGTCAACGTACTCAAGCTCGCCACCCAGCGGAACACCGTGCGCAATACGCGACGCCTGCACCTTGAACCGGGCACTCATGCCCGCCAGGTAATGGGCCGTCGCATCACCTTCCACAGTCGGATTGGTCGCGATAATCATTTCCGTGACGTTCCCCTCGCCGAGGCGTTGCTCCAGATCACTGAGCCCGAGTTCCTCCGGACCAATACCGTCGAGCGGCGACAAATGCCCCATCAACACGAAGTAATGACCCCGAAACCCGGTGGCGTCTTCAATCGCCATGACATCCGCCGGTGATTCAACGACGCACAACTCCGCGCCATCGCGTCCGCTGGCCGAACATATCGAGCAAAGCTTGTGTTCCGTAAACATGCGACAACGACTGCAATGCCCGATCCCGGTAACCGCATCAGCGAGCGCGGACGACAGGGCTGCGGCGCCGTCACGATCGCGTTCCAGCAACTGAAACGCGATGCGTTGAGCGGACTTTTTTCCGACACCCGGCATGCAACGCAAAGCGTCGATCAGGCGGACCAAAAGCGGCGAATAAGACACGTCGTCGACTCAGAAAGGCAGCTTTAGTCCGGGCGGCAAAGCAAAGCCGGATGCCATACCGGAAAATTTGTCCTGCACAGTCTCCTCGACCCTGCGCACGGCGTCGTTAAAGGCGGCGACGATCAGGTCTTCAAGCATTTCCTTGTCATCGCCAATCATCGCATCGTCAATCTCGAGCGAATGAACCTGGTACTTGCAGCTCATGGTGATGCGCACGGCACCGGCTCCGGATTCTCCGGTCACCGTCAGTGAGGCCATCTCGTCCTGAGCCTTTTTCATATTGGCCTGCATTTCCTGTGCCTGCTTCATCAGCTGGCCAATACCACCTTTCATGCGTCGCTCCCGTGTTGGTCGTCTTGCGGCGGATTAATCAATTCAATGGAGTCTGTATTCAGCTCTGCGTCAAACATGCTCTTGAGCGCTTGCACGTTCGGATCCGCCTCGAGTTTGGCTCGCTCCGCCTCAATCCGTTCATCCACCAGCCGTGATTCTTGCTGCAGTGGCGTTTCATCGGCGGCCTCGCCAATGCTGATATCGACGGTGAGTGTCTCACCGAAACGTAAAGAAATGGCATCGGCAAGAACGTCTTTGCGCTGTTTGGTCAAATACGACTCGGAGCGCGGATCGAGACTCAGGTAAATCGTGTTTCCCTCACGGCGAAGCAACGCACAATTCCCGGCCAAAAGCTTGTCAGCGCCCGACAGGCCGAGATCCGGAACGACCCCCTTCCAGTCCGGGTTGTCCCATGCAACGGCATCCTTGGCCGTCTCAGTCTTGCTACGGGCCTGCGCAACCTTGGTGGCGGGCGCCGGTGTGGCTGGTCCGGCCAAACTCGCGGGCCGAAATGCCAGCATCCGCAGCAGCGTCATTTCCGCACCACTTTTCGGATCGGGAGCCAAGTGCAAATCTCGCCGCCCGATCAGGGCAGTCTGGTAGAAGAGCTGCACGTCAGCCGGCGTCATTGCCGCGGCGTGCTCACTCAGGCGTTCATCGGCGGCCTCATCCTCACTGTCAATGCGACCCACAACCTGATACACCGCGATCTGCTGTAGAACACGGGCCAATTCTTCGAGCAAGCGCGCATAGTCGGGAAAATGCGCATCGATCTCCTGCACAGCGTTCAGAATGCCCGCCGCATCATCCGCCGCCAGCAACTCGATCAGCCGTGACACGTAATCACGATCGATCGTCCCCAGCATCGTTGCAACCGCCGCCTGCTCAACACTACCGCCGCAATACGCGATCGCCTGATCGAGCAAACTCAGCGAATCGCGCAGACTGCCGTCGGCCGCGGTTGCGAGCATCGCCAGGGCCGCCGGCTCCGCCTCGACTTTTTCGGCAACGCAAATCTTGGCCAGCCGCTCCTGTATCAGTTTTGGTGACAGTCGCGTCAGATTGAACTGCAAGCATCGCGACAGCACAGTGACCGGCAATTTTTGCGGGTCAGTGGTTGCGAGCAGGAATTTCACGTGCGGCGGCGGCTCCTCGAGCGTCTTCAAGAGCGCATTGAACGAACTCTTCGAGAGCATGTGGACCTCGTCAATGAGGTAAACCTTGAAGCGGCCGCGAGCGGGCGCGTACTGAACGTTGTCCAGCAAGTCACGCGTGTCTTCGACTTTGGTCCTGGATGCCGCATCAACTTCCAGCAGATCGACAAAACGCCCCTCATCGATTTCCCGGCACGCGCTGCATTCGCCACACGGTGTTGCCGTTACGCCAGTCTCGCAATTGAGCGCTTTGGCCAGGATGCGCGCGATCGTCGTCTTGCCAACACCTCGGGTACCGGCAAACAGGTAAGCGTGATGCAGCCGACCTGACTCGAGCGCATTGGTGAGGGCTTGCAGTACGTGTTCCTGCCCGACCATTTCGGAAAAGTTTTTCGGGCGCCATTTTCGCGCCAGGACGAGATAACTCATAGATGTAACCAGCAGGCTAGCACCGACTAAGCGGTGAATCGGTCAGTTTATCGCAAGGGCTGTGAGGAGCAAATAAAGTGGCCCGCGCCAGCGTCTCCCCGGCACCCGGCGTTACCGCTACCGTTGCTCCCTTCCGGGCCTGGCGGAGTTCGCGGCTAACCGTCGCGGGGAAGCCGACGCGGACCGGGCGCGATTATCGCCGCTCAATGACTCCAGCACAACGGTCGAGCAGTTAGCCCCACAAATGGCGGTCCTTCTGAATGACCTGGGCCGGCGTGCCGACGATGAGCGGATCGGGGCCGTTCACAACTTTTTCGTCCTTGTCCGGGTAATCGAGCTGCGCCAGGAAATGCCGCATGCAATTCAGCCGGGCGCGCTTCTTGTCATCGGATTTGATCACCGTCCAGGGAGCATCCGCCGTATCAGTGTAAAAGAACATCGCCTCTTTCGCTTCCGTGTATTCCGGCCACTTGCCTCTGGACAATTCGTCGATCGGGCTCAACTTCCAGTGCTTGAGAGGATCCCCTTGTCGCGCGCGGAAACGCCGCGTTTGTTCTTCGCGCGTCACCGAAAACCAATACTTGAACAGCTTGATTCCGGACCGCGCCAACATGCGCTCGAGATCCGGTACCTGGCGCATGAACTCGAGATACTCGAGCGAACTGCAAAACCCCATGACGCGTTCGATGCCGGCGCGGTTGTACCAGGAGCGATCGAAGAACACCATTTCGCCCTGCGTCGGCAGGTGTTTGATGTAGCGCTGAAAGTACCACTGGCCCAATTCGTGTTCTGTGGGCTTTTCGAGAGCAACAACCCTCGCCGCACGAGGATTCAGGTGTTCCATAAAACGCTTGATTGTGCCGCCCTTCCCGGCCGCATCGCGACCTTCGAACATAAGGACAATTTTTTG
>SMVB01040385.1_pt1 | contig 30962 bp, 23 predicted proteins | sample 2456461 | NCBI WGS metagenome assembly SMVB01 (sample SAMN11095934, study PRJNA526329) | marine sediment metagenome | biome: Marine sediment; feature: Surficial sediment; material: Deep marine sediment; isolation source: Hadal surficial sediment | place: Pacific Ocean | collected 2014-05 | depth... | reverse complement strand
GCCCTTCTATACTACAGCCGACGCTTGGCGGCAACGACAACATGCGCGGCTACCGACGCTACCGTTTTTACGCCAACAATGCCTTCTACGCGACGATCGAGCACCGCTGGCATTCGTTTTCCGGAATGGACGTGGCGCTCTTTGTCGACGCCGGCAAGGTATCGAACCGCGCCCGATTGCTCTACCGGGAGGACCTACGCTACGACGGCGGCATTGGCTTCCGCTTCAAGATGAAGGAAACCGTGATCATGCGGATCGACCAGGCCTACGGCAACGAGGGTTACCGTTTCATGTGGACCTTCAGCAACATCTTCTGAGGCGACCGATGATCACCACGATCAAGATGTGGGTTCTCGCAGTTGCGGCGGTTGCCGCGATCGCGATCGCCTGGTCGCTGCCGGCGCAGGCCCAGAAGTTTTACCCCGACGATCCGATCTGGAGGGAGCCGCCCCCGGAGAACACCCTCGACCCGCAGCACGTGATGCTCTCGGGTCTGTTGGAGTACTTCACCAACCAGTTCACCAGCCCGGGCGAGCGGCAACCGGAGGTCGGCATCATTCCGGCCGGCAACGTCAACACCGTCGGTGGCGTTCCCGATAGCCCCTGGTTCACCAACCGCCATGGCTTTCGGCGGATGACGCTCGACGAGCTCGTCGCCGGGCCGGGTAGCGACGATCCGCCGCGCACCGACGCGCCATGGCGGGTGCTGACGGTCAAACAGTACGGCGATCGCACCGGCATGCTGATGGTCGACGCCGACAACACAATCTACCTGCTGCGCTTCGATCCGAAGAATTATCCGGAGCTGCAAACCGGCGCCGAGCTTGTCGCCTCCAAGTTCTATTACGCCGCCGGCTACAACACGACGCAGAACTATCTGGTGAACTTCGAGCGCGACCGCCTGGTCGTCGGCGACGGGGCCGAGAAGATCACCAGCCAGGGTGATCTCCGCGACCTGGTTGCCGACGACATCGACAGGTTCCTCAAGCTCGTCGCCCACGACCCGACCACCGGATACCGCGCGGTGGCGACCCGCGTTCCCTACCAGGAGGTGCTCGGCAACTACCAGTTCTACGCCACCCGCAGCGACGATCCGAACGATATCGTTCCGCACGAGCATCGTCGCGATTTGCGTGGCCAGTGGGTGTTTCACGCCTGGCTGGCCAACGACCAGTTCAATCCCGCCAACACGCTGGAGGCGGTGGTGACCGACGGCGGCGTCCAGTACATCGAGCGGCACATCATCGATTTCTTCAAGACTCTCGGGGCCGGTGACGTGGGGGTAAAGACCGCCCGAGAGGGCAACGAATACCGCTTCAATCTCAGCACCGCTTTGAAGAACGTCGCCGGCATGGGCTTCTGGTCGCCGGGTTGGACGCGCGCGACCTACTCGCGGCTGCGGTCGGTGGGCAACTTCGAGGGCCGGCGCTTCGACGCCGACGCCTGGAGGCCCGACACCCACTTCGTGACCTGGGACAATCGTCTGCCCGACGACATCTACTGGGCCGCCAAGATCGTCATGAGCTTCACCGACGAGGAAATTCGCGCGATCGTCAATGTCGGTGGGTACAGCGCGGCCGAGGCTTCACTTTGGATCAGCGACGCGCTCATCCAGCGCCGCGACAAGATCGGCGAGGCGTTCCTTCAAAAGGTCCTGCCGCTCGACAACTTTCGGGTCGAAAACAACCGGCTCGAGTTCGACGACCTGGTGGAGGTCTATGGGTTCGGCGGGCCGCGCCAGATCGACATGCGGTGGTACGAGTTCGACAACACGAGCGAGGTCGCGACGTTGATTACCGGCGACCGGGGAACGGACGGCCGGGAGTTGCCGGCGGTTGCGATGAGCGCGGCCGATAACGAGTACTTCGCCGCCGAGCTCTGGGCCGACGACCCGCAGATGAACGTCCGGGTTTACGTGCGCAAGAATGGCGCGGGCTTCGATATTGTTGGCATCGATCGCAACTGGCCCGGCAAGCATCTCGTCGAGTCGGAGGCCGAAGTCGGCGCCGCCGTCACCTTCAGCCGCTACGCGTCGTTTGACGACCGCCAGCAGGCTCTCCTCGACGACCCGGCGCGCGCCTACAGCGAGGTTGTCGGGCGCAACCTCACCGCCGAGGAGTGGTTCAACCGGCTCAGCTTGTCGGAGCGCACCACCTACGACGCCGTCACCCACGCGCTGATGAACAGCGAGCTGACCGACGAGAAGGGCGACGATCTCGGCACCGCGTTCGATCTCATCGCTGCCGTCGAGCGCATCGCCGGCCAGTACTCGGGCCGCGGCGGTGACCAGCAGTTCCGGTTGTACGTCGACATCAAGCCGGAGACCGAGGACATCTTGGCGCGCTCCGTCGAGTTCTTCGTCGACAAGGAGAACACCGTCTATCACGTCGGCTACCCGAAGTCGTACCGTCAGGAGGGCAACGTACCCAACATCCAGTTTTCGGTCTCCGAAGACGGGGCGCGCGCCGACATCGACGTCGACTACCGGTCGAGCAAGTCGCCGCAGGCGCTGTTCAACGGCCACCTGACGTCGGCGAACTCCGATGTTCGCGCCGGCGACAATCACGACAGGCACGACCGTCGCTGGCGTGGTCTGATCAACTGGTGGCAAGACGTCTTCGGCAACATCGGGCCCCGCAAGAGCGCCGCGACCGATTTGATGGCGCGCAAGATCGACGAGCTGCCAACGCCGTTGCCGCCGGACCGTCCGTTGGGCGCCGCGCCCGAGGAGCTATCCGAGGCGGCGCAAGAATTCTTCACCGACTGGTTGGTGCGCGGCAAGGTCGACGAGGCGATGGAGTTCTTCTCGCGGCGGGTCATTGCCTGTATCAATATCGATGACGATGCCGCGCCGGAGATCCTCGACGTCGATGCCGCGGTGCGCGAGATGCGCGAAATCATGAGCTACTCGCTCGATCAGCTCGGTGACCGCGACAACCTCACCGAGGTGATGGACGAGGTGGTTCCCTGGACGCAGGATCAGATCGATCGCATCGAGTCCCACCCCTTCGACGGAGATTTCACCATTATCCAGGTCCGCAACCAGGTAGCCGTCGACTTCATGTGCAGCACGCGGCGCGGCGCCGATCCGCCGTCGATGCCGGGTGGCCCCGACGGTCTCGGCACCTACTATGCCGTGGTTTTTCGCATCAAGGCGGAGGCGGATCAAGGGGGTGTCATCGCCTTCTTGTGGGACAAGCAAGAGGGCGCCTGGAAGGTCGTCTCCTACGCCGTCGTCGACCAGTGATCCTGAGAGCCAACGATATGTCGGCGCGCCAGAAATACCGTCTGCTTACCTCGGTGATCGTTCCTCGGCCGATCGGCTGGCTGTCGACGCGATCGGCCGCCGGGGTCAGCAACCTCGCCCCGTTCAGCTACTTCGGTGCCTTCGCCTCCGACCCCATGCTGATCGGCGCTTCGATCGGATCGCGTGGCGACGAGCCCAAGGACTCGCTGACGAACATCCGTGACACCGGCGTGTTTTGCGCCAACATGGTGACCGAGCGCCACCTCGAAGTGATGAACCAGACGGCCGGTGATTATCCGGCGGCGGTCAGCGAGTTCGAGGCCGCCGGCGTGCCCGAGGGGCAAGCCACCGAGATCGACGCACCCTTCGTTGCCGATTGCCCGGTTGTTCTCGAGTGCCGGCTGTTCAAGGAGGTCGACCTCGGCGGCGCCAGCACCACGCTGGTGATCGGCGAGGTGCTGGCGGTTCGCCTCGGCCCGGAAACCGAGGAGCTTTGGGACGACGACTTTCTCGACGTCAGCTCCTTGAAGCCGGTCGGCCGTCTATGGGCGGGCAACTACTCGCTCGTCGACAACATCCAGCGCGCCGATCGACCGCGCATCGATCGCGATACCGGCGAGGAGCTGTAAGGTGTTCGCCGCCTAAGGCGTGTTCGGTGTCGCGTCGCAACCCCCGTATAATGGTGTTCACTCGAAATTCCCCCAATGATCGTTGCACGGTATTCGTCCCCACGAATCAGGTGTCGAAATGTCCCGAATTGCCCGCTTTTTGCTTCTTCTCTCGTGCGTCGTCGGGGTCGCCTGCGGCGGCGCGAACTCTGACAATGGGGGAGGGGGAGCGCGGCGCTTTCTGAGCATGGGGACCGCACCTCCGGGGGGCGCGTTCTTTCCCGTTGGTGGGGCCATGGCGGAGGTCTTCAACAACCACACCAGCGGCGCCAGCATGACGGCCGAGTCGACGAGCGGCTCGCAGGAGAACATCCGCCGGCTGGACAGCGGCGAGCTCGACTTCGCTCTTTCGAACTCGGCGATCACCTATTTTGCGGTGCGCGGTGCCGAAGGGTGGGATCGGGCGTACCCGATGCGCGCCGTCATGACGCTGGCTCCGAACGTGGCAATGTTCGTGGCGCCGGCCGGCTCCGCTATCGAGAGCATTGCCGACCTCGCCGGCGAGCGCGTCAGCGTCGGGCCCGCCGGAGCGGGCTTCGAATACTTCATCCGGCCCCTGTTGGCCGCGCACGGGCTCACCTATGACGATTTTTCCCCGGTCAACGCCACCCAGACCGGCGCCGTCGACATGCTGAGCGACGGCGCGGTTGCCGCCGCCTTCCTCGGAGGGGCGGTGCCGACCGCGTCGATCACCCAGGCCGCCGCCGTGCAGGACGTTCGTCTCGTGCCGTTCAATACCGTCGCCCTGGACGAGCTCGTCGACGAGTTCCTTTTTTTCAATCTGGCGACGATTCCGGCGGGGACGTACCGAGGAGTGGACGAGGATTTCCACGGTCTCGACGTTGGCTCGATGCACTTCATCACCAGCGCCGGCTTGGACGAAGATCTGGTCTACGAGGTGACCAAGGCGCTGTACGAGAACCGCGAGGAAGTCGTTTCGCGCCACGCGGCCGGCCGCGCCATCAACCCGACCAACGTGGTACGCGATACCGGCACCGAGTTTCATCCCGGCGCCGTGCGTTTCTACCGGGAGATCGGTATCTGGCCGGATGATCGCTAGCCTGCATCTCTCAACGCCCTGCTGCCGCGGGCGCGCAGAAGCCCACCGTCGACACGAAAGGCGTTGAGATATGCATGCTGACGCCGAGCCCCGCGCCTCCCGCCCGACCGGTCGAGTCGTCGTCGTTCTCGGGACGGCGATCTGTCTGCTGACGCTGATCGAGGTCAACTATCCGCACCTCGCTCCACCGGCGCAGTTGGCGCTATTTGCCCTCCTCGGTCTGGTGCTTTGCTTCGTGACCGTGCCGGCGCACAAGAGCCTGCAGGGCAAGACCTGGGCCCGCACGCTCGATCTCGGGCTCGCCGGCCTCACGGTGGTGTGCTTCGGGTACGTCTTCACGCAGAATGAGCCGTTGCTCGACAACCTCTGGATCGGCGGCCAGTCGCTCGGCAACCGTGCCGGCTCGGAGACGGGTCTCGACACGTTGATCGGCTTGCTGGGTTTGATCCTCATCCTCGAGGCGGCGCGGCGGTCGCTCGGCTGGGCGTTGCCGATCCTCGCCGGCGTCTTTCTTGCCTACGCATTCCTCGGCCCTTACCTGCCGGGATGGCTGTTCCCGCACCGCGGCTATAGCGTCGAGCGCCTCGTCGCCCAGACATTTCTGCAAAGCCAGGGCGTCTTCGGCATCGCGATGACCGTCATGTTCACGTACGTGTTCCTGTTCGTGGTGTTCGGGGCGTTCTTGCAAGCAACCGGGGGTACCCGCTTCATCATCGAATTCGCCGACAGAATTTTTCACGGTAGCCCCGGCGGGCCGGCAAAGGTTGCCGTGGTCAGCTGCGGCATGATGGGCTCGCTCTCGGGCAGCGCCGTGGCTACCTGCGCCGTGGTCGGCACGCTGACGATTCCAACCATGAAATCGGCAGGCTTCAAGCCGCAAGTCGCGGGCGGGATCGCGGCGGCGGCGAGCTCGGGCGGCGCCCTGATGCCGCCGGTCATGGGCGCCGGCGCCTACATGATGCTCGAGATCGTGCAGCCGCCGGTGACCTACCTGGAGATCATCCGCGCCGCCTTGCTGCCGGCGATTCTCTACTACTTGTCTCTGCTGCTCATCGTGCATTTCACTGCGCGCCGCTTGGTGCACGAGATGGGGACGGAAGGTCAGGCCGACGAGACCAGACAGCGGTCGAGGGTTTCGGTACGGTGGGAGGGCACGATCTTCGGCGGCGCGTTGATGGTCCTGATCGCCTCGCTGCTGCTCGGCAACACGCCGTTTCGGGCGGTAACCATGGCGCTCGGGATGGTGGTGATGCTAGGCATGATGAACGAACGCACCCGGCTGCGCGCTGCTGATTTTTTCGCGGCGTTCGGCCGCGCCGCACTCGACATGTTGCCGCTTGTCGCCGCCGCCGCGTGCGTAGGTGTCGTGATCGGTGTCGTCACCCTCACCGGCGTGGGCACCCGGCTTCCGGCGATGATCATCCCGCTTGCCGAGCAAAGCCTGTTGCTCGCGCTCATGCTCATCATGGCTTCGTCGATCGTTCTCGGCATGGGCTTGCCCTCGGCGGTCGTGTACCTGCTGCTGGCGACCCTCATCGGCCCGGTTCTCGGCGATCTCGGCGTCGTGCCGCTCGCCGCCCACCTGTTCATTTTCTACTTCGGGATGATGTCGATGGTGACGCCGCCGGTGGCGCTCGCCGCCTATGTGGCGGCGTCGATTGCCGGCGCCGACATCATGAAAACGGGTTGGCACGCTTTTCGCTTCGCTTTTGTCGGCTTCACCCTGCCGTACATCTTCGTTTTCCGCCCCGAGCTGCTCATGCTCTCGGCCGATGGCAACACCGCGGCGGTCAGCGCGATCGTGTACGCGACCACGATCGCCGCGCTCGGCGTGTTTGGCTTTGCGGCGGGGCTCGCCGGCTTCATGTTCAACAAGCTGTCGGCGGCGGGACGCGCGCTGTCGATTGCGGCGGCGGCGCTGTTGCTCGCTCCGGGACAGGGAATCGATGCCTTCGGCACCCGAATCCTGGTCCTCGACCTCGCCGGAATCCTGCTGCTCGGCGCCGTTGCCTTGGCGAGCTGGAAGGCTCGTCGCTCGGTGCCGTCACCTGCATGAGCGGGATGTCACGCTCGTGGCGTCACCTGCATGAGCCGAGTACGCTGACGCTCCCGGTTGAGCTTGCCGGGTGTGCTGGGCAGATTTCTTCCAGAACCGGAGTCATCACATGATCGTCCGCCGCACTCTCGCCGCCATCGCGTCGATCTTCGTCGTTTCCCTGTCGCCCGTTGCATCCCCGAGCGTCGCGTCGCCGGCCGGGGTCTCCCAGGATGAGGGCCCCCGCCTGATGACGGTATGGGACACACAGAACTTCACCTCGGTAGGAAGCCCGCGCATCTCGCCGGACGACCAGTGGGTGCTGTACACCGAGAGCATCCGGGATTGGGATGACGAGGATCTGGCCCGAACCACTCATATCTGGCGGGTTCGCGTCGACGGCACCGACCGTCGCCAGCTCACCTTCGGGGAGTCGAGCAGCGGATCGCCGGCGTGGTTCCCGGACGGCAGCAAGATCGCGTTCTCGTCCGGTCGTGGCGAAGGTGACGGCAACCAGGTCTTCTTCATGTACGTCGATGGCGGCGAAGCTTGGCAGGCTACCGAGCACGAGGGGGGAATTTCGCAGTTTTCGATCGCCCCCGACGGCGAGAAGATCTTGTTTACCGCGCGCGACCCGCTGAGCGAGGAGCAGGAGCGGCGCCAAGAGATCGGGGACGATGCCGAGGTCGTCGACGAGAGCTTCCGGATGACCCACCTTTGGCTTTCCGACATCGAGTCGGGCGACGAGTTGCGTCTCACCGACGGTGATTTCACCGTCTCGGATCCGCAGTGGTCGCCGGATTCTTCGAAGATCGCCTTGGTGAGCCGGCCCAACACCAAGCTCGATGATTCAGCGTGGAGCGACGTGTGGGTGTTCGACCTCGAGGGCAACGGCGAGCTGTTCTTCGAGAACGCCGGGCCCGACACCAGCCCGCGCTGGTCGCCCGACGGCAACACGCTGGCGATGGCCTCGAAGCCGCAGCCGGGAAACACCCAATGGTACAGCAAGCTACACCTGTTCCCCGCCGACGGTGGTGAGCCGATCGTCATGCTCGAGGATTTCGACCTCGGCTTCGGGGCGCCGATGTGGTCGCGCGACGGCCGCACGATCTACTGGTCGACGGGGCAGGGAACGGTCACCAACCTGTTCGGTGTCGACCTCGACTCCGGCGAGTTGAGCACCAGCCGCGCGCCGATGCGGGGCTCCAACGGCCAGTGGCAGCTATCGCATGAGGGCGACTTCTGGGTGTTCAGCCACAACGATGCGGCGCGGCCTGGCAACCTCTGGGCGGCGCCGCGGCAGGGCGACGGTTTCGGACCGGCGGTGCAGCTCACCGACGCCAACCCTTGGGTCGAAGAGGAAGGCGTGGAGCTTGGCCGGGTCGAGTCGATCCGCTGGACGAACTCCGACGGCGGCACGATCGAGGGCGTCCTCACCTACCCGGTCGGTTTTCAGGAGGGCACACGGTTTCCGCTGATCGTCAACCCGCACGGTGGCCCCAGCGGCGCCTCGATGGAGAGCTTCAGCTCGACCAACCACCTGTTTGCTGGCAACGGCTTTCTGGTGCTGCAGATCAACTTCCGCGGCAGCTCCAACTACGGCCAGGAGCACCTCAACGCCAACCAGGACAACTGGGGCATCGGTGACTACGACGACATCATGACCGGCGTCGACTACGTTATCGACCAGGGTTGGGCCGATCCCGATCGCATGATCGCGTACGGCTGGAGCTACGGCGGCTACATGACGTTCTGGATGTCGACCCAGACCGATCGCTTCAAGCTGATCTCGCCCGGCGCCGGCTTGACGAACCTCTATTCGATGTACAGCACCACCGACATCTCCGCCTACCTGGGTTGGTTCTTCGGCACCCCATGGGACAACGAGGACATCTACCGGCGGCTGTCGCCGATCCGCCACGTCAAGAACGTCACCGCCAAGATCTTGATCATGCACGGCGCCAACGACGCCCGCGTGCCGCCGGGGCAGGCGGTCGAGTTCTACAAGGCGCTCACCGATCTCGGCAAGGACGTCACCTTTGTCCGCTACCCGCGGCAGGGGCACGGCATCGGCGAGCCGCGGCTGGCCATGGATCGGTTGCGTCGCTACGTGTGCGCGTTTACCGACGTGCTCGACATGGAGACGACGACGGAGGAGTGCGACGGTGACGTGCCGGTCGTCGATACCGGAGAAGGCGACGCTGTCGGTGACGGTTCGATCGCTGGCGGCGCCGCCGCGCTCGGTCGGATGCTCGACGTCACGCTGCCGCCAAGCGCCATCGATCACGAACTACTGCGCGCCGAAGGTCTTGACCGCGGCATCTTCGAGGTTATCGAGGTGCGGCGGTAACCCGCGAGCCGCCGGCCGACGCCCCAGGTTGCCGACTGGTGCGATGTCCTGAGACAATCAGCATGTGAGCGAGCCGATCGTCGATCAATTCGAGCGCCCGTTGCGGGACCTTCGCGTCTCGGTGACCGACCGGTGCAATTTTCGCTGTCGCTACTGCATGCCGCGGGAGGTGTTCGGCGAGGGCTACGAGTTCCTGCCGCGGCGAGCGATCCTCCGCTTCGAGGAGATCCAACGGGTTGTGCGCATCGCGGCCGAGCTCGGCGTGCAGAAGGTGCGCATCACCGGGGGCGAACCGTTGCTGCGGCGCCAGCTGCCCCAGCTCGTCGCCATGCTCGCCCAGATCGAAGGCATCGAGCTGGCCTTGACCACCAACGGCGCTCTGCTCGCGCAGCAAGCCGAGGCGCTTGCCGCAGCCGGGCTCAAACGGGTCACCGTGAGCCTGGATTCGCTCGATGAGGACGTTTTCCAGGCGATGAACGACGCCGAGTTTACGGTGGCCCAGGTGCTCGAGGGAATCGAGGCGGCTGCCGCAGCCGGACTCACCCCTATCAAGATCAACGCCATGGTGCAGCGCGGCGTGAACGATGACTCGGTCGCCACCCTGGCGCGGCACTTCAAAGGATCCGGCCACGTCATGCGGTTCATCGAGTTCATGGACGTGGGCACGACCAACCAGTGGCGGCCGGAGGACGTCTTCTCGGGCGCCGAGATCGTCGAGCGCGTCACCGCCGAATTCCCCGCCGAGCCGGTCGAGCCCGCTTACCGTGGCGAGGTCGCCCGACGCTGGCGCTACGCCGACGGCGAGGGAGAGTTCGGCGTCATCACCTCGGTGACCCAACCGTTCTGCGGCGACTGCACCCGCGCCCGCCTGTCTGCGGAGGGTGTCCTGTACACATGCCTTTTCGCCGCCCAAGGAACCGACCTGCGCGACACCCTGCGCTCCGGCGGCTCCGACGACACCCTACGCACCCTGCTGTCCGGCATCTGGTCGAGCCGCGAGGACCGCTATTCGGAACGCCGCTTCAAGGACGGCAGCCCGCCCGGCCGCATAGAGATGTCCTACATCGGCGGCTAAGCGCCGCCTTTTCCCTGAGTAAAGTAAGGATTCGAGCCAGAGGCGTGGTCGGTGGTGTCGTAGACGCTCTCGATCTCCGGAATTTGCTCCTTGAGCATGCGCTCGATCCCTTGCTTGAGCGTCACGTCGACCATGCCGCAACCTTGGCAGCCGCCGCCGAGCTCGACGTAGGCGACGCCTTCTTTCACCTCGAGCAGGGTGACGTGGCCTCCGTGAGTCGCGACACCGGGGTTGACCTGGTCGTCGATGAACCGCTGCACCCGCGCGAAGAGCGGATCGCTCGAAGGATCGGGCTCGTTCGGATTGTCGACGCTGAAGCCGCCACCGGACATGCCCTGGACGAAGTCGACCGAGGCGCCGCGCAACAGGTGGAAACTGAAGCCGTCGACGAGCAGCTCGAACCCCTCCTGCGGCACGACGACGTCGTTTTCGCGCTGCTCGTCGAACTTGAAACCGTATTCATAGCTGGTGCGACCGCCCTGCACGTAGACGCGCAGGGCGACTTCTTCGGTCTGTTCCGTGGATTCCGCGAATTCCAGCACCTTCATCGCGGCCGCGATGGTGAACGTAATCGGCTTGGTGTCCACCGCGGTGTCCTGTAGCGGCGACTTGACCTCTATATGCTCGCTCATGAATTCCTCCGCGCCGGCGACAGGAGAAAGATACCGGCTTAAGGACAGGTTACGGCACGCGAATCCGTGGGTAAAGCAGGCTCAGAGGGGTTCGATTTCGAATCGGAGTCGAGCGTGGGCGCGGCGCAACGCGGCTTCAGCTTCGGCCGGCGTCTCAGCGTGCGCGAAGATGAATCCGAGATAGCGATTCCCCTCCGGTAGCGGCCGCAGACGTTGCCCCCGGTTTATCGTCAACGTGACCTCGTCGATCCCGCCGGTGGCGCGGGCTTCATCGATCCCGTGTACGCCGCGCAGCATGCCGGCCGTCGGGATCGGGATCATCATCACCCCACCGGCTTGCCCTTCGCGCCGGAACGATGCGAAGTCCTCGCCGATCGCATGGCGCAGGATGAGCTCCTCGAGGGACACCCCGGTGCCGAAGCGCAGAACTCGTGAGCAGAGGCCGCCGATGGCGCGGGCAGCCAGGTCGATGATATAGGTGCCGCGCTCGTTGAGGCGCAACTCGGCGTGTATCGGACCCTCGCGCAGACCGAGCGCGGCGACCGCTTGCTCCACCGTCGCGACGATCTCGCCTTGCATCGCCTCGGTAGCCCGCGACGGGGTCACGTAAAGGGTCTCTTCGAAATAGGGCCCCTCGAGCGGGTCGGGTTTGTCGAAGATTGCCAACAGATGAAGGGAGCCTTCGCTGAGCATGGCCTCCAGGGCGTACTCGGCGCCGGGCACGTAGTCTTCCACGAGGATCAGGTGGGATTCAGCGGAACCGCCACCGGCCTCGGACTCCTCGTGGAGGATGGCGGCGATACGGCGGGCGGCCCGGCGGAAGCCGTCGGCATCGTTGGCACGGATCACGCCGCGGCTGGCCGACAGGAACGTCGGTTTCAGAACACATGGAAAGGAGACTCCATCGGAGTCGCGCGCCCCGTCGAGCGTCTTTCGCACCGCGGTCTCCACCCGGGAGGTGCGCTCTTCGGGGTCCCGCGAGGTGAATCCCCGGCCCAGATCGATGACCTGGTACCGCGGCGAAGGCAGCCCGGCGGCGTCGAGCACTCGTCGGAGGCTCAGCTTGCTGCGGGTCGGGAGCACGGCCTCAACGGGGTTGTGGGCCAGGCCGAGGGTTTCGGCGACGGCGGCGGCAAGCGTGGTGGTCTCATCGTCGGCGGCGACCACGGCGCCGATCGGGAAGCGCCGGTGGAACGCTGCGACCTCGGCGCTGGCGCCGGCAAGGTCGTCGAAATCAAGCGTGATCGTCGACCCCGGCACCAGTTCTTGGAACGCTTGGCTGGCGTCGGTGCCCACTGTGACGGGCACGCCGATCTGCTCGGCGGCCCGCAAGAAGTCCGACGCGTGATACGTCGTCGACGGCATCAACAGCAGGACCCTCGGGGCTCGACTCAGCGGTTTGCCTCGAGCCATCCCGCGGCGGCGGAATGCAGCGGGATGGGAGCGTCGGCCATCGCGGCGAGATCGATCTGCGCGGCGATCCCGTTGACCCTCACCAGGGAATCGCGGCGATCGCGGAGCAGGTCGAGGAGATCCGTTACCGACGTCGGATCGAGGCTCTCGAGACCCACCATCCAGTTCATGACCGCCACCGTGGCGACGTCGTTCTCCAGGCGGGCATAGGTGCCGCCCGGTATCACCGCATCGGTGTAGAACGGATACAGCCGGCGCAGCTTGGCGGCGGGATCGCCGGTGATCGGCAGCAGGGTGACGGCGGCGTTGGTCGTTGCCTCGAGAACGGCGGCGGCGGGATAGCCGACCGAGAAGATCGCAGCGTCGATAGCGCCGTCACGCAGCGCTGCCGATGACTCCGAGAACGAGAGGTAGCGCTCGTTGATCGACTCGTAGTCGAGGTCATACGCGGCCAACAGATGACGCGAGAATTGCTCGGTGCCGCTGCCCGCCGAGCCCACCGAAACCGCCTTGCCGGCGAGGTCGGCGAGCGACACGATACCGGCGCTGTCGCGGACCAGCACATGCGCAACATTGGGGTAGAGCGGGGCGACGACCCGCAGCTCGGGGACCGGGGTCGTGTCTCCGTCGCCGTTGAACGCGGCAGCAATCGAGGTTCCGATCGCGAAGCCCAGATCGATCTGGCCGGCGGCGATACGAGCGATGTTCTCCACCGATCCGCCGGTGACCTCGGCGGTGTACTGGCGCTCGGGATCGCTGCTCGAGAGCAACGAGGCGATCGCCCCTCCGAGCGGGTAGTAGATGCCGCCGGTGCCGCCGGTTCCGAGGCTCAGAAACTGGACGTCGCCGCCTTTGCCGGAACAAGCGACGCCGGCGAGGAGAAGCAGGAGCAACAAGCCGGCGGTCCGGCGGGTGAGCGTTGAGATATGCAAGCTAGCTCGTCGCATGATCCTTCGAGGGCAATCGCAGACGCGCTCGACATCCCGGGCCGGGCTGCCGGTTTTCCAGCGTCAACGAGCCGCCGTGGGCCTCGGCAATCTGTCGGCTGAGGACGAGGCCGATGCCGGAACCCTGCGGCTTGGTGGTGAAGAAGGGAACGAACAAGTTTTGTCGGTCGGGAAGGCCGGGGCCTTCGTCATCGATGCGCACTTCGAGTTGCTCAGTGTACCCGTTGAGCTGCGCCCAGCTCACCTTCACCCCGCCACCGGTCTCGAGCGCGGCGTCGACGGCGTTGCCGAGCAGGTTGATCAGTAGCTGGTCGAGCTGGTCGCCGTCGGCACGGATGCTCAACGGTGGGCCGGTGACGACGTCGACATCGAGCCGCGTTTCCAGGTCGACGACCCGCCGCACCCAGTCCGGCACGTCGACGGGCTCGAGCTCGGGCTCCGGCAACTGGGCTAGCCGGGCGTACGCTGCCATGAAACGACTGAGCGCCTTCGAGCGGCCGGCGATGACGCTGAGACCTTGTTGCAGATCGTCGCGCATGTCAGGGGGCTCGGGCTTGCGCCGTACAAGCGTCGCCAGGCTGCCGGCGAGCGAGTGGATCGGCGCCAGCGAGTTGTTGATCTCGTGCCGCAACACCTGCACAACTCGCTGCCATGCTTGTCGTTCCTCCTCGCGCAGAGCGCGGGTCAAGTCCGACAGCACGACAAGGTAGTGGACTCGACCCTCCTGGCGAAACTGGCTGCGGCGGACCTCCCAGCGGCCCGAGAGTCCGGAGAACGTGATATCCGAGATGCGCGCCACGTCGCCCTCGAGGCATTCGGCCAGACCGAGCTCTTCGGCACTGCGCCCGATCGTGCGATCGGCGGGTCGGCCGAGGATCCGCTCACCGCCGCGGTTCAGCAGGCGCAGTCGATCGTCCTCGTCGAACGCAAAGATGCCGACGTCAATCTCATCCATGATCTTGTGCAACAGTGCTGTCGCCTCGATGGCGCCCAGTCGTTGCTCCCGGAGAATCTCGCCGAGTCGGTTGACCTCGGTGATCGCCAGGCCGAGCGGCTCGTCACGGCTTTGCCCGCGAACCCGGATCGAGTAGTCGCCTTCGAGCAACGCGGCGACCAGATTCGAGAGCGTCTGCAGCGGTCGAATCATCTCTTCGCGCTGGGCGAACGAGATCAACAGCCACCACACGATGACTACGGCGCCGACGGTGAGCTGGATCTTGAGGGAGAAACCACCGCGCCACATGAGAAAGAGGGTTCCACCGACACCGAGAAGGCCGGAGCTTAGCCCGATCAACAGCACCCGCGTTTCGTAGTTGAAAGACTTCTTCAACCGATCGCGCACGCCCATGAGTCCCTCCCGGATGGGTCGTCGATGCCCGCTTGTCAGTCGTCTGCCACCTGCAGCCCAAAGCGTTGCAGCCTGCGATACAGAGCGCTACGGCTGAGCCCGAGCGCTTCGGCTGCCTGGCTGACGTTGTTGTCGACACGGCCGAGCGCCTTCTGGATCAGGTACCGTTCGGCTTCTTCCAGTTTCATTTGTTCAAGCCGCGCGGTGCCGTCGAGGCGTGTGCGCAGTCCCAGATCTTCAATCGTCACCTTGGTGCTGTTTGCCATCAGGCAGGCACGCTCGACCGCGTGCTCGAGCTCACGGACGTTGCCGGGCCAGGCGTGCTCGAGCAGCAACTGCATGGCCGACGATTCGAATTCGAAAACGTCCCGGCCGTAGTGGGCCGCGTGCCGGCGCAGAAAGTGTGCCGCCAGCAGCGGAATGTCCTCGCGCCGATCGCGCAGCGGCGGCAGCGGGATCTCCACCGTGTTCAGACGGTAAAGAAGGTCCTCGCGAAAGCGCTCTTTCTCGATCTCCTTCTGCACATTGACGTTGGTTGCGGAGATGATGCGGACATCGATCCGTCGGGTTCGCGACGACCCGACCCGTTGCATCTCGCCGCTCTCGATGACGCGCAGCAAGCTTGGCTGCTGTGGCATCGGGACGTTGGCGATCTCGTCGAGGAACAGCGTGCCGTGATCGGCGAGCTCGAAGTAGCCGACTCGATCGGTCTTGGCGTCGGTGAAGGCTCCCTTGACGTGGCCGAACAGCTCGCTTTCGAAAGTGCCTTTGGCGAGACCGCCGACGTTGACGGTCACTAGCGGTCGGTCGGCGCGGTTCGAGCTCGCGTGCAACCAGCAGGCAATGACCTCCTTGCCGGTGCCGTGTTCTCCGGTGATCAGAACGTTGGCGTCCGACGGCCCCACTCGCGCCATCAACTTCAAGATGGGCTCCATGGCGCGTGACTCGGCGATCATCTCGGGTAGACCCTCGGGCCGGAGCATGCGGTTTTCGACCTCTAGCCGCTGGCTCTGTCGCAGCGCCCGGCCGAGCTCCAGTTGGGTGCGAACGGTAGCGATCAGCCGAGCGTTGTCCCACGGCTTTTCGATGTAGTCGCGGGCCCCGTGGCGCATGGCCTCGACGGCACCATCGACGCTTCCCCACGCCGTCATGACGATCACCGGCAGGGTGCTGTCGAGGTCGCGGAGCTGCGGCAACAGATCGAGCCCCTCGCGCCCCGACGTCGTGTCGCGGGTGTAGTTCAGGTCCATCAACAGGCCGTCGAAGCTGCCCTCCTCGAGCGCTGCGAGGATCCCGGCCGGCGAGGTCACCGTGGCGATGCGGAATCCCTCACCCTTGAGCAACAGGCGCAGGGCTTCGAGCACGTCCGGCTGGTCGTCGGCGATGAGAATGTTGGGCTGCGAATTTGTCGTCACCTGTTCACTCTAGCAGGGTGCTGAAGAACTCCCGGGGGTACTCGTTGCAGGCACCCGAGCTCTTCAGCACCCTGCTAGTGCTTGGCGCCGATCGGCCAGGGACAGAGAAAGCGGCGGGATCGTGCGCCCGGCACAATCCCGCCGCCCTGGCAAAATACTGCGTCGCTTAGGTCGACTCCGTTGCCTCGGCTTCCACCGGAGTTTCGACGCTTTCGGCGACGTGGTGTACGAGCTGCTGGTCGGCCAGCACGTCGTCGTCCACGACGCGACCGTCGAAGAGGTTGATCGTGCGGTCGGCGTAGCCCGCCCAGCGAGGATCGTGGGTCACCATGCAGATGGTCGCGCCCTCGTTGTGAAGCTCGCCCATGAGGTTCATGACCGCCTCGGCATTGCCCGAGTCGAGATTACCCGTGGGCTCGTCGGCGAGAAGGATCGAGGGGTTGCCGACGACGGCGCGCGCAACGGCGACCCGTTGCTGCTGGCCACCCGAGAGCTGGCTCGGGTAGTGCTTCATGCGGTGCGACATGCCGACGCGCTCCAACGACGCCTCGACGCGCTCGCGACGCTCAGCCTTGGCCATGCCGCGATAGGTGAGCGGCAGCTCTACGTTCTCGTACACGGTCAAATCACCGATCAGGTTGAAGCTCTGAAAGATGAAGCCGATCTCGCGGTTCCGCACCCGGGCGCGCTGCGACGCCGACAGGTCTTCCACCGGGTGCTCGTTGAGCACGTAGTTGCCGCTGGACGGCGTATCGAGTAACCCGAGTAGCGACAGCAAGGTCGTTTTACCCGAGCCCGAGGGCCCGGCGATCGAGACGAACTCGCCGGTCTTGATGTCCATGTTGATATCCGAGAGGGCGTGGGTCTCGACTTCCTCGGTATAGAAAATCTTGGTGACGCTGTCGAGGTGGATCAGCGTCGTTTTTTCTGAGCTCATGTGCGCACTCCTTGGCTATGGGATGGGGGGGGCTGCTGACCGTTACCGCAGGCGCACGCGGTCGACGGAGTCCCATTTGGACATATCTGAGAGGATTACTGTGTCGCCTTCTTTTAAACCTTCGATGACCTCGATCAAGTTGACCGACGCGAGGCCGAGTTTTACAAAAACGCGATCGGCGTAGGCACCGTCGTCGGTAACCCTGAACAAACTAACCTGGCTGTTCGACTGGCCGTACGCCGGCTTTCCTACGAATAATACGTCGGGCAGGCGTTCGATTTCGACCCTGCCGTCGACTGAAAGTTGCGGCCGGGCGCCGAGGGGAAGATCGTCCATGAGCAACTTGATGTCGACGGTCACCGTCCCCTGAAAGGCCGAGGGGTCGATGCGGCTGACCACGCCCGGGATGGTCGCGGTGCGAATGTCGACGATCGCCGGCTGTCCGATGATGATGTCCTTGGCCTGGGTCTCCGGGATCCGAAGCTCGGCCTTGAGCTCATTGGGATTCACGACTCGGGCCAGAACGTTGCCCGGCGTGACCGACTGGCCGATCTCCACCGGGACCTCTTGCAACACGCCGACGATGCCGGCGCGTACATTCAGCGCTTCCAGTACCGCCAGAGCGAGTTTGCGCTGAGCCTCGAGTTGCCGCACCTGGGTGCGGCGCGATTCGAGCTGGGCCTGGATGGACTGCTCGAGAATCTCGAGCCGCTGCTGTTCGATGTTGTGCCGCGTCTCCGCCTCGGTGGCGATCGTTTGCGCCAGTTGGAGGTCGAGGCTGGAGGTGAGCTGCTCATCAAAAAGCTGCTGTTCCAGCTCGGCCGAGAGCTTCGAGGTCAGGTACGTCGACCGCACCGACGCGGCGGCCGACTGTTGTTGCAGGCGCTGGGTCACCAGCGTTACCTCGAGGTTCCGGAGGTCGGCCTGCCCGGCTTCGAGCGCCCACGCGGCGTTTTGCGCCGCGAGCTCGACGTCCGGGTTGCTGAGCCGCAACAGGATGGTGTCGTCCGTGACTCGTGCGCCCGGCAGGAAAAATCGTTCCTCGACGCGGCCGGCGGAACGGGCGGTGACGGCGCGCACCTTTTCCGGAACAAGCGTTCCGGCGCCTCGCCGTTCCAACAGGAGCTCGCCGCGTTCCACTTGGGCCATCCAGAGGGTGGCGCTTTCGACCGACGGGGCGGCTCGATCCAATGTCGACAGGAAATAGGTGATGCCAACAACCGCCAGAGCCGCGGCCGTACCGTACAGGATACGGAGCCTCTTTACTCCTGAAGTATCGCGCTTGATATCCATCTGGTCCTCAAGTCATTCGCCGTAACAAAGAATTCTAAAGGAGTAGTGAGCAAACGCCGTGCCGGAAAGGCTCGTTTTGATAAATCCGGCCAAATTCGCCTGATCCCCCTAGGGTCTACGCGCCGCGGCGAAAAACGTTTCAACGGTGTTTCGCTCGAAGGGCCGACATGTCCGCCGGTGATGTCCGCTTGTGGGACGGTCAGATCCCAGAAGCGAACGTCCGATTTCGCCGCAAGTAGCGTCTAGGCGGCGTTTTCGGCGATTTCAGCGGGTTCTCGCCAGAGCCAAAGCGCGGCGCCGAAAATGGCGATGCCGAGCCCGTCGCTGATCCACCCCGGCGCCAACAGGGCGATCCCGGCGCCGACCAGGATGGCGCGCCCGAGCGCCGGCACCGGACGGCCTATGTAGCCGGCGATCCCGGCGGCCAGTGAGGCTACCCCGATGGCAGCGGTCAGCGCTGTGGCGATGATCCCGAGCACCGGGCCCGATAGCAGCAGGAAGGGGTCGTAGACAAACGCGAACGGCACCACGAAGCCGCCGATGGCCAGGCCCAGGGCGGTGACGCCCGTGCGCAACGGCGACGAGCCGGCCAAGCCGGCCGCGGCATAGGCAGCGAGCGCCACCGGTGGCGTCACGTTCGACAGGCAGCCGAAGTAGAAGATGAACAAGTGGGCAGCGAGTAATGGCACGCCGAGCTCGGTCAGGGCGGGGGCGCCGAGCGCCGCGAGCACGACATAGGCCGCGGTCGTGGGGAGGCCCATGCCGAGGACGATCGATCCCAGCGCCGTCAGCAGCAGAGCAACCGGAAGCTGCCCCTGGGCAACGGTGATGATCAACTCGGACATCCGCAGGCCGATCCCGGTCAGCGACGCGACGCCGACCACGATCCCGGCGGTCGCGCACGCCGCCGCCACTTGAACCGTGCCGGATGATCCGGCGATCAACGCCCGGCGCCACCCGTCCCGATCCATTCGAGTGGCCGACCGGATCATCGTCACCGCAGCGGCGGTGATCACCCCCCAAAAGGCGGCCCGCATGGGCGAGCGCCCGAGCGCTAGAAACACCACGATGACGGCGACGGGCACCAACAGGTGGAGGCGCTGGGCGAGAGTGCCGGCCGGCACGGTTTCCGTCTGGGCGCCGAGCTTCGTCTTGGCAGCGTGGAAATGAATCGCCATGTACAAGCCGGTGTAGTACAGCGCCGCAGGAATCAGCGCCGCGGCGGCCACCTGCAGGTACGGGATGTTGGTCCAGGTGGCGAGAATGAACGCCCCGGCTCCCATGACCGGTGGCATCAGTTGACCCCCGGTGCTCGCCGCCGCTTCGACCGCAGCCGCCATTCGCGGCCGGAAGCCCGAGCGCTTCATCATCGGAATGGTCAGCGCGCCGGTGGTGGCGACGTTCGCCACCGCGCTGCCCGACAGCGACCCCATCAAGGCGCTGGCGACCGCGGCCGTCTTGGCGGGACCGCCGTGGCTGCGGCTGGACAGGCGGCCGGCGAGTCCGATCAGGAGCTCTCCGCCGCCGGACGCCTCGAGAATCGCACCGAACAGAACGAACAGATACACGAAGTCCGCCGAGACCCCGAGCGGGATCCCCCAGATGCCCTCGGTCGACAGATAGAGGTGTTCGATGAGCCGTTGGGCGTCGTAGCCGCGGTGGGCGAGAAAGCCCGGAAGATAGGGCCCGGCAAAGGCGTAGGCGATCGCCGTGAGAGCCACCGCGACGAGACCCCATCCGGCCGTCCTGCGGGCGAGCTCCAGCACCACGACAATCACGACCGCTCCGGCCACCAGGTCAAGTGTGGTGGAGGCACCGACGCGGCGGACGAGAGCCTGTTGCTGACTGGCGATGTACAAGCAGCCGAGCACCATGGTGGTGATAAGAAAGGCGGTCTCGGCCCGGCCGCGCCGATCCTTGCCGCGCATGCCGACGCCGAGAAAGCCGAGGCTAGCCATCAGCGCCAAGTGGATCGGTCGTTGAACGAGCGCGGTGAACGGCGAGTACCCCGCGGCGTACAGGTGGAATGCGGCGGCGCTCAGGGCGATGCCGATGGTCAGGTGACGGCGCATGGGCGCCTACCTTACCGTGATATCTTGGTTTGAGTCGGTGCAGCAGCGTGCGAGACTCTCGCTCGGCGGCGGCGTTGCTGACCGGCGCGCCGGCTACGCCGATTCCGAGGAGGCTTCGAATGATCGACCGAAACATGCAGCGAGTCACGCGCCTGCTTGCTGTCGCGACGGTGGTGTCGCTCGTCGCAGTCGGTTGCGGCGGCGGCCCGACGTTCACGCTGGAGCAGGCCTCGGTGCTCATCTTGGCGCAATTTCCCGACTCTGATCTGCAGATTCGGACCGTGACCATCGACGAGGAGGGTCGGGGCGTCGCGTTCGCGCGCTTCAACGACGAGATGTGGGCTTTTTATTTTCTCCCGCTCGAAGACAATTGGGCTCTCAACGCCGTTGAAACCGGCGGCAGCTTCTACTATCTGGAGGATCTCGAGCAGATCTCGGCGACGATGGAGATGATGATCGAGGCGGCCAACGCGCTGGAACGCTACCGGGCGGTCAACGGCGGCTACCCCGAAGGCGGGAACGCCGAAGCCTTGTCGGCGTTGGTCCCCGACTTCATCGACGTAGAGGGTCCGATCACCGATGCCTGGGACGAGCCGTTCAGCTACGACTCGGACGGTGTCGACTACACGATTATCTCCAACGGTGCAGACAAGACAGCCGGCACCCGCGACGACATCATTCTGAACGACGGCGATTTCGTCGGCCCCGACGGCGGTCAAGGCTCGACCCCGTCGGGCTAGCGTGCTGTCCGCGATATCGGCCGCAATTCCCTCTGCCCGCCGGGTAGCCCCGCTAACGCAACCTCTTGAAGAACTCTTTGAGGATCGCGCTGCACTCGTCGCCCATGAGGCCGCCCTCGACCGACTTCAGGTGCGGCGCGATCGATGGATCGAAGAGGTTCACGGCCGAGCCGCACGCACCGAGGCGAGCGTCGGGCGTTCCGTAAACGACGTGCTCCACACGGGCAAGCGCGATCGCTCCCATGCACATGGCGCACGGTTCGAGGGTGACCACCAGTGTCGATCGCTCGAGGCGCCAGTCGCCGAAAGCTTTGCCGGCGGCCCGCAAGGCGTTGATCTCCGCGTGGCCACTGGGATCGTCGCTGCCCTCGGTGGTGTTGTGACCCGCGCCGATGATCTTGCTGTCGAGAACGATGATCGCCCCGACGGGAACTTCGCCGGCGCCGCCGGCGATCTCTGCCTCTTGGAGCGCAACGGCCATCCAGGAGGCTTGGTTGATACTCGGTGTGGAGGCGTGCATTGGAGGTGGTCGGCGGAGAAAAAAAGCGCGCCCTGGAGGACTCGAACCTCCAACCTCCTGGTCCGTAGCCAGACGCTCTATCCAATTGAGCTAAGGGCGCGGAGCAGGCGCCGAACGGCGCCTGAACGAGGTATCAGAATATCACCGTCGTTGGCGCTCCACCAACTCTTGAAGTCAAGGGGGGACGGTGCTGGACGCAATGTCCCCTCGGGCGTTAGGCTGATGCCAGTTGGGGTCCCCTTTCCGATCGGCGAACCGTTCGTCGCGCCGGAGCCGCGATCTGGAGCAGCCGGAACACGCGCCCTTACGTGGGCAGCCCTCCGGACACAGCGAGGGAAGATCGATGAACACCCGAACGAAGTCTGGCGCCGCGATGGTCGCGGCGGTCCTGATTGTTTGCTTGAACGCCCAGCCCGTGTTTGCCCAATCGTCCGCCGAGTTGACCGAGCGAGGTCGCATCGCGCTCACCAACCGCCAGTTCGATACGGCGCTCTCGGACCTCGACAAGGCCATCGAAGCCGATTCTACGAACCCCTTATCTCATTACTATCGGGGAGTCGCGTTGGGCAACCTCGGTCGTGAGCGTGACGCTCTCGGCGCCTTCTTGAAGGCTGCCGAGCTGAATCCGGGTTGGGGTGAAGCGCATCGTATGGCGACGATTGCCGCCCTTGACACGTGGAACCTGCCGGTCGCGTGGGAGCAGGCGGTCAAGGCGCATCAGGCCGGCTCTGACGTCAGCGATGCGATCAACCGTCTTCTGGCTCTAGAGAAAGCTCCCAGCGACCTGGACGAGCAGCTCGCGGCGGCGCGCATCTTCGTGATGCCGTTGAACACGGAGAAGCTCGAAGCGCGTCAGGACAATCCGTTCGGCACGGAGGTGGTGAGCGGCGGCGGTACCGCCGCCGGCGTCGGTGTCGGCGGCGGGCGTGGTGGTGTTGGCGGCGGCGGTGGCGATCTCATCGACCCGTTTGCCACTTCGACGGCCCGTGCTACCAACGTCGGCGGTCAGCAGGTTGCTCAATCGCAAGGCGATTTTTACAGCCTCCTGATGCAGATGCGCCGCTCACTCGCCGACTCACGCTATTTCGGCGTCGTCCCGCGGCAGGACATGGCGCAATACCTGTTGGTCATCGAGATCGACGAGATGGGCGGCAGCGGCGGCTCGCAGAAGCCGATCAAGGGCTACATCAAGCTCATCGATCCGCGCAGCGGTGAGGAGGCCTACCGGCGCTTGCTCGAGCTTCGCAACATCGCTTCGCTCGCCGACCTCAATGCCGACATGGGACGCTACGTCGGCTACATGGAAGAGTGGCTGCGCAATCGCTCCGGTTGACGCCGGAAAACGAGCGCGGTACACCGTCGGAAACTCAACGTGGAGGCTGTCATGTTCTCTTTTTCGTCGCGCCGCTCGGTGGCCCGTTTCCTTTGTTTCTCGATCGTCGTCTGCCTCTCGATCGTCGTCGCAACGTCCGCGGCTTCGGGAGAGCAACAGCAATCCGAAGAGATGCAGATCGTCCGTGCTGCCGAGCAGTTGGTGAACCAGCAGGAGCCCGACCAGGCGCTCGCCGAGCTGCAGAAGATCTTCGATGAGAACGACAGTTTCGCCCCGGCGTACTTCGTCGCCGGGCTGGCGTATGACGCCAAGGGCGATAAGCCCAAAGCCTACGAGAATATGGTCAAGGCGGCTGAGCACAACCCTGGGTGGGGTCAAGCGCACCGTCAGGCGTCGTTGTACGCCGCCGACATGGACGACCTCGACGCTTCCTGGGCCCAGGCGATCAAGGCGCACCAGTCGGGAACCGACATGAGCGACGCGTTCGCCGGCCTCGCGACCATGACCGACACCCCCGACGATCTGGAGATGTCGATGGCGGCTCCACGCGTGTTCGTCGGTCCGATCGACACGGAGACCTTTGAGGAGGCAGGCGACAACGCGCTTCAGGGCGGCGCCAACAGCGGCGCATCGAGCCGCACCGGCCGTGCCGAACGCATCCTCGCGGAAACTGCCCCGGACATTGCCCGTTGGGTGAATGAGGCGAAACGCCAGTTCTCGGAATCGCGGGAGTTCGGCCTCGTGCAGCGGCCCGAGCAGGCGCAGTACATCCTGCTCTTCGAGATCGACTCGATCGCCGACGACCGCCGGCGTCGCACGCGCGGCTACCTGAAGCTCATCGATGCCCAGAGCGGTGAGCAGGCCTACCGTCGCCGCGTCGAGTTCGCGGACATCGCTTCTCTCGCCGACCTGAGCCGCGACTTCTCCCGCATCATGAGCATCATGGAGGAGTGGGCCGCGGACCAGAGGCGCTAGCAGGCCACGGCCTGCCGGGCTGATGCGGTCGTTGCGGCGGGGAGCGTCGCTGGTCGGCATCGGCGCGCTCGCGCTTGCCTTCGCTGCGCCGCCATTCGCCGTCGCCCTCGCCTCCCCGCAGGCGGAGGCATCACCGGCGCTGGAGCATTCGGTTGCCGCGGAGCAGCTACTCCGTGACGGCAAGCCCGCCGAGGCGCTCGCCGAGATCGAACGGGCCATCGCGGCGGACGAAGACTTCGCGGCCTCTTGGTACGTCGGCGGAATGGCGCTCGGACAGCTGGGGCGCCTTGCCGAAGCCCGCGACTATTTCGTTCGCGCCACCGAGCTGAATCCGGCTTGGGGTGAGGCGCACCGTTACGCCTCGTTGACGTCGGCCGACGTCAACGACCTGGAAGCCTCCTGGGAGCATGCCATCAAGGCGCACCAGGCCGGGGTCGACATGAGCGAAGCATTCGCTGGACTCCGGAACATGTCGCCGGCGCCCGACGATCTCGACCACCGCCTGGGTGCGGCGCGCGTCTTCGTCGGTGGCTTCGACACCTCGGTATTCGACCGCGACGGAACGAGCTCGGGCGCCAGGTCGGTTCTCGCCCAGGCGTCCGCCGACCTTTTCGGCTTCCAGCAGGAGGCGCGCCGCAAGGTGTCGGCGTCGACGGTGTTCGGGCTGGTGCAGCGTCAGGAGGCGGCCCAGTACATCATGGTGTTCGAGGTCGATTTTCTCGGCAACAGCTTCACCGGAACGCGTCGGCGTCTGCGCGGCGTGTTGAAGCTGGTCGATGCGCGAAGCGGCGAACAAGCCTATCGGCGGCGTATCGATTTTGCCGACATCAACTCGCTCAGCTACTTGAACCGGGAGTGGACCCGGATCATGGCGCTGCTGGAGGAGTGGGCCGCCGAGAGCGGGGGCTAGCAGGCCTGCTAGTGTGCGGAATTCGGGCGGGTCGGGCGAGCCGCTCGGGGGGTGTCGTCAAAACTCGAGCTGGCCACGCCACAGAAACGCCCATATGTTGCCGTGGTCGTGGATGTCGGCGCGGATCAGGTTGAACCTCATCAGCGTCATCGGGTTCCAGTACCAGTTGAGGGCGAAGGTCAGGTTGTTGAGTCTCGTCCCCTTGATCGGAGTATCGGCGTTGTCGATGCCTCTCGGGGCGAGGTCGAGGGTTGAATAACGCGCCGCAAGCTCCCAGGCGCCGAGCCCGCCGTTATCGAGGAAGTTCCGGAACGGCCTCAGCCGCTGGAACCCGGTCGAACGGTAGGCGCGGCTCTCGCCGGTGAGAAAATAGCTTCCGTACGCGTACCAACCTTCGAGTTGCGGATCACCGCTCTCGGTCGATCGGATCGGCGCCACCTTCCACTCAGCTTGGAGCGAGAACGAGCCCGCGACCACAGCGGTCTCGAGGCCGATCACGGAGACACGATCCGTCGGGATCGGCCCCGAGCTGATGAACGGCGGCGCCAGGTGGATCTCGGGTCGCTGTACAAACACCCTGTCGTCACCGTTGTCGTTTTGGATCGTGAACGAAGCGCCGACGTGCACGACGCTGCGTCCTTCGTCTTCGTTGCGCAGCGCGCCGGCGAAGCGTCCCGTGAAGTTGTAGCGACCGGGATCGGTGCCGACGCCATCGTCCCCGGTCTCTCTGAAAACGCCCACGCCATAGTTGAAGGCGCCGCCGATGACGTCGCCGTGCAGCAGGAAGCCGGCGTTTCGCTCCGAGTCGAAGACGCTGATCAGGGCGCGCTCGATGAACGTGATGTACTTGCTGCTGGTGAGCTCCTCGAGGCTGAAGGGCTCCTTCGTGTGCCCGACGCGGAAGCCGAAGGTCGGGTGACGGATTCCAAAATACAGATCCTTGATCGCCACCTCACCGCCGGCAAAGTCGAACTGTAGCTTGTACTCGATTTTTTCGTACAAGTATCCCTGGGCGAAAAGACGAGCGCGCCGGAACTCGCTACCGTCGAGAATCGGAGCCGCGAGGGCGTCGGCGACGTCGGAATCATCGCCCCATGCTACCCAGTCATACTGCATTCGGCCGCCGAGCCGGAACAGGAACCGACCGTCGTTGGTCTCCATCCGCAGGCCGTCGCTCCAGAAGATCTTGACGCCGCCGGGGTCGTCATCTTGGGCCTGCGCCGGGACCGCCCACAGAATGGCCGCCAGGACTGAAAACGCAACTGAAGTCGTTCGGCTCATGGAGTCATCCGCTCGAAATGGTGCTTCCAGGATGTCCGGGTCGTCCTCGATGAGGAGGATACAGCCGGGCGAATTCCGCCGCTGTCACGAGGCCCTGTACCGATTGGGGTTGACAGAATCGAAACTGCTCCCCTACTGTCATAGGACAGTAGGACACAAGGGGACGGTTTGAAGATGTCCAGCTATCTACGAGAGAGTCGGTCGGCAACCGGCGAGATCGACGGAACCGACGCCGAAAGCGGAGGCCGGCCGTGGAGCTGAGGATCGATCCCGCCAGCGCCGTTCCGATGTATGCACAGGTTGTCGAGCAGGTGCGGACGCTGGTGGCGCTGCGGGCCTTGCGGTCGGGCGACAAGCTGCCGTCGGTTCGTGAGCTCGCCGTCCAGGTGCGCATCAACCGTAATACGGCGGCCAAGGCGTACCAGTTGCTCGAAACCATGGGCGTTCTCGAGACCAAGGCCGGGCAAGGGACCTTCGTCGCCGATGGCGTGCCCCCCTGGTCTCAGGACGAGCGCCTCCGCCGCCTCGAGCATAGCCTCAACCGCTCTCTGGTGGAGGCCTTCCATCTGGAGATTCCGTTCGACGAAGTACTGAAAATCACCGAGCGCCTGGTCCGCGACTTCGAGCGCGGCGGGGTGGCCAAGACCCAACGAAAAACCGGGAGCAGTCGATGAGCGTCCCCGCGATTCGGATCAAGAACTTCACCAAGCGCTACGGCAAGATCACCGCCGTCGACGGCCTGACACTCGACGTTCCCAAGGGTTCGATCTTCGGTCTGCTCGGCCAGAACGGCGCCGGCAAGACGACGATGATCCGCACGATGCTCAACTTGCTACAGCCCACCGAGGGATCGATCGAGGTTCTCGGGCTTGACTCCGTCAAGGAGTCGCTCGAAGTGCGCAAGCGCATCGGCTACCTGCCCGAAGAGCCGACCTACTACACATGGATGACGGTCGACGAGATCGTCGGCTTCAACGCCGCCTTCTACCCGAGCTGGGATCAAGACCTGGCAGACAAGCTCCTCGACGACCTCGGCCTGCCGCGCGATCGCAAGCTCAGCTCTCTGTCGCGCGGCATGCAGGCGAAGGTCGGCCTGGTGATGGCGCTCGGGCCGCGGCCCGAGTTGCTCATCCTCGACGATCCGACCTCCGGCCTCGACCCCGTCGTTCGCCACGAGTTTCTCGAGGCGATGATTGGCAACGTGCAATCAGAGGGCGGCACGGTCTTTTTCTCGACCCACTTGCTCCACGAGATGGAGCGCATCGCCGACGAGGTGGCGATCATTCACGAGGGCAAGCTGCGGCTCCGCGGCTCGCTCGAGTCGGTGAAGAAAGACTTCAAGAAGCTGCGTGTCATCTACCCCAACGTCGTGCCCGAGGTATTCCCCGTCGAGGGCATCGTGCGTGCCGATCGCAACCACCACCAGGCGCTGCTGACGGTGCAGAAGTACGACCCGGTGATGGATGAGGCGCTCATGGCCGCCGGCGCCGAAACCATCGAGGTTCTCGATCTGTCGTTGGAGGAGATCTTTGTCGAGATGGTGAAGGGGCAACGGGAGGCGGACCCTTCGCCGGCTACAACCGGCGTTGCGGAAGGACCCGGCGCAGTATCAGGAGCCGCCGAGGCCGAGGATGGAGGCGCCTGAACCGATGCTGAAGGCCCTTGTCTGGAAGGAGTGGCGCACCCAGCGCCCGCTGGTGCTGGCGGGGCTGGCAACGTCCGCGGTCTTGCCGAGCTTCTTGATGATCGGAGCCAAGGTGTCGGCGCCGGACCGCGCCGTCGAGGATTTCCTCGCGATCGTCCCTTTTGCCCTGGTGCTCTTCGTCTGGCCGCTGTTTTCGGTCTGCATCGGCACGCTGGCGATCGCTGCCGACATGTCCGACGGGAGCCTACGCTTCTTGCTGTCGCGGCCGGTGTCGCGACCGCGCGTTTGGCTGGTGAAGGTCGCCACCGCCCTTCTCGCGCTGCTGGCCGTCATCATCGGCTCGATGGTGATCGGGGCGATCCTCAGCTTCGTCGTTGCAGGTGGTGACGTCGACGTCATGGCCTATCTCGCGCCGCGGGCCACGACGTTTCCCTGGGAGGAGATCGCGACTCTGAGCGTCGCTCTGGCTCTCCTTTTTGGCTGCTCGGTCTACTGGTCGATGTTCGTCCGCCGGCCGCTTTCCGGGGCGTTGGCCGGATTTCTGACCGCCGCCGGAATCGCCTTCACGGTGGGGTCGGTGTGGATCTCCGCGCTACCGATGTCGGCGCGGGCTCGCGCCGCCACGGCACCTGTCGGTCTTGCGACGAGTATTGTGCTTGCCACCGCGGCCATCTGGATAGCGGCCTTTTGGATCTTCTGGCGTGGCGACATTTTCGGGGCCGCCCCGCGCAAGAGAGCATTCCGCCCCCTGCTGACCATCACTCTCGTCGTCATGCTGATCGGCGCGATGCCGGCAGCGTGGGTCGGAATGCGCTCGATGAGCGCGACCGCCGCCGGCATGTACGGACAACTCGACCTCATCGACGGCAGCGTCGTACTGTCGGAAAAGACCGCCTCGGGGCTGACCACGAAGATCACCTCGCTGTCGATCGCGAATGGCGAGCGTCGCGCCCTCGTCGGACGGCACGCCGTGCTGCCGGCGATCTCTCCCGACCGCGCCTGGATGGTCTACCTGTCGTTCAACGGATATCTCGGTAGTCTGTCCGCCGGCTTCGAACTGCGCGCCAGACGTACCGACGGCAGCGAAGACTTCGCCATAACGGCGGACATCCCATGGGAGTGGCCGCGCTCCTGGGCGCTACAGTTCGCGCCCGACAGCGACCACGTTGTGCTTTCCTACGGCCCCCAGCAGGTCGTCATTGCTTCCGTTCTCGAGCGGACATCTACTCTCCACAACCTGAGCCGGGGCGCCCCCAGCGAAATCATCGGTTGGAGCACGGGCGACGAGCCCGAGTTGCTGTACTCGCAACGGCGAACCCGGCCGAGACTCACGACGACGATATCGGCACTCGATCCGGGCACCGGAGATAGCCGACTCGTGGCGGAGTTTCCCGAGGCGCACCTCTTCCGCATGCGGGGCACGGGCTTCCGGTCACGGCGCGATCGGCCCCGCCAGCCGGAGGCCGGCTTGCGCTGGGTGCCCGGTTGGTCGAGTTACCCCGACGACAAGCCGCACATGTACCTGATCGACCTCGAGAATCCCGAGCTCATCGAGCTCAGCGACTCGCCCTGCCGCTACTGGGGTTTTTCGGACGACGGTCGCCGCTTCATCTACGGCAACTGCACCGGCGACCTGCGCACCCATGACGCCCGAACCGAGATCCGTATCCGCGACCTCGAAACCGGCGCCGACGAACAGTTCGCGCTGTTCGAAGGATACGAGAATCACTGGTTTGGCTCGCAGCTCTTCCTGTCGCCCGACGGCGAGTCCGTCTTGCTGTTTTCGCGCCAGGGCTACGGAGCTCCGCGCGCCACCTTCGTCGTCCCACGCGGCGGCGCCGTGCGCGAGATCGCCCGTACCCGGTGGCCGCTCCGGTGGCTCGGCAACACGGAGGTTCTGTTGGGGTACACCTCGCCCGAGCTCGAGCTCGAGCTCCAGGTGGTCAACGTGGTGACCGGCTCGGCGCGCACCATCTTCCCGTGACCTGATCATGCTCAGAGCCCTGCTGTGGAAAGAGTGGCGGCAACAACGGTCGATCGTTGCGGTCGGCGCCGGTCTGGCCTTCATCCTTCCGGTGATCGTGTACCTCGTTGGCCAGACGGCGAGCAACAGGATGTACGCCGTGGATTTCGTCGGGCTCGTGCCGTTCCTGATGGCGATCTTCGTGTGGCCGCTGTTCGCGGCGATCGTCGGGGCGACGACCAACGCCCACGAGAAGACGGACGCCTCGCTCGGCTTCCTGCTTTCCCGGCCGGTGACCCGCGCCCGGGTTTGGGGGGTCAAGGTGATCACCGCGGCAATCGCCCTCGGTCTCATCGTGACGGCGTCGCTCGCCATCGCCCAGTTGGTTTACTTCAGCTATCTGGACCGCTGGTTCCGCTTTCCCTTTCCCGCCGACCCTATTGCCGAGAGCACGTTGCCGACGGTTGCGATCCTGCAGGCGCTGGTGATCGGCATGCTGCTTCTGCCTTTTGCGGCAGCGGTTTTCCTGTCGGTTTTCGTGCGCCGGGCGATCGCCGTTACGGCGGGAGGGATCGTGGTTGCGGGCCTGCTGGTCACCGTCGGGTTCTCGCTGCAATCGGTTCTCTCCGCCTCGCCGAGGTCCGGCGACGGCGCCGAGACCTTCTTGTTGGGTTACATGGTCTCGTTGTCCGTCGCCTTGCTGGCAGGTTCGTACTACGTCTTCTCGGCCGGCGGCGGCCTGGAAGGAGCCGACGTGCGACGCCCGCTCCGGGTGGCAGTGGCGGGAATGCTCGTTGCCTCGTCGTTGGGAACGACGGTCTCCGCCGCCATCGCCACCCGCAGCGACCCGGATACCGCGAGCGTCGAGGAAGTTCAGGCCATCCCGGGAAGTCGCCAGGCGCTGATCGGCACCTACAACAACGACTTCGGCGGCATGACCTACTGGATCAGTGGGCCGGGGCGGCTGCTGCGCGACATCACCGGGCGCATGGCCTCGTCGGCGGTCGTCTCACCGACTGGCGAGTGGATCGTATATTCGTCGCAGCTCGGCCGGCTGGGCTTCCGCAGCCGCTCCTGCGCATTGTGGGCTGTTCGGCCCGACG
>SMVB01210381.1_pt1 | contig 30994 bp, 31 predicted proteins | sample 2456461 | NCBI WGS metagenome assembly SMVB01 (sample SAMN11095934, study PRJNA526329) | marine sediment metagenome | biome: Marine sediment; feature: Surficial sediment; material: Deep marine sediment; isolation source: Hadal surficial sediment | place: Pacific Ocean | collected 2014-05 | depth... | reverse complement strand
GGAAGCCGACAGCGTGGACCCCGTAGCCGATGGTGTCCTCATCGAGGTTCACGCCTGCCCAAAATGCGGGCGAGGGCATCCCAGGACCACCGGTGCGAGCACCTAGCCGAGACGACGAGCGGTGAGCAGCGTTTCAGCCTCGCTACTTCTGCTCGAGTCACTTCCAGCTGCGGGAAGACCTAAGAGAGTCCCCTTCGGATCGTGATAGGGAATCAGGAGATCGCCTTCTAATCACGGGGGGACGGGACTGGAACCCGTGAATCCGGATGCGCGCCTCAGACGGTTGAACGCAATCTTGAGGCTGTTCCCGGCCCTCGAACGGAACCCTCGTGACCGGGCCGCCGTTTCGGATATGCACCGATGAGGAGAGCTCCGCTGAAGGCTGCGATGGGAATCAACCAGTTGATCGAGGCGTCCGATTCGACGAGGCCCAGTTCGGCGGTCACGCCTGCAGCCCCGGCGCAGAGCAGCAGGGCGACGACCACGATTCCCTTTCGCGCGGGGCGAGCGGTCGGATTGATTCGCCATTCGAATCTGGCGAACAAGGCGACGAGCAGAGCGGTCGCCGTGGTCAAGACGATGACCCACAAGGGACGGGTGAGCCACCACGCGGTTGTTCCGGGCTCGAACCGGAACACGGCACCGTCGAAGGCGAACAACCCGGTGGCCCCGACGATGGCCATCGCCGACAGATGCCACAGGTACAAGGTCATGATCACGCTAGAGAGCGCTACGACTGCGTGCCACACCCTCGCACGGCTCACGAGAGCGGCAACACGGCCCTGTGTGCCCCAGATGAGACCGGCCTGAGCGGCCCCGAGCAGCACCATCGCAAACGTTGGTGGGTCCATATTGGTGAGCTCGTCTCCGGTTACACCGACCATCGCCACTGGGTACCAGCCAACGCTCGTGACGACCACCAATGCCGCGATCGCTACTGTCATCACGACCCAACCAACTCGGTGTGGCACGGGTTTGCCGGAGCTGTCACGGGCGGCCCACCAGTAACCAAGCTGATGGATCGTGGCCCACACGAACAGGAAGTTGGCCCATCCGAACCCCGGTTGGTCACCGGCAAACCGGGTGACGTCAACGATCAGTGCGGCACCTGCGAGCGCGGCGACGCTTCCCCATCGATACCGCTGCCACCAGCGGTGGGTCAGCGGTGCGGTTCCGACCAGAACGAGGTACACGGCCATGAACCAGAGCAGAACGGTTCCCGCCCTCGAAGCTTCCTGGACAATATCTGGGGGAAAGAGGGGCCGCATGACGATGACAAGCAGCGTCCAAACTGCGATGAGCGGCACAACTGGCGTGTACAGCCGTCGGATCCTGGCCGTGATCCAGTCGCTAGGGCGTTGCTCTCCGGCCTCGACGCGACGCAGCGCTCTGGCGTTGGCGTACCCGCCGACAAAGAAGAAGATCGGCATCACCTGGACCAACCATGTCACCCACGCCGAGAAAGGGAGCAGTTGCACCGCGTTCATCAACTCCACGTCGCCGGTCCTTTGGACCCAGATGCCCGCAGCAAGCCAGTGACCAAGGATCACGACGATGATGGCTACGACGCGCCAGAAGTCGATTATGCGGTTCCGCGTGGCGGGTGTCTCTGCTGCCAGCTTCCTGGTGTGGGCGACAAATGATCGCATGGATCACAGCAGACCAGTGGAAGCGCAAGCTGTAAATCGGGGTTCTCCCCTATCTGAATGAAGGGGGGAACCAACTGCTACCGGGGAAAATGTTCGCGCCAGAGCAACGCAAATGGGCCGTTACCAGGGGTAGCGGGGCCACTCGGAGACGAACCGAACCGTTCCACCTTCCCCGTGGTGGTTGGCGACCGGAGAAACGGTCGACAAACCCTGGCGGTGGCGGCGGGCCGGTCCGTCATGGCACAAACCCGAGGGACCGTACGGTCGTTATGGGCGGCGGTACCTTAGGACGAAGTGAGGGGGACTAGGTCTGTAGGGTCTCTTGGAGGTGCTATATGACGGTCCATCGCCCGAGCGATCTGCCGCAGCTCGGCCATCATCGAGGCCAGCCCATTCAGGGTGAGACTTTGCTTGCCGTCGCTGAGTGCCGAGTCCGGGTCGTTGTGAACTTCGACGATGATCCCATCCGCTCCGGCTGCCACTGCCGCTCTGGCTAGGTGCGGCACCAGATACCGTTCCCCTGCCGCGTGGCTTGGGTCGACGATGACGGGGAGATGAGTCTTCTGTTTGAGCACTGGCACAGCAGCGATATCGAGGGTGTTTCGAGTCGTGGTCTCGAAGGTTCTTATCCCTCGTTCACAAAGGACCACCTGGGGATTGCCGGCCGATACCACGTATTCGGCCGCGAGGAGGAGTTCCTCGACGGTTGACGAGATTCCTCTCTTCAGCAACACGGGGAGGGTCTGAGCCCCGACTTCGGAGAGCAGACGAAAGTTCTGCATGTTGCGGGCGCCAATCTGGAGCATGTCGGCGTAGCGGGCGACCAAGTCGACGTCTTCGGGGGCGACCACCTCGGTCACTACGGGAAGGCCGGTCTGCTCTCGAACTTGGGCCAGGAGCACCAGTCCCTCTTCTCCGAGGCCCTGGAAGCTGTATGGCGAGCTGCGTGGCTTGAAGGCTCCGCCTCGCAGCATTCGCGCCCCGAATCGTGCCACAGCTTCGCCGACTGCGGAGAGTTGTTTTTCACTCTCGACAGCGCACGGACCCGCCATCACCACTACTTCGGTGCCGCCTATCTGCACGTCGCCAACCCGGACTTCAGAAGACTCTGGATGATGCTCCCGGGACACCTGGGGGTAAGGCGCGGCTACAGCACGCAGCTCGGCGACGCCTGGCATCGATTCGATCTCTCCGGCAAGAGACTGCGCTTCGGGGCCGATCAGCCCGATGTGTGTCTCATCACCAATCTCACTGACTAGCAACTGGCCTCCACGACGTTCGATGAATCGCACAACACTTGCCTTGTCTTTGAGGGAACATCCGGAATCGAGGACCACGATCATGCCGATACCTCGGCCGGGCGGAGTTCGTCAAGGAAGGCGCCTGGATCTTCGCCGCGATCGATCGCCTCGATCAGGGCGCTTCCGACCACGACCCCATCGACATGGGGCGCCAGGGCCGTCACCTGAGCCCGATCGCGAACTCCAAATCCGGCTAGGACCGGCAGGGGAGAAGCCGCTCGAACCCTGTCCAGGTATTGTGGTGCCTCGACGGGTAGATGAGTCTTGCCACCGGTGACACCGCTGGTGATCACGGCATAGACGAATCCGGCACTGGCATTGGTTATCCGCTGAAGACGTTCTAAAGAGGTGCTGGGGGTCACCAACTGCACCAGAGCCAGCACGTCCGAGTCGAGCACCTTCCGCAGCGGACCGTTCTCCTCGAGAGGGAGGTCCGGGACGATCAGGCCCGACGTTCTCGAGTGGACCATCGCACGACCGAGACGATCGAGTCCGAATGCCAGGAAAGGGTTGTAGTAGCCCATCAGTAGATGCGGCGCCGCGACATCGGTTGCCTCGAGCAGTTCAAAGATCCACTCCAGGGTGACTCCGTTGCTCAGGGCCACGCGACTCGCCTGCTGGATGGTCAGACCGTCTGCCATTGGGTCAGTGAAGGGCACTCCGATCTCGACGATATCCGCAGATCGGGCCACCGATTCGAGGACCGAGGGGAACGATTCGGGGGTCGGATACCCGGCGATAACGTACGCGCAGACAGCAGGGCCCGAAGCCTCACGGATGCTACGGGTGATCTCCCCGGCTCCGACTGAATCAGCCATGGGAAACCTCTCCGGTCAGCAGTTGGATGTCTTTGTCTCCCCGTCCGGAAAGGCCCACCACTATCCGGCCGTCGGAATGCTCGCTTGCCCAGCGTTTCGCCCCTGCCAGGGCGTGGGACGATTCGAGAGCAGGGAGTATCCCCTCCAGCGAGCTGCACTCATCGAGCGCCTCCAATGCTTGGTCGTCGGTTGCCGACTCATAGCGGGCTCGGCCCAGGTCACGAAGAAGGGCGTGTTCGGGGCCGACTCCCGGGTAGTCGAGACCTGGCGCCACCGAATGGGTGTCCAGCACCTGACCGTGTTCATCCTGGAGCAGGGGTGTCATTGCACCATGGAGAACTCCAGTGCTCCCGAATCCGAGCGTGGCCGAATGGGGATCATCCTGGCCGCCATGACCAGCGGCCTCGATACCGAGGAGCTCGACTCCCGGGTCTCCAATGAACCCTCGGAAGAGACCGATGGCATTCGACCCCCCTCCGACACAGGCGACGGCAACGTCTGGAAGCTCGAGACCCGATTCGACGAACTGCGCCCGGGCCTCGATGCCGATCACCGATTGGAACTCCCTGACCATCCACGGATACGGGTGAGGGCCGACCACCGAACCCAACAGGTAATAGGTGCCTTCTGGGTCGGCAACCCACGCCCGGAACGCTTCGTCAATGGCGGCACGCAATGTCTGGTCTCCGGCTTCGACGAGGACGACATCAGCGCCCAGAAGCCTCATACGCTCCAAATTCGGCTTTTGCCGCCGAGCGTCGACCGCACCCATATAGATGGTGCACGGAAGACCGATCCGCGCCGCCGCCGCCGCGGTGGCGACACCATGCTGGCCGGCGCCAGTCTCGGCAACGATACGATCGGCACCCAAGCGTCGGGCTATGAGAGCCTGACCGATCGCATTGTTGATCTTGTGGGCACCGGTGTGGCAGAGGTCCTCCCGTTTCAAGAACACCTCGGCTCCCCAGCGCTCACCCAGAGCCGGCGCCCGGGTCAAAGGGGTAGGCCTACCTATGAACTCGCGCTGTTCCGCTTCGAGTTCCGAGCGAAACTTGGGGTCGGCCAGGAGTTCGATTGCGCGAGTCTCTAGACGCTGGAGAATCTCCATCAGGGTTTCGGGAACGTATCGTCCTCCGTAGGGGCCGAATCTGCCGTCTACCGGAGGCCGGCCCTCAACCAGCTCATCAAGCAGTGTCGAATTGGTCACGGTCATATTCTCACCAGGTCTTTCTCGGCTTCTCTCACCGCTTCTACAAACGCCCATATCCGGGAGGGATCTTTTATCCCAGGACTCGACTCGACTCCGCTGCTCACGTCGACGCCATACGGCCTCACAGTCCTGATGGCCTCCCCGACATTGTCTTGATGAAGACCACCGGCCAGGGTCATCCGACCCAGCAGCGCGATTTCGGCGGCAATGTCCCAGTCCACAGCGTGACCGACGCCACTGTGCAGCCCTTCGTAGACAAACCTGTCGCCGTTGATGTACGCGGCGATCTCTTCAAGCGAACCGACAGTCTCTCGGAACACCGGGAGCAAACGGCGACCCTCCACCCCGGAGAGAGACCTGTGGTCGGCCTGGACCACGTCAGCATCGAAACCGGCGAGAGAGTGCTCGATGTCGTCTCGTGGCAGATCCCGGAAGACGGCGACTCTGTCCACAGTCGCCGGCACCCTCGCAGCTATCGAATTGGCCACGGTCGGCGAGATCTCTCGTATGGACGGAGCAAGAACGAAGCCGATCGAGTCGGCACCGGCATCGACGGCGGCTTGGGCAACGGCCAGGTCGGTGATTCCGCAGATCTTGATGTGAATCTTCAAGATGCGGACCTCTTCGAGATAGCTCTACGGCCGGCAGCTATCAGCCTCCGGGTGGTCTCCCCTGGCGCTTCGGATGTCACAAGAGCGGTTCCGACCAATGCCAGTCGGTAACCGAGCCGGGCGGCGGCTTCCGCGTCGTCGGGTGACTTCACTCCGCTCTCCGCAACCCCCGGCAGATGATCGGGAAGATGAGGAGCCAGGTCTGCCAGTCGACCGGGCTGAACCTTCAAGGTGGTGAGGTCTCTCGTGTTCACTCCGATCAGGATCTCCCGATCGAAAACGACCGAGATCCTGTCTAGGTCGGTTTGGTCGAAGATCTCCACCAGAACGAACATGCCGAACCCGATAGCGGTGTCCGTCATCTCGGCGAGAAGCGAGGCTTCGGTCAGTCTTGCGATGAGAAGAACTCCGGAGGCTCCCGCTGCTCTGGCTTCGATGACCTGAATCGGGTCGACAAGAAAGTCCTTCCGCATCACAGGCACTTCGACAGCGACCGCTGTCGCCTCGAGGTGATCGAGGTTGCCACGGAACCTCGACGGCTCCGTGAGGACGGATATGACGGCAACATCAGCGTCTTCGTAGAGCGAGGCGAGTTCCTGCACCCGGCGTCCCGGATCGTCAACCGTGACCAATTGGCCGTCGGCAGGGCTGGCCAACTTCACCTCCCCGATCAGATCGAACCCATTTTCCGAGAGATCCAGGGGCACCACCGGCCGGGCGGACGAGGCTCGAGCCGCAAGACCCGTCACGCCGATCCTGCCCCTAGCCTCATCAGCCCGAAGGTGGCTGGATTCGGCCATGGTGGAGAGGAAATCAGACATGGACCGTTTCTTTCAGACGGTTCACCAGGGCGAGGGCGCGGCCACTGTCAATGGCAGCCATCGCTTTGGCGAGACCATCGACCGGATCCTTGGCCTGCCCGGTTACTCGTAAGGCCAGCGAAGCTCCGAGAACCAGAGCGTCACGATGAGGACCGGTCTGCCCGTTCAACACCTTCAACAATTCAGCGGCGTTGAACGCGGGCTCCCCACCCAAGAGATCTTCGGCCCGGCATCGGGTGATGCCGAAATCGGCCGGGTCTTCCACGGTGAGAATCACCGAACCCGGTGTCACTTCGAACAGCTGATAGGGTCCGACGGGAGTGGGTTCGTCCCAACCCGGCTCGCCATGGACGACGAAGGCCCGTTCGATCGGCATCCCGGCCAGGGTGTCGGCAACCATGCGCGCCCCGTCGAGGGAGAACACTCCGATCACATGAAATGGTGGCCTCGCCGGGTTGGCGAGAGGTCCAGCCATGTTGAAGATAGTGCGGATGCCGAGTGCCCTCCTGACCGACGCGATGGACTTCATTGCCGGGTGATAGGCCGGCGCAAACAGGAACGTGAATCCCGTCTCGTTGAACATCTCACCCGCCTTCGCCCCGTCCCACGGGACACTCATTCCCAGTGCCGCCAGGACATCGGCGCTGCCACTCTGGCTGGAGATAGCCCGGTTTCCATGTTTGATCACCGGCGCTCCCGCCGCCGCAGCAACCAGCGCAGATCCGGTAGACAGGTTGAGGCTGCCCGAACCATCGCCACCAGTACCGACGACGTCGACTGCCGGAACATCTGTCGGGATATCCGGGCGCACCGCCAGTCTCCGCAGCCCCAGGGCAAACGCCCGGAGCTCGTCGGGGGTTTCTCCTTTCGTCCGCAGGCCTGCCAGTGCCGCAGCAGCGAGAACCGGATCCACTTCGGGATCGGTCAGATGATTCAGGAGCTCTCCGGCCTCCTCTTCGGTGAGATCGATCCCCGACACGATGTTCTCCACCAGATCTCTCATATCGCAACCGCTTTCGATGGCTCGGATGCCAGAACCGGCACCATGTCGAGGAAGTTCTGGAGAAGCCTGTCCCCCACCGGCGTCAGGAGGCTCTCCGGATGAAACTGGACCCCCTCGAGTGACAGTTTGCGGTGTCGCACCCCCATGATCTCTCCTTCGGAGGTATAGGCGGAGATCATCAATTCAGATCCAAGCCCTTCCTCGGCAACCGCGAGGGAGTGGTAGCGCCCCGCTGGGAACGGGTTGGGCAGCCCCTGGAATATGGTCCGTCGGTCGTGATAAACCGGCGAGGCCTTGCCGTGCATGAGCCTTTGTGCCGCTCCGACGGTGCTGCCGAAAACGGCAGCAAGGGCCTGGTGCCCCAGACACACGCCCAGGACCGGCACCCGACCAGCAAACGCCTCGATCATCGCCATCGACACTCCCGCTGCTTCCGGCCGCCCCGGGCCCGGGGAAATCACCAAATGTGATGGCTCGAGATCGACGGCCTCGCCGACAGTGAGGCCGTCGTTGGTGCGGACCGTGACCTCGGCGCCGAAGGTCATCAGCGCCTGAACGAGGTTGTAGGTGAACGAGTCGTAGTTGTCGATCATCAGCACGTGGTGACTCATAGGCCCTCCTCGGCCAGCAAGAGCGCCGCCTCCATGGCGGCCGCCTTGGAAAGGACCTCGTCGTGTTCTCGCTCCGGATCGCTGTCGGCGACGATTCCGGCCCCGGCCTGGTAGCTATACCGGCCCTCTCTGAAGACAATCGTGCGGATGGTTATGGCCTGGTCCATCGAGCCACCGTGGCCGAAGTAGCCGATCGAACCCGCGTACAGGCCCCGATTCACCGGCTCGAACTCATCAATGAGCTCGATCGAACGGAGCTTGGGAGCCCCTGAGACCGTCCCCGCCGGAAAGGTGGCCGCGAACAGGTCGAACGCGTCCAGATCAGGCCGCAGCTCACCGGTGACACCGGAGACCATATGCATGACATGGCTGTAGCGCTCGATGATCCGGTAGGGCTCAACCTTGACCGAGCCCGCCACCGCGGTGCGGCCGAGGTCATTCCTCGCCAGGTCAACAAGCATCACATGCTCGGCCGCCTCCTTGGGGTCGGCGAGAATCTGGCGCTCGAGGAACTGGTCATGTTCGTCGTCGTCACCTCGGGGACGGGTGCCGGCGATCGGCCTCAGCTCTGCCGATGACCCCTTCAGCTTCGCCAACGCTTCCGGCGAGGACCCCACAACCTTGAGGTCTTCGAAATCGAGGTAATACATGTAAGGAGAAGGGTTGAGCAAACGCAGTGCTCGATACACACCAAAGGGGTGCAGGTCGGTCTCCCCGGAGAACTTGATCGACAGGACAAGCTGGTAGACGTCTCCGGCCGTAATGTGTTCTTTCACTTTCTCGACGCCGGCTATGAACTCGGACTTATCCATGCTTGGCGTTGCAGACTGATGACTTCTCGAACCGTTCCCGACTTCGACCGGACCGCGAAGGACGTTGACCACTTCGGTGCGGAGGCTTTCTCGCTCGGTGTCGGGACCCGAGTGAAGAAGTGCGATCCGTCTGGTCAAGTGGTCGAAAACCAGGATGGACTCCGTGGCCACATAACGACCTTCCGGTTCCGCCGACGGGTGCGGGGCCGGCGGCAACGGATAAAGCCGACGCACCAGATCGAACCCCGAGGCCCCGACCAGGCCACCGGAAAACGGTTGGTCCTTGATCACCGGGCCACACTGCGGTGCCCGTTCCAGAGCTTTACGCAACCCGGTGAGCACATCCTCCGAAAGGAAATCCGCATTGGCATATACACCATCGGGCTCGACATCGACCCGGAAGGTGTCACCGAAACCGATAAACGAATACCGCCCTTGATACCCCTCCTCGACACTCTCGAGCAGGTACCGCGGGCGTAACGGCGCCAATCGCAGGAACGCCGAGACCGGCGTGTGCAGGTCGGCTGCGATGTCGAATGGTTGCTGCATGTCTCCTCGATCCGCTCAGGACCGTGAGGAGTGTCTGTCACATCAGAAAACCCACCTCACGATCTCGAGGTGGGCTTGATGTGTTTTATGTTTGGACGGAGCCTGTTGTTGCCACCTCTTATGGGGATGACCACCACCACTGCTGGGCTGTAAAGGTGCTGCTGCGGCTCATTGAGGGTCAAGTTGTACCAGCCGAATTAGCGGGGGTCAACCCCTGAGCCAACTAATCCTCCACGCGAAGCCACGGTCCGGTCATCAGCTTCGCCCGGCCTCGGTGAGCCGCTCGTCGTGGGTGACACGGGTCGATCTCGGTGACCCTGGACCGTTACGGGCACCTGATGAAGGGTCTCGATGACCGAACCGCCGACCGTCTCGACAACATTGCAGAGAGCTGGGGCGGCCCAGGAGCAGCCCAAACCGAAGACGACGAAACTGAATCGCAGCGCGCAAACCCACCTGTGACCAGGGGGGTCTGAATGGCAGTCCCGACCAGATTCGAACTGGCGTTTCCGGCTTGAAAGGCCGGCGTCCTGGGCCTCTGGACGACGGGACCTGGTGTGATGTGAAGATTACGCCCGGGTAAGGGTCACCCCAACTTCTGACGGGCGCGCCCTATTCGCTCCAGGGTGCGTTCGCGTCCGAGGGCCGATATCGACTCGAACAACGGTGGGCTGATCGACGATCCGGTGACGGCGACACGCAAGGGCTGGAATGCCTTGCCCGCACCAATCCCTAGCGACTCCGGTATTTCTCGCAACGTGGCCTCGATACTCTCCGCGTCCCAGACCTCGAGCGCCGACACCCGGGCGAGACCCTCGTCGAGCACGGCCGGGACACCTTCTCTGGCCATTACCTTGTTCCAAGAATTCTCGTCGTATTCCTCGATGTCGTTGAACAGGAATGTGACCTGGTCGCCCGCTTCGGGAAGCAGCTTCGTGCGCTCTTGGACCAACGGAGCGATTTCCTCGAACCTCGCCCATTCGTCGTGGGGCAGCGGACGTCCCACAGACTTCTCGACATGAGGCCGAACCAGCTGATTGAACACCTCCGGACTCATCGCCCGTACGTACTCGCCGTTCATCCAGGTCAGCTTTTCTGGATCAAACGCAGCCGGGCTCTTGGAGACATCAGTGAGCTCGAAGGCCTCGATGGCCTGCTCCCTGGAGAACACAGTCGTCTCGGCGTCGAGTGACCAACCCAGAATCGCCAGGTAGTTGAACACGGCGTCGGAGAGGAACCCTTCATCGCGGAACTCCGAAAGGGAGGTTGCGCCATGGCGTTTGGACAGTTTCCGCCCATCGGGCCCGAAGAGCAGGGGGAGATGGGCGTAAAACGGCTCAACATGGCCCATCGCCCGGGTCAAGAGAATGTGTTTCGGGGTCGACGGCAGGAGATCCTCACCTCTGGCCACGTGAGTGATCTCATAGTCCACGTCATCAACGGTGGACGCCAGGTGATAAGTGGGCGTTCCGTTGCTCCGCAGGATGACGAAGTCGTCGATGTCCTGAGCCTCGAAACTCACGGTGCCTCGGACCATGTCATCGACCACCACCGGTGCGTCCTGGGGGATCGCCAGGCGGATCACACCCGAGTCAGCGGAAATGTCCGGCCGCCTGATGTAGTAGCCCGGGTGCCTGCCCTCCTTCTGAGCCAGCTGCCGGAGAGACTCCAACTGAGCAGAGGGACGGTCGTCGTAATAGGCGGCGCCTGACTGGATGAGGTCGCTCGCTATCTCCTGATAACGGTCGAGACGGTCGGATTGGCGATAGCTGCCGTGGGGACCTCCGACGCCAACACCCTCATCCCAGTCAAGGCCAAGCCAGCGGAGTGACCCGAGGATTTCTTCTTCGAACTCCGGCGTGGACCGCTCTCGATCGGTGTCGTCGATGCGGAGGATGAAGATCCCGCCGCTGTGACGGGCGAACAGCCAATTGAACAGGGCTGCCCGAGCAGTGCCGATATGGAGTGTCCCCGTCGGTGAAGGGGCCATCCGAACCCGAACGCTCATGGAGATACGAGTCTGTTTGTGAGAGTCCCGATGCCGTCGATCTCAACCTCCATGACATCCCCTGGCTCGACTTTGCTCGCGCCTGCTGGTGTTCCGGTGAGGACCACGTCGCCGGGCAGGAGTGTCGTGAATGCCGTGATGTATTCGAGGATCTCGGCGACCCCGAAAATCATGTCCGAGGTGAAGCCGGCCTGCCGGACCTCTCCGTTGACCCTGCAGATCACGGCGAGACGCTCGAGAGGATCCAGTTCGGTCTCGATAGCGGGGCCGAGCGGGCAAAACGTATCGAAGCCCTTGGCCCTGGTCCATTGGGCGTCCTTTTTTTGCAGGTCACGAGCCGTGACATCGTTGGCAGCGGTGTATCCAAAGATGTAAAGGGATGCATCCTCGGCCGAGATATTGCGCGCCGGTCGGCTGATGACCACTGCCAGTTCCGCCTCGTGATGAACCTCTTTGCTTGTTCTCGGGTGGATCACGGCTGCGTTCTGACCGATGACCGCGGTCGCCGGTTTCATGAAGATCAGCGGCTCCTCCGGGATCTCGCCACCCATCTCGTCAACATGGTCTTCGTAGTTCTTCCCGACGCAGAGGACCTTGGTCGGAATCACGGGAGAGAGGAGACTGACACTGGGCCAGGGGACGACGGTTTCGGTCGGCTCCCAAGCGACAAACGGAGAACCCTTGTAGACAACAACGCCTTCAGTGTCGGCAACCCCGTAAGCGATGTCGTCGCCGGCCTTCATGCGAACGATTTTCATAAGGGACGGGACGCTAATACGGCATCAGGTATTGAAAGACCGCCGGTAAATGTAGCGAATCTGTCCCACGTTGTTGACGATCAATTCACGGTCGACATCAGCCACAGCTGCCTCACCTGGTCGCTGCTCGTGGGGAACGGCAGCCAGCCATTTCTCGCGGCGCTCTATCAGCTCGGGTTGGGCATCCTCGCCGTATCCGCAAAGGAAAAGCGCCACCTCGATGTCCTCTGGAACCGGAGCACGGCCGCATGCCGACGCTCTAGCCATCACCAACCCCGTCACTACCGACTTGAGTCGTGGATCGTCAGTCGGCAGATCAGCGTCGGCAACCAGCCGCAACGCCCACCCGGGGTCGGGTCCGGCGTGCCCGAAACGGCCTCCTTGGGGTACATCGGTCGGTCCTGTTGGAACACCAGGCTTGGTCGAGCGCCACTTGTTGGCGGGTGCCGGCTCGAGCTGGTGCCGTGGCCTGGTCGCCTCGGTGATCTCCACGTTCGGCTGCGTGGCCACTAGACGAAGACGAGCCAATGCTTGTGGTCGTCGAGCTTTCCGGCGACAGCAGCTGAATAGAGGTCCTGTGCTTTTCGTGTGACCGGACCGGGTTCACCAAATCCCACCGTTCGGCCGTCGATCTCCCGGATCGGCGTTACTTCGGCGGCCGTCCCGGTGAGGAAGACTTCGTCGGCGGTGTAAAGGGCTCCACGGGCAAGGTCGACCTCACGCACTTCCATTCCTTCGCTCCTCAAGAGCTCCATAACGGAGTTGCGGGTGATGCCCTCCAAGATTCCCGAGGACACCGATGGCGTACTGACCACCCCGTTGCTGACGGTAAATAGATTCATCCCGCTGCCTTCCGAAACCGTCCCGCCGTCGTTGAGCATGATTGCCTCATCGAAGCCGGCCCTCACAGCCTCCTGCTTGGCGAGCGTCGAATTGAGATAGCCACCCGAGCCCTTGGCGGTCGGGATCAGAGATGTGTGCGAGATCCGCCTCCAGCTAGAAACCATCGCCGTAATCCCCTTGATGACTGCTTCCTCTCCAAGGTAGGAGCCAAACGAGAAGGCAGCCATCATGGTGTGGACATCGCTTCCAGCAGGATCGATACCCATCGCGCCTAATCCGTAAAAGACCTGCGGACGGATATAAGCCGACTCCAGATTCGTGACACCGAGCAGCTCCAGACAGGCCTGGTCGAGCTCGTCGGCGGTGTACGTCATGGGAATGCCATATGCCCGAGCCGAAGCTTCCAGGCGGACCATGTGATCGTGAAGCCTGAATACGGCGGTCCCCTCCGGGGTGTCGTAAGCCCGAATGCCCTCGAAGACACCCGTTCCGTACTGCAAAGCGTGCGATAGGAAGTGGACGGTGGCGTCGTCCCAGGAGATGAATTCGCCGTCACTCCAGATATGAGATGCTGGTTCCATCGGCTAAAGGCTATACGCGACCGGTCGGCACCGAAAACGGCTTCTAGGCTCGCCGCCCATGCATCGTCTTTTGGCCTCCTGGTTCGGCACCGGGCTCATCCTCGGGAGGGTCCGTGGAAGCGACGCGGGGTCCGGCACCGTTGGTTCGCTGTTCGCTGCAGTGATTGCCCTCTTGATCGGATCACGATATGGCTCGCAGGCCCAGATCGCTGCCACGGCGATCATCATCCTTCTGAGCGTGTGGTCAGCCGGTCGATTCGCCGAGGACGAGGGTGATGCAGGTTGGATTGTGATCGATGAGGCAGCCGGGATGTTCCTGGCGCTGATCGGCCTGAGTCTGTGGCCAGGACCGATTGTGGCCTTCGTCGTGTTTCGGGCTGCCGACATCTTCAAGGACAGTTTTCCTGGTGTCGCCGCCGCCGAGCGTCTTCCGGGAGTCATCGGCGTCACCGCTGACGACCTCGTCGCGGGGTTCTACGGGCTGGCAGCCGGCCACATCGTCCAGACATTGTTCTAAATTGTGTGCTCGGAGGTGCAAATGGAGTGGCAGGTGTCCACGATCGTGACCGGTATCGACGGTTCGGATGGAAGCAACCGGGCAGCCGAGCGTGCCGTCGCAATAGCCAGACATTGGAATGCGCGATTGCTGCTCGTAACGGTTGTTCGCACACCCGAAGGCTGGTGGGGTATCGGCGGTGCTCCCCCATCGCCGGAGGCCCTCTCTGCCGCGCTCGTCGAAGGCCATCAGAAGGTTCTCGCCGAGACGGAGGGTCAGCTCGATCTTGACGGGATCGACTACCAGACGGTCGAAGAGCTAGGCGATCCCGTGAGTCGCCTCATAGCTGTTTGCGAGATCAACGAGGCCGACGTGCTCGTTGTTGGTCGTCGTGGCGCCGGACTGGCGGAAAGAGTGATTCTCGGGTCGGTCGCCGACCGGCTCTGCCACCTGGCATCGTGTCCGGTCCTGGTCGTTCCTTAGTGCCCCCTACGCAAACATGCTGGCGACCGTACTTACGTTGGAGAGCACTCAGGACTCGACAGTCACCCCGCGCCAGAACGCAACGTAGTCCTTGATCTCGTGGGCTGCCTGGGACGGGTCGGGGTAGTACCAGGCAGCATCGCTGTTGGAATCTCCGTTGACCACGACGTCGTAATAACTGGCATTGCCCTTCCAGTAGCAACGTGTGTGGTTCTTCGAGTCGACGAAGTAGTCCCGATTGATCGATTCGGGTGGGAAATAGTGGTTGCCTTCGACGACGATCGTCTCGTCACTCTCGGCAAGAACCTCACCGTTCCAAACGGCCTTGGGCATTCTTGTTCCTATCGCTAGCCGACTCACATCGGAACCGGTTAGATAGCCGGCCTATTCCCTCCTACGCTCGAATGGTGCCAACCGTCGTGATCATTCCGGTCAAGTCGTTTCGGCTCGGCAAACAGCGACTGGCCTCTGCCCTCGACGACGCCCAGCGATCTCGGCTCGGGCGGGCCCTGGCTACCCACGTGGCTGAAACAGTTGAAGAAGCCGGGCTGCTCGCCATGTTCGTGACTGGTGACCCCGAGGTCGCCGCTTGGGCCACCTCATCGGGATTCCCATCGTTGCCAGATCCGGGGCAGGGGCTCAACGCCGCAGCCGCCGCCGGTGTCGAGTGGGCGGATCGCTCCAGGAGCAGCTGGATCGTCCTTCACTCTGACCTTCCCCTGCTCCAGGCTGAAGACCTGGGTGCATTGGCCAACACCCGCACGGATGTCATCGCCCCATCGTCCGATGGTGGGACTTCAGCCATTTCTGCTCGCAGTTCGATCAAGTTCGCGTTTGGGCCTGCCAGCTTTCATAAGCACTTGCCTCAGCTCCGCTCGCCGACGATCGTCGCCAGGACGGGTCTCCTGCTCGACATCGACTCGCCTTTTGACCTGGCCTCCGCCCTCTCCCACCCTCGGGGACGCTGGATGAGGACGGCCCTTTCGTGAATCTCGAAGACAGAAGAGTTGCCCTTCGGCTCTGGCTGGATATCGCAGTCACCGCGGTGGACCCCGAAGCGCTGACCGCCGACGCCCTAACCGACTTCGAGGAGGATCCAACGGTGATCATCGCCATCGGAAAGGCCGCGGCCGCGATGTGTCGCGGTGCTTCTCGGGCCCTGAGTTCCGTCAGCGGAGTCTGCGTCACCAACGCCCCTGGAAGGGTCCCCGATGGAATCGAACTTCTCATCGGTGACCACCCGATTCCCGGAGACGCCAGCTTCGAGGCGGGAAAGCGTGTGCTCGAGGTGGCTCGATCGGCAAGTGGGCGGTGCGTGGCCCTCATTTCAGGCGGTGGATCGGCCCTTTGCGAGCAGCCACTGCCCGGAATCGACAGGTCATACCTCCAGGAAGTGAACACTCTGCTTCTGTATGGAGGTGCGTCAATCGAGGAAACGAATCTGGTCCGGCGGCATCTGTCGGCGATCAAGTGCGGGGGAATAGCCCGAGCCGTCAGTGGACTTCTCGAAACGTACTTGGTCTCTGACGTTGGTGGTGCTGTGCCGGGTGTGGTCGCCTCGGGTCCGACCATCCCGATGTCAGCGGATCCGAAGGCAGCGAAGGGTCTCATGAGGCGATTCGGTGTTCCCATTCCCGACGCGGTTTGGGACGCCATGAACCAACGGCTGCCAGACGCCCCTCCTTCTGCCAGTGTCACCGTGCTGGCCGACGGACGGGTCGCTGCGGAGGCTGTTGCTGACGCCGCCCGAGAGGACGACATCCAGTCCCGGGTCAGCGAAGGATGGATAGTGGGCCCCATCGAAACAGCTCTCGACCATTTCTTCGCCGAGTCAGGTTCCGGAGTGACCATTGCCAGTGGTGAGCCAACGGTGGACGTTCGCGGCGAAGGCACCGGTGGTCGCAATTCTCACGCCGCTCTCCTGGCGGCGGCTCGCCTCAAGGGCCACGAGGGCCTGTTCGCTTCCTTGGCAACTGACGGTATCGACGGGCGGTCAGGCTCGGCCGGAGCAATAGTTGACGGCACCACCATCGATCGGGGTGGAGACCCGGAGGACAGTCTTGCCAACTTCGACTCCGCGAGTTATCTCGATGGCACCGGTGACCTGATCAGAACGGGCCCGACAGGGACCAATGTGGCCGACCTCTGGCTGCTCTGGCGATCATGAGTTCGACAGTGAACCTATATTGATCGGGCATATCGTCTGAAGGACTAATGGAGAAGACAGTCGTCATTACCGGAGGAACCGGGGGTCTGGGGACCTCACTGGTGAGGCGTCTCATGGTTGAGGACTATCGACTCGCCGTCACTTACCTGCTGCCCGACGAAGCACGAGAGTTCGAGCAGGAAATTGACGTGGACGAGGACCGGTTACTGCTGACAAGGGTCGATGCCACCAACCCCGAGGCCGTTGAATCGCTGTTCAAGGACGTTTCCGACAAGTGGGGAGCGATTCACGGCTTGTGCTCCCTCGTGGGTGGGTGGGCCGGGGGCCGTGACGTTGAAGAGACCGACGACGTGCGGTTCGATCGAATGCTCGATATCAATCTTCGATCCGCCTTCTATGCTGTCCGCGCCGCCGTCCCCTACCTGAAGGAAGCTGGTTGGGGGAGAGTCGTTCTGGTTGGCAGCCGGGCCGCCATCGACTTTCCTGAAAGCCAGGCTGCCTTCAACATCGCTAAAGCAGGGGTGGTCGCGCTCGGTCGCAGTGTCGCCCAGGAACTGGACGGTACGGGTGTCACGGCCAATGTGTTGATGCCGTCGGTGATCGACACTCCCGTCACCAGACAGTCTTTGCCGTATGCCGATTACGTCAACTGGCCAACCCCGGATGAAATCGCAGCCGTCGCCCAGTTCGTGCTCAGCGATGAGTCCGGGGTTATGAACGGGGCCTTGATACCGGTCTATGGCCGCGCCTAGAGCTCGATCCAATTCATCCCACTTGTAGCGGTATTGGTCAATGGCGAGATCGAGTCGGGGGCTGGTGCCTACGTCGACAAGATGAAACGACTCGAACGATGCCTCCTTCGCAGTCGGCAGCCACGCCACGCAACATTTCGGCGTCGAGCCGGCGACTCCGGTCAGATACTCGTTTAGAGATAGGAGAACCGGGTGCGTGTTTGGCCCAACTCAGGACGGCTTGGGCCGTGACCAGACGGGCTCCCGTCAAAACACGTCTCGCCGATATGCCGTGGCAAGAGCGTCGGCGTACTCATTCCACCGGTTGCCCGTGTGGGCCTTGATCCACTGAATATTCGCCATGGGTCGCGCCTGGGCGAGGGCGTAGGCCTCCTGGACCAATTCGAGATTGGCGATCGGCCCGGATGATTTCTTCTTCCACCCTTTCTCCTTCCACCCGGCGGCCCACTTGGTGATGATGTTGACTACCAGTTGTGAGTCCGTGTAGATGTCGACCGGCGAGTCGGCAGGGACCATCTGGAGACCCACAATCATCGCCCTGAGCTCCATGCGGTTGTTGGTCGTGTGGGCTTCGGAGCCGTAGTCCTGACTGACCATCTGGTCATCCACCACGAGGAGGGCGCCCCACCCGCCCGGCCCCGGGTTTCCTTCAGAGGCCCCATCGGTGAAGACACCTGTCTTAGGACCTTCCGTGAACCTGGCCAACACCTCCGATGTCGACATGTCGCGGCTCTTGGTCACCGACGGCGCGGAGGGGGTCTTCGAGTTGCGACAGTCGAGGCATTGTCTAGGTGTCCAACCCGGATACTGGTCGAGGACCTCCTGTCGAAGGTCGAAGGACTTGCCACAGGTCTGGCAGGTGAACATTCACCTACTCGACCTTCTCGAAGACAGACACGAACTGAGGGGGGTGGCCCTTCCCACACCCGATCTCGAGCACAGGTCGGCCATTATTCAGGGATGACACTGATCCGCCTTGTGGAGATCGGACGGGTCCCGCTGATTGATCAACACATGGTGGGAAGACTCATAGTGGGGCATTCGGCGAAGCAGGCTATTCGAGCGATTCGAGGTGTGTTGCCACTGCGTAGTCGAGGATCTCGGGACCTCGCTCGGTTATGGCAACGTGTGAAACCGACGTGTTCGCAGGTGTAAACAGAGATTCTGCATGGGTGTCGCTGGTCATCGTCAGCGACGATATGTAAGCGCGGATGGCGCCGCCATGCGCAACGACGATCGTTGGCTCGTCCGCTGCGTGTTTCAGCCCGCGAACGGCGTTGGAAACGCGGGAGGTCAGCTCCCCCCAGCTCTCGCCGGTCTCCCCTCGCCTCAGATCGACCCCCTCACGAAAAATCGTCTCGAGCTCCTTCGGCCACCGTTCGGCGATTTCGGCGGTGGTCAGACCCTCCCAATTGCCCATGGAGACCTCTTTGAGGTCGTCGACCGCTACGACCCCGTTTACTGCCATATATCCGGCCGTCGAGGACGCTCGCTTGAGAGGAGACGAGTAGACGATCGATGCCTGGCCATACCAATCTCCAAGGGCTTTCGCCTGACGGCGCCCGAGATCGTCCAGGTCCCAATCACCCCGTCCTTGCCACCGCATTTCGACATTGGCGCGGGTGCGACCATGCCGAATCAGCGCCAGGACCGGGTTGCCCTCGGCGAGATTGGCTTCGACGAGATGGGATCGAGGGCCAAAGTGACCTGTGTCGTTGAAGGACGCGAGCCGGGGGCGGCCGTACTGCCATACGACTCGTGTAATCGCTGTGTTGGATGTGAAGGCGTGCGCCCGGTGGTCCCGCCCGGCCATATGGCGGTGAAGAACGGCCTGGAGAAAACCGCCGTGAGTGACCACCACCGCTTTCCGATCTTCCCCGAGTGACTCGGCCAGTCGGTCAACGGCTGTTAGCGCTCGTCTGCCGGCCTCTGCGAGGCTCTCACCGGTGCCTCCCATCGGTGCGGTTCGAGAGGAGATGGCCTCATCGAGCTCGTCGCCGTGCTTTGCCCGGATCTCCTCGCGTTTCATCCCCTCCCAACGACCCAGGTCGATCTCGGTGAAGTCTTCGTCGATCTGAAAGTCTGTGGAAAATGATCGCGCGGTCTTTTGAGCCCGTTCAAGCGGTGAGCTCACGACCACGTCGTACTCCCAGTCGGAGAGACGCTTCCCGAGCGCATCGAGGCTCTCCTCACCGTGTGATGACAGCGGGCCGTCGGTGCGACCGTTCCACACGCCATCGAGGTTGGCCTGTGACTCCGCATGGCGAACGAAGATGATTTCCTTCAACGTGCTCCTGGAACGATATGGGATCTCCATGATGGCCTCCGAACCCCAGAATACGAATCGGTCTCGATCACGGCGAGAGGGTTTCATCGCTTGTTGACAAGTAACTCTACATATATAGAATTAAATGGTCATGGCCCGTCGCCCATCATCTCAAACTCTTGCGGTGTCCGCCCTATTTCTCGAGTCGACGGGCCAGTGGCATCACGGATACGACATCTCCAAGCGGCTCCGCATCCCTTCCGGGACATTGTATCCGATCCTGATGAGACTCAGCGACCGGGGTCATCTGGAAACTCGCTGGACCGAATCCGAAACCCCCGGCCGTCCGGCTCGCCACATGTATCGGCTAACCGCAACAGGCCGTGACTGGGCCGCGGTGGCCGTAGCCGATGCGCGAAGGCAGAACCTAGGAGTTCGGCAAACGGCCGAGGGCATGGCATGAGCCGCCTGAGCCGAGCCCTCTACCTCCTGATGCCGGCGCGGAGTCGGGATTGGGGCCAGGGCCTCCTGGCAGAGATGGAAGAGATCAACAACGCTCGCGAATCGACTCGGTGGCTCCTTGGCGCAGGCCAGGTTGTGCTCCGGAGTTGGTTCAAAAAAATCCTGGGAGGTGATTTGATGAAGACCGTTCTCGCCACCCTGTCGACTATCAACGGGGCCATGGGGTTGTTCCTGGCAGGGCTTTACGTTGTGACCGACAACACCCCTCCAATAGTGATCATCCTGGCGCTTGGCCTGATCATTCAGGGTGGCTACACACTCGCCCACCTGATGGGGCGACTCGAGCGATTCCAGCCCTGGTCGATGCGAGCGCTGCTCGTCGGGGAGACTGTGGCCCTGGTCATCGGTGGCCTCGCCTTTGTCGCATCGGGTCTCCGCAATGTCGCACCGCCCAACGGGGACTACGAGTACGGGCCGTTCGTCGTAGGGGCGTTGATCGCCACCCAAGCACTGGCTGCGCTGGTGGTTTATACGAACGTGAACATCAGACGTTCCCCCACACCCTCGGCGTAGCAGGCAACCCTCGTTACCGTCATCCCACGCGGGCGTGGCACGTGTCGCCCATGTCCCTGCGATGGCCCTTCTTGTCGGGTCCTTCGAGACCGGCGTTGACACATCTGAGGAGCGGGCTCGAGTTGATCTGGAACCAAGTCGACCGAGCAATCCAAAACGGCGGTGTTGGGCCGCCGTCTTTCTGGCTCGCGATCAACCGATGAAGGCCGAAGCAAATATCAGCGAAACGATGGTCATCACCTTGATAACGATGTTCATCGCCGGACCTGAGGTGTCCTTGAAGGGGTCGCCGACGGTGTCGCCTATCACCGCGGCGGTGTGAGCGTCGCTCCCCTTGCCACCAAAGGCGCCCGCCTCGATGAACTTCTTGGCGTTATCCCAGGCTCCACCGGCATTGGCCATGAAGATGGCCAGGAGGAAACCGGTCACGAGCGCACCACCGAGAAGACCACCAAGGGCCTCGACGTTGATGAACCCCACAACGAGCGGAAGGGCGATGGCCATAGAACCGGGTATGACCATTTCCCGGAGAGCGCTCCTGGTAGCGATATCGATACAAGCGGTGTAATCCGCCTTGGCCTCGGGGTCGCCTTCTCTCAGACCCGGGATCTCACGGAACTGACGTCGGACCTCGTCGATCATCAGGGAAGCAGCTCGACCAACGGCGTTCATCGTCAGCGCGGCGAACAGGAACGGGAACATCCCCCCGATCAACAAGCCGATGAACGTCGGCACCCGCGAGATGTCGATGTGTTCTAGGTCGACCGCCTTCGTGAATGCGCTGAAAAGGGCCAGTGAGGTGACGGCGGCTGATGCAATGGCGAAGCCCTTCGCCACGGCGGCAGTCGTATTGCCCAGCGAGTCGAGTGTGTCCGTCGCCTTACGGACCTCGGGGTCGAGATGAGCCATCTCGGCGATTCCTCCGGCGTTGTCGGCGATTGGGCCGTAGGCGTCAACAGAAATAATGATGCCGAGAGTGGCAAGAACACCGATGGCTGAAATAGCGACGCCATAGATGCCCCCGCCCTCGCCCATCGCCCAGTCACCGGCAAAGAAGGCGACTCCGACACCGGCGGCAACAGCGGTCACCGAGTAGGCGGCCGATCTCATGCCCTCGGCAATCCCGGAGATGATCACCGTTGCCGCGCCGGTCTGGGACTGGCGGGCGATCTCTTTGACCGTCTTGTAGTGGTCAGAGGTGAACCACTCCGAAATCTTCCCGACGAACCAGCCGACGACGAGGCCGGCCACGACGGCGAACCAGATACCCAGCCAGTTGTCGACCTTGTCACCAAAGATCCATGCGGCCAGGCCAGCGACACCGAGCGCAGTGGCAATCATGGCGAAGTTGGTACCCCTATGAAGAGCTGCAGCAAGGTGATCCTCGTCCTTGGCCTTCACCAGGAAAGAACCGATGATCGATGCGAACATGCCGAGTGCGGCCACCGCCAGCGGGAAGATGATTGCCTCGGCCTGGAACTCACGACCGGCGAACACCAGAGCCGTGTAGGCGATCGGGGCGACTATGGCTCCGACATACGACTCGAAGAGGTCGGCACCCATTCCTGCGACATCACCCACGTTGTCACCAACGTTGTCGGCAATGACCGCCGGATTGCGCGGGTCATCCTCCGGAATTCCCTCCTCGACCTTTCCGACGAGATCGGCGGCGACGTCGGCAGCCTTGGTGTAGATACCCCCACCGACACGGGCGAACAGTGCGATCGAGGAGCCTCCAAGCCCAATGGCGGTGATTATGTTTACCCAATCGGGGTCATCGAGGAGCTGCTGAAAGACCAGGAATCCCAGACCCACACCGAGCAGACCCAGGCCGGCAACGGTGAATCCCATGACGGCTCCCCCGCGGAACGCCACGGGTAGGGCCGCGGTGATACCACCCGTCCTGGCGGCTTCGGTGGTGCGGGAGTTGGCAGCGGTGGCGACGCGCATCCCGATCAAGCCAGCTAGCGCGGAAAGGGAGGCGCCGAAGACGTAGGCGACGGCTCCCCACGGTCGGCCCCAGTCGAGAAGCACAGCTATCAGGGCCGCCATGATCAGGACAAAGACCGAGACCCAGGTGTACTCGCGCTTCAGAAAAGTCATCGCGCCAGTTCGGATAGCGTCGGAAAGCTCGACCATCCGCTGGTTGCCCCGGGGGGTGGCCAGCACCGCACGGGTGTAGTAGACCGCCAGCAGGAGACCGAGGGCACCCGCGAAAAGCGCGATGTACAGAATGGTGTCCGTCATGCTGAGAATTCCTCCGGGAATGACAGGGGATCAGAAGCGCCGCCGGAGTATAGGGAAGCGCCTCGTCTCACGAGAACCTCGCTTGGTTTGGTCCGTATGAGGTGTTCCAGTGACACACCACTAGTTCGGTCCCGAGCCGAAAGAGCTCTCGTAATCAGGTCCGGAATCGTTGGCGGCTATCACCCTCGGACAGCGGTCGGAGCTGCTCGAGATGGGGTTGTGGACCCCCGGGAACGGGGACAAGTGACCGATCTCTGTCATGGCCAAGCGGTACCGATTGGCCAGCGAGTCGCGAAAACCCGGAATCAGGAGCCCAGATTCCGGGTTTTCGCAATGTGGCGATGACAAAAACAGTCGCTCAGATCGTGAAACCGCTGGTGACCGCGCTCTTGAACGATGCGGGACCTATGCCCATCCAGTTTTGGGATGGTTCCTTTCTGGGCACACCGGGAGCGAACGTAATCATGGTCAAATCGCCGGAGGCCCTCCGTCACATCCTGTGGGCACCGGGTGAGCTTGGCCTTGGCAGAGCGTATGTGGCCGGAGAGATCGATCTCGAGGGTTCCATCATCGAGACCCTTACGGCGGCTCAAGACATGGCGGGGAATTCTCCCGACGTGGTCCGTCAGAAACTTCGTGCTCGAGACGTTCCAACATTGATCTGGACAGCCCGCAAACTTGGGGTTCTCGGCTTTCCCCCGGCACCTCCACCCGAAGAGGCCCGCGTCCGTGGTGGTGTCCACTCCAAGGATCGTGATGCAGCGGCGATCGCACATCATTACGACGTCAGCAACGATTTCTACCGGCTGATCCTCGGAGAGACGATGACCTACTCGTGCGCTTACTTCGACTCCAGCACCGCGAGTCTCGACGAAGCACAGACCGTCAAGTATGACCTGATTTGTCGCAAGCTGGGGCTCGTGGCCGGGATGCGGTTGCTCGACGTTGGCTGTGGATGGGGAAGCATGGCAATTCATGCTGCCTCTCACTACGGCGTCGAAGTAGTGGGAGTGACCCTGTCGCGAGAGCAGGTCGAACTAGCTCGGGAACGTGTCGCCGAAGCCGGTCTCGCCGACCTCATCGAGATCCGATATCAGGATTACCGCGATGTCGGCGACGGGCCCTATGACGCAGTGTCCAGCATCGGCATGTTCGAGCATGTGGGGTCGTCGAGGCTCGAGGACTACTTCACCAGTATCAGAGAAATGCTGATCCCCGGTGGACGCTTCCTCAACCATGCCATCTCTCGACCTTCCGGCTCCGGTCCACTGCCCAAACGATCCTTCATAGCCCGATACGTGTTCCCCGATGGCGAGCTTCATGAAGTCGGTCGGGTCATCAGTTCCATGCAGGAACTCGGCCTGGAGGTCAGAGACGTGGAGTCGCTCAGGGAGCACTACGCCAAGACTCTTTCCCACTGGGTGGCGAATCTCGAAGGTTCTTGGTCCGACGCAGTCGCGTTGGCCGGACCCAACCGGGCCCGCATCTGGCGGCTCTACATGGCCGCATCGGTTATGAATTTCAAGGCCAACAGAGCTTCGATACACCAGGTTCTTGCCGTCAACACCCCCGATAGCGGCAAGAGTGAAATGCCCGCCACGCGAATGGGCTTGTCGAGAAGCGATAATTTCGACAGCACACTCGGGCCCGGTCGTCGGGGTTGAGGACCTCCCCGCGGACGTAACGACTGGCGACGGTCCGCTCGCGGGCGAATCCGAAGAATCCCATCACCGTCCAACCAAACCCAACCTCTCGAATTCACATTCGAGTAGTCGGCCAGTCGGGTTCCGTTGACTCAGAGGGCCGGCGTGGCAGTCGAGGAATACGCGGACGCTCGCCCCGGTTCAACGCCGTGTGGATATCGCAGTCAAAAGTGCTCTTGACCGCGGCGGCGTCATTGATATCACGACGCTCGGAGCGAGGAGCGGAACGCAACACAGGATCGAGATCAACTTCCATCACCTGGACGGGAGCTACTACATCACGGGTCAGCCCGGCCGCAGACGTGACTGGCTGGCGAACATGAAAGTCAATCCCAAGTTCACGGTCCATCTCAAGCGCGGCCTGACCGCAGACGTCTCGGCCGAGGCGGAAGAGATCACCAACCAAGATCAACGAGCGAAGGTGCTGTACCGAATCCTCACCGAGAGCTGGGGCAACGAGCCGGCCAAGGCCGAACACATCCTTCCCCGGTGGGTCAAGGGGGCGCCTCTGGTTGAGTTCACCATCGCCTGACCCGGGGATCACGAGCGACACCGCCACCCGGTTCGAATAGCCCACGGTTCCACGGCTTCGACCGTGGCCAGGCTCTATCATCGCAACCAGGACAACTTCACGGTGGGGGCAGAGCTTGGTGGAGGAGGCGCATGATCGGCGTCTATGGAGGCACGGGTTTCTATGAGTTGCTAGACGACGCCCGCGCCGAGGATATGGAAACACCTTACGGGCCAACCTCGGACCACATCATGGTCGGAGCCGTGGAGGGCATCGACGTGGCGTTCATTGCCCGACACGGGCAGGGCCACCGGCTGCCGCCGCACGCCATCCCCTACCGTGCAAACGCGTGGGCAATGAAGGAGCTTGGAGTTACGGATGTCATCGGCCCGTGTGCCGCAGGATCTCTTGTGCCTGAGTTCGAGCCCGGGGATTTCGTGGTACCCGATCAATTGGTCGATCGGACGTGGGGCCGAGCGTCTACTTTCGTCAAAGGCCCCGATGTCAACCACATGTCGTTCGCCGACCCGTATTCGGAGCCCCACCGTGAGTTGGCTATCGCCGCCTGCCGAGCCGCCGGTGCGTCTGTCCACGACGAAGGGACCACCGTTGTGGTCCAGGGCCCTCGATTCTCGACACGGGCAGAAAGTAGATGGTTCGCGGAATCAGGCTTTCACCTGATCAACATGACACAGATGCCCGAAGTCTCCCTGAGCCGTGAGTTGGGCATGGAGTATGTGAACATCGCTGTGATCACTGACTATGACGCTGGTATCGAGGGCAAGATCGCACCCGTCACTCACGAGATCGTGCTGAAGCGGTTTGCGCTCTCGATAGATACCCTCCGGGGCGCCGTGCTTGGTCTGATCACGTCGATCGCCGCGTTGGGTGAGCAGTAAGAGTGACCCAACACCAGGATCTTCTCATGGCGAAGCTCGGCCGTCCCCCGCCGTGGAAGGACCGATCGTCTCGCCTACGTGCGCTGGCAGAAGGTGCACGAACCCAATGGGGCCTCTGGATTGCGGCGGCCGCCGGCTTGGCCGCCTATGGGGGATTTGTCCGACTCGATGCGAGCAGCGGCACGTTAGGAGAGAGTCTGACCCCGCAGACGATCGGGTGGTACCTGCTCGCGTTCGCCGGGTTTCTTTTGGCGCTCTGGTGGAACGAGCGTCGACCGGTGCCCCTGGTTTGGTTGTGGGTCATCCCGATCGTCTTCCGGCTATTGCTTCTGATCACGACGCCAACTCTCAGCGACGACGTATATCGGTACCTGTGGGACGGAAACGTCGCTACCGCAGGCGTCAACCCGTATGCGTACGCACTCGATGCGCCGGAGCTCGACTCCCTGCACATATCGGCACGTGAGCTCGCCAACAACCCGTCGCTGGGGTCTCCCTACCTCCCCGTGGCCCAGGTGACATTCGTAGCAACGGCCAGCGTGGCGCCGTCCGAACCGCTGGCGTTACAGACCGTCATGGTTGGTTTCGACCTCGCTGCGGCTGTGGTGATCGTCGGGCTGTTGCGAATGGCCGCACTGCCGATGCGCCGGGTGATGTTGTACCTCTGGAACCCGCTGGTCGTGGTCGAGGCGGCTCATGGCGCCCATCTCGATGCGCTCATGGTGTTTCTGGCCCTGTTGGCCGTGTACTTGACCCTGCTCCAACCCGCATCCCGAGCGAAGTGGGCGGCACCCGTCATCCTGGCGCTGGCCACTCTCACCAAACCGCTGCCTCTCCTTCTCCTGCCGGTCCTGTGGCCTAGATGGGGCCGGTCGCAGCGGCTGGTCTACGGGACCACGGTGGCCGCGGTCCTGGTCCCCTTCGGATTGACGGCTGGATGGGGCCTCGTCGGGGGGTCAGACGGCACGGGCCTGTTTGGATCGGCGAGGGTCTACAGCGGCTGGACATTCAACAGCGGCGCTTATCACTGGTTAGCCGGCTGGCTGGATCGTTGGGAAGTCGCCGATCCGGCCGGGGTGGCGCGTTTCATCGTGGCGACCCTGATGGCGTCGGTGCTGGTTGCAGTGTGGGCTCTTGCGCGACAACGGGGGAGCCCGCGTGACACACTTCGACTCATGGCGCTGGCGTTGATGGCGTATGCGCTTCTCACACCGACATTCCATCCGTGGTACCTGGTGATCGTGGTTGCCTTTCTCCCTTTCCTTGGCTCGTACAATTGGTCCTGGAGTTGGTTGCAGGTGGCACCTTGGCTCTATCTCAGCGCGGCAGTATTCCTTTCCTACCTCACTTACTTGGACCCCCTGAACCACGGCGAGATCGAATGGGTGAGGAAAGTCGAGTGGTACCCCACGCTCATTTTGCTGGCCTTGGCCGGAGTGACCCGCTACCTGTGTGACCGGGACGTCAGGAAACGCGACCCGGCCCCGCAAGGACTGGCGGGACGGATGCTCATCGCACAAAGCGCCGAGGCGAGCTGACCGCCCAAACTGCTGTCTTCGAGACAAAAGCCAGCTCCAACTACAGTCGAAAGCACACGAGACCGAGGCACGCGCATGGGTCGACAGTCCTGCGCCGGACTATCTCGTGCCGGAGTGGTGTTACGCCTAGAGGTGCCCATGGCAAAGATCTTGTTAGCCCACCCGCTGTTCCTGAGCAGCAACAAGGCGGAGACCGCAGCGGCGAGCCCGTACTTTCCGCTCGGTCTGTTGTACCTCGCCGCCTATGTGCGGGAGGCAGGGCACGATGTCGCGGTCTTTGACGGTACGTTCGCCGATGATGTGTCGGCGTTTGCTGAAGCTCTCCAAGCTGAAACGCCCGACCTGGTAGGCATTTCGGCGGTCATGCCCACGAGGAGTGACGCTCTCCTGCTGGCGAGGATGGCGAGCGACTATGGCGCAGTGGTCATCCTGGGTGGACCTGACCCAACCGTGTCGCCCGAGGCTTATCTCGCCTCGCCGAGCGTCGACGTCGTGGTCCATCACGAGGGTGAGCAGACCGTGGTCGCCCTCGTCGAGCTCTTCGCAGCCGGCGAACTCGATACGACGGCGTTGGAGTCTGAGCCCGGAGTCGCCTTTAGGAAGGACGGTCAGCCAAGAATCAACGAACCTCGCCGTCCCATCGAGAACCTCGACGAATTGCCGCTGCCTGCACGCGACCTCATCGACATGGACCGCTACCTCGATGTTTGGGAGGACGAAAGTGGGTACTCGTCGATGACCATCGCCACATCTCGTGGCTGCCCGTACGGCTGCGAGTGGTGTCGCGACGCTGTCCACGGCAACGGGTTCCGGCAGCGCTCTCCGGAAAGCGTCGCCGAGGAGATGAAGACGATCAAGGACACTTGGGACGTCACCCGCCTGCGAATGGTGGACGACGTCGACGCTATCGATCGGGGCTGGCTCGAAGCATGGGCGGAGGCCTCCGAGGCAATCGGCGCCGCCATCCCCTTCGAAGGGCTAAACGAACTGTCTCGGCAGGACATCCCTCTACTTGACGTCCGGGACAGCTTGTGAAGCAAGCGAAACATATTCTTTCCCACCGTGAGTGAGGACCTGCACGCACCCCCACAGAACAGAGCCGATCGAATCGAGGCGCGCTGAGCGCGGGTCACACCCGGCGGTCCGGATGACCCACCGCAGGCCGGTGGCCCAGGAATGATGGTGGAGAGAGGGTGAGGGAATCGCTCACCCCCGAAACCGTGAGCTTGCTGCTCGCCGGACTTACCCTGACTATCGCGCTGACCGTGGTTACTTCCATCACGTCATTCGTGGTGGGAATCGGGGTCGGCACCCTTCGCCTTTCCGCCAACCGGCTCATTCGGAGTGCCGCTGGGACATTCGTCGAAGTGTTCCGCAACATCCCGGCGCTGATCCAGATCATTTTCTGGGCCTTCGCTTTCCCCAGCCTCTTCCCTGCCGACACCAGGATGTTCCTCTTCTTCGACAACTCTGTCATGACCTGGTTGACGACGGTGACCGGCCTCAGCCTTCCCTACTACGCACTCGCAGCTTGCTTCGGTCTCACACTGAACACCGGCGCCCACATGGCCGAGCTGTTCCGGGCTGGTGTAGGCACACTCCCACGTGAGCGGATCGAAACGGCGCGACTGCTCGGGGCAGGCACCCTTGCCTTGTTCTGGTGGGTCCTCCTCCCTGGAGGGGTCCGTGCCGCATTCCCAGCCATCACAACGCGACTCATCCACAACATGAAGAACACGGCCCTGGCCTCGTTCGTCGCCGTTCCCGAGTTCTTCCAGACCGTGCAGGCCTCGATCACGCAATCCTTCCGCGCGGTCGAGTTCTTGACGATTGCCGCGGTGGTCTACTTGCTGCTTTCCACCGTCATGGCGGGGCTACTTCGGCGCGTCGACATCAGGCTGAATCGGGGGAGGATGCATGTCAGACCAGATTGACTTTCTGCTCGACAGCCTCCCGCACCTGCTATTCGGTTTTCCCGGGCAGCGGCCGGGTGGCCTGGTGATGAGCGTGTTGCTGGCAGTGGCCGGCTTGGGCGTTGGCCTTGCCGTGGCCGTGGTGGTGGCCGCCGCCCAAGATGCCCGATCCCGGTCGCTCCGGCGGCTTGCCGACAGCTACGTGCACCTGTTTCGCGGAATCCCGCTGATCCTCCTCGTTCTGATCATCCATCAGCTGGTAGCCAGTGGTCCGATCCTCGGCCTCAATAACACTCCGCTCGGGTCGGCCGTCATCGCGCTCGTCCTCTACAGCAGCGCCTACCAGGCCGACATCATCCGCACCGGGCTGCGCTCCGTGCCGGTGGGCATGGTCGAATGGGCTCGGGTGATCGGCGGTTCCCCATGGCAGGTCTATCGCCTCGTCAAGCTGCCATACAGCCTGCGAGTGATGCAGCCCGCACTATCCGGTCAAGGAATCACCCTGTTCAAAGACACTTCGGTAGTGGTCATCATCGGTGTGGCCGAGCTGACAACCACGGCACGGATCGTGCTGGGCAGCGACGTCGGCAATACCCCGTTTTGGGTGGCGACATATCTGACCGTCGGGCTGTTGTACTTCGTCGTGGCGTTCGCCGTGTCGCGGCTCGCCCTGAGAGGTGAGCGTCGGTACCAGGCGGGCAACCTGGTTCGCTCTCTTGCCATCCCGACAGCCAAGACCGGCAGTCGGCTGTGAATCGACTACTCCCCGATATCCGGCTGTTTCGAATGTGTGTAAATCCCGGGTTACGCGTATGAAAATTCGTGGGTTCGTCCTCGTCTTGACTGCGGCAAGCATTGTCGCGAGTGCTTGCTCGAGCGGAACCGATGAAGCCGACTCGACGCTTACCGGTGTGGAACAGTCCGGCGTGGTGCGGATTGGTGTCAGGAACGACAACCCGCCGATGAGTTTCCTCGACGATCGCGGAGAGTGGGTGGGATTCGACGTTGATCTGTCGAGGGCAATCGCTGACCTTCTCGGCTTCGAGCTGAAGCTCGTCGTTGTTGACAGCACGACGAGGATCAGCTTTCTCCAGGCACGACGGGTTGACATGTCGATTGCGAGCATGAATCACACCCGGGCTCGGGACGAGGCGATCGACTTCAGCATCACCTACTTTTGGGACAACCAGTCTTTCCTGATCAGGACAGGCACCTACCGATCCATAGATGAGCTGATCGGTCAGACTGTGGCAGCCAACGCCGGTAGCTCGGCGATTCCCTCGTGGCGGGCATATGTCGCCGAACGCGGAGGAGAAGCTCCTGAGATTGTTGAGTTCGACGACAAGCTCGCCGCCATGCAGGCCCTTCGCGACGGCGCTGTCGAGGGTTATTCAGAGGACAACATCACG
>SMVB01398224.1_pt1 | contig 31000 bp, 24 predicted proteins | sample 2456461 | NCBI WGS metagenome assembly SMVB01 (sample SAMN11095934, study PRJNA526329) | marine sediment metagenome | biome: Marine sediment; feature: Surficial sediment; material: Deep marine sediment; isolation source: Hadal surficial sediment | place: Pacific Ocean | collected 2014-05 | depth... | reverse complement strand
GGCTGCGCTGCGGGTGGCATACACGGCGGCGCGCGCGTCACCCGAGCGGAGAAGCGTCCGTCCGCCGATGCCCAGGACGGCGAGGGCCTGGAGGAAGCGGCGTCGATCCGTGCGACCAGGCGGATTCGGTTTCGTCATGAGGGTCTCCGATCGGGATCGCCGAGGAGTGTACTCGGGTGAGGGCAGGGAGGGGGGTGCGGGCGCTGGGCTCCGTCTGGTTGTCGACAATCGCTCGGTAATCGGCGCGGGTTGCGCTAGAACGTCGGCTGGAATTCCGCCCCCACTGAAGAAACACCGTCGTGACCAGGATTTTCCTCGAATCGTGTCCCGCGGATCCGAAATCGCCCAGAATTCCGTATGTTCTGGCGCCGTCCGATTCGTGTTCGTCAATGGGATGGGGCGTGAGGGCCAAGTATCGCCCGCGAGCCGAATTGCGGGTGGACGCGAAGAGAGATCCCGACGCGGACTGAGTCGGTGAGCGGAGGAATGAGCAGATGATACAGGAAGGTGTACGGCTGATGGTGGTCGGCATGTTCACGGTGTTTGCGTTCCTGACGCTGCTCGTCGGGATGATGAAGCTGTCCGCGGCCTTCTTCGAAGCCAACGCCCATCGCTTCCCGGAAGCAGAGCCCGCAGGGACTCGGCCGAAGCGCACGAATAACACCCAGAGCGATGATGAGATCGCCGTTGCGATCGCCCTGGCCTCCGCGACGCGACGGGGGCAGAGAGACTAGGATGGCCAAGAAACTCATTAATGTAATGAACACCTCGTTCCGAGACGGCTTCCAGTCCGTCTACGGAGCGCGCGTCAAGACGGCGGACTTCCTGCCCGCGGTCGCTGCTTCGGTCGAAGCGGGCTTCACGCATTTCGAAGCGGGCGGCGGTGCCCGCTACCAGTCGCTCTACCTGTATTGCCAGGAAGACGCCTTCGATATGATGGACGCCTTCCGCGAGACAGCGGGAGCGACGGCGAATTTGCAGACGCTCGCACGGGGTGTGAACGTCGTCGGCCTCGATTCCCAGAGTTCCGACATCATCGACCTGCATGCCAAGATGTTCGTCAAGCACGGCATGACGACGATTCGTAACTTCGACGCGCTGAACGATGTGCGGAACCTTTCGTACTCGGGTCGCTGCATCACGGAAGCGGGTCTCAAACACGAAGTGGTGGTCACGCTGATGGAGCTCCCGCCCGGTTGCTCCGGTGCGCATACGCCCGAGTTCTACATGCGTACGCTCGAGGACATCCTCGACGACGGTGTGCCCTTCGATTCGATCTGCTTCAAGGACGCCTCGGGCACCGCGGTTCCGTCGAAGGTCTACGAAACGATCAAGCTCGCACGACAGCGTCTCGGCGCCGACATCCACATCCGGCTGCATACGCACGAAACCGCGGGTGTTTCGGTTGGCGCCTACAAGGCCGCGCTCGACGCGGGTGCAGACGGGATCGATCTCGCGATGGCGCCGGCTTCGGGCGGCACGAGCCAACCCGACTTCATCGTGATGTGGCATGCGCTGCGTGGCACCGACTTTGTACTCGGAAACGACGAGGACGAGATCGACGTCGACAAGGTCGTCGAGGCCGAGGCCTGCTTCAAGGAATGCATGAAGGACTATTTCCTGCCTCCCGAGGCGACGGCCGTCGAGCCCCTGATTCCGTTTTCGCCGATGCCCGGTGGAGCGCTCACCGCCAATACACAGATGATGCGCGACGCGGGAACCCTCGATCAGTTTCCCGCCGTGATCGCGGCGATGAGTGAGGTCGTTCGCAAGGGCGGCTTCGGTTCTTCGGTCACGCCGGTCAGTCAGTTCTATTTCCAGCAGGCCTACAATAATGTCATGCTCGGTCCCTGGAAACGGATCGCGGACGGCTACGGGAAGATGGTGCTCGGATATTTTGGGAAGACGCCCGTACCGGCCGATCCCGAGATTGTGGCTCTTGCGGGTGAACAGCTCGGACTCGAACCGACGACACGCAATCCGCGCGAGATCAACGATGAAGACCCCAACAAGGGGATCGATGCCGCACGAAAGATGCTCACGGAGAAGAATCTCGAAGTGACCGACGAGACGATCTTCATCGCGTCGGCGCTCAAGGAAAAGGGCATTGCCTTCCTGCAGGGTGAACGTCCCGACGGCGTACGCATGCTCGATGCGTCCTCCGCCGCCGCAGGGGGAACGGTGGCGGCGACCGGTGGCGCGAACGCATACACGGTCGAGATCAACGGCCGGAAATACGAGGTGGCCTTCGACGCTTCGAATGCTGGAAAAGCCACAGTCAACGGCAAGAGCGTCGACTACACGATCGCCGAGTCGACCGGCGCTGCGCCGACTACGATGCCGGGTGAGGGCGAAATCATTTCGGCCGAGCTCGCGGGGCAGGTTCTACGACTCGTCGCGTCCGAAGGCGACCAGGTCGCGGAGGGCGATGTGCTCCTCATGCTCGAAGCGCTCAAGATGGAGATCGAGGTGAAGGCGCCCTGCGCGGGAACCGTGACCGCCATCTTCGTGGCAGGGGATCAGAACGTGGCGGTGGGCGACGCGCTCGTGGAGATTGCCTCTTGACCGCGCTCCTCGAACTCTGGCAGGCGACCGGCCTGGCGAATTTCACGTCGATCGGACAGGTCCTGATGTTCCCGGTCTGTCTGCTGCTCCTCTACCTGGGGATCAAGCGCGGATTCGAGCCGCTTCTGCTCGTGCCGATCGGATTCGGCGGACTGCTCGCGAATATCCCCGTCGCGGGAATCGCGGACCCGTCGGGCTTCCTCGGGATCATCTACGACTCGGGGATCAGTAATGGCCTGTTTCCGCTGCTGATCTTCATGGGTGTCGGCGCGATGACCGATTTCGGTCCGCTCCTGGCCCATCCGAAGACGGCGCTGCTCGGCGCCGCGGCCCAGTTCGGGATCTTCACGACGCTGATCGGGGCGATTGTGCTTTCCGAGAATGTCGACGGCATCGACTTCAGCCTGGGGGACGCCGCGGCGATCGGCATCATCGGCGGCGCCGACGGGCCGACGGCGATTTTCCTGGCAGGCCGGCTCGCCCCCGATCTGCTCGGTGCGATCGCGGTTGCTGCCTATTCGTATATGGCGCTCGTGCCGATCATCCAGCCGCCGATCATGCGGCTGCTCACGACCCAGGCCGAGCGTGAGATCAAGATGGAACAGCTTCGCCCGGTCAAGAGAATCGAGAAGATCATCTTCCCGATCGCCGTCCTACTCGCGTGTGCCTTGCTGATCCCGGATGCGACTCCGCTGGTGGGCGCACTGATGTTCGGCAATCTGTTGACCGAGTCGGGCGTCGTCGATCGCCTGGCGGGCGCCGCGAAGAACGAATTGATCAACATCGTGACGATCCTGCTGGGCCTCGCGGTCGGGAGCAAACTCGCGGCCGACAAATTTCTCAGCCCCGAGACTCTCGGTATCCTCGGCCTGGGCCTCGTCGCTTTCATGATCGGCACCGCTTCGGGCGTGCTGCTCGCCAAACTCATGAACCTGATGAGCAAGGATCCGATCAATCCCCTGATCGGGGCCGCGGGCGTGAGTGCCGTTCCGATGGCCGCGCGCGTCGTCAACAAGGTCGGTCTCGAGAGCAACCCACAGAATTTTCTGCTGATGCACGCGATGGGCCCCAACGTGGCCGGCGTGTTGGGCTCAGCGGTCGCAGCGGGTGTCCTGCTGGCGCTGACCAAATAACGACGAGACCTGGACCGGGCTGCGAGGCCGATCGGCCTAACATCAAACGGCGTTCGTCCGCAGCAACCTAGAGTCGGCGTGAGCGCCCGGCCCAGTATCGCTCGCGAAGCGCCTTTCGTGCGAGTTTCCCGGTCTCGGTCCGCGGCAAGGCGGCGTCGAAGTCGACGCCGCGCGGAATCTGGTATCCCGACAGCTGCTCTTGGCAATGCGCGACGATCGCGTCCACCGCGCCCGCCTCCTCCGCCCCCTCGACCAGCTGCACGATGGCCCGAACCTCTTCGCCCCACTCCTCGTTCGGGATCCCGACCACACAACAATCCGCCACGATCGGGAGGTCCAGGATCGCTGACTCGATCTGGGCGGGGTAGATGTTGACCCCACCCGAGATGATCACGTCCGCGCGCCGATCACACAGGAAGAGGTAGCCCTCCTCGTCGACATAACCGATGTCGCCCATCGTGAAAAAGCCGCTCCCGACGCGGCTCTCGGCGGTCTTTTCGGGATCGTCTTTGTACTCGAAGGGAGATTCTCCCAGTCCGAACGAGACGGTGCCCTCGGTTTTCGCGGGGACCTCGTGGCCGTCGTCGTCGAGGATCTTGAGATCGACTCCGGGCCGCGGCTGGCCCACCGAGCCGGGTTTGTCGAGCCAATCCTCGGATCCGATCATCACGCCGCCGCCCTCGGTGCCCCCGTAGAACTCGTAGAGGATTGGACCCCACCAATCGATCATGGCTCGCTTGACCGGAATCGAAACCGGGGCCGACCCGTGGCAGACGAGCGAGAGGGACGAGAGGTCGTAGCGATTGCGGACGGCTTCGGGCAGCCGGAGGAGTCGCACGAAATGCGTCGGGACAAGGAAGGTCGAAGTCGCCGCGTACTCTTCGATCGTCGCGAGAAAACGCTCGGGATCGAATTTCTCCATCAGGACGATGTCGGCCCCCAGCAGCAATGCGCCGTCGCAATAGGTATTCGGGCCGGCGTGGTAGAGCGGGGCGGCGACGAGGTGGATACCATCGCGTGCGCCCTCGGGCATGAACGCCGTCATCATGGCCATCCCGGCGGTCGCGACCATCGTCGGTGGCGGGCCCTCGGTGACGCTCGTACGCAGGACGCCCTTGGGTCGGCCCGTCGTCCCCGACGTGTAGAGCATCGTCTCGCCGCAGAGCGGCTCGTCGTAGGCCGCTCCCTCCGCCGCTTCGACGTCGGACCAGGGCCGGAAGCCCGGAAGCTCCCCGCCGACCGAAAAACGCCGCTTGGGATCGATCCGCTCGGCCGCGGCGAGGGCGATCTCCGCATATCGGACATCGACGATCAGCGCATCGGCCTCGCAGTTGCCGACGACGTAGTCAACCTCATCCTTCGTCCAACGCCCGGAGAGCGGCGTGAATCGCCTTCCCGACCAGGTCGAGCCTCGATAGACGGAGAGGATTTCAGGGGTGTTGGCGAGCAGGCTGGCGACGGCGCCTCGGGTCGGAACCCCCGCATCGTCGAGCGTGCGGGCGAAGCGCGCGGCATCGGTCTCGGCCTCGGCATTCGTCACGAGATGGATCGCAATGGTCATGTCGCCAGCATACGGGCGGATTCGCGGGAGTCATCGCAACGCCTTGAAAAATCAGGGCGAATTGGTTGCTCCAGCCCGCGGGAGAGGCTAATCACGGGGCCGGGATCGGTCATCCCCCGCAGCCACTGGATGCGGGGTGGGCTGGGTCTCAATCGAGCCTTGATAAGGGCGTCGAAAAAGGGCCTCGATAAGGGGCCTCGACCGAGGCTTGTGTCGGCTCCGCCGGACCCGGTTCTCCGGCCCCCTCGACTTTGTTGGATCGTGTCCGGCCTCGCTGGGCTTAGTTGGAATTAGTTGGGCTTAATTGGGCTTGGTTTGGCTTCGTCGGGTCCGATCTGACCGAAGGCGTCGGATCGAGCGAGACGGAGGGTGTGGGCCGACGAATCCAGATGATCGAGCGAGTCGGACCGGTTTGCCGAGGTGGATCGATTCTGGCTCTGGCGGTTTTCTGGCCCCAGCAGATTTTGTACAGACGGCGTTCGGATCAGACCGGACGATTCACGATACGACGGGTTTCGAGCCTCAGCGCGTTTCGGAGCCGCCGGTGCGGTGACCCGAACGCCTCGAGAGGCGATCCAAGAGCGGTCGCACAGCTAACGACGAGCAATCCAAGAGGATGGAATCGACGATGAGTGATTTGATCGGACAACTGACAATGGTGTCCCTGGTGGCCAGTGTGGTCGGCCTGGTGGTCGCGATGGGCTTCTATTTCCGCGTCAAGAGCCTGCCCGAGGGCACGGACACGATGAATATGATCGCCCGCTATATCCGGGAGGGTGCGATGACCTTCCTGGTGCGCGAGTACAAGGTCCTCGCGGTCTACTCGGTCGTCGTGTTCGCATTCCTCTTCTTCGCCTTCCGGGGGGCGGGCACGGGTCTGCTGGCCGGGTCCTGCTTCCTGTTGGGCGCGTTCCTCTCCCTCTTCTCCGGCTTCATCGGGATGAAGGCCGCGACCTACGCGAATGTGCGTACGTGTCAGGCTGCGCGTGAAGGCTCGATGCCGAATGCTCTCCTGACCGCACTCGACGGGGGCGCCGTCATGGGACTCTTCGTCGCCGCGACGGCGATTCTCGGTCTCGGCGGTCTGTACTACGTGTACGCTTCCGACCCGCGTCTCTCAACGGTGCTGCATAGCTTCGCGGTGGGCGCCTCCTCGATCGCGCTCTTCTCGCGCATCGGCGGCGGCATCTACACCAAAGCCGCCGATGTCGGTTCCGATATCGCAGGCAAGGTCATCGAGGGCATCCCGGAGGACGATCCGCGAAACCCGGGTGGGATCGCCGACAACGTCGGTGACAACGTGGGCGACGTCGCGGGCATGGGCGCCGACATCTACGAGTCGCTCGTCGCCGCAGTCGTCGCCGCCATGGCGATCGCACTGACGGCCAAGTCCGAATACATCCTGGGCATCTTCACCGGCGGACAGACTGCCGAAGAGGCGCGTGCCCTCGCCGTGACGCTGCCGGTCTTCCTGGCGGGCGTGGGTCTGATCGTCTCGATCGTCTGCATCTTCATCGCGCGCAGCCTTCGCCAGAATTCTCCGGCAATGGTGCTTCGCGCCGCGTTGATCGTTCCCTCGATCATCATCTGCATCGTGGCCTATCTCATCATGCCCCTGTTGGGTGTCAGCCATGCCGTGACCTACGCCCTCACCGCCGGCGCCTTGGGGGGTGCGTTGATCGGCCTCGTGACCGAGTACTACACGGCCTGGGGTCCGGTCGCACGGATCGCGGAGGCGAACAAGACGGGTGCCGGTACGGGCATCATCTCCGGCCTCGCGGTCGGTATGGAATCGACGGTCGTTTCCCTCTTCATCGTCGCCGTCGTCGGCTACATCGCCAGCGCGGTCATGCCGGAAGGCATGAGTCTCTTCGGGATTGCGATGGGCGCGGTCGGCATGCTCGCCGGTACGGCCATCGTGATGACGGTCGACGCCTACGGTCCGATCTCGGACAACGCGGGTGGCATCTCGGTGATGAGCGGACTCGGTCCCGATGTTCGCGCGATCACGGACGAACTCGACTCGGTCGGGAACACGACGGCAGCCATCGGCAAGGGCTTTGCCATCGGTTCGGCAACGCTCACGGTGTTGGCGCTCTTCAGCGCGTTCATCCTCGAAGTCAACCACGTGCGTTCGATGGAAGGCCTGGCTCCGCTGGTCCTCAAACTCGATGAGGCCCCGATCCTGATCGGCCTTCTGCTCGGCGCATGTCTGCCCTACGCGGTCGGTGCTTCCACGATGATCGCGGTCGGCAAGGCCGCCCAGGCCATCATCGAAGAGATCAAGCGCCAGTTCGACGAGATCCCCGGTCTGCGTGAAGGCAAGGCCGAGCCCGACGGCAAGGCGATCGTCGATATCGCGACGAAGGCCGCGCTGAGCCAGATGGTGCTGCCCGGCAGTGTCGCGATCCTCGCTCCGGTCGGGATCGGCTTCGTACTCGGGCCGGCCGCTCTGGCCGGCATGCTCGCCGGTGCGGTGGCCGTCGGTGCCTCGCTCTCGCTCTTCATGGCGAATGCGGGCGGCGCCTGGGACAATGCGAAGAAATACATCGAAGCAGGCGGTCTCGAAGGTCATCCGAAGGGTTCCGAGGCCCACAAAGCCGCGGTGGTCGGCGACACGGTCGGCGATCCCTTCAAGGACACCTCGGGCCCCGGCGTGGCGATCCTGATCAAGGTGATGAGCGTCGTGAGTCTGCTGATCGCACCGCTGATCGCCGCCGTCGAACCCCTCTTCTAGCGCCGGTTCCGGTTGGTCATGCGTTCCGTGAACGATTCTCCGGTCCGGCTGGAGTCGTTCGCGGCAAAGGGACGGACCTGACTCGCGATCTCGTCAGCGTGGGCGAAATGACGAAACAGACAGGCTCGGGAGAAAGAATATGGATCTGAATGCGACGTCGGCCCTCGTGACGGGTGGCGCGTCGGGAATCGGACTGGCGAGCGCTCGGCGCCTCGCCGCACTCGGCGCACGCGTCGTGGTGCTCGACATGAACGAGGAGAAGGGCGAAGCGGTCGCCCAGGAACTCGGGGGCCGCTTCGTAAAGGCGGACGTCACGAGCGAAGAAGAGGTCCAGGCGGCGATCGACGTCGCGACGGGGCTTGGCCCGCTGCGCGCGGTGCTGAACGCCGCCGGGATCGGCAGCGCCGCACGCACGGTCGATCGCGAGGGTAAACCCTTCGATCTCAAGACCTTCGAATTCGTGATCCGGGTGAACCTGATCGGCAGTTTCAACGTCTTGCGCCTGGCCGCCGCGGCGATGGCCCAGAACGATCCGGTGGACGAGGACGGCCAGCGTGGCGCGATCGTGAATCTCGCTTCGGTGGCCGCCTTCGACGGTCAGATCGGGCAGGCCGCCTACTCGGCTTCCAAGGGCGGCATCGTCGGCATGACACTTCCGATCGCGCGGGACCTCGCGGCGATCGGTGTGCGAGTCAATACGATCGCTCCGGGCCTCATCGATACGCCGATCTATGGCGTGGGAGAGGGCGCCGAAAAGTTCAAGGCACACCTCGGGCAGAGCGTGCTCTTTCCCAAACGTCTGGGCACGGGCGACGAGCTGGCGTCGATGGTGATCGAATTGATCACCAATTCGTATATGAACGGCGAGACGATCCGCGTCGACGGTGGAATTCGGATGCCTCCAAAATAGCCAGGCGGGAGTGCGGGATGTTGCGAATCAGTCGCCGGAGTCTTCGCAAGGGACTGATCGCAGCCGGCTGCCTGGTCGGTTCGGTCGCGGTTCCCCAGGCGGTGATCGGTGGTGGACTGATCTTGCTCGGGTCGGGGCTGCATCTCTGGTCGAAGGGCTGTCTCGAGCAGAATCGGCGCCTCACGACCGCAGGCCCGTATCGATGGACCCGCAACCCCTTCTACCTGGCGAATCTCCTGATCGATCTCGGGCTCTGTTTCGTGATCGGCAATCCGTGGCTTGGGGCGATCTACGCGACGCTCTGGTGGCTCTCGTATCGCGACACCATCGCCCGCGAGGAAGAGCGCCTTGCGGGACTCTTCCCGGACGAATACGCGATCTATCGATCGTTCGTGCCGAGACTCATCCCGACGGGTCGAGCGCTTCCGTCGGGACTCGTGAGCGGTCGATTCAGCTTTGACAACGATGGGCTTGCTCGGGGCGCGGAGTATGCGCGTCTGCTCGGGATCTCAATCGCGCCGGGGGTGATCGGTGCGGCCGAGATGATCCGACGGGACGGGATCGCACTCTTCGGGGATCGCCACGCCGGGGAGCTCGCCTTCGTGCTGCTCCTGCTGGCGCTCTGGATCGTGAGACTCGCGGTGGCCGAGACGTTCCGGCGTCCCGAGACGGCGCTGCTGCCCTGGGCCCTGTCGTCGCGCGTTCGCTGGGCGCTCGCCCTCGTGTTCGCGATCCTGGCTCTCGTCTTCGCCACACGGCTCGTCTGGCTCGCGGTCCTGCCGGGTCTCTGGTGTGTCCTTTCGGTACTCGATCTCGTCGGGGACCTTCGGCGTCGCAAAAATGTCGACAATGCGCGATCGGGTTGGCGCTATTCTCGTGCGATCGCGACGGGGTCTCTGGTTGCGGTCGCGGGCGTCGCGGTGCTCAGCCACTGATTACGGATCGAGGAACCCGTCCATGTCATCGGATCGAATCGACACACAACCCTTGGCCCGGATTCGGGTCGTCGATCTCACGACAGGCATTTCGGGTGGTTATGCGAGCAAGCTCCTGGCGGATGCGGGAGCCGATATTCTCAAGGTCGAGCCGCCCGAAGGGGATTCGCTCAGGCGACGGGCCTTCTCGAAGGGTTCCCTGGACGAGACCGGGGATGGCCTGCTCTTCCGGTATCTGCACACGAGCAAGCGATGCTGTGTCCTCGATCTCGAGACCGACGCGGGCCGCGCCGTATTACGAGGTCTCTACGCGGGCTGTGATCTCGTCCTGGAGTCGGCGGCCGAGGGTTGGCTCGACGAACGAGAGGTGGGCGAGGCGGCGCTGTCGCGCGCGAATCCGAGCGCGAGCTGGCTTTCCGTCTCTGCCTTTGGCCGAGCGGGCCCGTGGAGCGATCGACCCGCCAACGACTTTACGTTGCAGGCCTGGTGTGGCTCGATCTCGGCTCGCGGACGGAAGGGGCTGCCGCCGATCCAGGCGGGGGGCGAGGTGGGGGATTGGCTGTCCGGGGCATGTCTCGCAGTCGCAGCGTTGGCGGCGCTCCGCAAGGCAGACCGCGACGGTCATGGCGAGCGGGTCGACGTCTCGAAGCTCGAAGCGATGACGCCCACGCTCACGAATGCGGGCAGTCTGTGGGGATTCTTCTCCGATGTCTGGCACCTCCCTTCCAGTGAGGATGTGCCGTCGATCGAGCCGACCGCCGACGGCTGGATCGGCTTCTGTATCTTCACGCCGCAGCAGTGGCAGGACTTCTCCGTCCTCATCGAGGAGCCGCAGCTCGGGCTCGACCCCGCGCTCAATCACATGCTGGCCCGCATCGCGCGAGCGGATGAACTTCTTCCACTCGTCCGAAACTACACCCGCCGGTTCACGACTGCGGAGCTGCTCGAGCGATCGGAATTGCTTCGGGTGCCGGCGGCACCGATCGGGAACGGGTCGCTGCTCCCTAAGAACGATCATCTCCGGCAGCGCGGCGTGTTCGTCGAGAATCCGCGGGGCGGATTTCGGCAGCCTCGAATCCCTTATGCCTCGAGCGGCTGGTCGCGGCGGCCCTTCGAAGCCGCACCGACGATGGCCGAGGCGCGAGCGACGACCGAAGCGCTCGCGAAGGAAACGCCTCTGGCGCAGGGCAGGGGAAACGATCGGGACGGGTGGCGTGAAATGCCACGCGAAACGAGGGAGCGGAACCCGGCGTCGAGTTCCGGCTCGGGTCCCGAAGCCAGGCCGCTCGCGGGTCTCCGTGTCCTGGACCTGACCGCCTTTTGGGCCGGTCCCTACGGAAGCTACATCCTCTCGGGGCTGGGAGCGGACGTGATCCATCTCGAATCGATCCAGCGACCCGACGGAATGCGTTTCGGGACGATGGTCGGGCCTGAGACCGAACAGTGGTGGGAGCGCGGACCGACCTTTCACTCGGCGAATGCGGGCAAGCGTTCGCTGACGCTCGATCTGACCCGTTCCGAGGGCATCGACCTGCTTCTGAAGCTCGTCGCTGTGAGTGATGTCGTGATCGAAAACTACTCCGCGCGCGTAATGGACAATTTCGGGCTCGATGCCGAGCGGATTGCCAAGGCGAATCCGCGGGCGATTTTCGTACGCATGCCGGCCTTCGGTCTCGACGGTCCCTGGCGGGAGCGCGTCGGATTCGCACAGACCATGGAGCAGTTCTCGGGACTCGCCTGGATGACATCCTACGGACCCTCGGCGGGAGAGCAGGCGGGCCCCCTCACGCCGCGGGCCTGCGCCGATCCCCTGGCGGGTCTGCACGCGGCTTTTGCGATCCTCGTTGCGCTCGAGCATCGCGACCGCACGGGCGAGGGTTGCATGATCGAATCGGTGATGGTCGAGACGGTGCTGGCGGTGACGGCGGAGGGTGTGCTCGAGTTCGACGCGACGGGTCAGCTCATGGAAGGCGATGGGAATCGGTCACCGCATTTCGCTCCGCAGGATCTCTACGGCTGTGCGGGGGTCGATCCGTTGGGTGAGCCAAACCGGATCGCGATCTCGGTCGAGAGCACGCCTCAATGGGCAGCCTTGGCGGACGTGATCGGACGTCCGGAGTGGTCCGACGATCCACGCTTCGGCGATGCTACCGGTCGACGTGCAGAGCAAGATGAGATCGATCGGGCGATCGGGGCATGGGCGGGAAAGCGTTCCGCAGAGGATGCGACGGACGCCCTGCTCGCGCGCGGGGTGCCCGCCGCGATCCTGACACCGACGCGCCTCGGCACGATGCTCGAGCCCATCGCGACCAGCGATTTCGTTCAATCGGCGGCGCACGCGCTCGTGGGGGAGGTTCCCACCCCCACCCATCCATTTCGCTTTGCGAGCCTGGCCGATCGCAGACTGCTGCGGGCCGCGCCTATGCTGGGTGAACATAACGAGGAGATCCTGGCTGGTCTGCTAGGTCTGTCGGAGGAAGCGATCACGAAGCTCGCGACGGACGGCGTGATCGGAACGCGGCCCGTAGGTCTATGAGAATCGCTTCGGGGATCTTTGTCGCGCTCTTCGCGCTGGGTGCGATCGTGCAACTGAACGATCCCGATCCGTTCGTGTGGATCCTGGGATACGCGAGCGCATCCCTGCTCTCGCTCGCGGCGGCCTTCGGGAGACCCCATCGAATCGCGAACATGATCGCCGCGATCGTGTTTGGCATCTGGTTCACGAGCCTGGCCACGAGCCTGGCGGGTGCGCCCCAGGAAGCCTTCACGTCCTTCCGGATGCAAGCCGAATCCCATGAGGAACCGCGCGAAGCGGCAGGACTTGCCCTGCTCTCGTGTTGGAGTGTCGCGCTCGCAATCTGGGCGGGCCGAAAGGATGCGCTCGACGCTCAGCTGCGGGCGGACGCGACCGCCGATTCGGAATAGTTCCAGGGACGATAGGCGCGGAGGGGCTCGATCCCGAGTTCTCGGCGGACCTCCTCGAGGGGCATCGGCAGGAGCCGCTCCCAATCGGCGGACAGGAGGTAGCGTGCCCGAGCGCCTCGACGCCGGCCGCCGAACCAGACCCCGAGCAGGTCTGGCCGCGTCGGAAAGGCATTCCACAGGACGTTCAGGAAGGCCATGATCGCCATCGAGCGGTAGCCGACCTGTCTAGTCTGGAACGCGATGATTCCCCATTCACCCGCCATGTCGGTTCCGTAGCCGGTGAGCACGTGCCAGACGTCATGGAGATCGCGGAAACGATCGTGGAGATATGCGGCTTCGGGCGTCGATTCCGGTACGGAGCCGCCCGATCCGGCGCGGGCCTCGCGTACGGATTCTGCGAGTCGCTCGGGAAAGAGTTGGTTCTCTTCCGCGAAGCGGCAGTACTCGCGTCCGAGGCTGCCCTCGGGCAAGGTCCGCAGGTGGTCGCGGTCGGACACGACGGCGAGAATGTCGTGGCGCTCGTCGAGCAGTCGGCGTCCGAGCGCGCTGGCCTTCATTCTCCGGAGCATCCACTCGTCGCCGCGGCCGAAAAGCAGGCCGATTGCGTCCATGCTGTGGACGGCCGGACCCACCTGCTCGGGCGAGCGGCGTTGGATGCGGGTCATCTCGATGGCATTCCGGATCTTGCGGATCATGAGGTCCCCCGAACGGATGTTCCGAGAATAGACAGCGGCTGTGTGTCTGTCTAACCTGACGGGGCGGGCTCGGTCCCGCCGAGGAGAGTGGCCCATGACTTCCAGGAATCTGCCCGAGGCTGGAAGTACGACCCACGATCGTCCCGAATCGATCGCGGACAAGGAGGAATTCTCCTCGGGTGGCAATCGCCATCTGATCATCCTGCGTGGCAAGGTCGGGCTCGCGATCGACACGTTCATCCTATGGCTGACCGGGTATTCGCTGATGACCAAGCAGTACACGTACGCGAACGGTGCGCCCTACCAACCCACGCTCCTTCTCTACACACGGGGAGCAAGGACCGGAATGTCGCGCCGTTGTGGCCTTCCGTATTTCAGGGTCGATGGGAACTACGTCGTACGTGGCAGCAATGGCGGTGGACCCACCGATCCACATTGGTGTCATAACGTGCGGGGCCATCCCGAGGCCAAGATTCGCGTCAAGGGTCGTTCCAAGAACGTTCACGCGCATGTTGCCCAGGGTGAGGAGCGCGACCGCATTTTCGAGATCCTGTGTGAGAAGAGCAAGTCGACGGAGCAGTATCAGATGATGTGCGCACCACGCGAGCTGCCACTCGTCGTCTTGCGCGAAGTTTGAAGAGCGTGGCATGAGCGTCTATATCGACGTCTGGCATCGGACCCACCCGCTGAACCCGGAGGCGCATGCGCGCTTTCTGGACTATTACGGAACGAGCGTGGTCGGGCCACCCTCGAAATATTTCGAGGTCGTCGGCGGATTCCGCTATACCGACGGTCCGTCGAACGAGGACTTCGCGCTGTACCGTTATGCGTCGATGAAAATGATCGAAGAATCGATGATGAGTTTCGGGGCAGACGCCGATTTCGTCTCGGCGACCGAAGCCCTTTTTGCGGAGATCTCGATCGAAGAGACGCGTGGAATTGCCATTCATGCCCCGTATTCGTCGGAGGAACGCGTCAATGCGATCATCGCAGAGGCTCCCTTGCTTTCGAGCAAGAAGTCGCGTCGCTATCTGCGAATCGCGCGGACCTGTGGCGGAGTGGATCGGGCTCGCGCCTTCGAGGCGCTCGGGCTCCTGAAGGACCAGATCGAGAAGGCTGGAACCGCTCGGCTCGTGACCTCCTTTCACTACCTGGTTGGGCCTGTAATGGAACTCGTCGAACTCTGGGTGCTCCCGGAAGGGGTCGTCGAGTGGCCGCGGGACACGGATTCCGCGGACGGTGGTGATCCACAGCTGAAGAGGGATCTGGCCAGAATCGCGCCGGAGCGGGAGCGAAGGGGGCTCGAGCCGACGGCATTCTCCAAGCTGCGATAGCTGAATCATCCGCGTCAGCCTGTCGCGGAGGCGCGGGATGCTTCCGTGAGAGATCGATCAATGAAGAACACTCGATGACTCGAGGAAGAGAGGAATCAGCAAGATGAAGAATCAGAAGATCCTGGTGACCGGTCCGACCGGCCAGGTTGCCGGACCCATTGCCAGCCATCTCGCGGAGGACAACGAAGTCTGGGCGACTGCGCGCTTTACCGACGAGAGCAAGAAGATCGGCTTCGAAGCCGAGGGCATCACTTGTGTGAAGAGCGATCTCGGGACGGGCGATTTCTCAGCGTTGCCGCAGGATTTCGACTACGTCCTCCACTTCGCTTGCTCGCGCACGCCCGATTTCGAGACCGACCTGCGCGCCAACAGCGAAGGCGTGGGTCTGTTGATGAGCCATTGCCGGAGCGCCAAGGCATTCCTTGCCTGCTCGACGACCGGGGTCTACGAAGCCGACGGTCATAATCCCTTCAGCGAGGAGAGCCCCCTCGGCGACAATCACCGTGTCATGATGCCGACCTACAGCATTTCGAAGATCGGAGCCGAGGTCGTGGCGCGTTTTGCAGCGCGGGAATTCAATCTGCCGACGGTGATCACGCGACTCAACACGCCTTACGGATCGAATGGCGGCTGGCCTTATTTTCATCTCATGATGATCAAGAACGGCACTCCCATTCCGGTTCACACCGACAAACCCTCGCAATACACCCTGATTCACCAGGACGATATCAATCGGACGGTTACGGGACTCCTGGAGTCGGCGTCCGTACCGGCCCGGATCGTGAACTGGAGTGGCCAGGAGCACGTCTCGATCGAGCAGTGGTGTGGCTACCTCGGGGAGTTGATCGGCGTGGAGCCGAAATTCGACTACACCGAGAATACGCTCGAGAGTGTCATGACCGACAACAGCCGGATGCGCGAACTCGTGGGTCCGTCGCAGGTCGATTGGAAGGACGGACTGCGTCGAATGGTCGAAGATCGTCATCCCGACTGGCTGGTTGGCTAGCCCGCGAGACGATGACCCGGAAAATCACACAGATCCGGCCGGGGATCGAGGACGTTGATCCGCGGCATGCGCTTGATCGGGCGAAGCTCGAAGAGTATGTCCGCGCGCATCTCGATGAGTTCGACGGCGTGCTCTCCGTTCGTCAATTCGTCGGGGGGCAATCGAACCCGACGTACCTGCTTTCGGACGGGACACGGGAATGGGTCCTGCGGCGCAAGCCGATGGGCGCGCTCGTCTCCGCCGCACATGCGACGGATCGCGAGTACCGGATTCTGACGGCACTCGGAAAGACGGACTTCCCCGCTCCCCGGACCCGAGTCTATTGCGAAGACGAGTCGGTTCTTGGGAGCGAGTTCTATCTCATGGATCGCGTGATCGGGCGGATCCTCGTCGACCAGACGCTGCCGGATTGGAAGCCCGAGGATCGACGCTCGCTCTACGAATCCCAGATCGGAATCCTGGCCCAGCTTCACCAGATCGACTACTCGGCGATCGGTCTCGGGGACTACGGCAAGCCGGGCAACTACTTCGCGCGGCAGATCCATGTCTGGTCGAAACAATACTCGACTTCTCTTGAGGCGGAGGGGGCCTTAGACGCGGCCGAGGAGAGCAGCTCGGCTTCGCGAGGCTCTGCCGACCGATGCGCGTCGATGGAGCGCCTGATGGAGTGGCTTCCGGAAAATATTCCCGAAGATGCCACGACGACGATCGTACACGGGGACTTTGGACTGAATAACATGGTCATTCACCCAACCGAGGCTCGAATCGTCTCGATTCTCGACTGGGAATTGTCGACGTTGGGTCACCCCTTGGCGGATCTCACCTATCATCTATCCCAGCGGATCTCACCGGGCGGGAATTTTTCGCAGATCGACGATGCGGACCTGCCTGCGATGGGGATCCCGACGCAGGACGAATATGTTGCGCGATATTGCGCGCTGACCGGCCGGTCAGGAATCGAGAACCTCGACTTCTACATGGCGTTCCATCTCTTTCGAACGGCGGGAATCATGTTCGGGATCGCGGGTCGCGCGAGGGCGGGAACGGCAGCAGGCGCCCAGGCGGCGGAACTCGGCAAGACCGCCATCCCCCTGGCCAATCGTGCTCTCGAGTTGGCGCAGACGCTCGGGGCTTGAGGCCGCGATTCGATGCCGCCGTGGGGTCATCGCTTCGCGCGAATGGCATCGACCTGCGCACCAAAGCGCTTGCGGGCTTCCGCCCGCCGCGTCGGAAGATGCTCGCTCGGCCAGCCATCGACCGGTTGTACATCCTTGAGAATCTGGCGTGCCATGGCCTGTTTGTGGATTTCGTCAGCGCCATCGGCGATTCGCAGCGCGCGTCCCTGTCGATACATGTGCTCGAGCGGCATGTCCGTCGTGTAGCCGAGTGCGCCGTGGATCTGGATGGCACGGTCGATGATTTCGAGGGTCAGCTTGGGCACATAATATTTGATCATCGAGATCTCGGTCCTCGAGTTCGAGCCGTGTCCGCCGCGCTGATCCATCGACCAGGCGGCCCGCAGGACGATGAGCCGGGCCGTTTCGATTTCGGTATAGGATATTGCGATCATGTCCTGAACCATCTGCATCTTGCCGAGCGGCTTGCCCTTCGTCTGTCGGGAGACGGCGCGTTCACACATCATTTCGAACGCATATTGCGCCTGGCCGATACAGCGCATCGCGTGATGGATACGGCCGCCCCCGAGGCGCTTCTGGGAGAGCACGAATCCCTCGCCCGGGGCGCCGATCATATGGTCGAGTGGAACACGGCAATCTTCGTAGAGGACTTCCGAGTGACCACCGATCCGATCGTAAAGCATGCCCGGCTCGGAGATGTGCGGATGAGCCATCGAACCGACATCACGCACGACCGTCATGCCGGGCGTCCCGCGCGGAACCACGATCATCGATGCCCTCTGGTGGGGCGCTGCATCGGGGTCTGTTATGCAAAAGAGAAGCGTGAAATCTGCCACCGAGGCATTCGAGGCGAACCACTTATGACCGTTGATGACCCACTGCTCCCCGTCGCGCACGGCGCGGGTCGTCATCTCGGTGGGGTCCGAGCTCGCGGTAAAAGGCTCGGTCATCGAGAAGGAGCTGCGCAGCTCGCCGCGCACGAGCGGGTAGAGCCATCGTTCCCGCTGCGCGTCGGTCGCGCCAACCGCGAGAAGTTCCGCATTACCGGAGTCCGGCCCCTGGCAGCCGAACATCTCGGGCGCGAGGGAATGGCGGCCGAGAATCTCGTGGATGAGTGCGAGATTCATCTGGCCCATCCCCTGGCCACCGTCTTCCGGTCCGAGATGCGGCGCCCAGAGTCCCCGCTTCTTGACCTCTTCCTTGAGCGGCGCCCAGAGTTCGTCGAGCTGGGCCTGGTTGAGTCCGTCGCAGAGTAGATCGAGCGGGATGATCGTGTCGTCGACGAAGCTGCGGATCCAGTCGAGCTCCTTCTGGAATTCTGGGTCCGTCGAAAAATCCCATGCCATGTGCCGTCCTCCTTGTCAGAGCGTGGTTCGAAGGGAGCAACGCGTCTGGGGGGGCGTCGTGTCCAGCGTCGAGCGCTCATCGATCGCGGGTCCGTGCGCACATCCGAGCAAAAGAAGGTACAGGACCGAAGGCCTCTCGAAAGTCGTCAGGGGCCTTTCCAGGGCCAGTCCTTGCGAGATGGGCGGAGGCTGCCGTGTGCTAATTTGCGAAGTCGTTGTGGACGGGCGTGGGGCCCGGATAGGAGCTGATATTGAGTGATCTCAAGCAGCTGAGTGGGCAGGACAACTCGTTTCTCGAAATCGAAAAACTCGGTCTGCCGCAGCATATCGCGAGTGTTGCGATCTATGATCAGAGCACGGCGCCTGGCGGGATCGTCCGCTTCAAGCAGATCCTCGGACACCTGGAATCCCGGCTCCATCTCTCACCGATTTTCCGGACGAAGCTGCTTCCGGCGCCGCTCGACCTCGATCGTCCCTATCTGGTCGACGACGAAGATTTCGATCTCGAATATCACGTGCGTCATATCGCGCTTCCCGCGCCGGGGGATTGGCGACAATTCTGCATCCTGATCGCTCGCATCAACTCGCGCGCACTCGACCTCTCGCGCCCGCTTTGGGAGTTGTACGTGATCGAGGGCCTCGACAAGATCGCGCAGGTTCCGGCGGGCAGTTTCGCGATCCTTCTCAAGATTCATCATTCCGTGATGGACGGGGCAAGCGCCGTGGAAATGCAGGCGGCCATCCACGACTTCAGCCCCGAGCCCCGTCGGATCGAACCCGAGAAGCAGCGCGTCATTCACACGCCGCCGACCCCCTTCGAGCTGGGCATGCGCGCCTACGTCAATGCGCTCCGTAAACCCAGGCGAATCTTCAATCTGGCCCGGCGCATCGTCGGCCAACAGAACCTGGCGCGTAAGCTCACGGAAACCGAACGCGGTGCCGCTGCCGAGCGAAAGGTGACGACCCGCTTCAACGGCAAGATCTCGCCGCACCGGGTGCTCGATTCGATCACGTTGGACTTCGCCGAAATCCGCGCGGTCAAGAACACCGTTCCCGGCGCGACCATCAACGACGCCATGCTTGCGATCGTCTCGGGTGCGCTTCGGAAATATCTGGAGTCGGTCGGTGAGCTCCCGGACGAAAGTCTGACCTGCGGTTGCCCGATCGATGTGCGCGACCCGAGCGAGCGCGGCACGGGTGGCAACGTGATCGGCTTCATGGGCGTGGTGCTGCGTACGGATGTCGCGGATCCGATGGACCGCCTTCGCGCGGTCCATGCGGCTGCCGTGGAGGCCAAGGCCGATGCTCAGGCCTCGGACGTGCGGATCCCGCATGAATTCATGGAGGCCGTTCCGAGCGGCATCATGACCGCAGCGATGCGGGTTCAGGCCTCTCTGGGAGTGAATGCGACGCCCTTCAATACCATTTTGACGAATATTCCGGGCACGGCTTCCGATCTCTACTTCGCCGGTGCGCAGAGCGTCGATGGATTCGGCATCGGTCCGCTGGTGCCGGGGGTCGCGCTCTTCCATACGGCGACGAGTGTCGTCGTGAACAAGAAGGGTCGAATGCTGCTCAGTTTCTGGGCCTGTCGGGATGCGATGCCGAATCCCGAATTCTATCGGGAATGTATCGCCGAGTCCTACGACGAGCTGCGGGATGCCGCGTTCGCATTGGCCGAGCCCGGCGAGCCGACGAGCTGACCGGCGAGCGAGCCCGCCAACAGAGTTTTCAACGCGAAGCACCGCCGACGAACGCGTCGCCGAATACGTACGCGGCCTGATGAACTGGGAGTGTCGTCATGAATCGATTCAATCTGCTGTCGATCGTGTGCATCGGGAGTCTTTCGCTTGGGCTTCTCGTGCTGGGGGGCTGCGGGGATCCGAGCCCGACCGCCGATCCCCTGAGCGCGCGGTCCGTCGCCGAGGGCGACGTGGTCGGGGCTTTGATCGAGGACGGGTCGGTTCACGTCTTCCGCGGCCTGCCCTTCGCCGAGCCGCCGGTCGGGGAGCTGCGGTGGCGTGCGCCCCGGGCTCCGCACGCCTGGGAAGGTGTGCGCGCGGCGCTCGCTTCCGGATCCGAGTGCTCCCAGCTGGGTGGCGACCCCGTCATGGGCAGCGAAGACTGCCTTTATCTCGATGTCTACACCCCGGCGATGGCCGCTCGCCAGGTGCCGACGGGTTCTGACCGGTTGCCCGTCATGTACTGGATTCACGGCGGCGGCAACAGCATGGGTGCGGGGAACCAGCTGCCGCCGGCGGCGCTCGTTCGCGACAACGGCGTCATCGTCGTCACCATCAACTATCGATTGGGTGTTTTCGGCTGGCTGTCCCATCCAGCACTTCGGGACAACAGTGAGACGCTCGAAGATGCCTCGGGCAATTTCGGCACGCTCGACATGATTCGTGGGCTCGAATGGGTGCGCGACAATATCGCCGCCTTTGGCGGGGACCCGAATCGCGTCACGATCTTCGGTGAGTCTGCCGGTGGCATGAACGTCTTTTCGCTTCTCGTCTCGCCCCCTGCGAAGGGCCTGTTCCATGCAGCGATCAGCGAGAGTGGGACGCCGACGACGATGACGCGGGATGAGTCGGAGAACTACACGGATGATCCGGATCTGCCGGGGCTTCCGGGCTCTTCATCTGAGCTGCTCATCGCGCTGCTTCGGCAGGCCGGGCGTGCAGAGCATCGCGCGGGGGCGAAGGAGGTCGCGGCGTCGATGTCCGCAAGCGAGATCGACGCTTTCCTGCGCAGCTTGTCGACGGAGGAGGTTCTCGGGCCCTTCATCGAATTGATGGACGGTGCGATGCCCATCTACATCACGCCCAACATGTTCCAGGACGGACACGTGATCAGTCGAGGTGAGCCGATCGATCTCTTTGCGACGCGTGGCGGCTACAATGCCGTGCCCTTCATCGCCGGTACGAATCGCGAGGAGAGCAAGCTCTTCTTCGCCATGAACTCGCCTCACCTCGAAACGACCTTTGGCATGCCGAGCGGGTTCAAGAGTGAACGGCTCTACGATGTCGAAGGGGAGTACGGGGGGATGATCTGGCGGGCGATGGGCGCGGACGAACCGATCTCGGCGATGCGTGGGGTGCAAGGCCCGTCGGTCTGGGCCTATCGCTTCGATTGGGACGAGGAACCGAGTGTCCTCGGTATGGACATGGCCAAGCTGATCGGTGCCGCGCACGCGGTCGAAATGCTCTTCGTCTTTGGACTGACGGATCTGGGTTTCGCCAACCGCTTCGTCTTCGAAGACCAGCCGTCGGCGGCGCGGCTCTCCGCGCAGATGCGCTCCTATTGGGCAAATTTCGCGCACACCTTCAGGCCGGGAAAGGGCCAGGAGGGCAATCTTCCGGAGTGGAAGCCCTGGGGTGAGGGCGAGGCCGACAGTAAATACCTGATCTTCGATTCCGACCGCGATGGTGGAATCGAGATGGGCACGGATCGGATCGACCAGGACTTCGTGCTGAACCGGGCAGCCAAGGACCCGCGCTTGCTGAACGACCAGGAACGCTGTCGCGTGTTCCGGAACTTCGTTCAGTGGAGCGAGGCGCTCACGGTCGAGGAATACGCCGAGATCGCCAACGGCGTTTGCCGCCAATGGCCGCTCGAGTCCCGACTCTTCTTTCCCTCGCTCTCTCACCAGAATGAATCCTGATGGCGTGTCGGGCAAATCGATCATGAACTCCGACACGTAGCTCGGCTATCCGATCATCGATGTCGATCATCACGACTACGAACCGGACGATTGCTGTACCCGACATCTCGAGAGTCGATTTCTCGACTGCGCGGTCCATATCCGCGATGGGCACGTTCTCCGCATTCCAGTGGTTTACGACTTTCATGCAGCGTCCAAGCATCGACACGATCGCCTCGCTCGTGTGCAACAACCTGTTTGGTCGATTTCCGGGGCTGCGCGTATTGTCGATCGAGAATGGCTCGAGTTGGGTCCCACAGCGTCCGCCACCGATCCCATCGGCTCTTGGATCAGTAGTGGATGGCGTTCCCCAGCCCGCCTCCGACCGCGATCGCATCCCCGTTGATGGAGATCGACTTTGGAGAACAAAGGAACGCGACCACCCAGGCGACTTCCCGGGCATCCAGGAAATGCCGGATCGAGTTCCCCTGGTCGAGCTGCTCTTCGACTTCGGATTCGGGTATGCCTCGAGCCGTCGCCTGCTGGGTCACGAACTCGGCGGTTCGTTCGGTGCGCGTACCGCCGGGGTGAACGACCGTGACGTTGATGCCGTCCGGGCCCAGCATATCCGCGAGATTCTTGGACATCGCCGCGACGGCGACGTTTCTCATGCTGCCGATGAGCGAACGGGAGATGCGCGCCGCGAGGCCCGAGATATTGACGATCCGTCCCCAGCCCTGCGCTTGCATGATCGGAGCCACCGCTTGAGCACAGCGCAGATAGCCCAGCACCTTGACGTTCATGTTCGCATCGAAATCCGCTTGTGTGAGTTCGGCAAGGGACGGGACCGGCCCCCCACCGGGCGTTGCGGCGTTATTCACCAGAATATCCACCCCTCCCAACTCCTGATGGACTTGCTCGACCATTTTACGGATGGAGTCCGCGTCCGAGGTATCGGTCACGACGGGCAGGATGCGCCGACCCGATTCCTCCGCGAGCTGCGACGCCGTCTCGGCGAGGGCTTCGTAGCCACGGGCCACGATCGCGACGTCCGCCCCCTCGAGCGCGAGTTCCCGCGCGATCGCCTTTCCGATCCCCCGACTGCCGCCGGTGACGATCGCCCTTCGACCTTGCAATTCGAGATCCACAATGTTCTCCCCACGCGAGACGTGCCGGTTCTCGGGAACGATCGCTCCCGACTGTTAGCGGTGTGACGGCCGTTTCCCCTGGCCAGCGCGATTCACGCGGGTGGATCAGAGATCCGAAGCGAGCCCTTCGATCACGGTCCCGTCGAAGAAGCGGGGATTGCCGGATGTCAGCATGCGAATCACATTGAAGCACGTGAAGTCGGCGAACTCATCTCGGTCGAGATGATCGTGCTCGATGAGTTCCCAGGCCTCGGGCAACACGTTCGTCATGTCGGGGACATCCCAATGGCCAATATCGGAGGCGAACATCGCGTTCAATCGAGCGCCGTGTGGGAGCAGCTTGCGATCGAAGGCGAGAGCGTTCATCGGGTCGTCCGCTTCGCAACCGAAATGGAATCGATCCTCGAAGATCCGAACGATGTCATCCGGGCTCTCGATCCGGGCTTCCGCAAAGTCATCGATGCCCTTCACGTCGAGTGGGGCCCCGCGCATGATCTGCGAGCCCTCGAAGTAGTCCTGGCCCTTCTTGATGAAGGCCTCGTCCCCGAATTCGCCGACCAGCTCGCGGCAGAGGTCGAGATCGAAACGCTTCGGATCGAATTGCGCAACGGCATCCTTGTTGCGCTTCTCGAAATGTCCCAGGAGATCTGCGTAGAGTTGGCAGCCCCAGGAGGTGCCGCCCTCGAGGAATGCGAAATGGAGGTCGGGAAAGCGCTGCGGCACGCCACCCATCACGAGAGAACGGCAGACGGCTTCCTGCGCCACAGCAAAGCTACCGAGATGGTTGTAGACATAATTGTCCCGTGAAACGCGTGTGCCCCAGCCATACCCGAGGCCATGGAACGCGGGGACGACGCCCAGCTCGAGGCAGCGGGCCCAGAACGGATCGTAGTCATGCAGGCTCGCGTGGCCCAGGGTGTCGATCCAGGGGCGGCCCATGTCGCCCTCGTCCGCGGAACGCGGAATCACGCCCGTGGTGACGATCGTCTTGAGGCCGAGCTCGCCGACTGCATAGTCGAGTTCGGCCACCGCCTCTTCGGGCGTAAAGCAGGGAATGACCGCGACCGGCTCGAGGCGATCACGATAGTCGCGAAAATGTTCGGCATTGTAGTTGTTGAGCGCACGACAAGACGCCTGGCGCAGCTCGTCTTCGGCGCAGCCCAGCATGGTGAGGCCGATCGTCGGATAGAGCAGGACGTAGTCCAGACCGAGCGCATCGAGTCGCTGATAGAGCAGCCGCGGGAGCGTCGCAGTCATTCGATCGAGTGTGTTCTCCTCGGGCAGTCCCCAGAAGACCCGAGCTCGACTATGCGTGTCCGTGTTCGGGTCGGCGACGGAACTGATGAAATCGACGAAATGTCGAGCGCCCGATTCGCCGAGCAGGCGGCCGACTTCCTCGATCACGAGCGGCATGAATTCGATCTGATGTCCGTCGGCATCGACCACCGGATGTTCGAGCTTTGCGCGGATGTCCCGTACTTCTGGTTTGGGCTCGAATCTTCGCATGAGATTTCTCCTGCAAGTGTCCTAGCTCGGGGGCTCGGGCAGGTCTTCGAGTCCGGCTTCCACTGGGACTCCCGTAGCCCCGGCCACCATGGACAACATCGTGTATTGGCCGACTACGAAGGGAAGCTCGACGAGCTGGGCATCGGAATACGTATTGCGCAGGGCGGACCAGGTTTCTTGCGTGAGGTCCTGTCGAGCGTGGAGTTCATCGGCCGCTCGAAGCAGGAGTCGATCGGCTTCGGACCACTCCGCGTGATCGGGGCCGTAGGGAATGCGCTGGATCTCGTCATCGGAAAGGCCCGCGGCCCGGGCAAAGACGACGTGATGGCCCCATTCGAAGGCCGACTGGCAGTTCCAGATCGCACGCAGCGCAAGCAGCTCGGAGATGCGCCGGGACAGAACGCCCTTGAGGGCCAGGGCTCCCGCGAAGCCCAGAAAGGGGACGAGGAGCTCCGAATGATGGGCGATCGTACGCACGATATTGACGGTGCCCGAAGCATCTGCGTCGGGATCATCGCTCGCGTGCTCTCCTTCCATCTGCTCCATCGATCCCGAAAGGCCGTCGAGCACTTCGCGGATTTCAGGACTCCATTGGCTGCGTTTCAAGGGGGTCAATCGCTCGGGGCGGTGCATCGGGTTCTCCTCTGATTTGAAGGGCGACGGAAAAAGGGACTTGGAGCGTGTGGCACATCAAGCGAGTCCAGTCACGTCCTGCCCAGGCTTGCGTCGAGTTCAGTCGAGTTCAAAAGACGGAAAGGCCGCCTTCGGCTGGAATCGTCGCGCCGGTGATCATGCGTGATTCGTCGGAGGCCAGGAAGAGAGCGACGTTCGCGATGTCGACCGGTTGTCCTATGGCAAAGGGATGATCGTCGTCGAGGGTCGCGCCCTCGGCATTTTCACCGAAGCGCTGCTTGATTCGATCGGAGAGTACGATTCCGGGACAGATCGCATTCACCCGCACCCGTTGTTTCGCGTAGGTTCCGGCGAGGGCCTTCGTCAGCGAAAGGATGGCACCCTTCGCGGCGGAGTAGATATGCATCGGATGGCCCCCCTGGATGGCCACGAGTGACGACGAATTGATGACCGAGCCTCCGCCCGCCCTCACGATCTCCGGAATCGCATGTCGGCAGCAGAACATGGTTCCCTTGAGATCGAGCGAGAGCGTGCGGTCGTAGACGTCGAAGTCGACCTCGGTAATCGGGCCATCGATGGGTAGCGAGCCGCCCGCACAGTTGAAAAGGATGTCGAGGCGTTCGTAGTCTCGAATCGCTTGCGCAACGCAGTGCTCGACACTCTCCTCGTCGGTTACATCGGTTTCGACAAAACAGGCCTCACCGCCGACCGCACGGACCGCCTCGACCGTTTCCTTGCCGAGCGCGGATTGGATCTCGGCGACGACGACGCGTGCGCCCTCCTCGGCGAACCGAATCGCCGAGGCCCGTCCGATCCCGGAGCCGGCGCCCGTGATGAGCGCGATCTTGTCATCGAGGCGTTTCATCTGAATCCTCTCGTATCCCCGGCCGAGCCTTCCGCGGCCGGCTCGGCCGAACGACACGATCTGGAGGTGGCACTCGAAGCAGGTGAGGAACCGTTGACCGGGCTTCTCGCCGAGTCGATTCAGGCCTGAACCGATTGTTCGTCGTGGATTCCGGATCGTGTTATTCGCCGATCGTTTTCGCGCCGCTCGTCACGAATCTTGAAAGCCAGGCGTTCGATCTCATCGATGACAGGACCCAGCTCGACGTCGTTCAGGCGAGCCGCGACCGATTCGCCCCCCGCCTGGGTCAGCATGCTTCCGAGGCGTTCGCGAAGACACCGAATTGCGAAGGCGAGCATGTCCCCTCCCGCGATCGGATCGAAGGGAATCCAATGGTTGTGGTCACCGGTCGGTCGCACGTAGTGGTAGTGGGGGTCGGCGTCGAAAGCATCAAAGCGCAGGTACTCGTGTCCGTCGGTCGCGCCCACCACGTGGATCGACACGCCGCTATCGAAGAACCCACCCTCCGGTGAGTTGGCCTCGATCTCTGCGAGATCCGCCTCGCTCTTCGAAAAGGCCTCGGCCAGCCGCTCGGGGTCCAGAACGCGATATTCGAGACCGAGTCGCACGACGCCGGCGTCGAACCAGCGACATTCGTCTGGATCCGGAGGTTCCGGCTGGACCCGGTATACGATTCCGATCTTCACGTTCTCGTCCATCTCAGACCCCGTAGACCCGCTCGGCATTGCCGTGTGCGATGTTCTCGAGCTGCTCCGTCGTGAGGACGGCACCGAGCTCCGTCAAAATCTTGCGTGAGTTCGGCCAGGTCGAGACGCTATGTGGGTAGTCCGAAGACCACATGGCGGTATCCGCCAGCCAGGGATATTGGGGGACGAGATTGAATCCCACTTCGTCGTCGAGAATCGTGACGAAGAGATTCTTGCCCATGTAGTGGGTGGGGCGATTCTGTTCCGCGAGAGCGCTGTCGCCAAGCTCGGAGCGAATCGAAAAGTTCTGCTCCATGGTCTGGAGCCAAAAGGGCAGCCATCCGAAGTTGACTTCGGCGGCGACGATCTTCAGCTCTGGGTGCCGCTCGAAAACGCCGCCATACGCCATGAATGTAAAGGGTCGTACCGACGAGAAGAATCGGTTGACCGTCCCGCCCGCGGTGATCTGCATTCCGACCAGCTCGTCCCAATCGGCCTCCGTCGGTTTTCCGCCGAAGGTTCGGTGGAAGGTCAGTGGGGTACCCGCTTCGGCGGCGCGGGCGAAGAGTGGGTCGTAGTAGGTGTCGTGATAGGGACGTTCAGGGAGTCCCGGCAGGAAAGCCGCCTTTGCACCGGCTTTGAGGCAGCGCTCGAATTCAGCGATGCAGATTTCCATTCCGTCGTCGACCGGAAGCATGGGCAATCCGATGATGTGGTCCGGATCAGCGGCCTGGAATTCACCGAGCATCCAGTCGTTGAAGGATCGCATGCACGCGAGTGCGAGCTCGCGATCGGTCTCGATGTAGGCGTGTATTGCATAGGCCGGGTAGGTGACAGAGATGTCGACGCCGTCCTTCTCCATGTCCTTGACGTGGGCCTTGCCGTCGTAGTTGCCCGGCAGGATTTCATCGAATCGCAGACCGGAGAGCTTCTTCGCGCCCTCCTTCTGGCCGGCGACCGCCTCGATGCCGAAGGTTCGACCGGGGGCCTTTCCGTCGAAGCTCCAACCGTCGCCGCCATCTGCACCGCGCATCATCTTGGGAGCACGGTCCTTCATGGCTGCCGGGACTCCGTCGAAGACGTGGGGCGGCTCGTTGATATGGCAATCGGCAGAGATGATGCGGGTCGGAATGGAATCGTTCATGTCTCGGATCGTCCTTGATTCCGGACTCGAGCCTGGGGTTGGCCGGGTCGGGGAAGCGAGTTCAGGCAAGTCCAGAGGCTAGCTGATCGGAGCCGGCCGTAGAGGAAGGGTCGCGTTGAAAGTTCGCGTCCGCAATCCTGCGGCCCCGTGGCGGTCCAGTTGACCTAATCTTTGCGTCGGCAGATACGCATGTGCTGATTGATCTCTTATCGCTGGGGACCCGAGAAATGGGACTGAAAGAACGAACGGCTCCGACTCCGGAGGAGTACGCCCTCTATGCGGAGCGATTCTCGAATTGGGGCCGGTGGGGTGAAGAGGATGAACGAGGCACGCTCAATCACATTTCCGACGACGTCCGCCGCGCCGCGGCGGGTCTCGTCTCACTGGGGCGCGCGATTTCGCTCGCTCGCCCGATCGATACCGAACCGGGCCCGGGCAATCCCTATCCGGCGCATCATGTCGCGAGCGTCGGCACTTCGACCGGACTCGCCGACTATATCGGACTCTTTTTCCACGGCTTCGCCCAGACGCATCTCGACGCGATCTCACATCTTCCGGGCGCGGATGGTCGCTTCTATAATGGTCGCCCGATCGGTGTCACGACGCCGGGTATGGTGATGCCCGAAAGTGCCACGCTCGGTGTCCAGCGGATGAGTGATGGAATCGTCACGCGCGGAGTTCTCTATGATATCCCGCGACTTCGCGGTACCGATTACGTCGACGCGGGCTCACCGGTACAGGGTTGGGAACTTCAGGATGCCGCGCTCGCACAGGGCGTCGAGTCCCGGCCCGGAGACGTGGTGTGCATTCGTTCCGGTCGCGACGAATGGGTTGCCGCGCATCCCGAATCGACCGGGTGGTCCGTCCCCGCCGGCGTTCATGCTTCGGTTTGTGAGTTCCTCTACGAAACCGACGCGGCGATGCTCTGCTGGGATATGCTCGATGCGCCGACGGTTGACCAGGGACTCCCGAATCCGATCGAGATCGAGACGCCTGTTCATGTGCATTGCATCACGATCCCGGTCATGGGAATGCCGCTGCTCGACAACGCAGATTTTCGCAGGCTCGCCGCCTACTGCGCCGAGATCGGTCGCTACGAATTTCAGTTCTGCGCGGCGCCGCTGGTGATCGACGGGGGGACGGGCTCCCCGATCAATCCGCTCGCGATCTTCTAGTCGCCTCATTTTTCGATCGCGTATGAGGATTGCGTGTTCGGAGGATCGGGAAATGCCAATGACGCTGCACCCCACACTTTGCCGATGCTGCTCTGCGGCCTGCGCGATCCTCGTCGAGCGCGACGGAGATCGAATCGTTCGGGTGCACGGCGACCGGGACAATGCGCGGACGCGAGGTTATGTTTGCGCCAAAGGCGCCTCGCTGCCTGATTTTCATCACCATCCAGACCGCCTCGAAGGGGCCTGGTTGCGGGGACGGGAAAGTGACGTCGACCGCTGTCTTGACGATCTGTCGAGTGAACTCGGTCGTTTGATCGAGCAGCACGGTCCCGATTGCCTCGGCGTCTACCAGGGCACCGGAGCGGTTTCCGATAGCCTGGCAATCCCGACGATCCAGGCATTGCTCGAAAAGGTGGGTTCGAGCCAATTCTATTCCGCCGCGACGGTCGATGTCGCCCCCGCATTTCGGGCGGCTGAGATGGTTTGCGGATCATCGACTCTCTTCCCGACCTGGGTGCCGGAGGACGAAGCGGGGAGTTTCCTGCTCTGCCTCGGCTTCAACCCCGCCGTCTCCCACGGCTACCTCACGATGTTGCCCGACGCGACCCGCCGCATGCAGCGTTTTCGGGAGCGTGGAGGTCGCATCTGGGTGGTGGACCCACGCAAGACGCGAACCGCCTCACTCGCCGACGAGCATCTCGCGATCCGTCCCGGAACCGATGGCCTGCTCCTCGCCTGGCTCGTGCGTGAGTTGATGCGGAAGGGCGCCGACTTCGAGGATCTCGAGGCGATGACCGCCGAAGAAGACCGCGCGGCCCTCGAACGCGCTCTTCAACCCTTCACGCTCGAGACCGTTTCCCGCGCGACGGGCCTCCCGCGATCGAAGCTCCGAGGGCTGCTCGCCGAGATCCGCCGGGCAGGGCGCATCGCGGTGACGGCCGCGACCGGAATCACACTTGGCCAGCACGCCCTGGTCACGGAATGGCTGCGCTGGGCGCTACTCATCGTGACCGGATCTCTCGACCGATCCGGCGGCATGTGGTTCAACCCCGGCTGGCTCGCGCGACTCGATGAACGATCGGATTGGCAATCGGCGCCACCCGAGGGCCATGTCGGACCGGGGCCTGCCTCGCGTCCCGAGTTGATCCGAAGCCTCGACCAGAATCCGTGCGTCGCGCTGGCGGATGAGATCGAGGCCGGGCACCTGCGCGCCCTGATCGTCGCCGGCGGGAGTCCATTGACCGCCTTTCCGGATCCGGTCCGAACCGAGGCCGCCCTCCGATCCCTGGATCTGCTCGTCACGATCGATATCCAACACACACCGCTCACGAAGATTTCCTCCCACGTGCTTCCCGCGACGGGCCAGCTCGAGCGCGCCGATCTCGTTCACGAGACACAGACCGCTCTGGCGCCCGCGGTGGTCGAACCCGTCGCCGACCGTCGGCCGATGTGGTGGCTGGTTGCACAGATCGGGCGTCGGCTGGGTCACGATCTACTCGATGGATTCGACCCCGACGAGGCGACGGATGAGTCCTTGATCCGACGCATGGTGGCCAGCGGGCGCGCCGGCCGAGATGCGGCCGAGGAACTCGTCCGGGCGGGTTCGAGGGGGCTCGATCCGTCGCGAGCAGTCGGCTGGGTCCGAGCGCATGCGCTGCCGGATGGTCGATTCCGGTTGGCGCCCGATCAGCTCTTGAAGCGACTGCCCGATCTCCTGGCTGACGACTGGCCAGGGGAGGGGGATCTGATGCTCGTCAGCAGCCGGCAACTCCGCCGTACGAATTCGACGGCCTATGTGCCGAAGACGTCGTCACACAACGAGCCGGTCCTGCATGTGCACCCGGTCGATGCCCGGGCGGCTGGCCTCTCGAAGGGTGACCGCGCCCGACTCGAGACCAACTCGGGCTCTGTGCTGGC
>SMVB01291550.1_pt1 | contig 31044 bp, 24 predicted proteins | sample 2456461 | NCBI WGS metagenome assembly SMVB01 (sample SAMN11095934, study PRJNA526329) | marine sediment metagenome | biome: Marine sediment; feature: Surficial sediment; material: Deep marine sediment; isolation source: Hadal surficial sediment | place: Pacific Ocean | collected 2014-05 | depth... | reverse complement strand
TGGGCACGACGAGGAAATCGGCGGTGACGACGGGGCAAGAGTGGTTGCCTCGTTCTTCAAAGAGCGTGGCATCCAGCTCGCGTTCCTCTTCGACGAAGGGGGCATGATCATCGACGGTCACCCGCTGCTTCCCGCGCAGACCGTCGCGAATGTCGTGACCGCGGAGAAGGCCTACTACACTGTGGAACTCACGGCGCGTGGGATCAGTCGTCATTCGTCGATGCCTCCACCGAGTACGGCAATCGGTCAACTCGCTCGCGCGATTCAGCGGGTCGAAGAGAATCCGATGCCGGCGCGCATTTCGCCTCCTGTGAGAGAGATGCTCGAGGCGGCGAGCCCCTATCTGCCCTTTGGTCAGCGATTCGCCATCGACAATCTCTGGCTGATGGGCGGCGTGGTGCGGCGGAGCTTCCTCGATAGTGACCTGAACGCTGCGCTGGTTCGCACGACCTTCGCGACGACACTCGTGTCGGGAGGCATCAAGGAAAACGTGATTCCCGAGATCGCACAGGCGACGATCAACGTCCGAATCCTGCCCGGAGACACGCCCGACGATGTCCTGGCGCATCTCACGCGCGTAATCGACGACTCGGAGATCGAAATCCAGGGCACGGCCTGGGGTGAAGGGGCTCCGGCCGCGTCGGTCGCAGGCCCCGCATTTCGTCTGGCGGCGGCATCGATCTCCGAGGTCCTGCCGGATGCCGTGATCCTGCCGGGGTTGGTTCCCGGAGCGACAGACTCCCGTCACTTTACGGCGGTCGCAGACGAGATCCTTCGATTCGTCCCGATGCGCCTCGGGATCGACCAGATCGGCGGCGTGCATGGCCGCGATGAACGTATCGCGGTCGAAGGTCTGGCGGATTCCCGCGCGATTGCGATCGGGATGATTCGTCGGGCAGCGGCCGGGCGCGTCGATCTCTGATCTTGCCCGAGCACCCGTCGACCGCGTTAGGGCGTAAGGTCTCCGGCGATGCTTTTTCGGAGCACGCGTTCGATCTCTCTCTCGGTGCAGGGCTTGGGGTTGGTCGCGAGCGAGGGATCCGCCGCCGCCATCGGTACGAGGCGCGGGATCATTTCCTCGGAGACGACGTCAGCGAGTGTGTGCGGTAACTCGAGCTGCTCGCGGAGTTCGAGCGTCCACTCGAGCACCGCGTCGAATCCCTCACCCGCGAGTCCGAGAAGCCGCGCCAACCGTGGCATCCGCTCCTCGATCGCGGCTCGATTGTGGATCATGACATAGGGGTGGAAGATCGAGTTGGCCGTCCCGTGATGGAGCCCGGTCAATCCGCCCACGGGATGCGAGAGTGCGTGGATCAGCCCGAGCCCCTTCTGAAAGGCCGTTGCGCCCATCGACGCGGCCATCAGCAGATGGGTTCGGGCTTCGAGATTCGATCCATCCTGGAAAGCCGACACGAGATTTTCCGCGATCAGCCGAATGCCTTCGAGGGCGATCCCGTCGGCCATCGGATGGTAGACCGGCGCACAGTAGGCCTCGAAACAGTGGGCGAGAGCATCCATGCCCGTGGCGGCGGTGAGCCGGGGAGGCAGTCCGAGAGTGAGTTCGGGGTCGGCGAGCACGAGGTCGGGCTGCATCCGCGGGTGGAAGATGATCTTCTTGTTGTGGTCGCGGGGGTCGACGATCACCGCGGCTCGCCCGACCTCCGAGCCGGTTCCGGCGGTTGTTGGGACCGCAATCGTCGGAAGGATCCGCGCACCCTCCGCGCGCTTCCAGTTCTCGCCCACGTCTTGGTAATCGAGCAGGTCGCCCGGGTTGTCGGCGAGCAGGGCGATACACTTTCCCACGTCCATGGCCGACCCACCGCCGAGTACGAGACAACCGTCGGCGCCGTGGTCGGCGGCCACGGCGAGCCCCGCTTCGACATGGGTCGTGGCCGGGTTGGCGTCGATCTCCGAGAAGACGCAGGGGGCGAGACCGCTCGCCTCGAGGTCCGCAACGATTGGAGCGAACCAGTGAAGGGACACGATCCCTGCATCCGTGACGACGAGTGGCCGGAGCATGCCGAGCTCGTGACAGCACCCGGCGAGTTCTCGGATGCGTCCCGCGCCGATCCGATAGCTGCTCGGGTAGTTGAAATTCCCGACGAGGGATTGCTGGTTCACGTCGTCCTCGCTCGGCGGTTCAGATGATCTCGAAATAGCGCGCGAGGTCCCAGTCCGTCACGGCCTTGCTGAACTCGCGATCCTCCCAGTCGCGTGTCGCCGTGAAATGATCGACGAAGGCGTCCCCGAACGATTCCCGCGCCATCGTCGATCCACGCAACAGAGCACTCGCCTCACGCAGGGAGGTGGGAAGTGGATGCGAGGTTGCGCCGGAGTCTTCGTAGGCGTTGCCGAGGATCGGGTCCGAGAGTTCGAGTCTTTCTTCGATGCCCCGGAGGCCGGAGGCCAGCGCTGCGGCCTGGGCGAGGTAGGGGTTCGCGTCGGCCGGTGCGATGCGGTACTCGCTGCGCTGAGCCTGCGGGCCAGCCGGAATCACGCGGATCGCGGTCGTGCGGTTCTCGACACCCCAATTCGAGGCGGTCGGAACCCACATCCCCGGCACGAGACGCCGGTAGCTGTTGATCGTCGAGCACACCATCGACAGCAACTCGGGCAGATAGCGAACCTGGCCGGCGACAAAATACTGCATCGTCTGGCTCATCTCGTGGGGCGCACCCTCGGCGTGGAAGGCGTTCTGCCCACTCGCCAGGTCTGCGAAGGAAATGTGGAGATGTCCGCTCTGGCCGGGGTAGTCGTTGCTCCATTTCGCCATGAAAGTCGCCATCATGTCGGAGCGTTGGGCAAAGACCTTGGTGAAGGTCTTGAAGAGGGCGGCCTTGTCCGCTGCAGCGAGACCTCGCGAATAACGAATCGCAGCTTCGACCACGCCCGGACCGGTCTCTGTGTGGAGGCCTTCGATCGCGCAGTCGAACTCCTCCATCAGATCCAGCAGGTCATGATAGAACTCGGCGTGCACCGAGTTTCGAAGCACCGAGTAGCCGAACATGCCGGGGGTCACGGGCTGGAGATCACGGTAGCCTTTCTCTCGGATGCTATGCGGCGTCTCGTCGAAGAGAAAGAACTCGTACTCGAAAGCCGCATCGACTCCGAAGCCCATCGCCGCGGCTCGATCGATCGTACGTGACAGGATCGTTCGCGGACAGACCTCCGCGTAGACACCGGAAAAGCTTCCGATCAACAGGAGAGTGTCTTCCTCGAGTGGAATCCGCCTGAGGCTCGCCAGGTCGAGTTGGACTGACGCATCGCGATAGCCCGTATGCCAACCCGAGACTTCGACCCGCTCGTAGAGCTTGTCGTGCATGTCCCAGCCGAGCACGACGTCACAGAATCCGAACCCCTTGTCGACCGCGCTCTGCAGTTTTCCCAGATCGACGTATTTGCCACGCAGGACTCCGTCGATATCGAAGATTCCGATCTTGAAGAAGCGGATCCCTTCGCGTTCGATCCATTGGTTCAGTTCCGCGACGTTCGTCACGCCCTCGGTCGAAGGCTGGGAAGCGGTCATGCTGGATTCTCCGATTGCTGTCGCAGGTGATAGCTCTTCGGTCGGGTGACGGACTGGAAGCCGAGTGGAGACAGGGAACAGCCGAAGCCCGAGTCCTTGATGCCCGTCCATGCGAGGGCGGGGTCAAGATAGTCACATCGGTTGGCGAATACCGTCCCCGCGTCGACATCTTCGGCGAGCCGGCTGGCCCGCTCGAAATCTCCACTCCAGATCGAGGCTGTCAGCCCGAAATTGGAATCATTCATCAGGGCGATGCCCTCGGATTCGTTTGCGACCCGCGCGATTCCGATCGCGGGCCCGAAGGTCTCCTCGTGCATCAGCGCCATCGAGTGGTCGACATCCACGAGGACCTGGGGTGCCAGGTAGCAGCGGGATCGGTCGGGCAGGTCGAAGTCCTCGTCGCCCAGGAGTTGCTGGGCGCCCGCTTCGACCGCCGCGGTGATCTGGCCGCGCACGAAGTCGGCCGATTTCTCGTCAACGAGCGGTCCGAGGGTCGTCGCGTCGTCGAGGGGATCTCCGATCCGGTACTGTTTGGCGAGCGAGATATAGGCCTCGACGAAATCGTCGAAGATCGCATCGGCGACGTAGATGCGTTCGATGCCACAACAGCTCTGTCCGGCATTGTAGAACGCTCCGTCGACCAGGTTTTCGGCCGCGAAGCCGATGTCGGCATCTTCGAGGACGAGCGCCGGGTCCTTGCCCCCGAGTTCCATTCCGGCGTGGATGAAATTCTGGTCCGCGACCGCACGATAGATTTCGTGGCCGCCCCGAACCGAGCCGGTAAATGAGACGTAGCCGAGGCTGCGAGACCGGATCAGCCGGGCGGTCGTCGCGTGGTCCATCGGCATGGCCTGAACCAATCCCTCGGGCGCGCCGGCGTCGAGGAAGGCGCGTTCGAATTGATCGGCGACGAGCGCGGTCTGCGATGCATGCTTCACGAGTACCGCATTCCCCGCCAGCACTGCCGGCACGATCACATTCACGGCGATCGCCAGGGGATAATTCCAGGCGGCGATGTCGAGGACGATGCCGACCGGCTCGTGGCGGATGAAGCGGTGGAAGCCCGCCTTCTCCGGCAGCACCTGGTCGGCGAGGACTTCCGGCGCGATCTCACACAGATATTCGACGCGTTCGACCATCGTGCGCTCGAATTCAGCGCGGGCCTGCTCGAGTGGCTTGCCCATCATGCGCGTGATCTCTTCGGCGTTCTGGTCGGCTTGTGTGGCGTAGGCCGCGAGCATCCCGCGACACAACGCAACCCGTTGTTCGATCGCCGAGTCACGCCACCCCCGAGACGTCGCCGCAGCGAGCGTGAGCCGCGCGCCGACGGCGTCGTGACCCAGGAGGTCGAAGTGGTAGGCCGGCTGGCCGTCGATCGGGCTGATGATTTCGGGCATGGGATCCTTCGATGCGATACTGCCGGGCATCTGGGGTATAGGGGCAAGGGGTTAAGGGGCAGGGGGAGAGGGAAACGGCGAGTCAGCGGCCGGGCCTTCGCGGCGGCTCGGAGGGGCGCCGTCCGCTCACCCGGTAGGGTTTGGCCGGAGTATCGCGAGTCGAGGAGGGCGCGCCAGGCACCGGGCCCGCTAGCATGGCCGACTGCCCTTCAGGAGACCCCTATGAGAGCCATACTCTGCAAGGAATTTGGACCGCCGGAAAAGCTCGTACTCGAGGAGGTCGACGAGCCGCGTGCCGGGGAGGGCCAACTCGTGATCGAATCCCGCGCGTCGACGGTGACTTTTCCCGACGCGCTGATGATCGAGGACAAATATCAGTTCAAGGCGCCCTTGCCCTTCGTGCCGGGCGGGGAAGCGGTCGGGGTCGTCGCTGAAGTGGGGCCCGGGGTCGAGGGTTTCGCAGTCGGGGATCGTGTCATCGGATCGACGATGTTGATCGGTGGTTTCCAGGAGAAAGTGCTCGTTTCGGCGAGTGCGACCAGACCGCTGCCCGGGAACCTGGGTTTCGCCGAGGCGACGGGTTTGCTCTACGCCTACGGCACGGGGTATTACGGACTCAAATATCGAGGGGCGCTCCAGCCCGGTGAAACGCTGTTGGTGTTGGGCGCGGCGGGCAATGTGGGTCTTGCTGCGGTCGAGCTCGGCAAGTTGATGGGCGCGCGGGTGATCGCGGCTGCGTCGAGTCCCGAAAAACTCTCGGTGTGCAGGGATCGAGGCGCCGACGAGACGATCGACTATTCGAGCGAGGACCTGAAGACGCGCGCCAAGGAACTCACGCAGGGCAAGGGTGTGAACGTCGTCTATGACTGTATCGGTGGCGATTACGCGGAGTCCGCATTGCGGGCGATCGCCTGGGAGGGTCGCTTCCTCGTGATCGGATTCACCGCGGGTATTCCGCAGCTTCCGCTCAACCTCACGCTGCTCAAGAGTTGTCAGGTGATCGGGGTCTTCTATGGCGGAATGGTCCAGAAACAACCGGAACTCCGCGACGAGATTTCGCGCGAGCTCGAGGAACTCGCATCGGCGGGGAAGCTCAATCCATACGTGTCCGCGCGCTATCCGCTCGAAGAGGCGCCCCTGGCGCTTCGTGCGTTGCTCGACCGCAAGGTGATCGGAAAGGTCGTGGTCGAACCGAACCGCTAGTGAAGGACCGGCTCGAGGGTCTTCCAGAGGCGCTCGGCGATCAGCGCGTGGCCTTCGGCGGTCGGATGAATGCCATCGGCTTGATTGAGGCTGCGTCGGGCGGCGACATCTTCCAGCAGAAAGGGTATCAGGGCCGCGTCGTAGCGCGCGGCGAGGGCCGGGTACACGGCGTCGAATGCCTCGCCGTAGTCACGGCCGAGATTCGGAGCGGCTCGCATCCCGGCGATGACGAAGCGTGCATTGGGGTGGTCCTCTGCGGTCCGGTCGAGAATTGCTTCGAGGTTCGAACGAAGCTGGTCGATGTCCTTTCCCCGGAGCATGTCGTTCGCTCCGAGTTCGACGACGAGAACCGAGATCGGCAATCGCAACAACCAGGCCAGCCGTCGCAGCCCGCCTGCCGAGGTATCTCCGCTGACGCCTGCGTTGATCACGCGATAGTCGAGTGCGGCCCGATCGATCCGTTCCTGGATCAGCGCCGGAAAGGCCTGGTCCTCTTCGAGCCCATACCCCGCGGTCAGACTCGTGCCCAGAAAAACGACCACGGGCGTATCGGCCCGTTCGGTCGCCCGCGCTGGGGGTACCGGCGTCGCCGATACGGGTGCCACGGGTACAGCGGGCGTGGCCGGCAGCCGGTCGGAGCTCACCGCGGAATCGACTGATTCGGGACCGGTCTCGGCCGCCCGTTGGCCATCATCCGAACAGCCCGCGACCGAGAGGGCCAGCGCGAAACCGGCCAGAAACCCGATGGCTGCGATCTTCGCCGGGGCGAGGATGGAGGTTGACGCGGGAAAAGCGGCGAGCGATGCACACGCGCGCGTCAGGGAGTAGTGTATGACCCGCGCTGCCCGCGCTTCCTCAATCCGAATCGGATTCCGCATCGCGCATGATCGTCGCTCGCAATCTCACCCAACGCTACTCGCTCTCCGTTTCGGCAGCTGTTCCTGCGCCCATTCCCGCGCCGCCTTCTTCGCCGACGTCGCTGCGAGACTCGGCCGAAGGGCAGCGGGAGGGTGGCGCTTCCGAGGCTGCCCCGGGCGCTTCGATTCTGACCGTGCTCGATGGCGTCGATCTCGAAGTCGAGGAAGGCGAGGTCGTCGCGATTCTCGGGCCCTCGGGCAGTGGCAAGACGACCCTGCTCGGATTGCTCGCGGGCCTCGACCGCCCGAGCGAGGGAGAGGTCGAACTCGCGGGTGTCGCCCTTTCGAGCCTCGACGAGGATGGACGGGCCGCCCTTCGAGCGGACCGGATCGGCTTCATCTTTCAGAGCTTTCACTTGATCCCGACGCTCACGGCGCTCGAGAACGTGCTCGTGCCCCTCGAGCTTCTCGATCGTGCCCGTGCACCCAAGCCCGCCGAGGCGGAAGCGATCGCGCGCGGATTACTCGAGCGAGTGGGGCTCGGTGGTCGGCTCGGCCATCACCCGGCGCAACTCTCGGGCGGCGAACAACAGCGTGTCGGGATTGCCCGCGCCTTTGCGAATCAACCCGCGGTGCTCTTCGCGGACGAGCCGACCGGGAATCTCGATCGCAAGACAGGCGTTGAGATCGCAGATCTGCTTTTTGAACTCAACGAGCAGCACGGTACGACCCTGGTGATCGTCACCCACGACCTCGAACTCAGCCGACGCGCTCATCGGATCGTCCACCTGGACAGCGGTCGCGTTGATCGGATCGAAATCCTGGCGACACCCTCCGGCGCACGGGTCGGGACATCGGTTGGGGCCGAGGGGTGAAGACCCGATTCGTGGCGTCGATGCTGCGGCGGGAGCTGCGCGCGGCGACCCGTCGTTTCGGTTTCTACGGCAGCTGCATGGCGATCGGGATCGCGGTCGTCGTCTGCTTGCATTCGCTTCGTGAGGGGGTGAACGAGGCCGTCGACCTGCGTTCAAGAGAGATGCTAGGTGCTGATCTGCGGCTCGAGAGTCGGGATCCCTTTGGGCCCGAGGTGTTGGCTGCGGTCGATCCGCTCGAAGCGCAGGCGCTGCAGCCGCCGACCCGGGTGACCCGCCTCGGTTCGATGGCCCTGGCCGAGCGGTCGGGCCGAAGCCGGCTCGTCGATCTGTTGGCGATCGATGGCGTCTATCCGATCTACGGCGAGGTCTGGACGGAGCCGCGTGATCGCTGGGCCGAATTCGATGCCGTGCCCGGACGCATCTTCGTGGATTCGACGCTCCTGCTTCAACTCGATATCGCGGTTGGCGACCGGCTCCGGCTCGGCAGTGAATCGTTCGAGATCTTCGCCGCGGTCAAGAAGGCGCCCGGCAGTTTCGGGCTTCAAGCGGAGGTTGCGCCGCGGGTCTTCCTGCTGAAAAGTGATCTCGACCGGACCGGGCTGGTGGTCGAAGGCAGCCTGGTCTCGCATCTGCGTTATCTGAAGCTGCCGGCCGATCTCGTCGATCCTTGGGTCGAGCAGCACAAGGAGATGCTCGAGGTCGCGCGTGTGCGCGTCCAGACCGTGAGCAGTTATCAGAAGGATATGTCCGAAGCCTTCGGCAACCTCACGCGCTATCTCGGTCTCGTCGGCCTCGCGGCGCTGGTGCTCGGCAGTATCGGCGTCGCGGCGGGGGTGCGGGTCTTCGTTCGGGAGAAGCTGGAGACGGTCGCCTTGTTCCGCTCGATCGGCGCCTCGCCCGGCGATGTCGTTGCGATCTACACCGGTCTCGCCGTCTGCCTTGGCCTCGCCGCGGGGATGCTCGGGATTCTTCTCTGTCTGCCACTGATCGCGGTGTTGCCGCGCTTCTTGAGCGACCTGCTTCCGGTCGAAGTCAGTCTCGGCGTCGGACCCGGGGCGATCGCGACGGGACTCGGTCTGAGTGTTTGGGCGACGCTGCTGTGTGCGATGGGTCCGGTACTCGATCTGGCTCGGGTCGCCCCGCTTCGGGCGCTTCGGCGAGATTTCGGGGAGAACGATCGTCGTGGAAATCAAGGCCGCATCGCATCGGTCCTGGCGATCGCGGTGAGTCTACTGCTCGCCTCGATCTGGCAGGCGGGCAGCCTCCGCGTCGGGATCTCGTTTGCCGCCGGGCTCGCCGCGACCGTCGCAGTCCTGGCGTTCGTCGCGCTCGGATTGATTCGGGTGCTGCGACGACATCCACCGAAGGTCTTCGCCTACTGGGCGCGCCAGGGCATCGCCAATCTTTTTCGCCCGCGAAACCACACGCTCCCGACGATCATCGCGATCGGCTTCGCGCTCTTCGTCGTCGCGACCGTGCACGCCGTCCAGCGCAACGTGCTCGATCAGATGGCCGTCGATACGCGGCCGGACCGGCCCAATTTCGTGCTCTTTGATGTTCAGCGTGATCAGCTGGCGGGTGTCGAGGCGCTCCTCGCCGAGCACGGCGCGGGTATCACCGACCAGGCACCACTCATTTCAGCGCGACTCTCCGCGATCGGCGGTGTGTCGCGCAGCCGCTTTCTGGCGGATGAGGATCTTTCGCAGGAGCTGCGTTGGGGGCTTCAACGCGAATACCGACTGACCTATTCCGACACGCTGCGCGACAGTGAGGAATTGGTCGCAGGACGCTGGTGGGAACCCGGGGAAGTGACGGCCGACAGTGCGCCCTATCCCGTATCCCTCGAGCGGGATCTCGCGAATTCCCTCGGCGTCGAGGTGGGCGATTCCCTGCGTTGGCGAATTCAAGGGGTCGAGATCGAAACGCGGGTGGCGAGCCTTCGCCAGGTCGACTGGGGCCGCATGGCGACAAATTTCTTCGTGGTCTTTCCGCCGGCGGCGCTCGAAGGGGCGCCCCAGAACACGGTCCTGCTGGCTCACCTGGCCGAAGAGAAGGCGCGTGCCGACATGCAGCGCGATCTGGTGGGTCGCTTCCCGAATGTCTCCGCGCTCGATGCGACCCTGATCCTTCGCTCGCTCGATACGATGCTCGAACAGATCGGGATCGCGATCCGCTTGCTTTCTTTCTTCACCCTGGGCACCGGGATTGCGATTCTGATTGCGGCCTCGATCGCGGCTCGGACCGAGCGCGCGCGGGAGGCGCTGCTTCTTCGTGTGCTCGGCGCGTCGCGGCAGACCCTGCGCCGTATCGTCGCGACCGAGGCCGTCGTGCTGGCGGGCCTGGCCGCCGCAGTGGGGGGGCTGCTGTCGGCTGTCGCCGCCTGGGGGATCGTCGTCTTCGTCTTCGAGATGCCCTTCGCACCGCCGATCCTGGATCTACTCGGGTTGACGCTGGCGACCTTCGCCGTGACCGCGCTATTCGGGGGCGTCGGCGGGGGCGGCGCGACCGCTGCGGCCGACTCGCCGCAGGCCGCGCTTCGTCGCGAAGCCGCTGGGGGCTAACCCCATGGTTCCAGGTGCCGAGGCCTGTTCGGTCTTGGTAGACTCCGTTATCCGCAAGGGTCGCGAGCCGATCGCGCAATGGACGGAGAGTCGATTGGCCAACAAGCTGACAGAATTGCTGGCCGAGGCGAAACGCCGAAGAGTCTTTCGCACGGCGGGCGTCTATCTCGTCGCCGTTTTCGGGATCTCCGCGAATGGCGTCGACGTGGCGAGTCTCTTCGGGATCTCGGAAGACGTTCTTCGCGTGTTGGTGATCGGAGCGGTGGCTTTCCTGCCGGTCGTCGTGATCCTTGCCTGGATGTTTGACATCGGTCGCAGCGGAATCGTGCGCGATCGTCGAAACGAGGAGGCGCCGGAACGGTCCGACGACGAGATCGCGAGCATGTCGACGATGATCGACGGTGAGTTGGGTGTCGGCGGGGTCATCGTTCGCTGGAACGATGCGAATGGCGAGAATGGGATGCTTTACCTAGACGAATTCTATCTGGGGCGCGGGACCGATTGCCGAGTCCGTTTTTACGACCCGCTGGTTTCGCGCCGACACGCCCGTGTCTTCCACGATGACGGGATCTGGTACATCGAAGATCTGGGCAGTCGAAACGGGACGCGCGTCGGGGACGAGCTGATTCAGCGGATGGTCCTCGAGGAATCGAATAGAGTCCGCGTGAACGACCCCGGTCCGTCTCTGTGAATCGATCTCATTCGCTCCGGTGCGGCGACCAGGAAGGCCTTGGCGGAGTTTCCCCCCGGCCAGCCGACCGCTCACGTGCGCATGACGACCTCGGATCTCGAGTCGTCCAGCCGACCCGCCACCGGGTAGCAATGAGGCGCCGCGTTTTGGATGACATCTTGATCACCGGGACCGGTTTGTTCACGCCCGAGAATTCGGTCACGAATGCAGAGTTGGTGGAGTCGCTCGGTTCTGCGAACGAACGCTGGAACGCCGAGCACAAGGCGGAGATCGAAAGCGGTGAGATCGAAGAGCGCGATATGCCCTCGGAGAAGTTCATCCTGAGAGCCTCGGGGATCAGCCATCGCTATGTCATCGAAAAGCAGGGGGTCCTCGATCCCGAGCGCTTGCGGCCCCGGCTTCCGACTCGTCGCGAGGACGAGATTTCGATCCAGGCCGAGATCTGCCTCGAGGCAGCGAATGAGGCCCTCGCCCAGGCGGGGCGAACGGGCTCCGACGTCGACGCGATCATCGTCGGCTGCTCGAATCTGCAGCGCGCCTATCCGGCGATCGCGATCGAAGTCCAGCATGCGCTCGGCGCCGTGGGGTTCGCCTACGACATGAACGTCGCCTGCTCCTCGGCGACCTTCGCAATTCAAAATGCCGTCGATGCCGTTCGCTCGGGCAGTGCCCGCTGTGCACTCGTGTTGAATCCGGAGATCACGTCCGGGCATACCAACTTCGAATTGCGCGAGTTTCACTTCATCTTCGGCGATGCGTGCACCGCAGTCGTGATCGAGGCCGAGGAATCTGCGCTCGCCGTGCAGGACGTGGGCAGCGGCGAGGGCGACAAGGGTGACAAGAAGGGTAGGAGTGGGAAGGGCGGCGAAACGAGAGAATCCTGGTCCGTACTCGGAACGAGTCTCGCGACCCGATTCTCGAATAATATCCGCAACGATGCGGGGTTCCTGAATCGAAGCGAAGAAACACCGCGCGACCCCCACGAGCTACTCTTTCGCCAGAATGGGCGTCAGGTCTTCCACGAGGTCTGCCCGATGGTTGCCGAGCATATTCGCAAGCATCTCGAACAGGCGGGCATTGCGATCGAAGATCTGAAGCGTCTTTGGCTCCATCAAGCCAATCTCGGTATGAACCAGGCGATCGCGAAGAAATTGCTAGGCCGTGATCCGCGGCCGGAAGAAGCGCCGGTGATCCTCGACGAATACGCGAATACGAGCTCCGCGGGTTCGATCATCGCTTTCCATAAACATCGTGCGGATCTCGCGGTGGGGGACGAGGCGGTCTTATGTTCATTTGGGGCGGGCTATTCCGTGGGCAGCATCCTGTTGCGCAAGCGGACCGATTGAATCGCCATGGGGATTTGGAGCGTGCCCGCTGCGGGCGGGATCGCGAATCGCGAGCTGCTGCTGGATGGCTTGGAGTTCGCATGACCCCCGCGAGACGTCTACGGTCCTGGCGAGTCTGGGTCGGAGGGATGCTCTGCGGTGTCCTGGCGGTGTCCGGGCTGGCGGCCGGTACGGCCTGGGCGGAGTCCGAGGCGTCACTTCGATTCAAGGACGCCACGGGAGACGAACGCGTGATCTCGCTCTCGGGCATGCGGGTCGCCTGCGCGGAACGCGAGGTGGATGTCGAGGATCCGTACCACGAGAGGCGGATGCGTTACGTCGCATTTCCCCTCGGATGTGTGCTCGATCTGGGCTTCGCCGACAGCGGTGGTGCCGAGGGACAACGGGATCGCGGGCTCCTGTTGCGAGCGCTGGATGGCTATACGCGACCCGTCTTCGGGCGAGATCTGCTCGAAGCGAGTGCCTTCCTCGCGTTCGGTGAGCCGGCTCGGATGAACCAGGGGGCCGGTGTCTCGCGCTTTACGAAGATCGACCGAAAACAGGTCGACCCTTCGCCCTTCTATCTGGTCTGGACCGGAACCGACGAGAGCCCTCCGTACGCCCGACCCTGGCCCTACCAACTGGCGCGCATCGACGTTGCGCCCTTCGAACAGGCCTTTCCACGCACCGTGCCGCGTGGACTCGCGAGGAGCGAGCCGGGTTGGGCGGGCTACGCGCTCTTCCAAAGCACCTGCGCGAGTTGCCATTCGATCAATGGCGAGGGCGGAAAGGTGGGTCCCGATCTCAACGTGCCCCGCAGTATCGTCGAATATCGCCCGATTCCGCAGATTCGAGGTTATATCCGTAATCCGGAGGCGACTCGTTATACGAGCATGCCCGCTCATCCGAATCTCAGCGAGGCCGACCTCGACGCCCTGATCGCCTACTTTTCCGCGATGAGTCAGAGAAAACACGATCCGCGAGCCCGAGGTGACTCATGAATTTCGACGAGGGCGGTCTCGGAATCAGCAAGGCGACGCTTCGTCTCGGTGAGCACCGGCTGGCGTTCGCCCGATTCGAGTTCGACGTCCATTTCTTTCGCGATCTCGCGAACGATGCGACCGCGATGGCAATCTCCCTGGGAGATCTCGGCCGGTCGGCGCCCCTGCTCGCACGAGTCCATTCCTCGTGCGTCACGAGCGAGTGCCTGATGGGTTGTGATTGCGATTGTGCGGAACAGCTCGAAGGCGCGCTGACGACGATGGCGCTGGAGGGACGCGGGGTCGTCTTCTATCTGATGCAGGAGGGGCGCGGCGCAGGGCTCACGGCCAAGGCCCGTGACCGGATGATCGTCCAGGCGAGCGGGAATCGCGTGACGACCTTCGAGGCCTATGCGTCGATGGGATTGCCGGCGGACCTGCGGAACTACGATGTCGTCGCGCCGATGAGCCGGATGCTCGGCATCCGGGCGCCGATCAAGTTGCTGACCAACAACCCGGATAAAACGGCGGCCGTCGCGCGCGCGCTCGAGGGCGAAAAGATCGAGGTTCTCGGGACGGAGTCCATCCAGGGCCCCACGTCGCCCTTCAATCGGGACTATTTGACCGCTAAGCACGATTCCGGTCATGCACTGGATCGACCGACTCGATTGGCCGGTGCGCTCCCGCCCGTGCCGGTTCGCGTCTTCGAGCCGACGCCGTTGCCGGGCGATCCCCAGCGGGTCATGACCGCCTCGTATTTTCTTCCGATCGCGCTTCCCCTTGCGTCCCTCGCGTCGGATGTTCCGCTCGCGAGGGCGGATTCCGCCGCCGACGAGGTCGAATGGTTTCGGCTGAGCGTGGTGTACGACCGGTCGGCTGAACGCGAATCGATTCTTCTCTCGCTCGGCGAAGAGCCGCTCGCGACCGCGTTCCAGTCGAATAGCAAGGGTGAAGCCGTGTCGATGCGCCTTTTCGATCGCTTGCCCGGTCCGGGTTCGCGCGGTCGCTTGGCGCTGCGTCGTCGCCTGGTCGAGATTCGCGAACGCGGCCACGGAAGTGTCGTCGTCCACTTCGACGACCGCGATCATGCCGAGCCCTGAGACCGCCGCGCGAGGGCGTACGCTTCTGGCCGAGCGCGTGCGAGCGGCGCCCGAGATCGTGGCGGCGCTTCCCCCACGATTCGAGGCGCTCGAAGCCGTACCGCGGGATCTGCCGCGCTGCCTGGTGACGACGGGGATCGGCACCTCCGAGGGACACGCGCGTCATCTCGCTGAGGTGGCGGCGCGTTTCTGCGGCCAACCCGCTCGCTTCGCTTCGACGGGTTCGCTTGCGGGCGGCTCGCCCCCAGGCGCACGGGCGGATTGGCTCGTCGTGTTTTCCCAGGGGCTGAGTGCGAATGCGCGGTATGCCCTGGCCCATGTCGATGACTGGGGTGGAGTGATCCTGGTGACGGGACTCTCGGCTGCGACCTCAGAAGAGGAGGGGCTCGACCCGGAGAAGCGCATCTGGCTCGAGCATCTCGATCGACGGGGCGTCGTCCGGCTCGATCTGGGATGTGGCACGGAATACGGTGCACTGCTCCGTGTGATCGGGGCCCGCGCCGGCTACGTCGTGGCCTGGAGTCTGTTGCGAACGCTGACGGCGCGGGCGCTCGGTGATGCGACTCCGCTCGAGCTGGAGACCTCCGCCCTGATCCGGGCACAGCACGGGGCAGCGCTCGAATCCGCTCGCGCCTTTCCGACGCACACGCCTCTCGCGCCCTTCTTCGATGCCGCCCGAAGCCTGCTGCTCGTCGCCGAGGGCGGCGCGCTGGAGATGGTGGACCAGCTCACGTTGAAGCTGGCGGAGGGCATGCTCCGGCCGCAGCCCCGGGCGGTCGATGTGCTGCAATTCGCACACGGGCCGCTGCAGAGTCTCGCGCTCCGACCGACGTCGATCCTCTATCTCGCCCCGCGCGATCCGGGCGCGACGTCCGAGGCCTGGCTCTCGCGCTTCCGCTCGACGCTCGATCCCGCGCTGCATGATCTACGCGTCCTGCGGGCGGAGCTGCCCTGGCCCTTCGCGGCCGTCGAATACGAAGCGCTCTTCGACGACCTGGTGCTCCGTGTGCTCGCGGAAACCGAGGGGGATCTGGTGGATTGGCCAGGCGTCGACCGCGAAGCCGCGCTGTATTCCGTGGGGCCCGATCGGACGCCGAGCGTTTCTGTGGCGCCGTCGGCGCCGCGTGCTGCGCGCCGGCTGGAGGAAGGGGTCTGGCCCGAGATCGAGAACTTGATCGCCGAGGGACGGCGGACGGCGTTGATCGGGCTCGGTTCGATCGAGCAGCACGGACCCCATCTCCCGCTCGGAACGGATCGATGGATCGCGGACGCGCTCCTCGAAGGCCTCGCCGATCGGCTCGAGGATGCGATCGCACTCCCGGCCGTTGCAATCGGCTGTGCGAGCGAGCATCTGGACTTTCCGGGAACGTTGCACGTCGAGCCCGAGACGCTCGAAGCGATCCTGCGCGATCTGTTTCGTTCGGTTGCCCACCACGGCTTTGAACGCGTGTTCCTCTTTACCGCGCACGGCGGCAACGTCGACGCGCTGGGTGAGATGGGACGGCGGCTCGAGGAGGCCGCGAAGCCGCTCGCCCTGCGGATCGAGACGGATCTGCGGGTCGGCGCGATGCAATCGTCGATCGTGGAGGCGGAGGCGCTCTCGCCCCTGGCTGCGGGACCGCACGCGGGTGAGTACGAAACGAGTCTCGTGGCGATGTTGCGGCCCGGCTCGATTCGAACGAGCGGCCTCGTCCCGGGGCGCATCGTCGGACCCGGGCAAGCCCAGGCGCTCTTCTACCCGAGCCTCCGACCCAATACCGAGAGCGGGGTGCTGGGCGATCCTTCGGCGGCGTCGTCGGTTCGGGGAGAGCGCTATCTCGAGGCCTGGCTCGATCTACTCGAAGGCGCCTATCACGTGGCCTTCACCGAAGGGGCCGAGAAGAAGCGCCAATAGGCGAAGGGTACCCAGAACGAATAGTAGAGCTGGTTCGGGACGATCCGGATCGCCCAACCGAGGTCGAACCCGCCGACCACGACGAGGAGATCCGCGATCAGCCAGAGCGCATAGTAGGCGGCGCTGAAACCGAAGAGCGCGCGCAGATAGCTCGCTCGCGCGGGCTGGTTCGCGAGGCTTCTGGGAATCCAGCTCCTCGAAAGAAACAGGCATAGCGAAAAGAAGCCGAACTCGTAGAGCATCCAGAGCAGTTGTTCGTGGACATCCCGCACGAGCCAGCGTGCAAGCCCATAGCTGATGCCTGCGACCACCGGGACGATCAGAGTCATTCCGAGCGCCCAAGCGAGATTCTCCGCGAGGCTGCGTTGCGGGCGCGCGACACCGATGGCGAGCCAGAGAACCCGCAGGTCGCCCAAAAGGACGAAGAAGAAAGGGATCAGCGTCGTTGCGATCGTGCCCTCGAGCGTGTCGATACGCAGGAGGGGCCCGGTCGAGAGCGGGTCGATCATCGTCGCGACCGCGAAGAAGAGTGTGAGACCGGAAACGAAGCGGGTCGCTTCGGAGACCACTGCGCGAGAGGGGTCGGTGGGGACGACCGCGCGCCAGGCGAGGAAGGCCAACGGGACGACCAGCAGGGCATAGAGGCTCTGGAGGTCGCCGGTGTAGACCTCATGCCAGAATGATTCGGTCATGTCTCAGGTCATCCGCCGCCGCGAGCCGTCGATCACTTTCTCGATCCGATCGAAGAAGTGAAGGCCGTCGAGCAGGGGGTTCAGCCAGCCCGAGGTCACGCAATAGGAGCGATCGTGTGCCGCGCTGTGGTGGAGGGCGTGTCGTTCGGGGGTCAGGATGAGTCCCCATCGATGTAGCCGGCGAACCGGGCTCGGCGGGTCGGCAGCGTGGGCCCAGCCGTGGAATTGATTCGTGGCGACGATCGCCGCGCTCAGGCTGAGGCCGAAGAGGGCGATGAAAGCCGTTCCGAAGGCGGTAGGTGCTGGCAGGGCGAAGAGCGCGAGAACGAGAGGGATGCTCACGAGGGCGTTGTTGCCCGAGACTTCGAAAAAATCATGTCGGCCAATGCTAGCGGCGTCGTCGTGATGTTCTCGAAAGGGTGCGATCAACAGGGGGCCGAGCAGCGGCGTCGTCGGATCGAAGTATCGGTCCGCGAGCCAATGGACCGAACCCGCCAGAAAGTCGGCGACGAGGTAGCCCGCCAGCAGCGCGGGGAGCGCGGCGAGTAACGCGGTGAGGCGGAGATCGTTTCCGAGTAGATGCGGGAGCAGGTCGAGCGAGGCCGCGGTCCAGCAAGCGCCGAACAGCCAGACCGACAGGCGGTCGACGATCGCCTTGCGGCGTCGAGACAACGCTCCCCTCATGGCTTCACGCCTCCTTCGCACCGTGATCTGCCAGGTCTCGCCCGATCGAGGGCTTGCCGAAGTGTGCCACGGAAAGGGCCGGGAGGCTCCCGAGTGAAGCCCCCCGGCCTAACCCCCCGGTGGAACTCGACGTGGTTTTTGGTGTTTTCGCGTTTCCAGGGTGCGCGTTGACCGAAAACGGCGGCGGTTAGTGAATCCGCAGGCGACCATGCATCCCGAGCGGGTCGTAGCGATCGATTCGCATCCGGTGTCGACCGCGATCGGAGTGTCGACATCGATCGTGGTGACGGTGTCGATCGCTCGCATGTTTCGACTCGAAGCGAGCGTGCTTTCGGAGGCGCCGATCGTGCTTTGCACGATGATCGTGTCGCACGAGTCGCGCGTGTCGCACGTGTTGCCGAGCGTTGCGAAGCACCCGGTCGCCTCGCCGGTCGTAGCGATGCTCGATTCGATCCCCTATTCGATCCAGTTCGAGGGCCAGGCCGTACTCTCCCGACACCCAAGCCACCAGGGCCAGGAAGTCGAGCGAATGATCGATGGTTTCACCCCGACGGTCCAGTCGTCTATCGATCTGGCGCGCATCGTGCCGGTCTCCGGCCTCCGCCGCGGCAGCGCAGGCCAGCACGCCGATCAGCAGGCTTCCCAGGGTGATTCGCTTCGTCAGGGTCCGTTTTGTCGAATGCATTGGTTCATCCTCCATGCGTGACTCGACTGTCCGTTCGTGGCTTAGGGACCAGGCGGGAGCCAATACGTTCCTACCCGAGGGGGATCGAGACGAATTGATGCAGGGGATGAATGGGATGGTTGAGGATGTCGTGCTCGACGGGGGGGCGCCCGCTGGGCTCAGGCGGGCCCCAGGACGAGTGTTCCGTTGTGACCGCCAAAGCCGAAGGAATTCGAGAGCGATGGACCCGGCGTCCAGGGCCGCGCTTCCTTCTGGACGACGTCGATCTTCGGGAGATCGGGATCGTATTGTTCGAGCCCATCCGTCGGTGGGATCAGCGCGTGATGCATCGAAAGCAAGACCGCTGCGGCTTCGAGCGCACCCGCCGCGCCTAACGAATGCCCGGTCACTCCCTTGATCGACGTGACGATCGGACCCGGATGGCCGAAGAGCTGAGCGATGCCCTTGGCCTCTGCGGCGTCGTTCAGGAGTGTGCTCGTGCCATGCGCGTTGATGTGGGCGATCTGCGAAGGTTCGACGCCCGCATCGTCGAGGGCGCGCTGCATGCACCGGATCGCTCCGGCGCCCCCGGGCGCGGGGGCGGTGATATGGTGTGCGTCGGCGACGCTGGCCGAACCGAGCACTTCGCCGAGGAGGGTGGCGCCACGCCGGGTCGCGTGTTCCCATTCCTCGAGGACGAGGACCGCGCCGCCTTCGGAAATGATGAACCCGTCCCGTGCGGTATCGAAGGGGCGGGAGATTCCCGTCGGCGAGAGCGCTTTCATATTGCTGAAACTGTTGATCGAGATCGGGGTCATCGCGGCCTCGGAGCTGCCCGCCAGGACCGCGTCGCACAGCCCGTGTTGGATCCAACGGGCCGCAGTACCGATCGCGTGGGTTCCCGTCGCGCACGCCGTCCCCACGGTTTCGCAGGGTCCCTGGAAGCCGTATTGGATCGAGATCGCGGCGGCCGCGGCGTTGACCATCATCATCGGAACGGTGAAGGGCGAGACCCGCCGCGGGCCCTTCCTGTCGAGCACGAGCGTCTGCGCCTCGTGGGTCTCGACGCCGCCGATGCCCGTGCCGACGAGCACGCCGATCCGCTCGGGATCTGTATCCAGGGAGCCCGCTTGTCCGAGCGCCTGCTTCGCCGCGGCGATCGCGAACTGCTCGAAGCGATCCGCCCGGCGGATGGCCTTGGTGTCGTCGTAGAAATCCTCGGGGTCGAAATCGTGGACCCGCCGCTCTTCGGTCGGCTGCGGTGCGAGAAGCCCCTGCCAGAAGGCCTCCAAACCGATTCCCACCGGCGAGACCACCCCGATTCCGGTCACCGCGACTCGACGTTTCTCACCCATCGCTCAGTTCCCGTTCCTTCGAATCCGCTTGTCGGCCGTGCGCGCCGGTCGCAGAACCCGGGTTCTGCCATCGGATCAGCGCGCTGCCCCAGGTCATTCCCGCACCGAATCCCGCGAGCAACACGAGGTCATCGGGTTCGAGCCGACCGTGGGCGATTGCATCGACGAGCGCGAGCGGAATCGAAGCCGACGATGTGTTGCCCGTGCGATGCAGCACGATTGCGGCGCGCTCGTGTTCGATGCCGAGACGATCGCAGGCCGCCTGGATGATTCGGATATTGGCCTGGTGGGGGACGAGGAGCTTGATCTCGTCCGCGCGGACCTTGGCCTGCTCGAGCGTGCGCTCCGCCGAGTGGACGAGCACTCGAACCGCACGTTTGAAGACTTCGCGGCCGTCCATCTGGATGAAGCCGCCGAGTTCCGCCGAGAGAATCTCGCGTTTCGAGCCGTCCAGTCCAAGGTCCCAGGAGAGCAGCTGACCTTCGTCGGGTACCGATTCGAGTACCAGCGCACCCGCGCCGTCACCGAACAGAACGGCCGTGTTGCGATCGTTCCAATCCGTCAGACGGCTGAGGGTTTCCGCACCGATCAGGAGCACTCGCCTGCTGCCGCTTCCGAGCATCCCGTTGGCCATTACGAGGCCGTAGACGAAGCCTGCACACGCGGCGTTGAGGTCGAAGGCTCCGCCGCCGAGCCCCAGTTCATGATGGACCTGGGCCGATGTCGCGGGAACCGACTGATCGGGGGTTGTCGTCGCCAGGATCAGCAGATCGATCGATGCGGCGTCGATCCCGGATTGCGCGAGCGCCTCGCGCCCCGCGGCGATGGCGATCTCGGCGGTCGAGTCGCCGATCCGACGCTCGTGGATTCCGCTTCGCTCGACGATCCACTCATCACTCGTGTCGAGGGTCTTCTCGAGGTCGGCATTCGTCACGACCCGGTCGGGCAGAGCGGTCCCCCAGCCCAGGATGCGCATTCCCATGATCGATCCTCGTCTCCGCAGGCAGGCCGAGCGATGGGGACGGCATCACCCCCCGGCGCGTCTGCGCCGGAGTTTTACCACAAACCGCGAATCCCCGTCCGCAAATTCATGTGAGCGACGCCCCACGGCCGATCGGCAACGAACGGCCCGAGCCCCGGTCAGCCCAGAGAATGGTTATACTCCTGGCCCCCAGGGTCGCCCCTGACCCCGCCCGGTCGCTCGTGGCCCCCGGAAGCTCGTTCCGGGTCACAAGAGGTCGGCCCCGCTCACGAGAGGTTGTTCCCGGTCACGAGTGGTCGTTCCCCGTCACAAGAGGTTGTTCCCGGTCCTCCAAGGAGAACTCCTCCGGAGTTCTCCGCAGGAACAAAAAGGCAGCTACCAGAGGCTGATCGGGGATCGACCCTGCTTTCGCGCGTGACGCTCCCGATCGCCGCGCCGTCGCCGACGCATGCGCCCCTGGAGGTTGACCCGGCGCTTCTCGAGCCGTTCCGGGGTCGCGTCCTTTTCCTTTCGCCGGAGTTTTCGGAACTCGACGAACGCCTCGAAGGCTTCGATCTCGTGCTTCAGATCCTGGACGACGAGTTCGACCATGATCGCGTCGTCGAGAAAGCCGAGACCGGGGACGCGGTCGGGGATCAGATCATCGGGATCCGCGAAGTAGGCCAGCGCGTTCAGGACGCGCTTGCGATCCGCTCCCTCGAGTCGCCAATCCCTGTCCGTGACCATGTCGATCAGCTTCGCGAGCTGGGCGATTCGGCTTCGAATGAACTGTGGCGCGTCCGTATTCTTGACATCGAGAAGCAGGGATTTAGCCTCGGCCAGAATCACGTCTTCGTTCTCGGCATTTCGACCTTTGCGGACCTTCTGGAGAACCTGTCGGAAATAGCGGAGGTCCTTGTCGCTGAGCTCGAACGAAATCTTCATCATGGCGCCCAGTCTAGACTTTCCCTCCGCTGCGCGCCCGGAAAACGCCATCCGGAGGCGGCTTTACCCCGCGAGCGGGGCGGTGGCGCTACGCCTAATCAGTCGAGGGCGGCATCCGGATCATCGACGCGGACGTCCGCCCCGCTTGAGTCGGACGATCACGTCGGAGCCCTCGGGCGGCTCACCCAGTGATCGCGCCAGGGCGAGGCTTCGTTTCGCGAGTCGAGGAACGTTGAAGCGACTCGTGGAGATATGCTCGAGTGCGGCCCAGGCGAGCTGCTTGTCGCCGGCGATCGCACCGGCACGTGCGCGTTGAAAAAAGAACTCGCCGAGACGCTGTCGCGTCAGCAATTCGTCGATCAGGACGAGTGCCTCGCGACCCCGCTCGGGCGTCGCCGCGTCGATCCTCCAGCCGGCCCGTGCCTGGGCGGCGAATCCGTAGAAGAAATCGCCGGGACGGATTTCCGCGAGCGCCCCGTCGAGAGCCTGCACGGCCTGCCAGTCGCGATTCTCGATTGCGGCCTGCGCGTCGAGAACGACCTGCTCCGTTTCGCTGAAGGGTAGACCGAGCTCGCTGATCAACGCCTGCCCGTGGGTCTGGATCAGCCCCGATCGCGCGGCCGCGTGGCTCGGATCCGCCTGGACGGCCTTGCGAAAGAGCGTTCCGGCTCGGGCTTTCTGGCCGGAATCGAGCGCCAGCCAACCCCTGGCAGACAGGCTGAGTACCTCCGGGAGCCGCGCCGCGACCCGCATGGCGCGCGCGCGTTCGCCGTTTACCGCCATCCGCCGCACCACGGCCTCGGGCTCGACACCGGCCAGGGATTCGGCCGAGAGCGGATCTGCGGATTCGAGATTCGTGTCGAAGGCCCGGCGATTCGCGCGGGCACGGGCGGGCGGGAGTCGGGTCGTCGCGAGTCGATTGTGGTCGTCGGTATTCTGCGGATGGCCCTCGGCGAGCGCACGAACGCCCTCGCTTCCGAGCGACCAGCTCGCGAGTAGATCTTCGACACGATGGATTCCCTGGATCGCAAAATCTTCCGGGGCGAGTGCGAGCGCACGCGGGCCCGACTCGATGAGGTCGATCGGCTGGTCCGAGGCCACGAACACGAGCGCCGCCGGGACCGGTCGATAGACGTGGACGTATTCGAAGACACCGCTCATCGCCGCCATCAGGCTCCCGAATAGCGGGATGTCGACGAACCCCAGTCCGATCCATTGGATGAAGACGCCGCCGGGTTTGAGCTTCGACTTCGTGAGTTCGAAGAATTCCCGTGTATAGAGGTGGGACGCGCCCGAGGTCCAGGGATGGGAGGGTTGGGACACGATCGCGTCGTAGAGCTTGTCGGTCAGAAGCATCGCACCGCGGGCGTCCCCAAGACGCAGTGAGACCCGCGGATCCGTGAGGGGATCGATCGGGCGCGGGATCCGCTGATTCGCGATGACGACTTCTTCCTCGAGTTCGATGACGTCGATCGAAGAGACCGAGGACGCCGTCGCTTCGAGGGTCCGGCCTCCGCCCAGGCCGATGATCAACATTTCATCGGTTTCGGGGCGCACAGCGGTCGCGAGAAGCGACAGCCAGGCCGTCTCGTTCGGCCGGATATTTGGCATTTCCGGGCGATCGACGCCCGATTCGGGCAGGCCGTTGGTGAGCAGTCGCCAGCCGCGTCGGTCTTCGACGACGGTCACCGTCGCCGAGCGGCCGACCCCCAGGTAGTAGAGCGACCCGTTCATGCGCTGCCCGCTGATCGCGGAATGCATGAGCAGGTTCGTCGGCTGCGGTAGGCCGATCGAGATCGCGGCGATCAGACTCACGCTGGCGAGGCCGGCGAGGAGCGGCCGGCGAGGCGTGGTCAGCCAGGCGGCGAGCACCGCGAGCGTGAGGCTCGTGAGGACGCCGACGAGCGCCGTGTTCTCGAGTCCGAGCAGGGGCAGCAGGAAAAAGCCGGCGAGAATTGCACCGACGATCGAACCGACCGTGTTCCAGGCGTAGACCCGGCCGCTGACCGAAGCGGCTTCGTCGGCATCCTGGGCGAGCAGGCGGACGCCGAAGGGGAAGGTCGCGCCGATGCAAAGCGTCACCGGAAGCAGGATGATGCCCGCCGCGGCCGCGCCCGCCGCGGGGGCGGCGGGGTGGGCGCCCACCGCGTGGGCGAGATCCGGCAAGCGATCAGCGGCGCGGAAGGCCAGGTAGCCGAGGGTCCCGGAACCGAGTTGCGCGAGCGCGAAGCCGCGCGCCGCAGCCGCGCGTGTTTTCGCGAAGCGGGCGGCGAGGGCGCTCCCCAGGGCGATTCCGAGCAGGAAGCTCGAGAGCATGGCCGCGAACGCCGCGGTGCTCCCACCGAGTACCTGGCCGAGCAGCCTCGTCCAGAGAACCTCGTAGAGGAACGAGACCGCGCCCGAGATCGTCATCGCGGGCAGGATCCAGTGGAAGGGTGCTTTCCGGGCACTCCGAGAACCGCCCGACGAATCGTCCTGTACGGGCAGGCCGGCGATTCCACGCGCGAGCGCGGCCGCCGCGAGAAATACGATTGCGTTGCCGAGGACGCCGACATAGACGGTCTGCCGCAGGCCGACTTGCGGCAGCAGATAGAAGGCGGCGACGAGCGTCCCGGCGATCGCGCCGAAGGTGTTGACCGCGTAGAGCACGCCAATTCTCGGGCCGACCTGGGAGTCCTCGGAAACCGCATAACGTGCAAGCAGCGGTAGGGTTGCTCCCATCAGCGCGGTACAGGGAACGAGAACCAGGAACGAACCGAAGAGATGAAAGAGCGCCGTCGTGAGTGCCGTCGACTCGGGTGGGGCATCGAGCCCGCCCGCGAGCGAGATGTAGAGCGCCTGGACGGCACGGATCATGAGTGGCACACACAGTGCACCGACCGCGATTCCGAGCTCGAGCAGACCGTAGGCGAGAACCGGGCGCGTCAGTCGGCGCACGACGCGCGCGGCGATCGCGGCGCCCAGCGCGAGGCCACCCATATAGGCCGCCAGAACCGCGACGACCGCGAGCTCCGAGGTGCCGAAGAGAAACGCGAACTCCCGCGTCCATGCGGTCTGATAGAGCAGCGCGGCGAAGCCCGAAACGAAGAAGCAGACGAGCAGGAGAAGGAATCGCAGGTCCATGGTGACTCTTCGGGTTCCAGATCAGAGATCCGAATAGAAAATCAGACGTCGGCGTAGCTTCGCAGGAAAAAGGCCCGTGCGGCTCACCGGGTGTAGCGCGCCGTCGAGGGCTTCGCCGACTCGGTTGTCAGCCTCCACCGGCGCGGAGATCGCGCGGGAGCCCGAGACCGCGCTCTCCAATCACGTTGCGTTGGATATTCGAACTGCCGGCGGCGATGCCCGACGCGAGTTCGAAGAGGTATTGATCGACCCAGTCGGTCTCGTCGGCCGAAGCCGACACGCTGTCCCAGGTCGAGCGGGTCGGGGCGAGCAGCCCGTCGTTTTCGACGAGGTCGAAGCCGAGCTGGGCGATGTGCTCGCCGATTTCGGTTCCATAGAGTTTGTTCACCAGCAGCGGGAGCACCACGAGTTCATCCTCGTCCCGTGCGGCCGCCGAGAGTTGGCGCAGCGTCATCGTCTCCGCGCATCGAACCTCGCCCGCGATCTCCGCGAGCCGTTGGCGGATCACGGGGTCCTGGCTGGCGGGTCGGCCATTTCGCATGGACGCCTGCGCGAGGGCGAGGACCGCCCGGAATCGTTGGCGCAGGCGAGGTCCCCCGCCGAGATTTCGCTCGTATTTGAGGTTTGCGCGGGCGACTCGCCAACCTTCGCCGCGCTCGCCCACGATCCAATTCGCGGGCGTTCGCACGTCGTTGAAGAAGACCTCGAAGAAATGGGTCGCACCGGTGATCTGCCGGAGCGGTCGTACGTCGATTCCGGGCTGGTTCATCTCGAGCAGCAGGTACGAGATCCCCGCGTGTTTATCCGCTTCGGGTTCGGTGCGGAACATGCCGAACATGAAGCCGGCTTCATCCGCGTCGCTGGTCCAGATCTTCTGTCCATTGATGACCCACTCGTCTCCGTCCAATCGAGCGGTGCTGCGGAGGGAAGCGAGATCGCTGCCCGCGCCGGGCTCGCTGTATCCCTGGCACCAGATGGAATCGCCTAACAGAGTCGGCGGGATGAATTGTTCGCGTTGCCAGTCGGCACCGGCTTCGAGCAGGGTCGGGACGATCATGCCGGTGCTCTGGGGGCCGAGACGCCAGGAGAAAGCAGAGGCGTCGAAGAGATCGGAAACAATCGTTTCGCGGATCGGGTCGAAGGGCTCTTCGGCGCCACCGAACCGCTTGGGGATATGCCGATAGAGATAGCCGCGCTTCGTTGCGCTTTGCAGAAAGGATCGGCGGTCGATGTCCTTTGGGGTTTCGGCGAGGAATTGTTCGATCTCCCGTCGGAAATCGGCGTATTCAGGGCCGTATTCGAGATCCATCTTCATGCGCTCCTGTTTCGATCGACGCGCCCGCGCGCGGACTGATTCGTCCGGTCTACCATTTTTCGAGAGTGGCCAGTCGTTCGCGATGAGCCGCTGGAGAGCCCAGCCAAGTGCGGTCGTGCAGCGCACGCTTGAGCCAGAAATGGACATCGCATTCCCAGGTGAAGCCGATGCCCCCGTGCAGCGAAACGGCGTCACGACCGATCTGCACGACGCGGTCGGTGATATGTGCCTTGGCGATGGCAGCTTCCCGGGCGACCTCGTCGCGGCGATGATCAAAGGCGTACGCAGCCACCCAGACCAGGCCGCGCATCGGCTCCGCCTCCATCGCCATGTTCGCCAGTTGGTGCTTGACCGCCTGGAACTGGGCGATCGGCGTCGAGAATTGTTCGCGGGTCTGGGCGTATTCGACCGTGGTTCGGATCAATTTCCAGGCGGCGCCAAAGGCGTCCGCGGCCAGCAGGATCCGCGCGGCATCCATCACGTCGCCCGCGACCCCGTCCCCCGCCGCGAGGATGTCGATGGGTGTGTTCTCGAATTGGAGATGAGCCAGTGCGCGGCTCCGATCCATCCCATCGAGGGCTTCGATCGAAAGCCCCGCCGCGTCCTTTTCGACGAGTCCCAGCTCTCCGCCCGCGAGGCCGACGATCAACACGTCGGTGTGTGGACCGACCTCGGCGAATCGTTTCGATCCCGAGGCCCGTCCGTCTTTCCGAGCGAGGGACCAATCCTCGGGTTCCCAGAGGTCGTGCTCTTCGCCGAGGGCGCAGCCGCCGATCGCCTCACCCGTCGCGAGCCGGGGCAGCCATTTCGACTTCTGCTCGTCGCTGCCTCCCCGCACGAGCGCGAGGGTCGCGAGCGCGTGGCCGAGGAAGGGACCGGGTATCGCCGCTTCGCCGAGAATCTCGAAGGCCAGTGCGAGATCGAGCATCTCGAGTCCGGACCCGCCGAGATCTTCCGGCACGATCAAGCCGGGTAGCCCCACCTCTGCGGCCCGGCGCCACAGCTCCGCGTCGAAACCCGAGCCTTCGTCGAAGTGATCCCGACGGCGCTGGGGTGGGAGTTCTTCCGCTGCAAACCGGCGGAGTGTCTCCTGCAACATGTTCTGTTCTTCGGTCAATCCAAAATGCATGCTGCGCCCCGGTCGGCCTCCGGTGGGTCAGGGAGTGAAAATGCGGAGTGGGTCGAGCATTCTCGCAACTCCGTCGGGCTTCGGCACCCACCTGATTCAAAGTCGCGCCTCGCCCCACCCCGAAGCGCGCGGGTCAGTCCCGGGTGAGAACCAGGCTCATGGTCCGCGGGCCGTGCGCTCCCAGGACCAGCGCTTGCTCGATATCCGCCGTCTTGGAGGGACCGCAGAGGAACCAACCGAAGCGTAGATCACGCAGGTCGATCCGTTCATACGCTTGGTGGAGAGTGGCCACGAGGGCCTGTTCGTCGACCAGTACGATCAGATGCTCGGCCAGCACGGCGGCGGCGCGCTCGAGCGGAGTCGCCGGGACCTGCCACACCGCGCCATTCTCGACGACCGCGAACTGGCCGCGAAGCACGCAGATCTCGAGTGGAGCGAGGTCGTGAACGCGATGCGGATTCTCAGCGACCCCGCGTGCCGGCAGCGTGGCGCCACCCCGATCCGGGCCGACCGGATCGTCGGAGCAAGCGGAGTAGAGGTGCGTGACCCGGGCGAGCTCGATGGGCCATTCGATCTCCCTCGGCCAGTTCTCCCGAGAGGCGCGCTGGAGACGCCCGCCCGCGAACTCGAGGCGCGCGCGGAGGATCGCTTCGGGATCCGCTGGCATCGCGGGGGCCGGCATGCGGGCCGGAGGGGCACTCGCCGGGGGCCGCGCGGCCTCGAGGCGCGCGAAGATCGCGTCGCGTGACCCGCTCATCGCGGATCCTCCGCGGACGCGACATCGGGGACATCGTGCCGGAGGCGATAGAGCTCGCGAAAGCTCATCGCGGGAATCTCCGGCAGGGCGCGTTCGCGTGTCCAGGGTGCGGCCAGGCGCGTGAGCCACGAGGCCGGGAGTGCGCGGGCGATGCGTCGCCCCCAGCGCGTGAGTCGTCGGTAGGTCCTGGGTCGGAGGCAGAGTCGGCCCACCAGCGCGAAAGCGATCCGGCGCCGCTTCGAGTGGTGCCCCGCCTCGGCGAGCCGGGCTCGCCAGGTCAGCAACTGGTGGTGAAGCGGGATCTTGACCGGGCAGACGTCGCTGCAGGATCCACACAGGCTGCAGGCATGCGGGAGTTCGGCGTGCCGGGCGGGGTCGCGGCTCGGCTCGAGGACGGATCCGATCGGTCCGGGGATCGTCGCGCCGTAGCTGTGGCCGCCGCTGCGGCGGTAGACCGGGCAGGTGTTGAGGCAGGCGCCACAGCGGATACAGGCCAGGGCTTCCCGAAATGCAGGCTCGGCGAGCAGGCGGCTCCGGCCGTTGTCGACGACGACGATGTGCAGCTCCGGGGGCCTGGACTCCGCTTCGCCCTTCGCATTTGGGGGTTCGACTTCTGCGGCGCGGGGGCCGCGAAAATGGGACGTGTAGGCCGAGATCGGCTGGCCCGTCGCCGAGCGGGCGAGCAGGCGGAGAAATACGGCGAGGTCAGCCTGTTGCGGAATGATCTTCTCGAGCCCGACCGAAGCGATATGGAGCCTCGGGAGTGCGGTCCCGAGGTCGGCATTGCCCTCATTGGTGACCACGACCAAGGAGCCGGAGTCGGCGACGGCGAAGTTGACCCCCGTGAGTCCCGCCTGGGCCGACAGGAAACGCTCGCGGAGATCCCGTCGCGCGACCGCCGTCAATTCGTCCGGGTCATCGAGGTCCGGGGGGCTTCCCATCTCCCGGGCGAAGAGCGCGCCCACCTCTTCTCGGCGCAGATGGATGGCCGGCATCACGATATGGCTGGGGGGCTCGTGTCGGAGCTGGACGATGCGTTCGCCGAGATCGGTGTCGACCACCTCGATGCCGAGCTTTTCGAGCACGGGGTTCAACCCGCATTCTTCGGTGAGCATGGATTTGCTCTTCACGACGCGTTCGACACCACGCTCTGCGAGGAGTCCCGCCACGATCCGGTTGTGTTCGTCGGCGTCGCGTGCCCAATGGACCACCGCGCCCGCGCGGGTCGCCTCTTTCTCGAATTGTCGCCAGAGCTCGGGCAGCCGCGAGAGCGTATTGCGTTTGATCGATGCGGCCTCGGTTCGCAGACGTTCCCAGTCGGGAACGAGGTCGGCGGCGCGGTCCCGATTCATACGGATGGACCACAAGGCCTCGTCGTGCCACTTGGTTCGAGCCTCGTCGGAAACGAATTGGCGCGCGCGACTAACGTGGCCCATCGGGGCTCCTCCCGGCTAGCGACGATCCGCTCAGGCTGGCGGCGAGAATCTCCGCGACGTGCATCATGCGGAGGGGCATTTCGCGCTTGCGCGCGAGGCCCTCGAGTTGAAGCAGACAGGAGACGTCCGTCGACGTGAGGATTTCTGCGCCGCCGCGCAGATGGTCCTCCAGGCGGTCGAGTCCCATCCGGCAGGAGACCGCCTCTTCTTCGATGGAGAAGAGGCCGCCGAAGCCACAACACTCGTCCCGCCGGGCGAGGTCGACGAATTCGAGTTCGGGGATTCGAGCGAGCAGCGCCTGGGCCGGGTCGACGCGGGGTGGCTCGCGCGTTTCCGAGGGGGTTCCCAGCCGGAGTTCGCGGAGCGCGTGGCAGCTCGCGTGAAGGCCGACCCGGTGCGGAAAGGGTGAAAGGGGCAAGGGCTCGAGGTCCCGCGCGACGAGAAATTCGCAGAACTCGAAGGTGTTCTGGGCGAGTCGCTTGCCCGCCGAGCCGGGTACGAAGCGCTCGAGGTGGCCCCGTAGCGTCGCAGCACAGCTTCCCGACGGTGTGACAATGCAGTCGAATTCGTCGAAGACCCGGGTGAAGTGACGGCCGAGGTCCCTCGCGTGGTCCTGCTCGCCGGCGGTCAGGAAGGGCTGGCCACAGCAGGTCTGGTCCTCGGGAAAGGCGGGTTCGACCCCGACACTTCGCAGGACTTCAAGCGCGGCGAGGCCCACCTGGGGCTTCAATTGATCGACGTAGCAGGGGACGAAGAAAGCGACGTGCATCGGGTGGCAGCTCCGGTCCGGGCCCTGCCCGGGTCGACCCGGACGTGTCGACCGGGGTGGCTGCGAGCATAAGCCGACCGTCCGCACGAGAGAAGGGAAGTCGCGTGGTTCTGGTGACTTTCGATAATGCTGGCAGGCACTTCGAAACGTGTAGGGGGATTCGCTCGAGGCCTCCACGGCCGGAATACGGGCGTCTGCCCGGGTCGGACCTCGCATGCGAACGAGCCGATCGGGGTACGCGCCCCCCGTCTATTCCGTTCCGATCGGGCCGGGCTGAACGGATTGGGTCCCCTTGTCCGATTCGCATCCGTCGGGGCGACCGGAGGATGGGCAGATCCGAAGTCGAATTCGCTGCTCGCGGTACGTTCGCGCGCTAGACGAGATTCGACTCACGTCCCGTCAGATCTGGATCATCCGGGTCCGGAGGGTCCGGGGCTGCGTGAACTCGCAAGAGTTCGAGGAAAAGCCAAAATACTGCTTGGAAATCCGATCCAGATTCGAAAGAATATGCACCGCGCCTCAGACCCTCCAAGTCGACCATTTCGTGACCGGTCCTCCGGTACATGCTGAGTCGGCTTTGGAGAACCCCGTCAGGACGTTGTTGCGAGTCGCCACCCAAGCGGTGTGCGAATCGGGATGGCTTGCGATCGGATAGGGTCTCTCGGCGCAGAGTGAGCGGAGGGATACGTCGAAGATCGCGTTGAATCGTCAAGGTCAAGGTCAAGGACTCAGTTTGTCTTTGATTTCTGCCGGATGGCGTCTTCGAGGCAGCCCACATTCAAACCCATTAAAGAATCGGACATCG